>Ga0157370_10005234_pt1 | contig 14592 bp, 12 predicted proteins | sample C35metaG_FD_113463 | JGI IMG/M metagenome (GOLD analysis project Ga0157370, IMG submission 113463) | Corn rhizosphere microbial communities from Kellogg Biological Station, Michigan, USA - C3-5 metaG | ecosystem: Host-associated > Plants > Roots > Rhizosphere > Soil | place: USA: Michigan...
CATCAAGTCCCGGCCCCCACTTCGCATCGTCCGCATCCTCCGTTTCGTATAGTCGGCAACCGCGAAAAAAATTTTATATCGCCTTAAAATTTATCGTAGTTCGGTCCGGTATACCTCTATTCTGATTCTTTATTGTAACTGTCGAGGCAGGCTTTTAATCCGGGCAGCCCAACATTTCAGCGGCGTGCCTGCGTGTCGTTTCGGTGATTTTTTCGCCGCCCAGCATACGAGCAATTTCTTCTACTCGCTCCTGATTCTGTAGCACGGCGATATGGCTGAATATCTTTCCTCCGTTGATCGGATCAACCGATTTGGTAACTTGCCACTGGTGGTCTCCCGCTGATGCGACTTGTGCCAGATGGGTAATGCACATTATTTGCCGTTCCTCACCCAGTTTCTTCAACAGTCTCCCAACAATTTCTGCCACGCGGCCACCAATACCTGCATCTACTTCATCAAATATGAGCGTGGGCGCCGCGCCCAGTTTGCTGGTGATGACCTGTATCGCCAGACTTATACGCGACAATTCCCCACCCGACGCGATTTTTGCCAAGGGCCGTAGCGGAAGTCCGGTATGGGTAGAGACCTGGAATTCAATTTGCTCCATGCCTTGTGCATTGCCTCGTTCGAGTGGCGTTAACGCCACGAAGAATTTTCCTCCTTCCATCGCCAGGGTTTGCATTGCATCACTCACTTGCTGTGCAAGCACTGCAGCGGCTTTAATTCGCGCCGCGCTCAAATCTTTTGCAAGATTGAGATATTCGTCTCTGGCTACCCCCTCTGCCCTCGCCAATGCCTCGCCATCGCCCTGGTCAAATTTTTCCAAACGGATGATCACGGTTCTCAATAGGTCCGGCAATTCTGCGGGGGTGACGCGGTATTTTCTGGCGATAGCATGAACCGCCGATAACCGTTCATCCATCTCATGCAAACGCTGCGGATCAAGATCGAGACGTTGCTGATAACGCTCTAGCTCGTAAACGCCTTCCTGCAACTGAATCTGCGCCGATTCCAGCAAATCAAGCACAACCCGAAGATTGATATCGCGATCAAGCAGGTTATGCAGACGCGAAATTATCGAGTTGATTTGCGCAAGCGAGGCTGACTCTCCTTCCGACAGAATTGACAGCGCCATCTGTGTGGCGTCAAGCAAGCTCGCGGCATGAGACAGACGCCTGTGATCGGCTTGAAGCGTGTGCCACTCATCAAGAGAAAAATTCAATGCAACGAGTTCATTTGCCTGCCATTCCAGGTGTTCACGCTCCTGCTGAAAAGTCGTAGCGGTTTGCTCCCATATCGACCGTTGCTGCTGTAATCGTTGCCAGCATCGATAAGTTTCTGCCACCGCCATAGCTAATTTATGGCTGCCTGAAAAGGCGTCAAGCAGATGGCGTTGTGCTTCACTGCGTAGCATCGTCTGATGCGCGTGCTGACCATGGATATCGACCAGCTTTTCTCCTACCGAGCGTAATTGCTGCAAGATGGCCGAATGGCCATTGATAAAACCGCGCGAGCGTCCTCCAACATCCACTGTCCGACGCAGCATGCATAGCGTACTATTCTCGCCCTCATCTTCGAATCCGTTCTCGCGCAACCAGTCTACCAGATCCGGTAACCCTCCGACGTCGAACTCGGCGCTGATTTCGGCACGGTCGCAGCCATCGCGCACGTCACCTGCATCGCCACGCTCGCCCAGGACAAGCGAAAGTGCGTCAATCAGAATGGATTTCCCCGCCCCGGTTTCTCCGGTGAGTACAGTAAAACCGGGAGAAAACTCCAGTTCCATATGGTCAACAATGACAAAATTCCGGATACTGAGAAACCTTAACATGGAAGTTTCACGTGAGATTTCTCGGGAGGCCACTCCAACCAAGCTTCTCGCGCAGCATGCGGTAGTAGCTGTGATCGGAAGAATGAAGCAAAGTTGCTTCGTGCGGAGAACGCCGTACGATCACTTTGTCATGTTCCTGCAGATCGAAATGGGAATGGCTATCGGAGTGGACGCGTGCGACCGTAGTGCGATGCATCAGGATCTCCACGATGGCGTCAGGACCCACCACAATGGGACGATTGCTCAGCGTATGAGGGCTAACCGGCACCAGTGCAATCAAATCGAGGCTAGGATGAAGGATCGGGCCGCCCGCTGATAACGCGTAGGCGGTGGATCCGGTGGGGGTGGCTACAATCAGGCCATCGGAACGAAGGGAATAAACGTACTCACCATTGATACGTACCTCGAATTCGATCATGTTGCCACCAATTCCACGATTCACGGCCACATCGTTTAGCGCCAGGGCACTGAATGTGCTGGTAGTCCCGCGCGCAACCTCAATATGTAGCAGCATGCGCCGCTCCGTCACGTATCGGCCATCGAGCATGGAGCCTAGCGCCTCGAGCATGGTATCGATGGAAAGATCTGTAAGAAATCCCAACCGACCCTGATTTATGCCAACCAGCGGAACATTAAAAGGTGCGAGCTTCCTCGCAATATTGAGCATGGTTCCATCGCCGCCCAATACGATGACCAAATCAGCGCGTTTACCGATGTCTTCCATCGTGACGGCGGGAAATGCCTTTTCTTTCAAAGTGGAAGCAGTAAGATAATCCAGCAGCACCTCCAGATGGCGGCTTTCCAGATATCGCGCCAGTCGCAACAATGGCGTCACGATGTCGAGATTTTTATGTTTGCCGATTACTGCAATCGTTTTGAACGAAGAATTCATTACCGGATTAACCTGGAAAAACATATTAAATCAGCGGAAAGCTGATTTTTTTTGGTATCTTCGAATAAGCCGTAAATGGGTAGCAGCATGCCCACGAACGGCTTATTCAGAAACTTCTTTAGTAACCGTTTCCAAGATTAAACCATATCGGCCCGTGAGTGACAAAGGATTAACCCGCCGGATACATGTAAAACTTGGGCATACCCTGAATAGGTCCAGATTTAAGCCCTAATTCGCGGAATGCGCCTCAAGGATGACTTATTTCAGTGACCTTTTCCCAGCTCATAAAGCCGCCCCGCCATCGTGGATGCCTGCGATGCTGAATTACTTAATCAAATGAGCGAGCGATATGTCTCTGTTTTATAAAATCCTCAAGCCGAATTTTCTTTCGCTCATCTTTTTTCCATTGCCGAGGCTGAAAGCGGAATCCTGATGTAAAATATTAAAATGCTCAATCAACGTGCAAAGATTCTACTTAAGACTCTGGTCGAGCGGTATATCAGCGAGGGCCAGCCGGTAGGTTCCCGCTCGCTTTCTAAATTCTCCGGACTGGACCTTAGCCCCGCCACCATTCGCAACGTGATGGCTGATCTTGAGGAAATGGGTTTTGTCGCCAGCCCTCATACTTCTGCAGGGCGTATACCGACTCACCGGGGCTACCGCTTCTTTGTCGATACGCTGCTGGTAGTCAAGCCCTTGGATTTGATAGAAATCCATCAACTCGAAGACCAGTTGCATCCAAACAATCCATCGCGGCTGATCAGCTCTGCTTCTCAATTGCTGTCGGAATTGACACGTTTTGCAGGTGTGGTAGTTAGCCCCAAGCGTAATAGCGCGATATTTCGCTATATCGAGTTCATGACTCTATCGGAAAAACGTATTTTGCTCATCATTGTTACTCCGGAAGGGGATGTCCAGAACCGTGTTCTTTTTGCAGACAGAATCTATAGCCAAACGGAATTGATAGAGGCGGCGAATTTTATTAATCAGAATTATGCGGGTTGCACCTTTGATGAAATCCGTGTTCGTCTTCAAGGCGAATTGAAACGATTGCGGCACGATATGACCAAACTCATGACCGCAGCTATTGAACTGGGCAACGAAGCCATCCAAGCAGATAGCGAAGCAGTAGTCGTGGCGGGAGAACATAAGCTGCTCGATGTGCATGACTTGGCCAGCAATATGACCAGTCTGAAGAAGTTATTTGATCTGTTCGAACGTAAAACCGTCCTGCTTCAGTTGCTGGAATTTGGCCGTAAGGCGGAAGGTGTACAGATCTTTATTGGCGACGAATCGGGTGTGCTGACATTGGATGAATTCAGCGTAGTCACTGCGCCTTATGAGGTTGGTGGGAAAGTTGTGGGAACCGTAGGAGTGGTAGGTCCTACGCGTATGGCCTACGAACGTGTCATTCCGATTGTGGATGCGACCGCCAGATTGCTCTCCAGCGCGCTATCTCAGCATTAGGACGGCCTTCTAAACAATTGCCGGAAATGTCCTTCGCAGAGGCTATTCGGAGGCCTGTGCACTATTTGATTCCTTTCGTAATAATTGCCTCTGAGTCGTTCCCGATTCCATTCCTCGCTTGGGAGCCGAGAATAAGAGAGTGAAACAAGGTGATGAAGGTATCCGTATACTATGGTGAGCAGCCCAGGAGAATGCAACATATCATTTCTAATGAGAGAACTGGAATAACTTGATCTCACTTGAACCTGCATACCAGCATGGCGCCTTGGCGCAGACAGGGATTTTACTGGTCAATCTTGGTACACCTGATGCGCCAACCGCACAGGCGCTAAGGCCTTATCTCAAACAATTTCTGAGTAATCCGCGGGTAGTAGAAATTCCCCAGTGGGTCTGGTGGCTGATTCTGAACGGTATCATACTTAACACCCGGCCAAAAAAATCGGCAGAAAAGTATGCACAAATCTGGACGGCGGAAGGCTCTCCGCTGAAAGTCCACACTGAGCGCCAGACTCGGCTGCTGCGAGATATTCTGGAAAAGCGCACTAGCCCCGTGCCAATGGTGGAATATGCCATGAGTATCGGTAATCCTTCCATCGCCGCGGTGCTGGGACGGATGAAGCGACATGGCTGTGAACGTATTCTGGTGCTGCCGCTCTATCCGCAATATGCTGCCAGCAGTACCGCCTCAGCGTTTGATGAAGTATTCGTGCAGCTGAGAGCGATGCGTAATACTCCCGCTATACGCACTGTGAAGCATTATCACGATCATCCAGGTTATATTGCTGCGCTGGCACAAAATATACGCGATTACTGGTTGAAAGCCGGTAAACCCGACAAGCTTGTAATGAGTTTCCACGGTGTACCCCGCTTTACCTTGGATAAAGGCGACCCTTACCACTGCGAATGCCAGAAAACCGGCCGCCTTCTGGCTGAAGCGCTTGAACTGGATGCTGGGGAGTATCAGATTTGTTTCCAGTCACGATTTGGCCGGGAAGAATGGTTAATGCCATACACTGCGGTTATCCTGGAACAACTTGGTAAACAGAGCACCCGGCGTGTTGATGTGGTCTGTCCTGGTTTCGTTTCCGATTGCCTTGAGACGCTTGAAGAGATCGCCATCGAAGGCAAAGCTATTTTTATCCAGGCTGGAGGCCACCAGTTTCACTATATCCCTTGCCTCAACGAGCGAGAAGATTGGATAAACGCGCTGGCCGACATCGCTCTCACCAATTTGCACGGATGGCTGGGTTTAGTACATCCAGAAGAGCTAACGGCTCAGTCGCGGCAACGGGCGCTACGAATGGGAGCTGCCAAGTAAAAGACGCGGAAAAATTTCAAGTTTGAACTCCAAGCCTAGGTGGCCGCACCCCTCGACGCAGGGTGTCGACACTACACTATATCCTGGCGTTCGGGATTTCCGCGATTTCCAAATCGGCTGCGTACAAATTGGATAATTCCCGGAAGAATGGAAATTATGATGATTCCAAAAATGAAGAAAGTGAGATTGTTCTTTACTACTGGCACGTTGCCAAAGAAGAATCCGCCGAATACAAAGAAGCTGATCCAGAAAACGCTCCCAAATGCACTGAATGCCATGAAATGAGGGTAAAGCATGCGCCCAACGCCGGCAACAAAAGGTGCAAAGGTACGCACGATAGGCAGAAAGCGTGCAAAGATAATGGTTTTGCCACCGTGTTTTTCATAGAATCTGTGAGTTTTTTCCAGGTGGGCGCGGTTTAATAAACGCGAATCTACGCGGTTGAATATTCGGGGACCGAAATAGCGTCCAATCCAGTAATTCGTATTGTCGCCGCAAAATGCGGCAAGCATAAGCAGCGCTGCCAGCAATTGAACGTCCATTGCACCGCTGGCAGCAATCGCACCCGCGACGAATAGCAGAGAATCGCCCGGCAGAAATGGGGTCACCACTAGTCCTGTTTCGCAGAAAATAATCAGGAACAGAATAAGGTAAATCCAATTGCCATAATTCTGAACTACCCAGATGAGATGCTTATCCAGATGCAGAATGATATCGATGAAGGTGGCGAGAAGTTCCAAAAGGGGCCTTAGACGAGAATGCACGAGACCGGAAAAAAAATCAAGGCAGCGCTTCTGCTTCTTCTTTTTTTTCAGGTTTGACAATATCCTGGCGCGAAACGCCCAGCAACATGAGGATAGGGCTCGCTACCAGCACCGACGAGTAAATGCCAAACAGGATGCCGATAGTAAGCGCCAGGGCAAAGTAATGCAGTGCCTCCCCACCAAAAAAAAGCATCGAGACTACAACCATCTGGGTACTGCCATGGGTGATGATGGTGCGAGACATCGTGCGGGTAATCGCGTTGTCTATGACCTGCTGAACTGACGCCTTGCGCATTTTTCGGAAATTTTCTCGTATCCGATCGAATACAACCACCGACTCATTTACTGAATAACCAAGAATTGCCAATATGGCGGCCAATACGGTGAGCGAAAATTCCCATTGGAAGAAGGCGAAGAAACCGAGAATGATCACTACGTCATGCAGGTTGGCGATGATTCCAGAGACACCAAATTTCCATTCGAAACGCACCGCCAAGTATGCCACGATGCCGAGTGAGACTATCAGTAACGCCAATGCGCCATTTTCAACCAGCTCTTTACCTACCTGAGGCCCGACAAATTCAACACGGCGTATTTCCGCAGTCTTGTCGTCCTGGCGCAAGGCTGTTATCACCGTTTCGGACAGCTTGGCGCTGGATATGTCAGGCTTGGCAGGGAGGCGGATCATTACTTCCCGGGATGTTCCAAAATTCTGTACGCTGACATCGGACATCCCGAGTTTAACCAGTGTATCCCGTATCCTGTTGATGTCCGCAGGCTGGGTATAGCCGATCTCCATTACGGTGCCCCCGGTAAAATCGACACCCAGATTGAGTCCCTTGGTGAAGAGAAAAAATACCGCGACAATAAAAGTCAGTAGCGAAATGGCAGTCGTATATTTTCCCCAGCTCATGAAGGGGATGTCATGCTTGATTCTGAAAAATTCCATTCCGGACCCTTATCTAATCCTTATCCCTGGCCGACGTTTTTAAAGCCTTTGTGCGCCTATGCGAGGTTATGCGAGGCTTACTCAGAAGCCCTTAGCGCTTGTCACTTACCGGTTTCCACACCTGACCGATGGAAACCCGTTCCAGCTTGCGACGATTGCCATATACCAGATTGACCATGCCGCGCGAAACCATTACTGCGCTGAACATTGAAGTCAATATGCCCAAGCATAGCACTACGGCAAATCCCTTCACGGGACCGGAACCAAACGCAAATAACGCGATACCGGCAATTAGCGTAGTAATGTTGGAATCAAGGATGGTGCCAAACGCCCGTTCGTATCCCGCATTAATGGCCGCTTGCGGCGGCATGCCATTACGCAATTCATCGCGGATGCGTTCGTTGATCAACACATTCGCATCGATCGCCATTCCTATCGTGAGCGCGATTGCCGCCATACCCGGAAGCGTCAGGGTGGCCTGTAATATCGAAAGAAGGCCTACCAGTAATAAAAGATTTACGCCCAGCGCTATCACTGAAATGAAGCCAAACATCAGATAATAAACGGTCATGAAAACGGCAATCGCCGCGAATCCATAGAGCGTTGAATTAAATCCGCGCGAAATATTGTCGGCGCCGAGGCTGGGACCCACCGTTCGCTCTTCTATAATGTCCATAGGTGCGGCCAATGCGCCTGCGCGCAGCAGCAGTGCGACGTCTCTCGCTTCCTCGGTGGTCATGCGCCCGCTAATTTGCACCCGGCCGCCACCGATCTCTTCTCGAATCACCGGCGCCGTAATAACTTCTGCCTGATTTTTCTCGATCAGCAGAATCGCCATGCGTTTGCCGACATTGTCGCGTGTCAATTGCCGGAAAATTCGCGCGCCGTTGTTATCGAGATTGAGATGAACGGCAGGTTGATTGTTGTTATCGAAACCGGCCTGGGCGTCATTGATGCGATCACCCGTTAGTACTACTTGCTTCTTCACCAGCAGCGGACCACCGCCGCGCTCATTATAAAGTTCAGAGCCGAACGGAACCTGCCCGCGCAATGCTCCAGCCAAATCACGCTCCTCATCCACCATGCGAACTTCTAGCGTAGCGGTACGCCCCAGAATATCCTTGGCTTTGGCGGTATCCTGAACACCGGGCAGTTGCACGACTACACGATCAGCACCTGCCTGTTGAATGATGGGTTCGGCTACCCCCAGCTCATTGACGCGGTTGCGCAACGTGGTAATGTTCTGTTGCACGGCAGAATCCTGTATCAGTTTCTGTGCCTCCGGCTTTAGTGAGGCGGTGAGATGGAACTCATCCCTCACATTCTGTTCGCGCAAGATCAAATCGGGATAAGTCTTGTTGAGTTCAGCTACGGCCTTGGCGCGCGATTCGGGATCGCGGAATTTGACGGTAATCTTTGAGCTATCCTTATCGAGACCCGAATACTGAATTTTCTGCTCACGCAAGCTGCTGCGTATATCGCCGCTAAAACGATCAAGCGCCTTGGAGAGTGCGCCGTGCATGTCCACCTGCAACATGAAATGTACTCCACCGCGTAGATCGAGTCCGAGATACATGGGCAATGCGCCGATACTTGCCAGCCATTGCGGAGAGTTAGGGAGGAGATTCAGGGCTACCATATACCCGTTACCGAGTACTGACTGAAGCATATCCTTGGCCTTGATCTGTGTATCGGTATCGGCAAAGCGCGCTTTGACGCTGCCTGCTTCGAGAAGTAGTCCGCTGGTGGGCAGATTGGCTTTTTTTAACCCTTCTTCGACCCGCTGCAGCAGGGTGGTATCAGCTTTCGCGGTGGTGCGTAATGGCGAAACCTGCACCGCCGGCGATTCGCCATAAAAATTCGGTAAGGCATAGAGCAGCCCGAGTAGTATCGAAACCGCGATAATGAGGTATTTCCAGGCAGGGTAGCGGTTCATGGTCGTGGGGGGTAAATACGAAAAAAAGGAAGAGGCAGGGCTACACCTATATGCTCCATATAATCTTACCTTGTCGGAGCAGCACTCATTCCTTCTCGATGCTGTTCAATGTTCCTTTAGGCAACAGGGTCTGAACCGCTGTTTTTTGCATGATAACCTGCACATTCTCGGCAATCTGCAATGTTATGTAATTTCCGCTGACCTTGACCACGCGTCCCAGCTCCCCTCCTGTGGTCGTTATCTCATCCCCCTTTTGCAGTGCTTCTATCATCAGTTTCTGTTCTTTTGCCCGTTTTGTCTGGGGACGAATCAGGAGAAGGTAAAACACGGCGAATATACCGATCAGCGGCAGCAGGCTCATAAAATCCGCACCCGGCTGGGCTGGAGCAGCGGCCTGGGCGAAAGCTTCACTAATCAACATGGCATTTCTCCGATGGCAATTTCAAAAGGGATGCATTTTAGCATGATGCGGCGCGAGCTTGAAATTCTTGCACATATTCCTCGAATATGCCGATCTCGATAGCCGTGCGGATTTCGCCCATCAATTGCTGGTAATAATACAAGTTGTGCAGCGTGTTGAGCCGCGCACCGAGGATTTCATTTATTCGCTGCAAATGGTATAGATAAGCGCGAGTGAAATGACGGCAGGTGTAGCAGCCGCATTGTTCATCTGGGGGTGCTGTATCCAGGCGGTATCGACTGTTGCGAAGCTTGATCACCCCGTTGCGCGTAAACAACCAGCCATTGCGCGCATTGCGCGTGGGGAGCACGCAGTCGAACATGTCCACACCTTGCGCCACCGCATTGACGATATCCGCCGGGGTTCCAACACCCATAAGGTAGCGTGGCTTGTCGGCGGGTAGCTGTGGCGCAATATGTTTGAGGATGCGCTGCATGTCGTCCTTGGGCTCGCCCACCGACAACCCGCCGATAGCATAACCATCGAAACCGATATCCCTCAAGCCATAGAGCGATTGGTCACGGAGGTTTTCATACATTCCGCCCTGGACGATGCCAAACAATGCGTTGGGATTGTGCCCATCATCGTGCGCGCGTTTTGAGCGTTCCGCCCAGCGCAAACTCAATTCCATGGACTCAAGCGTTGTCCGCTCGTCCGCCGGGTAAGGCGTACACTCGTCGAATATCATCGCGATGTCCGAATTGAGCATGCGCTGAATATGCATTGATTCTTCAGGCGTAAGAAAACACGCATCGCCATTCACCGGCGAGCGAAACTTGACTCCTTCCTCGGCAATTTTGCGCAGAACACCCAGGCTGAATACCTGAAAACCCCCGGAATCAGTCAATATGGGTCCGTCCCAGCCCATGAAGCCGTGGAGGCCGCCATGTGCCTCAATCACTTCCAGACCGGGGCGTAGCCACAAATGGAAGGTATTGCCAAGAACAATATGTGCATTAACCTCTCGTAACTCCTCGGGCGACATTGTTTTTACCGCGCCGTAGGTGCCCACCGGCATGAAAGCGGGAGTTTCTACTACGCCGTGTGTCAGCGTCAGGGTTGCGCGACGTGCAAAGCCGGCATTGCGGTGCAATTCAAATTTCATAGGTACTTCCAGTGTCATGGCTGTCTTTCGATCAGCATGGCGTCGCCGTAGCTGAAAAAGCGATAGCGCTTCATTATCGCGTATTGATAAGCGTGACGGATATTTTCCAGGCCGCCAAACGCGGACACCAGCATCAGCAGGGTTGAGCGAGGTAAATGAAAATTGGTTAGCAAACGTTCCACCACATGCAAGCGGTAGCCCGGAGTAATAAAAATATCAGTGTCTCCATGGCCTGATTTCAATTCGCCACGTCCGGCTGCCGCCGCTTCCAGCGCTCGCAGCGATGTTGTCCCGACTGCCAGCACCCGCCCGCCACGAGCCTTCGCGCGCTGGATTGATTCCACCGTTTCCTGCGGTACATGAAACATTTCCTTGTGCATTTTGTGATCGACGATGTTTTCAACCCGGACGGGCTGGAACGTACCCAACCCGATATGCAGCGTCACTTGTGCAATCGCCACACCCATTTCACTTAATGTTTTCAACATGCTTTCATCGAAATGCAGGCCTGCTGTAGGCGCCGCAACAGCACCTGTTTGTTTCGCATAGACTGTTTGGTAGCGCGATTCGTCAGTTCTTGTCGCTGGCCGGAAAATGTAAGGCGGCAGCGGCAGACTGCCGTAGCGTTCCAGTAACTCGGTTACCGTACTTTCATGGTCAAAGCGCAAAGTATAAAGATCGTGTTCGCGTGCCAATACCGTCACCTCGAATGCATCCGCGAGCCAGAGTTTCGAACCGGGTTTCGGCGAGTGGCTGGCGCGCATGACGGTAAGTGCGTGGTGGGTGTCCAGTACCCGCTCCACCATCACCTCCACCCTGCCGCCGCTGCTTTTCACGCCGCATAGGCGTGCCTTGATGACGCGGGTATCGTTGAAAACCATCACGTCGCCGGCACGTAAATACTGAGGGAGATCGACAAACATTCTGTCCCGCAGCATACCGCTCGAACCTTCCAGATGCAGCATGCGGCTGCTGGTACGCTGCTCGGCCGGGGCCTGCGCGATCAACTCGGATGGAAGATCGAAATCGAAATCATGAATTTTCATCGCATGTATTATACTTAAGCACCCTGCATTCCACTTGTGCAGGTTGCCGTGACCTATGTTTTCAGTAATAATGCCTCTCCTGAATGTATTGCCGGGATGGCGGAATTGGTAGACGCACGGGACTCAAAATCCCGCGACTGCGAGGTCATGGGGGTTCGATTCCCCCTCCCGGCACCAGTAGCATTTTGGAGTAAGTTGTTTTTTTGAAGTTGCGGCATACTTTTGCTGCCTCGGCAAGAAAAATTGCTCAAGCCCATGCACGCAATATCTTGCTCTTCTCCGTTCTTCTTTTGCTTGTTGACGCGCCTCCCTATTACTTTTTATGACTTTGCGGGGACCGTTTTATCTTTTATCATCGGTTTTTGCTTCACTTATGCACGGCTTAATGTTGAACCGTCGCTTTCTTTATCATTCATTCACCAAATTTCGCGCGTCTGCCTTCGTGGATTGCAGTAGATAAGTAAATTGCATGCGGTTTGTTTAAGGCGTATCAAGGGGTAGTGAGCTGAAATATACCCCGGATAATTCAGGAGGCCGGCGGCGCTTCTAGCGCGGGGCGCCACGAGTATGCATGACGTATTACATTGCGCACGATATTGGATGATGCGGGCAGCAAATAGGCAATAATAAAGTTCGAATGTGCGATATCAGACAGTTGCAGCGTTGAGTTCGGATTATCTTTATATGAACGCGACATATGGTGTTTTTCACTTTCTCACAGTCTCAAGGGGAGGAAAACCATGAAAAATCTGTATACGGTTACGGTATTGATAATTCTCATCGCGCTATCCGGGTGCATATCGGTTCGATCGGGAGGCTCACCCGGCCCGCAACGTCCTCAAGGCACGACTGGTGCCACAGATAGAGTTATCATTGTTTCAACGATGTCCTCTGCTTCCGGCTCTAACGCAGTAATGACGAGAGACGGCAGGGCGGCAGTCGATGAACGCAAGAACAGCAAAACATGGGAGTTCAATAACCTGGAGCTCCAAAGTCCGTCTGGGATAACCTATATTGACAATCTCTCGCTGAATGTTTTAGAGCGCGGCGACACAGTGATCTGGCAAACGTCTTTTGATGTGCGGTCCCGCGTACGCAAGATGGCTTCGCCAGACGTGGTATTCAACCTGATTCTTCTTGACAGGAGCGGTCAGGAGTTGATGCCAAATGGTCAAATCAGCTTCAGTCGCACGTGTGGAAATAGCTACTATGAAAAAAGCGACAGCGTTATTGCCCCTGATCTTTTCAAACAAGCAGCTGGAGCCAGAATTAGATATATTTTCAAAACTCGCGTAGCGGCATGCGGCTAAAATAAATACTTCCCCTCCGGAGGAGTATGTTTGACAATTGCCGCAATCCAATATTTTTTCATTGGATTATCTATTTATAAAGGTATTTCACAAGTGTCTGGAATATAAAAATTAATATAAAATTAATTTTTATATTGACTAATTGGTAGCGAATCCCAGATTCGAACTGGGGACCAACGGATTATGATTCCGCTGCTCTAACCACTGAGCTAATTCGCCACGTATTCTTAACCCCTACTAATCAACACCTTAGTTTTTAAGAAGGCCCTAATTATAGCATGAAGCTATTGCAGGGGAAGCCTGTCATTGTGAACAGATTGTGAACCTGTTTGTCATAAACCTTTTAAGGGGGTAGCAGGGGGCTGGCCCTTTTAGACTTATAGTGCATCACAACAGAATATTTTCTCACAGAAATTCTCAATATCTGCCTTTCTCATTCCACATGCAACGTGATCTACAACGCACGCTTGCTGACCCTCATCATAAGAAATCATTAAATTTGCAAGCGTACAGTTTACCTTCAATGAGATAATCAGCTTTTGATTCTTTTCGCGGCACAGGCGGTATCGGTAATGGATTACCATATCAATAATGACCTGCGATTCTTTGCGCGGGTAAGACGTTTAAAAGTTGTCCACGGATGAGTTCACATCCTTGCATGTGATGCAAAGATAAGGCCGCAAAAAAGTTTTGACACTCATCAGGAAATATTGCACTATTAGTGCGATGCACTAAAAGCGGTATAATTCAAGTGGCTAGCTACTAGATATAGCGGTCAGCAGTATTTTAAGAATAGGTACGAAATAAAGAAACAGAAATCTTAATCCCCAAAATGCGAATACCCCACTACGCCAATAGTGAGGTATTCATTTACTAACCTGCGTTGACTAAGCGCACAACTTATAAGGAAAATCCCATGCGATTGGAAATCGCGCTGGAACGACCTCTCATTAATTTGAGGCTGGTACTGTTCGCGGCACTTATCTTATTACGTTAAGCCGGTCACAAAGATCAAAAAAGTTACATATTTGCAACTTAATTAACCTTGCGCGAATTCTAACGTAGCCTTGTTCAGAATGACAAGCATTATTGCTCACAGGAATTCGTACAAGGTCTTATAAGGACCATCACATGGCAACGAAAAGTAATGGTGGAAACGATGGGAAGAATGGACGGGATGCGGGTACTGGACGATTTATTCCTTTAAAGGAAGCAGAACGTCGTCCTAGTACAACGGTAGTGGAAAAACGCACACCGCCGTCGAAGAAGAAGTAACTAGCAATATGTCAGATACGGCCCTGCTTCGGTGGGGCCTTTTGTTAAATACGCTTAATAAGCGCAATTGCAAGACAAGTTAAATATTTCTAAGACGATGAACGGTCAATGGCTAGGAACTTACAAGGATTCATCGGTGCCCCCAGGCGGCCTTATAACCGTTAATGTTGATGAGGTGGCTTCATGTTTCCAGGGACTTGTATACATTTTTCCGAACAACAATCTACTTCCATCGGCCG
>Ga0157370_10005236_pt1 | contig 14591 bp, 8 predicted proteins | sample C35metaG_FD_113463 | JGI IMG/M metagenome (GOLD analysis project Ga0157370, IMG submission 113463) | Corn rhizosphere microbial communities from Kellogg Biological Station, Michigan, USA - C3-5 metaG | ecosystem: Host-associated > Plants > Roots > Rhizosphere > Soil | place: USA: Michigan...
ACGCGCATCGCCGAGCCGATCGAGGGGATGGCGGCCAACGCGCGGCGCTCGGCGGGCGTGATTGGCGAGACGTCGTCGTAGAAGTGGTCGATCAGGATGCGGCCGTCGTCGTCGCGCATGCTGGCGATGAGATTGGCCAGCAGCGTCACCGGATTCGGCGCCCAGTTGCCGTAGTGGCCGCTGTGCAGGCCGTGGGAGGGACCATACACAGTGAGCTCCACTCCCGTCACGCCGCGCACGCCGAACACGATCTGTTGGCGCCTGGACTGGTGGACCGGTCCGTCGCAGAAGAGCCAGGCGTCGGCCGCGAGCAGCGAGGCGTTCCGCTCGAGCAGCTCGCGGAGATGTCCCGAGCCCGCTTCCTCTTCGCCCTCGAAGAAGAATTTGAGGTTCACCGAGGGCGCGACGTGCGCGGCGCGCAGCGCGTCGAGCGCCGAGAGCATGGCGACGATCGGTGCCTTGTCGTCGCTCGCCGACCGAGCGTACAGCCGCCAGTCGCCTTTGACCGACCCGGGGGTCGTGGGGATCGCTATCGCCTGACCGCCCACATCCAGCGGCTTGTCGCGCAGCACCGGATGCCACGGCGGCGTGGCCCATTGCGTCGGGTCGACTGGCTGCCCGTCATAGTGGGCGTAGAACACGACCGTCTTCGCCGCGCCCGGCGTGCGCAGCTCGCCGTAAACCGCTGGCGGACCGCCGCTCGGTGATTCGAGCAATCGGCCGGTGATTCCGCGCGCGCTCATCATGCCGATCAGCCGCTCCGCGTTCAGCCGAATGTTCGCTGCATCGCTGGCGAGGTTGGGGATCGCCAGGAAGTCGCTCAGCTCGCGGACGATCTCGACATCGTGGGTGCTGATATAGCCGCGAACGCCGGCACGGAGTGTGGTCGCCGGTGGCACCTGGGTGCCGGCGACCGACGCGGTCACCATCGCGATGGCGACCGCCACCGACTCGAGGGTGCGGTTTGGCATGTGAATGATTGCGGGATAATAGGTTGAACAGCAGGCTCGGCCGGACCAGAATACTACGGAGAGTCTAGCGCCCAAGCGGTCCGCTTGCGATGCTTCCGAGGCCTTTCAGCGATCCCCCCCACGTTCCAATGAGGCAGCGTGCTCGACACCCCACGAGTCGAACCGGCGCCCCCGCTCGGAGTCGAAGGCGGAAAGTACGTTTACTGTATCGTTCGCAGCGACCGGCAGCGAGACTTCGGCGCAATTGGCATCGGCGGCGGCCAGCGGGTATTCACCATTGCCTTCGATGATCTCGCGGCCGTGGTCAGCGATACGCCGATCGTGATCTACGATCCCACTCGCGAAAACGTCCTCGCCCACGAGTTCGTGAACGAGACGGTAATGAAGGAGTTCACGGTCATCCCAATGTCGTTCGGAACGGTCTTTCGCTCCGACGAAGACGTGGCCGAGCTCCTCCGCTCCACGTACCAGGCGTTCAGCGACGTGCTCGACAAGATGCAGGACAAGATCGAGTTCGGCCTCAAGGTGTTATGGGATCGTGACAAGGTCGTGGCCAAGCTGGAGCAGGAGAACGAAGAGATCCGCCGCCTCAACGACGAGATTAGTCGGCATACGACGACGTCGACCTATTTTGCGCGCATGCAGCTCGGGCGGCTGGTCGAAGCATCGCTGGAGGAGATCAGCTCGCGCTACGTGTCCGACATTCATGACGCGCTCAAGCCGGTGGCCGTCGCCAGCCGCTCCAACAAGCCGATCGGCGACCGGATGATCCTGAACGCCGCGTTCCTCGTCGATCGGGCGCAGGAGCAGGCGTTCGACGAGCGCGTCAAGGAGACGAGTCGGAAGTACGACGATGTCCTATCGTTCAAGTACTCCGGTCCGTGGCCGCCGTACAACTTCGTCAACATCAAGCTGAAGCTGGAACGGGCGGACTAGGCGGGAACTAGTTCGGGACCAAGCGGGAGCCACCTCTGAGATGACGATGGCCACGCCGGCGGCGGGCAGTGTACCTGTCGAGGCTTCGCTGGGCGAGCGAGGGCCTCTCGCGCTGTTGTCGTCGCTCGCCGAAGCGCCGGACCTCGCCGCTGCCGCGACGTACCTGCTCGGCGACATCCTCGCGACGAGCGGGGCGCGGCGCGCCTGCCTGATGCGCTTCGACGTCGTCGAGGAAAATCTTTTGCTCACGGCGCACGCCGGGTTCGGCGATCTTCCGCCGACCGAGCTCGCGATCGGGGATCGAGGCCACCCTTGGATGGTGTCGACCCTCGCCTTGTCGCCAGTCGTGAGCCAACCTGGACCGACCCCCGGCACGCGCATTCCGTTCGATTGCTGGACGGCGCTCCCCATGCCGCGCCCGCACTACCGCGGCGCGCCGGCGCTGTGGACCGACTCGTACGCGTTCGAGGTCCTCGCGGCTTCGGGCGCACGGCTCGTTCCGCTCGAGAACCGGCGCTTCTCGAGCGCGCCCGGCGGCGTCGTCATCGTCGACTCGATCGTCGACGGGACCGCGCTTCAGGCGATCGCGTCGGTCGTGATGTACGCCGGTCCGGTGCTCTTCCGCGTCGCGGCACACCTCGACGCCGAGCGCGGCCTGGATCACGCGAGCCAGGAGCGGAGCCAGTTTCGCCACATGGTCGACTCGCTGCCCGATCCGGTCGTGATCACCGATGCGTCGAACGACATCATCGTGCAGAACAAACGCGCTGAGCATCTGCTGTCCGTCACCGAGGGTGTGTCGGCGGGCCGCCGCCGCGCGGTCGAGTTGAACAACCTGCTCTTCAGCTCCTTTCTGTCGCGGGCCACGATCTCGGGCACGCCGGCCGGCGGCGCGCGGGAGCTCAACCTGGTCGATCCCGACGAAGGACATGACCTGCTGTTCGAGGTGCTCACGCATCCGCTCGGCGAGCGCGTCGGGCCGGAAGACGCCGTGCTCTCCGTGTTGCGCGACGTGACCGACCTGCGGCGCGCCTCGCGCGAGCTCGAGCGCCAGGTCCAACGCGTCCATCAAGCCGAGGTCGAGGCCACGGACGAGCGCGACCGGCTGAACTTGATCCTCGAGAATGTCGCCGATCCGATTCTCGTGACCGACAGCTCGGCGAACATCATTCTGATGAACGACGCCTCCGAGCGGCTGTTCCACGGCCCGCAAGGCACGACGCAGAGCTATCGCGTGTCGCAGGCGGTCCGGCAGAACGACACGAAGTTCACCTCGTTCGTGTCGGACTTCGCGCTCACGAAGGATCGGACGCGCCGCGAGCGCATGTCGCTCACGCATCCGACGTCGGGCATCCAGTTGCCGGTGGAGGTCGTCTCCGGCAAGATCCGCAACGACCGCGGCGAGCCCATCGCCATCGTGTCGGTGCTGCACGACCTGACGCAGCACGTCGAGAACGAGCGGCTTTACGAAGCGCTGAAACAGCTCAACAGCGACCTGGAGGGCCGAATCGCCGAGGCGACGGCGGACCTGGCGGAGCAGAACCAGCGGCTCCTCTGGCAGTCGGAAGAGCTGGTGAAGGTGAACAAGCTCAAATCCGATTTCCTCGCCAGCATGTCGCACGAGCTGCGCACGCCGCTCAACGCCGTCATCGGCTACTCGGCGCTGCTCATCGACGGGATCAAGGGCGACCTCACCGAGGGGCAGCTCGATTACGTGGCGCGTAGCCGCACCGCCGCGCAGCATCTGCTGTCGCTGATCAACGACATTCTCGACCTGTCGAAGATCGAAGCGGGCAAGATGCCGGTGTACGTCGAGCGCGTGTCGCTCCCCGAGTTGATCAACGACGTCGCGCAACAGGTCGAGCAGATGGTGTCGGCCAAGAATCTCACGTTCAGCGCCGACGTGAGCCCCGACTGTCCCACGGTCGACACCGATAAGACCAAGGTGAAGCAGATTCTGCTCAACCTGTTGTCGAACGCGGCCAAGTTCACGAACCGCGGATCGGTGAGCGTCAAGGTCGACTGCTCCCGCGACTCGATCGTGCTCGAGGTCAGCGACACCGGCGTCGGCATCAAGCCGGAGGAGATCGACCTGATCTGGGAGGACTTCCGCCAGCTCGACCAGTCGCGAACGCGCTCGTACGGTGGAACCGGGCTGGGGCTCAGCATCACGCGGCGGTTGACGCAGCAGCTTGGTGGAGAGATCTCCGTGCACAGCGTGTTCGGCGAGGGGACGACATTCTCGGTGCGACTGCCGCGGGCGATTCACGGGTTCGGCGCGGGAATCGCGGCGGACGCGGAGGCCCCCTCCTGACACGCCCAAACACGCCGGGCAGGTCGCGCGGTAACTTACCCTCGTGCTCGTCTCCGTCGCCCTCCCGCTCCCGCTGTTCCGCACCTTCACGTACGACGTAGACGACGCGCAGGCCGACCGCGCCCGTCCCGGCATGCGGGCCGTCGTGCCGTTTCGTTCGCGACGCGAAATCGGAATCATCACCGGTGCCGCAACGCCGGCGCCGGGCGTGACACCCAAGCCGGTTGCCGCACTCCCGGATGACGCACCGATCCTGAGCGCCGGCCTGCTCGCTCTCTGCGCGTGGATGGCCGAGTACTACGTCGTCCCGATCGGCATCGCGCTCCGATGCGCGATCCCGGCGGCGCTCTCCTCGCACGTCGCGCCGGACCCGGTCCGGCGAAAGCGGCGTGTGGCCGTGCTCAGGCGCGACCTGCCGTCGCTCATCCATCGCGAGCGCATCTTCGCCCGGGCACCACAGCAGCGCGCCTTGTTCGAGCTGATCGAGTCGCTCGGTGGCCGCGTGCCAGTCGAGCACCTCATGGCGCGGCTGAACTGCTCGCCGTCGGTGCTGCGCGGCCTGGTGGCGCGCGGCCTGGTGACGACCGAAGACGAAGTCGTGGCGCGCGACCCCTTCGCCAGGCGCGCGTTGCAGCCGCCCGCGCCGCACGCTCCATCGCCGGCGCAGCGCGCGGCGATCGACACCTTGGCCGCGGGCCGGGGCGGCGACGTCTTCCTGCTACATGGCGTGACGGGGAGCGGCAAGACGCTCGTCTACATCGAGCTGCTGCGGCGCGTGGTGCTCGAGGAACGGAAGTCGGCGATCGTGCTGGTGCCGGAGATCGCGCTCACGCCGCAGACGGTCGACCGGTTTCGCGCCGTGTTCGGCGACCGGATCGCCGTGCTCCACAGCGCGCTGAGCGACGGCGAGCGGTACGACGAATGGCTCGCGCTCCGCGAGGGACGCAAGCGGATCGCTGTCGGCGCACGGTCGGCGATCTTCGCGCCGCTGTCCGATCTCGGCGCGATCGTCGTCGACGAGGAGCACGAGTCGAGCTACAAGCAGGGTGAGGCGCCGCGCTACCACGCACGCGAGGTCGCCGTCGTTCGCGCGCGGCAGGACGGCGCCGTCGTCGTCCTCGGGAGCGCCACGCCGAGCCTGGAGAGCTGGGTCAATGCGCAGAGCGGCAAGTACACCCTGCTCACGCTCCCCGAGCGCGTCGGCGAGGCCCGCTTGCCCGCCATCGAGATCATCGACCGGCGCGAGGCGGCATCGAAGGCCACTATCGCGTCTCGCGACGCCACCGACTGGCTCCGACTCGTCGTGAGCGACGAGCTCGAGGCGGCGCTGGGCGAGCGATTAAAGAACCGTGAACAGAGTATTCTGCTGCTCAACCGGCGCGGCTACTCGGCATTCGTCCAGTGCGCGCAGTGCGGCGACGTCGCGACCTGCCCCAACTGCTCGATCAGCCTGACGTATCACCGGACGCCGGAGCGGCTCGTCTGCCACTACTGCCTGCATGCCGAGCCGCCGCGCACGCAATGTCCCCGGTGCAGCGGCCTGGTGCTCCGCCAGCGCGGGCTCGGGACGCAGCAGGTCGAGCGGCTCCTGGCCGACCGGTTCCCGTCGGCGCGCATCGCGCGCATGGACGTCGACACGACGAGCGGGAAATGGGCGCACGCCGAGATCCTCGATCGCGTCGGCAGCGGCGAAGTCGACATCCTTCTCGGCACGCAGATGATCGCCAAGGGATTAGACTTTCCTAACGTGACGCTGGTCGGCGTCGTCGACGCCGACGTCGGCATCAATCTCCCCGACTTCCGGGCGTCGGAGCGCTGCTTTCAGCTGCTCAGCCAGGTCGCGGGACGAGCGGGGCGCGGGCCCAAGGGCGGCCGCGTGCTGATCCAGACCCGGGTGCCGAAGCATCACGCGGTCGTGCGCGCCGTCGCCCACGACTACGCCGGATTCGTGCGCGAGGAGCTCGCCGGACGCGAGACTCCGTCCTACCCGCCCAATGTTCGACTGGCCAACGTCGTGTTCAGCGGAACCACGGAGGCGGCGACCGCCAACGTCGCCACCGCGGCCACCACGTGGCTGCACGCGTTGCTGCGCAAACGTCCGATGCCGGGCATTACGATCATCGGCCCAGCGCCCTGTCCGGTGGAGCGCATCAAGAATCGATGGCGATGGCACGTGCTCGTCAAAGCCGAGCATCCGGCCGAGCTCACACGCCTCGGCCGGTACTTCCTGGAGCGATTCGTCATGCCCAAAGGCGCCGACCTTCGCGTCACGTTCGACCGCGATCCGGTGGCGTTGTTGTAGGCGCCTTCTCGATCCATTTCAACAGTGTGGACGCGACGCCCCCGTCAGCGCGCGGCGAAAGAGGGCAGGGAGACACAAAGCCGTGGCGCCGTTCACTGGCCCAGGCGAGATTTCACCGTTGTGACGATCATTCCCCCACCGGACTTCTCGCAGCCGCGATTCGCGGACTTTCCCGACGCCCGGTTCGCCCCGGCGCCGTCGGACGGCGTGCTGCCGGACGACTTCTTTTCGACGACCAATCTTCCCACGTTCGTGCGCGCGAATGGGAAGTGGATCGCGCCGCGCGAGCCGCGAATGGACGCCGGTATCGTGCTCGAGGGTGACGGCACCCTCTGGGTACGCGAAGGCCGGCGGGTCAGGAAGGGCGACATGGTCGCCATCGGCGACAAGGAAGACGGCAGCCAGGGCATCTATGTGCAGACGCATCTGGTGCCGCAGGGTGCCGATCCGGATGCGTTCACGTTCATGTCGAGCGAGGTGTCGCGGGAGAAGCCGATCGATTACGCGCACATGGCGCGCGTGTTGATCGAGGAAAAGGAGCGCGGTGGCTATCCGGTCTGGGTCACCGGCCCCGCGCTCGTGCACTCCCGAGCGCGCGCCGACATGAGCTGGTTCATCGCCAACGGCTACGTCGGCGCGCTGCTCGCCGGCAACGCGGTCGCCGTGCACGACATCGAGGCGTCGATCTACGGCACGACGCTCGGCATGTCGAGCACAGGGGAGATCACCCAGGGCGGGCACGGGCTCCACATGCGGGCGATCAATCGCGTGCGCGCCGCCGGCTCGATCGCCAACGCCGTGAACGCCGGGATCATCACCGACGGGATCATGTACTCGTGCGTGAAGTACGGCGTCCCGTTCGTGCTGACCGGATCGATTCGCGACGACGGCCCGCTGCCAGGCGTCATCACCGACATGCTGGCGGCGCAGGACGCCATGCGCGCGCACGCCATCAAGGCGACGATGGCGATCCTGATCGCCACGGCCCTGCACGCCATCGCCACGGGCAACATGCTCCCCGCGTTCGTGCAGCTCCCCGACGGCAACATGCGCGAGCTCGCCACGATCTGCGTCGACTCGTCGGAGTTCGTCGTGAGCAAGCTCAAGGATCGCGGGACGCATCAGGCGTTCGGCGTCGTGACCAACGCACAGGATTTCATGCACATCTTGCGGTTATACGTCGAGCGCGAGCTCGATGCCCGCACCAACACGCGGCGCGGCAGCGTCGAGCCGGCGGCGCGATGATGCTGCTCACCGAGACGCGCGAGCGCTTCCTGCTCGCCATCGCCGGCCAGGTGGCGGTCGAGCGCATCGCCGAGATTCACTTTTTCCAGCCGATCCGGCAGGGTGGCGTAGAGAGCGGCGTCGCCGTGGTGGCAGCGTGGCCGGCGCCGTCGATCGAACCGTCGATCGAACCGTCGATCGAGACATCACCAGACGAGCGCGAAATGCGGCCGGTCGTCTACACGGCGCGCTACCGGCTGACGCTCAAAGGTCCGGACCGCGGCAAGTGGGAGGCGAGCGTGGTCGCCGAGGCCGACGCGCCGCTCATCACGGTCGATGCGGTCGTGCGCGGCGTGCAGCGCCGTTCGGGCGACGTCGACGGAGCCACGCGCATGGAAGGCGACGACGTGCGGGCCATCCTCGAGGCGAAGGCGGGGTAGCTCGGCGTCGAGGCGGACGACGCACCGACCTCACGGGATGCGCAGGAACACCGCCGTCCCGCCGTTCTTGCGATACGTCCCCGTGAGGGTGTCGCCGCGCAACTCGCCGGTGAATACGTCGACCGTATCACCCGCGAGCTGATTGACCAGCAGCGCCAGCGTGATCGTCGAGCCGAGCTGTTGGCCGATGATCCCATCGCCGCGCTGATTGGGCGGCGGTGAGATCCAACGTCCGCTCAGCGCCGCCGGCAGAGCCGTCCGCGTCGCCTTGGACTCGACGTAGAGCGTGAACTGGTTCGCCACGGCAAGGGTGGCGGCGCCGCCCGACGACAGGCGAAAGCGCCCCTCGATCGGTTCCGTCTGGTTGGCGGTGACCGTCAGCGTTCCACTGTTCAACGTCACGAGCGACCCGAACAGGCCGAGGCCCCCGTTCACGCGGCTGATGATCCCGGACCCCGTGAAGGGATCGTTGTTGGTGCGATAGTAATCGTAAAAGTTGGAGTCGACCGCCGCGACGAGCATGTCCTGCCGAAAGCCCGGAATGAGGACGCGCTGCAGGTCGCTCGCGAACAGGTTGCGCAGGTCGCCGGTCAGCCGAAAACGCGTGCTGTCCGTGAACAGGAAGAAGGGCCCAAACGGGCTCTCGATTCGGATCGCGTAGCTGCGGGTCATCGGCACACGGTTCCATTGCGCGACTACCGTGTCGCGGTCTCGATTGAACGTGCGCGTGAATCCGCCAGACGATGTCACCACCGGAGCGGGAACGCGCGTGAACGCCGTCACGTCTTCGTCCTCCAACGTGCGGACATGCAGCTGGTAGCGCCTGCCGAGTCGCAGCGCTGACGTGCCACTCAAGCCAAGGGCGATTCGGTACACGCCGGCGCCCATGCCATCGGGGCGCACCGAAGCGTCCTCGACGCCACGCACTGACTGCCCCATCGAGTCGATGAGCTCGACCAGCGCGCCGCTCACCGGGATGCCTCCGCCCGTCACGATCGGGTCGTCGGGATCGAACGACGTGTCCGGAAGCGTGATCGCGCCGGACAGTGTTCGCTCGACCAACACGACCTGCGTTCCCACGCTGGGGTTGAGCACGGAGTGCACGACGATCGCCGGTGCCGTCTCCCCAACCGTGACCTTGCCGAGGTCGCACGACGCCACGAGCGCTGTCACGAGCGGCAACGCCGCTCCCCTCGCGCCGCGCGCCAATCGTCGCGACAACTGTCGCGACAATCGTGCCGGCCGTCGTCTAGAAGCGAATCGTGACACCGGCCGACGGAAGCAAGGGAAATTGCGAGATGGCCTGCCGCGTCGGTGGACTCTTCGAGTAGTCGAAGATGTACAGGAACACGTTCTTCGCGTTGTACGCGTTCACGAGACTCAGATACGGCGCGATCGTGGCGCCGCGCACGCGATAACTCCGCGTGACGTCGAGGTCCAGGCGCTGCGTGGCCGGCAGCCGTGCGGCATTGCGCGCCCCGCCGACGAACTCGACTTGCGACCCGCTGCCGCGCGTGCCGAACGCGTTGAACCCCGGATCGTACACCCGACGAACGATCTCGCCGACGATGTCGGTGTAGGGCGTGCCCGTCGCGTAGCCCAGGCGCACGCCCAGCAGATACTTCCTGAGCCGCCAGCTCGCGACGACGTTCACGTCGTGGCGGCGGTCGTGGCCGGGAAAGTAATGCTGGCCGTCGCGCTCGCGCGTTGCCACGGCATACGTGTACGAGATCCACCCGCTGAACGGGCCGTTCTCGAATTGGCGCAACAGCACATCGGCGCCGTACGAGTCGCCGTCGACGGGGAAGAACTCGTCGCCGCGCGTACCGGGGTCGTCCTGCGGGTTGGCCTCGAGCAGGCGGCCGTAGCGCTTGTAGAATCCCTCCACGCGCACGTACCGCGTCGGGCTCAGCCAGCGTTCGGTGCCGAGGATGTAATGCCACGCGGCGGACACCGGCGTCGTCGCGTCGCTCGCGACCCAGAAATCGAATAAACGAACTGGAATGTCCTCACGATCGAGCGAGTGCGTCCACTGGGAGAAGCGTCCGACCGCGGCCGTGAGGGCGAAATCGCGAGTGACGAAGTACTTGGCCGACAGGCGCGGCGACACCGCCGACCAGCCGCGCCCCGTGAGCGCCTCGGCGCGAGCGCCCGTCTGTACGAGCCAGGACGGCGAGAGGCGCCACAGGTCGTCGAGAAACAAGGCGCCGGACGTCGGTGCCTGGTGCAGGTCGAAGAGCTGCACGCCGGTCTGCGACGACGATGCGTTGTATCGAAATGCATATGACGCCACGTCGTAGCCGAACGACCGGTCGTGCGCCGGCGTGCGCGCCGTGAGCATGCCCGACAGGCGGCGATCGGCGACGGTGTTGTGGAGCGCGAGCGACCCCTCACCGAGATCCAGTCCGGTCGAAAAGGTCGAGATCGACGCGCGCTGCTCGAGGGTGGTGCTGTCGCCGAGAAGCCATCGCGTCACGCCGGTGCGGCGCCGCGGCGCCAAGGTCTTGGACAACGTGGCGCCGGCCACGCTGTTCCCCCAGCCGAATTGAAAGGCGCCGCCGCTCGCGTTGGCGGTGGCCGAGTCGCCGAAGTTGGCGATGTTGGCGTCCAGCGCGTCGCGGCCGTTGTACGCCGTGACGGCAAGCATCGTCGTCGGCGTGAACGCGTACGTGAAGTGCGCCTGCTCGTCGCGAAAGTGATACGGGAGCTCCTGCGTGCTGATCGAGCTCACGAACTTGTCGGCGTATGTTCGACGGCCGGCGAGCATCCACGTTCCCCGTCCGCCGTCGAACGCGCCGCCGAGCTCGCCGGTGGACGCGAGCACCGACACCTCCGCCGTGCCGTGCAATCCCTGACGAACGTCCTCCATGGAATGCACGTCGAGCACGCTCGAGAGCCGGCCGCCATAGCGCGCGGGAAAGCCGCCGGTCATCAGCGTGACGTCGCGCACCGTCGGGTCGATGAACGTGCTGAACAGGCCTCCGAGGTGAAACGGGTTGTAGATCGGATAGCCGTCGATGAGGATGAGATTCTGGTCCGACTCGCCGCCGCGCACGTTCAACCCCGTCGAGAAATCGTTGCGCGCCTCGACGCCCGGCAGGAGCTGCACGACGCGAATGATGTCGGGCTCGCCGAACTTCGGGACGCCCTCGGCCGCGCGCGCGGTGATCTGCACCGTGCCCACGCTCGGCCGCGACTCGAAGACGTCGCGCTCCACGGGCCTCGCTTCGGTTCGCACGGCGCCGAGCACCGTCGCCTCGGGGTCGAGCCGGAGCTCGACGCGCGTCGTGTCGCCTGCCCGCACGGTCACCAAGCGCTCGAGCGTCTTGAAGCCCAAGAGCCGCGCGCGAATCGTCGCGTCGCCGGGTGGCACGTTCGTGATGACGAAGCGCCCAGCCGCGTCGGCAATTGCGCCGCGCGTTGTACCGGCGACCGCCACGCCGGTGCCGGCGCGCGGCTCGGACGTCGCCGCGTCGACGACGCGACCGGCGACGACGCCGGTCGTGTCGCGCCGCGCCGGCTGCTGCCCGCGCATGAGCGGAACGATGGAGAGGAGCAACGCCAGCGCCGTCGCGGCGTAACGCGTCATCACGGCCGCGTGGATGTCGCGCGCATCCTCGATGCGCGCCTTGTCGAGCCTCAAGTGTGCCGGTCCGATCAGAAAAGGATGGAGTTGATTTCCACCCGCCGCGCCGTGGGCGCCGATCTGATCGTCGAACGACACGATCTCGTATCCATCGTATGCTCCGAAAATCGTGACGTCGCCGGTGTTCGTCTGCGACACGAGATGCTCGACGGCGCGCACGACGAGCTCGCCGGTCTGGTAATTCTCCAGCGGGTTGCGTCCGTCGATCACCTCGAGGCGGCCGCCGACGATGATGGCGCGCCCGGTGGTACTCTCCAGATGTACCGACGGTCCGCTGCGAGTTCCCAGGAGTCCGACGCCGGGATGCTCGAGCAGCGAGAGGTACAGGTTGGCGCGACGGGGATCGCGCGCGATGTCCGCCAGCTCGAGCGGCTTCGGGTCGTCGGCGAAGTAGAGCAGGGCGAGGCATGAGCTGTACGTCACGACGACGTCGTGATCCTCTTCGACCCGGTATTTCTCCGGCAGAATGAGCTCGCGCAGCCCGTACTTGCTGCGCAGCCAATCGCGCAGCGTGCCGAGCCCGCGCCGGAAGGTGCGCTGGGACGGCGGTGAGATCTGCGCTACCGCCTCGACGACCTGCGGGCCGACGTGCGCGTACTCGGACGTCTCGGAGAAGCTCTCCTGCATGCTCAGCGATGGACCACCGCGGAGCGCCGCGTCGCCCTCGAGGATCCGCTCCACCGTCTTGCCGAGCGTCTCGCCGTACAGAACGCGGTAGCTCGCCGACGGCGTCATGCCATGGTCGGACAGAATCACGATGTCGTACTCGCGGCCACCGCGGCTGTCGACCATGCGGCGAATCTCGCGAATGCGCGCGTCGGTGCGACGCAGATCGCGCAACGCCTGAAAGCTCGACGGACCGAAGTGGTGGCCCAACTCGTCGTACTGCATGAACGTGCTGTAGATGATCGGCACGCCGAGGTAGACGTCGAGCAGGATGGCCATGGTCTGCAGCTCGCGCACGACGACGTTGCTCAACACGCGCACGAACGGGAACAGCCCCTCGCTGTGCGTCCGTTTGCGGGCGAGCTCGCCGACGCCGCGCTCATATTCCTCGCGCAACCACTCGAGCACCGCCTGCAATCCCATGCGTACGATGCGGATGGGGTGCAGCAGGATCAACAGCGCCATGCGCCAACCGCCGAGGCGCTTGAAGACCGAGAGGCGCTCGCGCGTCGCCACGGTGAAGGCGACGGTCTGCGCGTCGCCGTCGAGCAGGTTTACGTAGCTCGAGCCGCCGGCGAGCGCGCCGGGCGCGCGGATACGGTCGCGGATGTATTGCACGCCCGCGGGCGTGTTGCATGTGATGACCCGCCGCTCGGTCTTGTCGTAGAAGCGGAAGGCGGGAATGCCCTCGTTCTCGCCGTGAAAGATTCCTGCCTGGCAATACGGCGTGGCGGACGGCAGGCCACAAAACCATCGACGGAGCGTGTATCCTTCCTCACGCACCATTTGCGAGATGGTCGGAGAGTAGCCCAACTCGATCGCGCGCCGCAGCTCGACGTACGAGAGCGCGTCGATCTGCAGCATGATGAGACCGCGGCGCCCGTCGTCGGGTCGACGCTCGCGGCGAAAGACGCGATATTTGAGCGCGAAATACCAGCGAAGGAAGCGCGACGCGCCGCCCGCGGGACGCGTCGGGCCGCCGGCCGTGGGCTGGCCGTCACCGAGTGGAGGAGAAGCTTTGGCGGGCAACGTCGGCGTCGCGATCGCGTTTGGCGCGGGACTGGCCAGTTTTCTGTCCCCGTGTGTGCTTCCGCTCATCCCGAGCTACATCACCTTCATCACGGGGATGACGCTCGACGACGTGCCGCGTGCGCGACGCCTGGCGTTCATCCACGCGTTGCTGTTCGTGTTCGGGTTCTCGCTCATCTTCCTGGCGCTCGGCGCGTCGGCGACACTCATTGGTCGGTTGCTCGTGACGTATCGGGCGTGGATCAGCCGCGTCGGCGGTTTGCTCGTGCTGGTGTTCGGCCTCTACCTGCTCGGCATCTTCAAGGTAGGCGTTTTCTCCCGCGAGCGCAGATTCCACATGACCGACAAGCCGTTGGGCTACCTGGGGACGGTGGTCGTCGGCATCGCGTTCGGCGCCGGATGGACGCCGTGCATCGGGCCGATTCTCGGGAGCATTCTCACCTACGCGGCGACGCAGCAGCAGGTGTCGCGCGGCCTCGTGCTGCTCGGCGCCTACTCGCTCGGGCTCGCCGTCCCGTTCGTGATCGCGGCCGTGGCGGTGGAATCCTTCCTGACCGCGTTCGGTGCCATTCGTCGCCACATGATCTGGGTGACGCGCATCTCCGGCGCGGTGCTCGTGGTCGTCGCGGTGTTGATGATCACGGATTACCTGGCCGTGCTCACCGGCGTGCTCCAGGGCTGGACTCCCGCGGCGCTCAGAAACCTGCTCTAGTCGCCGCGATGTGTCGCCGGGGTGGGTTGGCGGGGCGCACTGTGTCGGCGCGCGGGGCTCGTGGGGCGCACTGCCCTCCGCGGACCAGTGCACTATTGCCGATACCGCCGGCAATAGTGCCTCGGCTCCGCTCCGGGCAGCGCGCCCCGCTCGCCCCCACTGGCCCCTTCGCGGAACGCCGCAAGCCTGATAGCTGCCACGCGCGCGCGGCTCGACCGCGGCCACTGCCGTGCGCCCGTGCGTGGGCCCGTGCGCGCGCGGCGGTGCGTGGCAACGCGCGGCGAGCGACGCCGGCCCGAGTGCGCGCACCGCGACGAGGTTGTCGCGCACGTGTCGCGAACGTGGAGCTTG
>Ga0157370_10005237_pt1 | contig 14590 bp, 15 predicted proteins | sample C35metaG_FD_113463 | JGI IMG/M metagenome (GOLD analysis project Ga0157370, IMG submission 113463) | Corn rhizosphere microbial communities from Kellogg Biological Station, Michigan, USA - C3-5 metaG | ecosystem: Host-associated > Plants > Roots > Rhizosphere > Soil | place: USA: Michigan...
ACAAAGATCTGTGCTGGGGCCATTATTCCCCTTCCAACTGCAATAGCATTCTGCCCGCCGCCTTAAACATTTCCCATGTTTTTGGAATGAAATTTTCAGGAAATAAGTACATGAAAACTAAGAAACGCATCCCTAAAGACATATTAGCGGCCATCGTTGTAACTCTTTACCTTCTTATATATTGCCAGTTGCTTTGGTTTGAAAAAACCCAGGTACTTGCGTTGATCATGCTTACATTTTCCCCTGTAATGATCATTTGGATGGTTTACATGGTAATAAGACATGGAACATACAATGGTCGTAGTCTTGATAAGGACCATTATGGTTATCAGGACAGACCAAATTGGTAAGGTCTCAATTTCCCTTTCTTCTAAAGAACCATATTTTAAGAAGATCCCCGGTTATTACATACAGGAAAACGATCCCCAGCATTACTCCAAGATTTAATAGCGGGAGGGGAGTAAGCCCCGCCTTTGCGGCAATGGGTAAATAGGGTAAGCCCAGGGTAATGACCAGGCCGGCCAGGCTAAGGATGACTAGGTATTTTCCTGGCTTACTTCTAAAGAAATTCTTTCTCGTTCGAATAATGAATAAGATGAAAAGCTCGGTCAATACTGACTCGATGAACCATCCGGTCTGGAAGGCAGATTCTTTTACCTTCAGCACAAATAACAGCATCATAAAAGTGATTACATCGAAAAGAGAGCTATGAATGCCGAAGATCACCATATAATTTCGGATCATCTTCAGGTTCCATTTCCCCGGTCGTTCTAACTGGGTAGCATCCACATTGTCGGAAGCCACTGCTAGGTATGGGAAATCTGTTATAAAGTTTGTGAGCAGAATTTGTTTTGGTAGCATTGGTAAAAAGGGCAAAACAAAAGAAGCGATCGCTACGCTGAACATATTTCCGAAGGTGGAGCCCGTGTTGATAAAGATATACTTGAGGGTATTGGCAAAAGTTTTACGTCCTTCCCTGATACCATCAACGAGAACCATTAATGTTTTTTCCATCAGCACAAAATCTGCAGCTTCTTTTGCCACATCAACCGCGTTATTTACAGAGATCCCTACATCGGCAGCATTGATGGCCGACACATCATTGATTCCATCACCCATATAGGCGACAGTAAATGTTTTCCGTAATGCCTGGATGATCCTTTCCTTTTGTTGTGGTTCGACCTCCGCAAATATGTGCGTATCCTGGGCCAGTTTTACAAGCGCCTCAGGACTGGTGCTGAGTAATTCTGCCCCAGTGATCACTTTAGGGTCAGCAATACCCAACTGGAGTGCAATGGATAGTGCAACATTCTTATTGTCTCCTGTAATGATCTTAAGGCCTACTTGTAATTGGGAAAGCTGCGCAAGGGTTTCTTTAATGTCACCTTTCACCGGATCTTCAAGTAACAGGAATCCGGCAAATACCAGGTCCTTCTCATCTTCTTTGCTGATCGCATCTTTGTCAAGTTCTTTAAAGGCCACAGCAATACAGCGAAGACCTTTTTGTCCGTATTGCTCATATGCTTTACCTAACTCTGTTCGGTATCCTGCAATATCTTTCGTAGTACCATCTTTCATTTGTATCCTGCTGCAAACAGTCTGCAATTCTGTAAATGCACCTTTGGTCAACAGCAATTTCTTTTCATCAGTTTGAATGGCAATACTTAAGCGTTTCCTGATAAAATCATATGGCACCTCGCCAATCTTTACAGCCTTCCATTGGGGAACGAATGATAGCTGCCGCAACGCATCATCAATTGGGTTGGCATATCCTGTCTCAAATTTGGCATTCCAGTAAGCGATCTCTTTTACCAATGGGTCTTCAGAACCTTCTCCATTGACCATTGAGGTTACCTGGATCACCCCTTCAGTTATGGTTCCAGTTTTGTCGGTACACAATAGATTAATGGCGCCAAGGTTTTGAATAGAAGCCAGTCGCTTTACGATCACTTTTTTTTCAAGCATTCTGCGGGCACCCGCACTCATAGCGATAGTAGCGATCGCCGGCAATAGTTCCGGGGCCATCCCCACGGCCAGGGCGAGTGCAAAAAGTGCCGAATCTATTACGCTCTTATGGTTTAGCAGGTTAATTACCAGGATGACGATCGCTAACACAAGCGTGATCCGCATTAAGAAATAACCAAACTCCTTAATTCCTTTTTCAAAACTTGTTTCAACGGAAGTACCCGCGCTTTTTGCAAGGCTGCCAAAAATAGTATTAGCGCCTACGTTAATTGCAATGGCTTTTCCATGACCGCTTACAATATTGGTACCTTCCCATAAACAGTTAATTCGCTTGGCGAGTTCGGTTTTCTCTTCCAGTTTACCCGGGTCCTTCCTTACAGGATAGGATTCTCCTGTCAGGCTTGATTCGTTCGCATGCAATTCATTGGCTTCGATAACAAGACAATCAGCCGGTATCATATCCCCGGCGTTGAAAACAAGGATATCACCTGGTACAACCTTTCTTGCCTCGATCTCCATTTCCTGGCCATCCCTGATCACATTGCATTTCAACGCCACAAGCGATTGTAGCTTTTCCACCACTCTGCCTGCATTGCGTTCCTGCAAAAAACTCATTATACCCGTTGAAAGGACAATGAAAAGTATGATGAATACATCAGAGGTATCTCCTAAAAATGCTGACAGGATCACGGCACCTATCAGTAGTAACATCAATGGACTTTTGAACTGACCTATAAAAAGACGTGCATCTTTCAGTAAAGGGGAGGAACTTTTTGCCTGGAGGCCTTGTTGCAGCAGGAGTTGGTTCGCGGTTGAGGTGGAAAGCCCTTTCTCACTACTATTCAGTTCCTGCATCCAGTGGCCAGCATCGAATTGCCAAAAGGCACTGCGGGGTGCTGAGGCCATATTAACTTGTTTTGCTAAAGGTAACAAAACAGCCTGCCTTAAAACCTAACTGTTGGTTAACGGTATCATCCCTCAAGGTGAATACTTATCACGACCATTCGCGATTGTATACGATCAAAGATGCTGGAGAATTTCAGGTTAGGATCCCTTGCATGGATATCGCGGAGCCCATTAGAGATCTTAATCTCAGGTGAGAAAATGAAACTTTCAAAGAAAAAATTAAAGCCTATACCAAACTCGGGACCCCAGTCGTAACCCTGGATCTTTACCAGTTCCTCGGCACGTTTAGCTCTTGCATTACTTGCCATATCAATGTCAGCGTGAACACCAGCCATAGTATACACGCGAAAGTTACCAATTCGGTCACTTTGAAATTTGATCTGGAAAGGGAAGGTCATTATGACCGATTCCACTTTTTTTGTGACTTCAGTATTATTATCGATATCAGGGTATTTCAGCCTGTAATAGATATTTCTTTCAATGAACATCAATTGCGGGTTGAAACGCATCTGGAACCGGTCAGATATCCGGGCAGTTGCTAATAATCCAAGGGAAAGTCCCCCCGAATTATTGGGTTCACCAACATAGATGCTGTCATCCATCAGGAAACGGGGATGCAATTCTGTTTGAAACCGTGCAAGGCACGCCCCGATCGTAATACCAAAATAGTAAGGCTTTTCATCATGGTCCTCCTGGTATAACTCAACCTTGCTATTTTTGAACTGGGCACTTGCAGAAAAGCTGGATGCCATTATGAAAAATGGGAGGATATATTTTTTTAACTGGAGCAAGCGTAGGGTCATAAAGGTTTTCTTCCGGAGTAAATGCAACATATTCCTAATGTAAGCGGTTGAAAACCGGTATCGGTATATCCCACTTCTTTTAAAATGTCAGTAAATAAATGGCGATCAGGAAACGCATTCGACGATTCGTAGAGGTACTGATAAGCCTCTTTATTTTGTTTGAACCATCGAGCCACCTGCGGTGCCACCAGGCCCATGTACAGGTTATATATACTCTTCACCGCTTTTCTACGAGGCTTTGAGAATTCAAGCACCATTAACCGGCCACCGGGTTTCAATACACGCAACATTTCTGCCAGTCCTTTTTCCAGATCGCCAAAATTTCGAACTCCAAATGCCACCATTACCGCATCAAACGAATTGGCAGGGAAGTTTATTGTTTCAGAATCACCCGTTTGTAACTGGATGATATGGTTAAGTCCTTCTTTTTCAATTTTTTTACGGCCAATATCCAACATGTTTACCGAAATATCTATTCCTTCGATCTTCTTTGGCCTAAGGATCTTTGCAGCCATTATAGCCATATCTGCTGTTCCTGTGGCCACATCCAGTATATTTTGCGGATCTTCCTTTTGAAGAATTCGGATAGCCTTTTTCCTCCAGCCTACGTCGATCCTTGCAGATAGGAATCGATTCATTTGATCGTACCGCGGTGCAATACGGTCAAACATTTCAGCTACCTGTTCTTTTTTCTCCTTTTCGGAATCTTTAAAAGGGACGATAGGATCGTGTGGAAACTGGTCAGACATAATTTGCAAATGTATTGAGATTGGGACTATGAACATGAAGGAACCTTATTAAGACCCCACCCATCTATCTTTGCCGCATGGAAATAATAGAAGCTGAATATATCAAGAGCAGTCCATCGTACAAAGACTGCCCACCTCCTGATAAAAAAGAATTTGCCTTTATTGGTCGAAGTAATGTAGGCAAATCCTCCCTCATCAACCTGCTTACGGGTAAGAGGAATTTGGCAAAGACCTCTTCTACTCCGGGCAAAACACAACTTATCAACCATTTTATAGTAACGTCCTCCAACCAGAAGGGGAAAAGAGATAAATGGTACCTGGTCGATCTGCCTGGGTACGGATATGCTAAAGTGTCGCAGCGGTCACGTAATAATTGGGACAATATGATAGGATCCTATATTCGTAAACGGGAGAACCTTTCGTTATTATTTGTTTTGATCGACAGCCGTCATGAACCTCAGCAACCCGATCTTGATTTCATTAATGATCTCGGGGAGTGGCAAATACCATTCGTTATTGTTTTTACAAAGACAGATAAAAACAAGAAAATAATAACTGAAAAAAATGTTGGGGCATTTGCGCAGGCATTAAGTCAGCGCTGGGAACTTTTACCGCCTTATTTCTTAACCTCTGCAACAGAAAAAAGTGGGAGGGAAGAAGTATTGGAATATATCGCTGGATATAAGACTGGAGAATAAAAGGTTGAATTATTCACTTCAGGGTTAGATACCTCTTTTGAAGGAAGATCACCCAATAAACTTGCTTTTGAAATGGAAGGTACCTCAGAATAAATGGCTGTCATTTTCCTGGTGTCTGCCTGTGCAAAGGAGAATATGACAACGACCATGATGAATAATATCACCACCAAATTTTTTTCGGATAAGATCGGTTTCATGGAAGGTTTAATTGGATGCAAATTAGGGAATTTGCGGGAATTACTCTTCCCCTCAATTAACTACTTTATTTGCACAACTGCTGCTGGCAAAAGCCTCTGGCTTTGCTTTGAACGCGAACCCCATGCCCAAAATATAACCCATGGCCTCTTTTAAGGCATCATTGCTTTTAAAATGAGGATTGGTGTTGATATCGGCGTGCACCTCCATATCAACATCATAAACTGTAAACAGGTTACATAGCTGGTAAGCGATATCGATGCTCCTGGCAACCTCGGTCAGCATTCTTTCTTTAATAGTGAATTGTTGACGAGTTTTGTCATTGTGAATGAACATGAATCCACCATGACCTTCCCGGAGGAAGACGATTACAGTTGCGAACTCAGTTTCCTGGCCTTTAACCTGTGAATCTGTTCCGATGCAAACCTTGAGGCGGTAACCGTTCTCTGTTTCCCTTCTGATAGTTTGTTCTACAGCGTCAATAATGGGCAGAACTATCGGATCGCCATTGAATTTTCTCCAGTGCATAAAAAAAGAGGTTTTTCTAAGTTATAGAAAAACCTCTTATAAACCATAGGTACGGATCAATGTTCTGCTAACAGAACGTGGAAAACTTTATTGCCTTACGAATTTTTCGGTCCACTGGCTGTTATTATCGTTGAATTTGATAATATACATGCCATTTTTTAGTACGGAACCCGGAATGTTGTTCATTCCTTTACTCAATTCACCTTTAAGCGCCATTCGGCCATTCAGGTCATATATTGAATAGTTGAAGTTAGCCGGACTTGTCACTACCAGGGTATTGCTCACCATATTGCTTACCAGCTTGGGGTAAAGGTCATTGTTGATGTTCCTCAGGGTTACTATGTTAGAGTAGAAGGTCTTACCGTTATCAAAGGTCACTTTCAAGCGGTACTGCATCGCCGAACTAAATGTTGGGGTGTACTGGTAGCCCCTGTCGGTGGTTACGGGTTCTGTCAGATCTCTGAAGGTCCTTCCATCGGTTGACACTTCAAGCACCTGGTCGATCACTTGCTCATCAGCATCTATGATCCAGTTTAGCCTGTGTTTGTCCGCAACAAGGGAACCCTGCAACTCCAGCCTGCGCAGAGGAAGCGTGTTTACACCAATATTTCCCTGTAATGTATAGGAACCAAGGCTGGCATAATTCGGAGCATACATATTTCCCTTTCCTTCCACTTTGAAGTAGTAAGTACCGGCATTCAATACTGTGTCAATAACTGAGCTCAGAAGTGTACCGGGATTGTAAACATTTAATTGGGTTTGACTGCTGTTATATAGTGTCACCTGCATATCCAGGTCTGAACCAGTGTTACCGGAACCAATATTGTATGGAGTGGCATTGAGGACAAATCTTTGTTGTTGTGGAAGATTAAATTTGAACATGTCTGCATCTGTGTTTTGTTCCACAACTCCAGAGACCGTAAACTGGTTATTCGTAAAGGTTTGGTTGCTGGCCTGGTTAAAATTGGCTGAATAATCATCAGTGCGGTAAGTAAAGCCATTTGTTCCGGAAGTGATCACGGAAAGATCACTTTGTAATACGTTACAGCCATTTGAATTTGGGCCATTGTTCCAAAGGGTGAAGTTTCGGTAGTAGCCTACTCCCATAATCGGAGCCCATCCTATTTCACCTGATCCTACACCTGAATTGTAATCTGAAAGTTTGACACAATTGGCATCATAACTGGATTGATGATAGAGTCCCAGAGTGTGGCCTGCCTCATGTGAAACCGCTTCGCCCACATTCTTTTCATTATAATTAAGAAGTGCGGAGAAGACAAAACAAGGAGTATTGTCTCCCCAGGAAAACGAGTTAACAAATGCAACACCACCTGCAGAACCGTACCAGTCAGAAGTCACAGTAATGATCACACGCATTCTTTTTGTGGTTGGTGCCGCAAAATACTTTGTAGAATCAGTAGTGATGTTCACATTGAAGGGGCGGTAATCTTCGGCAACCCGGTCGAACACTGTGGTTATCTGAGCGCTGGTCAATCCTGAAGCGCCGCAGAAAATCGGGCCAGCATAATTCCAGGAGGTATTGCTTACCGTTTGACCGTCAAAATCAAGGAAAATGACTGCTGATGCTGAAGGGTAGCTGTTCATCAGCGGAACCTGTGCCTCACTGATCCTCGCCGTGATAAGCGTGAGGACCATAAAGAGGGATCGTAATAGGATTTTCATAACAAGTTGGATTTTTAGTCTTTCAATAGGTACACATTCGGATATTGGATACGGAAAAAAAACGGGTCAGGAAATTTGTATTGTTTGATCATTCATTAACAAGGTCATAGTAATTACGTTTTACGAGATACCATTGTCCTTGCAGGTTTTGCAATTCATAAAGGTCTCCATGTTGAAAACTGATGATGCGCCCGATATAGGTGCTGCTGCCGTCGGCATTTTCTTTTTTCGTTATAGTAAAGCGGGCTCCATTATAATTAGTTGATCTGATAATGGCGGTTTGAACGCCATCAACCGACCTGGATGAAATGGATACCAGGTCACCCTCGAATTTCTGACCTATATCGGTTGTCAGATTCAAACGAGTATGAGATCCCACTGGATCGGAGAAGTAATTTTCAAGGTCATTAATGCTAACCTGGATCTTGTCTGGCAGATTTGCAAAAAGCCTAGGCTTATTGTAGTCGGGCTCATTGATCGGAATGCGCTCATTCTGTGCAATTGCAGATATGCCGGCTAAGGCCATCAATGCGCATAGTACTGCGGTACGAAGGTTTTTCATTTGAACTTGTTTTAAGTCAATTAGGATATTGTTCAGCAGCCAGGATTAGTGACTGCAGTTTTCTTTAGGGTCGGTGATACAAATCTTGGCAAAACTTTAAAGCAATACAAGTTTTGAAGGTCACTAACCAAAAAGATAGAGGACTAGTACCCGCAGGCTATCGTAAATCTGCGAAATCGATCTTGGTGATCTACTATTTCAGTTTCAATATTGATGGGTGCTAAGCATCACAAGTGTACAGGCATCAATGGCTTCTATACCATTTTGGGCGGCTAATGCTTCCAGCTCCGGGTTTTCGGCACCCGGATTGAAAATTATACGTTTAGGGTGGAGAGAAATTATATATTCATAATATTCCTTCTGGCGCTGTTGATTTAGATAAAGCGTAACGCTGTCTATTTCTGTATACATTCTTCGTTCTTTTTCTACAGTAACATCACCCACCTTTGTATTCTTTCTTCCTATAGCTACTACGGGATGACCATATTGCCGCAGCCGATGAATGGCGAGGTAACTATACCTTGATGGATTGTCTGATGCACCAATTACCAATGTTTTTTTCATTGCCTCATTTTTTTTCATTAAACAATCGCAACATTTTTCCGACAAACCAATTCTCTTCAGCCTTTATCATTATATCAAGTGTGTGGTTTGCCTGGCTGCTGATCTTTTTAATGCTGCTTACTATATCTACAAATGCTTTTACATTCTGGTCTCGTCTATCACCTTCTACTTCTTCCAGTTTATCCAGCATTTGCAGCATTGGTTCTAACTCCCTTTTTTTCCTTTCTTTTACGATCTGCTTCACCACCTGCCACATGTCCTTCTCCGCTTCAAAAAATTCCCTTCTTTCACCAGGTATCAAAACCCGTTCCACCAGGCCCCAGTTGATCAGTTCGCGGATATTCATATTGGCATTGCCCCTGCTGATGTTCAAATCCTCCATCATATCATCCTGACTCAGGGGATTCGGGCTGGTAAGCAGCAGCGCATGTATTTGCGCCATGGTTCGGTTGATCCCCCAATGTGTTCCGAAGGCACCCCAACTGCTAATAAATTGCTGACGGGCTTCTATTAGTTTCATACTCCAAATTTACTCTTTTTGAATTTTCAATAAATTTTGAACCTAAATCTGAAAAGAGGTAAACCTTTATTTACTTTCCTTCAAATCGTACCCGTCATATTGACATCATATACCCATTTAGGCCTGTTTAGTTGAGAATGTACGGAGAATGTATAGAGAATGTATGGAGATGGTGGCGGGAATTTAGGCCAGGAATTGAAGGAAAACCGAAGATACCCCGGCCAACTTGTCATCAGATTCTTACTAATATCTTCTCTGTACCTGTTGTATCTTCGGCTCAATCCCCTCTATATGCGTAAGATATTCTTGCTTCTGATCTCTCTGTTCTCGCTGCTTGCTGGTTCCGCTCAATTCAAACCGTTTCGTTTTGCTTTTATTTCTGATACCCATATTGGCTCACCTGATGGTTCTTCTGAAGAAGACCTGAAAAGAACTGTAAGGGATATCAATAGCATGAATGATATAGCCTTTGTGGTGATCACAGGTGATATCACAGAATTAGGGACCAATGATGAATTGGCCAGAGCTAAACGCATATTTGATAGCTTACAAGTAAAATGGTATATCATTCCGGGCAATCATGACAGCGGATGGAGTGAGAGCGGGGGCCTGATGTTCACTACCGTCTTTGGCTACGATAAATTCAGTTTCGAATACGAAGGGATCAAATTCCTTGGCTGCGCTTCAGGTCCATATTTAAGAATGAGTGACGGACATGTGCCCCGGGACGCAGTGAATTGGCTGGATGGTGAATTGAAGAAATTAAGTAGGGACCAGCCGGTGATCTTCCTAAATCATTATCCCATTAACGACCAGCTGGATAATTGGTATGAGATCACCGACCGGTTGCACCAGTATAATACACAGGCTATTCTCTGCGGGCATGGCCATACAAATAAAGCTTTCGATTTTGAGAATATTCCCGGTGTAATGGGACGTTCGAATTTGAGGGCCAAACAACCATATGGTGGTTACAATCTTGTAGATGTTTCTGTTGATTCAATCGTTTTCACTGAAAGAAAACCAGGTTTTAAAACATTACCCTCATGGACCTCGGTAAAAAGAGAGTTACATCACTATGATACAAAAGTAAAATACCCGCGACCGGATTTTTCGGTGAATGATAAATATAGCAGCATCCAGCAGGAGTGGACAGTATCTTCTCCTGCAAATATTATTTCCACACCTGTAGTTGCGGGTAACATTGCCATTGCAGGCAACCAGCAAGGTGAAATCGCTGCTCTCTCGTTAACAGATGGAAAGACCAAATGGAAATTCCAGGCCGGGGGCCCTGTTTTTTCTTCCCCTGCAGAAAAGAACGGCTCGGTTCTGTTTGGCTGTACGGATGGGAATATTTATTGCCTGAATGCCTTAAAAGGTGAACTCATCTGGAAAACACAGGTAAATACTGCCGTTTTGGGATCACCTCTCATTTCCGGCGACACCGTTTTTATAGGAGGAAGCGGAAAATTCTTTGCCATGGACCTTGTAACCGGCAAACAATTCTGGAATTCCAACACGGAAGGACCAGTTGTTAGCACGCCGGTGCTGCACAATGGTTATTTATTCTTTGGGGCATGGGATACATATTTTTATTGCATCAATGCCCGTAATGGTTCTGTTAAATGGAAATGGAACAATGGTTCCCGTATAAAAAATTATTCACCTGCAAGCTGTATCCCGGCTATTGTAGATGGGGTTGTTTATATAGTTGCTCCTGACCGGTATATAACAGCCATAGATGAATTAACAGGTTCAACACTATGGCGCAATAATGATGCTACAGTTCGTGAGTCAATGGGGATTTCTTCAGATGGAAAACTTATTTATGGAAAAACCATGCAGGACACCATCGTGGCCTATCATACTTCAAGGGAAAAACAAATGGCCGCATGGAAACTGAATTGCGGTTTTGGTTATGAACATGTGCCCTCAATGATGGTGGAGGCAGGTGGGCTGGTTTTCTTTGGGACAAGGAGCGGGGTTGTCTACTGTATTGATCCTGCAAAGCAACAAGTGGTCTGGGCACACAAACTGGATAACTCCATGATAAATACGGTAAGACCATTAAGTAGAAATAAAGTGTTGGTAACAACTATGGACGGGATGGTGAGCCTGTTGGCAGTGAAAAGAAAAATGGATGTGAATTAGATCAATCGCTATCGGTAGACATGCCTGAATTCTTTTGCTCCCATTTCTTAAGAAGAAAGCTAACTGCAAAGGATAATACGCCCAGTGTTAATGCCCCTATGCCCACCTTTAAAAGAAAGTCATTGACCACTCCATCAAGGAATTTCAAACCTGCTGTAAAAGCAAGGAAACTTATACCAGTGACAAAAAAAAGGTTGGTGAGGGAAAAGTCTTTCATCTTATTATGATCACGTGACATCCTGGCTCAAAATTGCTTTTAATTCTATTAAAAAATAAGGCAAGAATACTGCCACACAGTACTTTAGGCGGCGAACATCAAAAAATCGGGTGGCTTTACGCAATGAAAATGACCGTAGAAATACTCAAAGTAACATTGTAATTGGATTCTCCATGTATTTCTTGAATGTTTGAAGAAATGCAGCCCCAACAGCGCCATCGACACTTCTATGATCGCAACTCATTGTCACCTTCATCACATTGCTTACCCCAAACCCTGCCTCTTTCTTCACGACAATTTCCCTGATGCGGCCAACAGCCATGATGCAACTTTCTGGTGGATTGATTATCGATGTAAATTCTTCAATATCCATCATCCCAAGGTTGGATACAGTAAAAGTGCTCCCTGTAAATTCATTTGGCTGAAGTTTTTTATTGCGCGCTTTTGTGCTCAATTCCTTGCTTTCTGCCGCGATCTGGGGTAAACTCTTTTGATCAGCAAAACGGATCACTGGCACTATTAGCCCATCTTCAATAGATACGGCCACTCCTATATGTATATGATGGTGCCTGCGGATCTTGTCTCCCAACCAGGATGCATTGACTGCAGGATGCTGGCGCAAGGATAGGGCGACAGCTTTTAGTATAAGATCATTAAAACTGATCTTTACCGGACTAATTTCGTTCAGTTGCTTACGGGAAGAAATGGCGTTATCCATATTGATCTCCATTGTGAGATAAAAATGGGGAGCACTGAATTTACTTTCTGCCAGGCGTTTGGCGATCACATTCCGAATTTGTGAATTGGGAATATCTGTATGGCCTTCTTCACCACTTACAGGTGCAAATACCGGCACGGCAGCAGCTTTTGTCACCGACTTCCCTGTAGATTGTTCAGAGGGTTTGTAGCTATCTATGTCAGCTTTTGTGATCCTGCCACCATCTCCAGTGCCGTGAATAGAGGAAATGTCAATTCCTTTTTCTTTAGCTAATCTTTTTGCAAGGGGCGAGGCTTTCACCCTTCCATTTTCAGTTGAGACAGTTGGGCCGGTTTCAGCAACTACTTTTTCTTCTTTCAATTCTGGATTTGCCTTTTCCGTGTTTTCAATTTTCTGGTTATTACCTGTTGCATTCTTTAACTGGCTCACAATGGTATCGACATCTACTTTTCCTTTTTCACCAATTATGCAAAGCAAACCGTTCACTGGGATCTTTTCTCCCTTTTGTGCACCAACAAATAATAAAGTACCGTTCTTATAGCTTTCCAATTCCATAGTGGCTTTATCTGTTTCGATTTCCGCCAGCACTTCACCCTTTTTTACAGCATCACCCACATTCTTATGCCAACTTGCAATAACCCCTTCTTCCATTGTATCACTTAGCCTTGGCATCAGTACTACTTCCTCCATATTGGCAATATCTGCTACTTTATTTTCTGGAGTTGTTTTTTCCGCGGTGCTAGTTGCTTTCTTTTCATCAGCGGGAGCAGGAGCCGTAGGAGAATCCTCTTTACCTTTTTGAGATTTACCATTGATAAGTGCGGAAATGTCTTCCCCTGGTTTTCCTACGATAGCAAGCAAGTCGTCAACCTGGATCTTGCTGCCATTATCGCCACCAATATGCAATAAGGTTCCATCCTTATAACTTTCGAGTTCCATGGTCGCTTTATCTGTTTCTATCTCGGCGAGCAACTCACCTTTTTTTACAGTATCGCCAACTTTCTTATGCCAGGCCGCGATAACACCTTCTGTCATCGTATCGCTTAACCGGGGCATCAATATCACATCAGCCATTTACGGTAAATTTTGGCCGAAAATAAGGTAAAAAAGGCAATTGGCACTGAAGTGTAAAAGCTGTGCCAGGGTAGATTTTAATAATCAAGGTCAAGGCGAAGTCTTTCTTTCAATTCTTTTACCATCGGGTATTGCTCCGTCATTTTCTGGTACTGTTCTTTCGTGCTTAGGGGGATATCGGCTGTCGTTTTATTTTCTTCCTTTTCTTCAACAATTACATTGAATTGCAAATTGCGGATCTGTAATTTTTCCTGCAGGAACTCAAATAGGCGGTTTCGCTGTTGTTCAATGAATTGCTTTTCGATCGTGTTGCCTGTAACGGCCTCGAAAGAATGACCATCCCGGATACGGAGATCGGCAAGTTCAAAGGGAGCAACTGCAGGGCTTTTATATATTCTTAATAGTTGCACGTATCCCTGCCATGCATCTTTCAACGCTTCTGGGTCCAACTGCTGAATGGAATGACCTTTGCCATTGTTTCCATTCTGTTTCATTTGCTCGCGCAATACCTGAAGGCTTTTTAACCGGCCAGACACGGGTACAGTTTCTTCAGGATTATTGACAGAAAGATCTGGGGTTCTTTCTTGCGGAACGGATTCCGTGTATTCAACGACAAGCTTTGCAGGCTTTTCCTTTTTAGCTGGATTATTTGAAGGAAGTATAGCTTGTTTCTGATTCGCATAAGCCTTTATAGGTATGGAACGATAAGCAAGTGGTGAATCAATTAGTTTTTTTTTACCCAGCGTCAACCCTTCATTGCTTAATTCGATCGCCTGTTGTAGGTAGCATAATCTTATTAGGGCCAGTTCCACATGTAGTCTCCTGTTCCGGGCTGATTTATAACCGATCTCTGCTTCAGTAAGTAAATTCAAGGCGCTTATCAAAAGAGCAGGCGATACATTCCTGGAGGCTTTAATATATTTTTCTTTAAAACTTTCGACCACATCCAGCAGGATAGCAGCTTTTTCATCTTTGCAGACAAGAAGATTTCGCATGAATTCTGCTAAGCCATTCAAAAAAAGATCTCCTTCAAACCCTTTTTGATTGATCTCCTCATATAGTAAAAGGGCACCGGCGAGGTCCTGGTTTTGTATTAGGTCAAGCAGGCGGAAATAAGAATCTTCATCCAGGATATTAAGGTGTTCTGAGGTGTTCGTGTAATTCAATTCACCATTTGTAAAACTCACGATCTTATCCATCATACTAAGTGCATCCCGCATACAGCCTTCGCTTTTTTGCGCGATAAGGTGAAGTGAA
>Ga0157370_10005239_pt1 | contig 14584 bp, 16 predicted proteins | sample C35metaG_FD_113463 | JGI IMG/M metagenome (GOLD analysis project Ga0157370, IMG submission 113463) | Corn rhizosphere microbial communities from Kellogg Biological Station, Michigan, USA - C3-5 metaG | ecosystem: Host-associated > Plants > Roots > Rhizosphere > Soil | place: USA: Michigan...
TCGAGGGCGGCCTCGCACTGCGCGCCGTCGGTCACGTCGAAGGCGATCGCCTGGGCGGTGCCGCCCGCGGCGGCGATCTCCTCGGCGACCGCGCGCGCCTTGTCCACGTTGCTGTGGCCGTGCACGACCACCTCGAGGCCGCAAGCGCAGAGCCGGCGGCAGATCGCCGCGCCGATCGCGCCGCTCGCCCCGGTGACGAGCGCGCGCCGCGTCACGATGCGAACGCCACGGTGGCGTCGAGCACGATGGTGACCCGGCCGCGCGCGAGCACGCGTCCCGCGGCCGCGACGCGGAACGAATAGAGCACGCCGCCCGCGCCTTCGCCCGCACGCTCGACCTCGACGTCCAGCGCGTCCTCGAGGTCGTCGAGGCGCGCCGCGTGGAGCTCGACGCCGCGCACGGCGACGAGGAAGCCTGCCTGCGGCGCCGGCGCATCCGGAGCGAGCAGCGCGCCGTGGGCGGCCGCGGCCTGCGCGGCGTACTCGATGGCGCAGGCGGCCGCGAGCTCGCCGTCGCGCCGCAGCGGATTCGCCGGCGAGCGGTGACTGCTCGCCCTCGCGTGCAGGCGTTCGTCGTCCCACGCGACGATCTCCTGGAGCAGGCTCATGGGGCCGTCGTGCGGCAGGTGCGACGCGAGCCACTCGCGGCCTACGGCGCCGCCGCTCACGTCGCCACCTGCACCCGCAACGCGAGGCCGTCGAGGTATTCGAGCGCCGTGGACTCGGGCTCGCCGCGAGCGAGGATCCCGAGGAGCGGCAGCGCGCGCGCGGCCGGGATCTCGCGCCGCAGCCGTTCGAGGCCGGCGTCGCGCATCGCCTGCGCCTTGCCCGGCGCGAGGCGCGCGGCGATCGAGGGACCGGCGCCGTGCGCCGCCGACGAGAGCACCATCGCCACCGCGAACGCGTCCGGCACCGGGCGCGTCGCGTGCAGCGGCTCGGGATACGGCACGTCGTAAGCGACCAGGATGACCGGCGTCGCGGGATCGGCCGCGAGGCGCGCGAGCGCTTCGAGCAGCCCCGCGGCGAAGCTCGCGTCGAACGCGGCGACGGAGTCGATGCTCGCGGTGGCGCCGGTGGCGATGCTCCAGTAGCCGGCGGGCGCGTTGTGCACCGAGTTGTGGAACCGCGTGGGCGAGATCTCGCGCTCCTCGGAGGCGAGCACCTCGCAGATCGCATGGCAGTTCTCGCCGTCGCCGCTCGAGGAGGCGAAGACGGCGGCGAGCGTTGCGGCTTCGCGCTTCGCGTTCGTCACCGCCTCGAGGCCCGCGGCGAGCGCGAGCTTCACGGAAAGGCCCGCGCGCCGCCGTTCGGTCGAGGGAAGCGCCCGGGGCGCGGGCACCACGGTGCTTGCGCGCTCGTACGCGATGCGCCCGGCGAGCGCATCGCGCGCGGCGCTCCAGCTCGCGAGCCCGGGGCCGACGAGGCCGATGCCCTCGATGCGCGCACCGAGCGTCATGCGAGCGACTCCACGCGGCCGAACACCAGGCTGCAGTTGCTGCCGCCGAATCCGAACGAGTTGCTCATGACGCGATCGACGCGCCGCGGCCCGCCCGCGATCTCGTAGCGGGCATGGAGCGCCGGATCGATCCTTCGCGTGCCGACGCCGGGCGGAACGAACTCCTCGCGGATCGCGACGAGGGCCACGACCGCTTCGACGCCGCCGGCCGCGCCGAGCGCATGGCCGGTCATCGCCTTCGTCGAGTTGCACGCCACGCGATCGCCGAACAGCGCCGTGATGGCGCGGTCCTCGGACGCGTCGTTGCTCTGCGTTCCCGTGCCGTGCAGGTTCACGTAGTCGATCGCCTCGGGCGCGAGCGAGGCTGCGTGGAGCGCCGCCTCCATCGCCATGCGCGCGCCGCGTCCCTCGGGATGCGGCGCGGACATGTGCCATGCGTCGGACGATTCGCCGGTGCCCAGCAGCGCCACGCCGGTCCTCGCGTTCGCCGGCACGCGCTCGAGGAGGAAGAAAGCGGCCGCCTCGCCGATCGAGATGCCGTCGCGCTCCTCGTCGTAGGGCCGGCAGGGCGAGGTCGAGAGCAGGTCGAGCGAGCCGAACCCGTAGAGCGTCGTGAGGCACAGCGTATCGACGCCGCCCACCACCGCCGCATCGACGACGCCCGCTTCGATGAGGCGCGCGGCGGAGGCGAACGCCTTCGCGCTCGAGGAGCACGCGGTGGAGATGGCCGCGCACGGACCGGCGAGCCCGAGGCGTGCGCGCGCGTATTCCGCCACGGAGAACGTGTTGTGCGTGCGGCGATAGTCGAAGTCGGCGGGCAGCGCGCCGTCGCTCGCCGCGCGGCGCCGGTACGCGAGCTCGGTCTGCAGGATTCCCGCGGTGCTGGTGCCGATGAACGCGCCGATGCGCGCCGCGCCATGGCGCTCGACCGCCTCGCGCACCGCGTCCGCGAAACCGTCCTGCGAAAGGCCGACCTCGGCCGCGCGATTGTTGCGGCAGTCGAAGGCCGCGAGCGAGGCCGGAAGCGCTACCTCGTCGAGGCCGCGGATCTCGCCCACCCAGGTATCGAGCGCGGCGGTCTCGAAGCGGCAGGGGACGAGTCCGCTCGCGCCCGAAGCGAGGGCGGCGCGGGTCGCCTCGAGCCCGAGGCCGAGCGAGCTCGCGAGGGTGGCGGCGGAAATGAGCAGGGGACGCACGACGCTCGAAGCTACAGGATCGGGGCGGGTGCGGGCAAGATCAGGCGGCGCGGGCGACGAGCAGCACGTTCGCGAAGGGCGTCCCGGCGCTCATCGGGCGCGCCTCCACGGCGAGGCCGAGGGCTTCCAGGCGTGCGATCCAGGCGGCGAGCGGACGGCAATGGTAGGCGCCGCTGCGCCGGCCGCGCAGCCAGAGCGAGAGACGGTCGAGCGCGAGGGTGGCGCGGAACCGCAGGCCGGGCCGCGCGTCGGCGACGCGCACCAGCAGCACGCCGCCGGGAGCGATCGAGCGGCGCGCACGCTCGAGCACCGCCTCCTGCGCGGGACGATCCATGTAGTGCAGCACGTCGAGGATCACGATCGCGTCCGCCTCGGCGAAGGCGACGTTGCGGATATCCCCGTGCACGAAGCGCGCATGCCCAACGGCCGCGAGGCGGGCGCGTTCGAGGGCGCGGCGATCGAGCTCGATGCCCTCCATCGCGCGCGGCGCGGGGGCCGGCGCCCACTCCTGCGGCCAGCGCTCGCGCGCCTCGCCCGCCGCGGCGAGCAACGCTTCGAGCATGCCCTGGCCGCAGCCCAGGTCGAGCAGCCGCTCGCGGCCGGCGAGAAGCCCGCTCTCGAGCAGGTGGCGGAACGCCGGGTCGCCGGTGAGCTTGAAGTACGCGAAGTGGCGCGCGAAGCGGTCCGTGCGGTAGCGCCCGGCCGCGCGGCGCGCGAGGGCGCGGAAGAACTCCGCGCTCACGATTGCGCGGCGTGGCGCAGGGTGACGGGGCGAAGCGCGAGGCGTTGCGCGTCGTCGAGGATGCGGGGAAGCGCTTCGAGGAGGACCGGAACGCCGCGTTCCGTGCGCGCCGCGTGGCCGTCGTGCAGGAGCAGGATGTCGCCCGCGGCGAAGCCGCGCGTGAGGCGCGCCGCGACGATCCGCGGATCGCGCTGCTTGGTGTCGTAGCTGCGCCGCGTCCAGGCGGCGAGCATGAGCCCCGCTTCGTGCAGCACCGGATCGAGCAGCGGGTTGCGGAATCCCATCGGCGCGCGGAAGAAGCGCGGCTCGCTTCCCGTGGTGCGCGCGATCGCCGCCTGCGCGCCGCGCACCTCGCGCCGGTAGCCCTCGAGCGTCTGCATGGCGAACGTCGGCGTATGCGTCATCGAATGGTTCTCGACCGCGTGGCCGCGGTGCGCGATCTCGCGGCACAGGTCCGGATGCGCGAGGACGCGCTTGCCGATGCAGAAGAAGGTGGCGGAGCACCCGCGCTCGTCGAGCAGGTCGAGCAGGCGCGGCGTGACTTCCGGATCCGGGCCGTCGTCCAGCGTGATCGCGATCTCGCGCCTTGCGCGCGCGGCCTCGGGAAGGCGCGTCATGTTGCGGCCGATCCAGTGCGTGCGCGGAAGCAGCCCGCAAGCGCCGAGCAGCAGCTGGTTCGCGCCGAGCGCGCCCAACGCCCATGGCCATGCGGCCGGCGCCACGAGCAGCGAGGCGGCCACCACGCCGTGCACGCCGATGGAGGCGGCGACGACGGGCGTGGGACGCCACGGGCGCGGGCGATCGCCCGCTTCGAAGGTCGTGCTCACGGCCGGTGATGCTCCAGGAATTCGTTCCACATGCCTCGCCAGTCCTTCCACTCGTGTTCGCCCGTCACCTCGTGCACCGATGCCGCGGGAAGATGCATCGCGATGCGCCGCTGGCCCTCGACGAAGCGGTCGCCGGACGCGAACCAGCAATCGATCCGCGGCGCGCTCGCTCCGTGGTCGCGGAGCCAGCGCCAGGCCTCGCGCTCCGGATCGAGCGGCTTCGCGGCGGCATCCCAGCGATCGACGCCGCCCGCCTGGTCGATCTCGCGCAGCAGCTCGCGCGTTCCCGGATACGGCGCGAAGAGCGCCATGCGTTCCACGTCGTCGTGGCGCGCCGCGTGGCACAGGCACGCGAGACCGCCCAGCGACACGCCGGCGAGCCAGACGCGCGTGAGCCCTTCGGCCCGTGCGCGTTCGACCACGGCCCCCCGGATGCGTTGCACGATGCTGCCGTCGGAGAAATAGGCCGCCCGCACTTCGGCGAGGGCCACCCAGGCGCCGATGCGATGCCGCTCGAGGCTTTCCAGGAATCCCTCGCGCACGAAATCCTCCGCCGTGCTGTAGGAGCCGGAGAGCAGGCCCAGCGCGATGGAAGGAGCATCCCCGGTCGTGCGGATGACGGTTCTCACCGCGAGGGTCCATTTGCCGGGCCATTGTAGCCCGGCACGCGCGCGAGCGCGGCGGCGAAGACGAGCGTCGCGAAGGCGCCCGCAGCGACGGTGGAACCGATCGCGTGCAGCACCGGGATCGAGGAGAGCGCGAGCAGCCCGAAGCTCGCGACCGTCGTGGCATTGGCGAGGGCGAGCGAGGCGAGCGTGCGCGGCGCGCTTCCGCCCGGCGCCAGGCGATCGAAGAAGAGCGCGTAGTTCGATCCCACGGCGACCACCAGCAGCAGCCCCACGAGGTGCAGGATCGAGAGCCGCGTTCCGAGCAGGACGTGGACGGCGGCGACCACCGCGACACCGGCAGCGAGCGGAGCCATCACGGCGGCGACGCGGGCGGCGCTTCGCAGCGCGAGGAAAAGCAGCACCACGATCGCGACCAGCCCGAGCGCGGACATGGCGAGGGCGCGGTGCAGGTAGCCCGAGTACAGGCGATCGAGCTCGCCCTTCAGGTCGAGGAACGACGCGCCCGCGACGTTCGCGCCCGCGAGCGCCGCTCGCACCGCGCGCGCATCGATCGGCGCGCCGGGCTTGGCGGGCACGAGCCCGAGCACCGCGGTCCATGCGCCGCTCGTGTCGCGAAACAGCATGCCGTCCAGCGCCGCGGCGAAGGCGGTGCCGGCGAGCGCCGCGCGCGTGACGGGCGGCGCCTCGCGCGCCTGCGAGACGTCCTCGACGAAGGGTTCGAGGCGCTCGGGGCGGAGCGGCAGGCCCGCGAGCGCGGGCTTCAATCGTGCCCGCAGCGTGGCGGCGTCGGGAAGGCTCGCCAGGCGCGCGCGTTGCGTGGCAACGCTCGGCAGGAAGCGCGCGGGCGATTCGTACGCGCCGAGGCGTCCGTCGTCCACGAGCGGATCGAGGGCTCGCCCGACGCGCTCCGCCGCCTGGAGCGCCGCCTCCTCGTCGCCCGCGCGCACGACCACCATCGAGCGCGCGTCGGAAGCACCGAGCGCCGCGCGCAGCTGGGCGTCGAGCGCGCGATCGGCGGGCGCAACCGGATTGAGGCTCGCGATGTCGGGATCCCACACTTGCGCGTGCCTCACGAGCAGCACGGCGATCGCGGCCGCGGCGAGAAGGAGGACCGCCACGCGCAGGCGCGTCGCCCTTCGCGCCGCCGCTTCGAGCGCGCGTCCCGCCGCCGATAGGTCGCGTACGTGGAAGCGCGCGGGCAGGAGCCGCGGCAGCACGAAGCGCGTGGCGAGCGCGGCCGCGGCGAGGCCGGCGATCGAGTAGAGACCGAGCTGCGCGAGCCCCGGAAGGCCCGAGAAGAGCAATGCGGAGAATCCGGCGATGGAGGTGAGCACCCCGAGGCGGATCGTGGGCCAGAATCCCGCCAGCCATGCCGCGTCGCCCGCGCGCTCGCCGCGGCCCGCCTGCACGAAGAGATAGATCGAGTAGTCGACCGCCTCGCCGATGAGCGTGGTGCCGAATCCGAGCGTGATGCCGTGCACGAGGCCGAAGCCGAGCGAGACCGCGGCGATGCCGGCGAGCGCGCCGGTCGCGACCGGCACGAGACCCAGCACGAGCGCGAGCGCCGAGCGATAGACCACGAGGAGGAGCGTGGCGACGATCGCGAGCCCGAGGGCCGAGAACCGCTCCACGTCGTGCTTCACGAGCTCGCGCGAGCGCACGGAGAACACGCCGGCTCCGGTCAGGAGGAGCCGCGCGGTGCTCGCCTGGGAGCCTGCATTCCCGCGCGCCGCGTCGAACTCGGCGCACGCGTCTTCCATGGCGCGCGCCTGCCCGTCGATGTCGGAGCCGCCCGCCCGCGTATGGGCGACGAGGAGCGCGCGCTTCGCGTCGGGAGACGCCCATACGCCTTCGACGTTTCGCGGCGAGCGCGCCGGGCGAAGGCTCGCGAGGAGCGCGAGCGTCTCCCCGGTCGGATCGCGCAGCACGAGCGGCTTCACGAACGCGCCCGCGGGCGAGGCGAGCAGCGCGATCGTGTCGGAGATCGCCGCTCGAAGACCCGCCTCGGTGAAGCGTTGCGCGTTCACGTCCGGGCTCAATGCATAACGGTGCGCGAAGAGAAGATCCTTCTCGCGCGCGAACCCCTCGATCGCACCGTTCTGCACCGAGGCGAAGCGCGGGTCGGCGGCGAGGCGTGCCGCGAGCGCGCGCGAGAGCTTCGCACGGGTCGCCGCATCGCTTCCTTCGATGGCGAGGATCATGACGCGCGAAAGGGCGCCTTCGCGCAGCTCGTCGACCAGCAGCCGCTGCCCGGCGGTGGGCGCCGCGGGCAGGAACGAGGAGAGGTCGGCCACGAAGCGCGTGCGGGCGACCTGGAGCGCGCAGAGCGCGACGGCGAGGAGCCACAGCGCCACGGGCAGCGCGCGGCGCACGCTCACTTCTCCGGACGGATCTGCATCAGCGAGCGGTCGCCGTCCGCCTGCTCGATTTCCACGCGCTGCACCTGGGCGCCCGAGCCCTCGATCGTCACGCGCGCGACGAGCGACTGGAGCGATGCCGCGCGCGGCACCAGCGCGAGGCGCCAGGATCTCTCGTCGCCCGAAAGCGAAAGCCCGTAGGTGCGCTCGAGCGCGGCGCGGTCGCCCGCCAGCGTGCCGCGGATGCTCTCGATCAGCACCGCGACCTCCGGATGCTCGTGCAGATCGATCACCTGGCGGCGTCCGCCGTGCTCGACCACGAGCTCGCCGCGGTCGGCGACGATGCGTTCGTCGCCGGGGCTCGTCACGTGCTTCTCGAGGCGGTCGGGCGGCGTGAACACGAGCTCGCCGGACGACTCGAGCGGCCGGTCGAGGATCGACACGCTCTTCTGCTCGTCGAAGTGCGCGCGTGCGGGCGGGTGCGAGCGCAGCAGCGCCATCAGCGCGTCCACGCTCCATGCCGCGTCCGCCGCGAGGCAGGCGAAAAGCGCCAGCGCGAGCGCCGCGGCCCGCGCGAGGGCGAGGCGCGCGCGGCGCGGGCTCATCGCCAGAAGCGGTGGAAGTTGAAGAAGTTGTACGGCGCGAGCCGGCAATGGCGCTCGAGGCAGGCGGCATAGCGCGCGACCGCGCCGTTCACCTGCGCGTCGCGTTCCGCTCGCGAGACCCGCTCGAGGCCGGTGAAGTCGGCGAGGGGCTCGAAGCGGACCTCGTAGCGGTTGGCGCCGAGGTAGAGCCCGGTCATGAAGAGCACGCGCGTGCGAAGCGCCGCCGCCATGCGCATCGGGCCGGTCGGAAACGGAGCCGGATCGCCCAGGAACGGCAGGTCGAGCACCGGCTCGTCGCCGAGGGTGCGGTCGGCGAGCACGCCCACCAGCGCGCCCGACTCGAGCCGCTCCTGCAATCGCAGCATGGAGTCGATGCGCCCGAGCGCGATGACGTCCTTCTGCAGCTCCGGGGCGATGGCGGCGAGCGCCGATTGCACCTTGCGCGCGTTGTCCTCGTACATCGCCATCGCGACCGGCCGGTGCGTGCGGCCGCAGGCGCGCACCGCCTCGAAGCTTCCGAGGTGCGCGCCCATGAGGATCGTGCCTCCCTCGTCGACGAGCTCCGCGCCGTGCACCGCGATGTCGAAGAGGTCGAAGCGGCCTTCGAGAAAGAACACACGGTCGTGCACGGTCGAGGCGAAGGCGAAGAGCAGGCGCAAGCGCTCGGCGAGCGTGGGCTCGCGCCCGAGCGCGCGGCGCAGGAAGTCGCGCGAGGCGGCACGCGCGGTGCCGGCGGTGACGAAGAAGTATGGGACCGCCATGCGCAGCAGCACGCGCGCCGGCGCTCGCCCGGCGCGGCGCGAGAACCACACGATGAAGCGGATGAGGAGCGGGCTGCCGCGCTCGGCGCGGCGCGTCCATTCGGCGGCGCCCCTCGCGCGTCCCGGAGATGGCGCGGCGCTCATGGGCGGGGCCTCCGCGCGAGGGCACCGCTCGCCACCAGCCGCTCGCCCGCGCGGATCTCGAAGCGCACCCGGCCGTCGGGGTCGCCGCGGTGCGCGAGCGCGAGGCGCGTGCCGGGCGCGACCGGGCTCGCGAACTTCGCGCTCTCGATCGCCCAGTCGCGCGCCTCGGTGCCGGTCGCGCGCTCGAGGGCGGACATGGCGTGGACGAGGAGCACCACGCCGGGCAGGATCGGCCGCCCGGGGAAATGACCGTCGAACGCCGGATCGTCGCGCTCCGCCTCGAACGCGATGTCGAGCTCGAGCGGCATCAGGAAGCCTTCGAGGCGCGGCGCCCGCGCAAGGCGAGCGCGTGAAGCTCGGCCCGGGGCAGCTTCCCGGTGAGCTGGCGCGGCAGCTTCTCCACCATGACGAGCGGGCGCGGAAGGAACGCGGCGTCGATGCGCTCGCGGAGCGCCGCGAGCACGTGCGCGCGCGTGAGCCCCGGGGCGACGACGAACGCGGTAAGACGCGTCACGCCGTCGGTCTCGCGCTCCTCCGGCACGAAGAAGACGCCATCCACCACGCCCTCGATCGAGGCGAGCTGGTGGTTGAGGTACGCGAGCGAGTTGCGCTTGCCCGCGATGTTCACCATGTCGCTGAAGCGGCCGTGCAGCGCGAAATGGATGCCGTCGGCGCGCGCCTCGATCACGTCCTGCAGCGCGATCGGGGCCTCGATGTGCGCGCCCGAAACCGTCGCACGCCCGTCGTGCTCGTGCAGGCGGATGCCCGGATACAGTTGCCAATCGGTGGAGACGGTCGGTCGGCGCGTGGCGACCTGCCCCGCCTCCGTGCAGCCGTAGATCTCGTGGAGCTGCGCGCCGGTGCGTCGCTCCGCCTCGCGCGCGAGATCGAGCGAAAGGGGCGCCGTGGCCGAGACGATCGCCTCGACCTGCGCCGGATCGTCGGCTCCGAGCCACGCGCGCAGGTGGAAGGGCGTCGTGAAGAGCACGCGCGGCGCGGGCACCGCCTCGATGGCGCGGTCGATGTCGGCCGGGTAGTACGGGCGCTCCGCCGTGAGCGCGGCGCCGGACACGAGCGGCAACAGGATCGTCGACTCGAAGCCGTACATGTGCTGCGCGGGAACCGTGCCGAGGATCGCGTGGCCGGGACCGATCGCCAGGCGCTGCGCCTCGTTGCGTGCGTCGTGCACCATCGCGCCCCAGGTCTTGAAGCTCGCCTGCGGCTCGCCCGTGGACCCGGACGTGAAGAGGCACGCGATCTCGCGCTCGGCCGGTACCAGCGGCGCCCCGGTCCACGCCTTTCCATGCGTGCAAGCCGGCATGTCGAAGCGCGGCAGGTCGATGGCGATGGCGGGATCGTCCGTCACGAAGTAAACGTCGGGCGCGAAGGCGAGCATCGAGCGGATCACGTGCGGCGTGGCCGCGGGCGGCAGCAGCGTGAGCTGCCCGCGCACCACGGCCGCGAGCAGCATCACGGCGAACCGGTAGCGATCGGTGCAGAGGTTGAGGATGTGCGACGCCTCGGGCATCGCGGCGCTCACGCATGCGACTTCCGCGAGCAGCTCGCCGGCGGTGATCGCGCGGCCCGCCTGCCACGCGACGATCCCGTCCTCGCGTCCGTGCCCGATCAGCGGCAGCAAGCCGCTCGAGGACCGTGGCCGAACGCCGAGGGAGGACATGGCGCGCTCAGCGGCTGTCGGCGGACGCCGCGGCGAAATGGCGCGAGAACGCGCGGATGCCGCCGAGGACGCCGACCCGCTCCAGGTCCGGGAACGTGCGCATCCGTACGAGGTATTCGACGCCGAACATGAGCGCGACCAGCACCGGGCTCGCCATCGTCGCGAAGAGGGACCACGCCTCCAGCCAGCCGCCGAAGTAGAGCAGGGTGGAGAGCGCGGCCATTGCCGCGAAGAAGAGCGTCCAGGCCGCGGTCACGTGGCGCGTGTATTCGCCGACGTGCGCCGGCAGCACGCCATCGTGCAGGATGCGCGCGAAGCGCGTGCAGAGCGGCTCGCGCCCGGCGGCGAGCGTGCGGCCGAACACGATCGCCAGGGCGAGGTTCGCGCACGCATGCTCCACGTAGAAGACGCTCGGGAAGTGGCGCTCGAGCGCATCCCAGTTCGCATACACGGCGAGCATGGCGAGCGCGAGCGCGGCGAGCAGCCATCCGCGGTGGCGCGAGCGGCGCGTGGCCCAGGCGACGGCGAGCGCAGCGGGAGCGAGCGAGAGCGCGGCGCCCAGCGCGGCCCCGAAGCGGCCGACGATGGCCAGATGCAGCAGCACCGCGCCGCAGGCCGAGATCAACACCAGCATCGCCCGCCATGGGAGAGCGAGCCGGCCGGCGCTCACTTCGTCCTCCGCTCCGCGACGTGCGAGGCGAGGCTTCGCAGCGAGCCGAAGATGCGCAGGTTGTCGCGGTCGTCCTCGCGCAGCTTGAAGCCGTAGCGGCGCGAGACCACGAGGGCGACCTCGAGGATGTCGATGGAGTCGAGCCCGAGGCCTTCCTTGTACAGCGGCGCGTCGGGATCGATCTCGGAGGCGGCGACCTCGAGGTTCAGCGACGAGACCACCAGCTCGGCCACCTCCTCGAGCAGCCGATCATCGGCACGGGCCCCCCCGAGCGGGACGTTATCGATCGAATTGGGCATCGGTTTGCGGTCCTCGGTGCGGGACCGTTCGTGTCCTGTTCATGGGCCGTGAATGGGCTCGAGAATCATAGCATGCGACCCCTCGCGCCCCGCGTGAGCGCCTCGCGCCGGATGGCGAGGACATAGCCGCGTCCGGCGCGGGTCCGCGGCCATGCGAACCGCAGGTGCGGAAAGCTTTTCTCCAGCGCCTTGCGGTTGTGCCCGATTTCGACGACGAGGAGGCCGTGGGCGTTCAAGTGGCCGGGCGCCCCGGCGAGAATCGCGCGCGTATGGTCCAGCCCGTCGCTCCCGCTCGCGAGCGCCATGCGCGGCTCCTTGCGGTATTCGGGCGGCAGGGCGCGCATCGAGGATGCCTTCACATAGGGCGGATTGGAGAGGATGAGGTCGTACTTCCTTCCCCCGAGGGCCGAGAACAGGTCCGATTTCACGAGGCGCACGCGGCGCGCGAGCCCGTAGTCGGCGACGTTGCGGCGCGCGACCGCGAGCGCGTCGTCGGAAAGGTCCGCCGCATCCACTTGCGCGTCCGGATAGCGCAAAGCTGCCAGGATCGCGAGGCAGCCGGAGCCGGTGCAAAGATCGAGGATGGACGCCGGGTACAAAAAGGGGTCAGATCCCTTTTTCGGAGCAGGAGGTCCGCTCCCGTGGCCATCGGAAAATGGGATCTGACCCCTTTTTTCGAGGAGCTCGGCGATGAACGAGCGCGGCACGATCACACGCTCGTCCACGTAGAAACGGTGCGCGCCGAGCCACGCCTCGTGCAGGAGATACGCGGCGGGCTTGCGGGTGGCGACGCGTGCGTCGAGAAGCGCCCGGGCCGCCGCGTATCTCGCGGGCGAAAGCGGCGCGTCGAGGTGCGCGTCGAGCTCCTGCGGCGGCAATCCCAGCGAGGAGAGGATCAGCCACGCGGCCTCGTCGAGCGCGTTGAGCGTCCCATGCCCGTAGGCGATGCGCGACTTCCCGAAGAGCCGCACGCCGTAGTCGAGCAGGCTGCGGACGGTGCGCTCCGGCTTCACGGCGCCGCGCGCGATCAAGGCGCGAGCAGCCGCTCGATCGTCTCGCGATAGATCCGCGCGAGGGGCTCGATCTCGTCGAGCGCCACCGCCTCGTTCACCTTGTGGATCGATCGGTTCACGGGACCGAACTCCGCCACCTCCGGGCAGATCTCGAAGATGAAGCGCCCGTCGGAGGTGCCTCCGGTGCAGCTCACCTCCGGCATCACGCCCGTCACCTCCCTCACCACCGACGAGAGCGTGTCCACGAGCTTGCCGCGCGGCGTGAGGAAGGGCTTGCCGCCGAGCGTCCAGTCGATCGAGTAGTCGAGGCCGTGGCGCTCGAGGATCGAGCGCACGCGCGCCTGCAGCGACTCCGGCGTGCTCTCGGTCGAGAAGCGGAAGTTGAAGTCCACCTGCAGCAGGCCGGGGATCACGTTCTGCGCGCCGGTACCCGCATGGATGTTCGAGATCTGCCAGGAAGTCGGCGGAAAGTATTCGTTGCCGCGGTCCCATTCCGTCGCCGCTATCTCGGCCAATGCCGGCGCGGCGAGGTGCACCGGGTTCCTGCCGAGCTGCGGGTAGGCGACGTGGCCCTGCACGCCCTTCACCCAGAGCCGCCCGGTGAGCGAGCCGCGCCGGCCGTTCTTGATCGTGTCGCCGAAGCGCTCGGCGCAGGACGGCTCGCCGACGAGGCAGAAGTCGAGCGGCTCGCCGCGGCGCTTGAGCTCTTCGATAACGCGCGCCGTGCCGTCGACCGACGGCCCTTCCTCGTCCGAGGTGATGAGGAGCGCCACCGTGCCGCGATGGCCGGGATTCGCGCGCACCAGCGCTTGCGCGGCGGTGACGAAGGCCGCGAGGGACGTCTTCATGTCGGCCGCGCCGCGTCCGTAGAGGCTTCCTTCGCGCACGTCCGCAACGAACGGGTCGCTCTTCCACTGGTCGAGCGGCCCGGTCGGCACCACGTCGGTGTGCCCCGCGAGCACGACCACCGGTCTTCCCTCGCCATGGCGGATCCACAGGTTCGAGACGTTTCCGAAGACCATCACCTCGGGGTGGAACCCCAGCGGCGCGAGTCGCTCGATGATGAGCTGCTGGCAGCCCTCGTCCGCGGGCGTCACGGATTTGCGGGCGATGAGCGCCTTCGCGAGCTCGAGCGTCTCGTGGCTCAATGCGGGTCCTTCAGGAGCGCTGCGTGCCGGTGCCGGAAGGGATGCGGCGGGCGACGACGGGTCCCACGCGCTCCTCGATCCTCGCGCGAAGCTGCGTGCGCGCGCCGAGCAGGAAATAGAGCTCCGCGCAGATGAAGAGCGGCCCGATGAGGAGCTGGCGCACGTCGTCGAAGAACGCCGGCTTCATGCCCTCGAAGCGGTGCCCGAGGAACTGGAGCGCCCAGCCGACGATGAAGAGCGCGGCCGCCGCGCCGAGCGCGGCGCCGGTGCCCAGGCGCGCCAGCGTCTCGCTCGCGACGGCGCAGGCGAGGAAGAGCGCGACCGCCATCGTCACGCCGAAGACGAAGTCGAGGCGGAAGTAGTAGATGCAGGCCGCGACCGAGGCGATCGCGGCGAGCGTGACGACCATCGAGCCCACGGGAATCGCCACGCTCGCGGCGGCGATCACGACGGCGAGCACGATCATCGGGATGCCGGCGAAATGGGTCGCGATGTTGCGCCGGTCGCGGTGGTACGCGGCGTAGCGCGCGAGGTTTTCTTCGAGCGTCTTCACCCGGTCAGCCGAACTTCTCTTCCGATTCCTCGTTGATCGTGAACTCGCCGAAGGAGGGCGCGCCCGGCCGCGACGGCGTCGACGGCTGCTTCGCGCGCTCCGCCATCGCCGGCATGATCCCGGAGTTGCCGAGAAGCAGCCCCAGGTTGGTCGCCGAATCGGCGTTGGCGAGCGCCTCGTCGGTGGAGATCTTGCCCTGGCGCACGAGCCGGAAGAGGTCCTGCTCGAAGGTCTGCGAGCCGGGCGACATGCTCTTCTCCATCGCCTCCTTGATCTCGGTGATCTCGCCCTTCTCGATGAGCTCCTGGATGTTCCTCGTGTTGAGCAGCACCTCGACCGCGGGCATGCGCTTGCCGTCGACGGTCTTCACCAGGCGCTGCGAGATCACGGCCTTGAGGCACACCGAGAGATCCTGCAGCAGCATCGGGCGCACTTCCAGCGGGAAGAAGCTGATCACGCGGTTCATCGCCTGGTAGGCGTTGTTGGCGTGGAGAGTCGCGAGGCACA
>Ga0157370_10005240_pt1 | contig 14583 bp, 14 predicted proteins | sample C35metaG_FD_113463 | JGI IMG/M metagenome (GOLD analysis project Ga0157370, IMG submission 113463) | Corn rhizosphere microbial communities from Kellogg Biological Station, Michigan, USA - C3-5 metaG | ecosystem: Host-associated > Plants > Roots > Rhizosphere > Soil | place: USA: Michigan...
GGCGCGGGGCCGCAGCAGTAGACGCTCTCACCCTCCTTCCAGCTGGAGATTGCCTGAGCAACATCGAGAACCTGGCCCGCCTCATCGTCGAAGTGGAAGTCCACGCGATCCCCGCCGAGCTCGCAAAGCTCCTCATAGAATGCGGTGCGCTGTCGACTGCGCGCGGCGTAGATCAACCGCCACGGCTTGCCGTTCGAGATGCACCACCGGACCATCGCCATGATCGGAGTCACGCCGATACCCCCGGCAATGAACAGAAAGCTCTCCGAACTTCCATCGAGCGGGAAATTGTTGCGTGGGGCGCTGATCTTGATCTGCTGGCCCGCGCGGACGCTGTTATGGATGTAGCTCGACCCGCCACGGCTGTCCGCGGCGCGGCCGACGCCGACCACGTACCGGTTGCGCTCGCGCCAGTCGTTGGTGAGCGAATAATTTCGAACGAGCCCGTTCGGCAGGTGAACGTCGAGGTGCGCGCCCGGCGTGAATTCCGGCAGTTCGCCGCCCGCGATCGCGCGCAGTTCAAGCGTGATCACGTCCTTCGCCTCCGCGCGGACGTCGGCGACGAGCACCGTCAATGATTGCACCACAGTATTCACGACAGGTCCCGAAACCGTGGGCTCACTCGGCGGCGATCGCCGGGGCCAGCTCCGGGGTCAGGCCGGCCTGCTCGTCGCGGATCATCTTGTCCATGATGTAGCGGAAGTGCGACAGCGCGACGTCTGAAGCGACGGCGACCAGTTTGAAGCTGGGATCGGCGTCAAGCATCTTCTGCTGCTCTTCGATGATCTCCTTGTCCTCCATGAACCCCTCGACCAGGCTGTCGAGGAGCGACATGGAGATGGTGTAATCGGCGCCTTCGAAGTCGTTGAGATAGTTCCAGAAGAAGTGCGTCGTCCGCTCGGTTTCCGGAGTCATGAACTGGCAGTTGCGGAACTCGAGCGTGCCCTCCTTGCCCTCGCCGTCGGCACCCATCCCCGCCGGCGTGAACATCGTGTCCATCAGGAAGATGCCGGGAATCAGCATCCGCGCGATGTTGCGGCGGTCGACCTTGTCGTCCTTGTTCTTGATGACCTTGCGCAGATAGGGCGGCGGATCGCTGTTCTTGTGCCAGCGCTCGACGTGGAAACCGTTCGGCAACCGGTCGATCGACACCGGCTTGGTCACGTACGCATATTCTTCCGAACCGCCGAGCGTGTTCGTGTGGACGAACGCGAGGTGGTTGAAGTCGCTGAGGTTGTCGACGATCAGCAGATAGTTGGACGTGTAATGAAGGTAGGCCGGAATGCCCTTCCACTTCGGATCGTCCAGGTACGGAATGTCGAGAATCTTGTCGGGGTCGGCCAGCGCGGGATCGCCCATCCAGATCCACATGCAATGCTGTTTCTCGACGAGTGGATAACTCTTCACCCCAAGCTGCGGCGGAATGCGGTCCTGGCCGGGAATCTGAACGCACTTGCCCGTCGGGTCGAACTTCAGCCCGTGGTACATGCAGCGAACGCAATCGCCCTCGATCCGGCCCTGCGACAGCTTGGCGCCGCGATGGCAGCAGCGATTGTCCAGCGCGACGATCTGGCCGCTTTCGCCGCGGTAGAAGACGACTGGTTGGTCGAGGATCCGGCGCTCGAGCAGCTTGCCGTCCATGACCTCATGGTCCCAGCCCCCCATGTACCAGCAGTTCTTGAGGAACATTCCGGCTCTCCCGTCAGGCGCGTTCAAACACCGGCACAAACGCCGGCTAGTTCCCCCCCTCCTTACTCCAAGTTCCCACGCAGATTTAGCTGGCTTTTCTGGAAAGATTGTCCATTCAGATGAACAATGGACTGGGAAGACCTCGATATCTTCTGTCATGTGATCGACCACGGCAGCTTCAGCGAAGCTGCGCGCGTGCTTGGCCGGCCGAAGTCCAGCGTCAGCGCGTCGATCGCCCGGCTTGAGTCACGGGTCGGGGCGCGGGTAATGGAGCGAACCACGCGCCGGCTCCGGCTGACCGAAGCTGGCGAGTCACTCTATCACGAGATGTCGCCGCTGTTCCGTCAGCTTCGCGAGGCGCTCGGCAGTGCCGCGGCGAAGGGTGAGACGGTCAGCGGTCGCCTCCGCATCGCCGCCCCGTACGAGTTCGGTGCCCATCATCTCGGCGCCGTCGCCTGTGCGATGCTCGGCGAACATCCCGACCTCGAAGTCGACGTCGATGTCGAGCACCAGCCGGTCAACCTGTTCGACCAGCAATATGACATCGTATTCTCGATGGTGGACAAGGACCTTCCCGCGACCAGCGGCGTCGTCCGCCGCGTCTTCTCACTCGAGCGCGGATTGTTCGCGTCCAGGGACTTTCTCGCGAAGTTCGAGGAACCGAGGACACCGTACGACCTTCGGAACCTGCCGCTTCTCGCGGCGGCTTCGGACACGGAATGGGCGTTCACCGATTCCGCGGGCGGCCACCATTCGATCGCCATGGCGGCACCACGGCTCAGAAGTTCGAACGCCGGAATCCGATTGCAGGCAGCCCGCGCCGGTCTCGGGGTAGCGCGGATTACGGCGACCTATTGCGAACCGGCGGTAAATGCCGGCGAGCTGCGCCGCGTGTTGCCCGCCTTCGAGTGCGCCCCGCTTCGAGTCTATGCGCTGCTGCCCGAAAGGCGGTTGATGCCGCTCAAGGTCCGCATCTTCCTCGACACGCTCGAGAGCATGTCGCGCACCGCTTAGTGATGAACGACCTGGACGGTCGTATATTCCTCAAGCCCGAGCTGCCCGAATTCGACTCCGATACCCGAGCCCTTGACGCCGCCAAATGGAGCGAACGGCTTGATCCCGCCGTGGCCGTTGACCCAGGCAGTGCCGCATTCGAGCCTGCCGGCGACTTCCTTGCCCTTCGCGGGGTCGGACGACCAGGCTGACCCGCCGAGGCCGACATCAAGCGCGTTGGCGCGCGCGATGGCGTCTTCGACATCGCCGTAGCGGATGACCGGAAGCACCGGACCGAACTGTTCTTCATCGACGATGCGCATGCCATCGGTCACGTCCGCCACGATGGTCACGGGATAGAAGTAACCGGGTCCGCCAGCCGCTTCGCCGCCGCAAAGCACGCGCGCGCCGTTGCGCTTGGCGTCTTCGACCAGGTCGACAACCTTGTCGTACTGCATCTTGTTCTGGATCGGGCCGAGGACATTGTTTTCGTCCAGCCCATGCCCGACGGGAACATTCTTCGCGTAATCGACGAGCGCGCCGCACACCTCGTCGTAGATTTCGTCGGCGACGTAAAGCCGCTTCAGCGCCGCACAGGTCTGGCCGTTGTTGATAAATGCTCCCCAGAACAGTTTCTCGGCGATTTCCTTGGGGTTGGAGTCGGCGAGGACGATGCCGGCGTCGTTTCCGCCAAGCTCCAGGGTCACCCGCTTCAGGGTTCCTGACGCCGCCTGCATCACCTTCTTGCCGGTGCCGCAGGAGCCGGTGAACACGATCTTCTGAATGTTCGGATGCTCGGTCATCATCTGGCCGAGATCGTTGTGGCCGGCGACCACGTTGAGCACGCCAGGAGGAAGCACCTCGTTGAGCAGCTCCACTAACCGGATGGTGCTGAGCGGGGTGTAGGGCGAAGGCTTGATCACGACCGTATTGCCGGTGCGGATGGCCGGAACGATGTGCCAGATCGCGATCAGCACCGGGAAATTCCACGGCGTGATCGATCCGACCACGCCAAGCGGCTTGCGGTGAAGCTCAACGCGGCCGGTCTCGTCGTCGCTGAGCACTTCGACCGGAAGATCGAGTGAGCCGGTGTATCGTGCCCAGGCCTCGGCGCCGTGAAGCTCGAACCTCGAGCCCATGCCGTTAAGCGGCTTGCCCTGCTCACGAGTCAAAAGCTCGGCGAGCTCCTCCATGTTCGCATGGATCGTATCGGCGATTCGCCCGACCGCGGCCTTGCGTTCCTCGTCGCTGGTCCGGCTCCAGCTCTTGAACGCCTTGCTCGCCGCATCGACCGCGCGATCAACGTCCTGGCGGGTCGCCACCGGACATTCGCCGACGACCTCGCCGTTCCCGGGATCGCGGATTTCCATATGCTCCGAGGTCGGCACCTTTTCGCCGCCGATGATCAGACCGTAGCGCTCCATCACGTCCTGCATGTCGACAACCCTCTCCGTCTGAAGGCATTCTGGAACCGATGCCTCGGGCGAGTCCAGCGGATATTTAACATGTTCACTTGTTCGGGTGCAGCCATTACGGAAAGCCGCAACAAGCGATGAGCGAGCGACCTGCCTTCGACCTGGATGCGAATGAGCGGCTCTCTTCCGGGGGACTCAAGACGCTTCAGATGGAGCGCTTGAAGGAGACGCTCATCCGCGCCTATCAGCATAATCCAGCTTACCGGACCAAGTTCGACGCAGCGGGCGTCTCCCCGTCCGACCTCAAGTCGCTCGAGGACCTCGCGCGCTTCCCCTTCACGACAAAGCAGGACCTCCGCGACGCTTATCCGTTCGGCTTCTTCTGCGTCCCGATGGACCAGGTCGCGCGGATCCATGCTTCGTCGGGTACGACCGGGAAGCCAACGGTCGTTGGCTACACGCTCCAGGACATCGATACCTGGGCGGGGCTGGTTGCACGGTCCATCAAGGCGGCGGGCGGCGAACCGGGCATGAAAGTCCACATCGCCTACGGCTACGGTCTTTTCACCGGCGGCCTCGGAGTGCACTACGGCGCGGAGCGGCTCGGCTGCACGGTTATCCCTGTCTCGGGAGGGCAGACCGAACGGCAGGTCGCGCTCATCCTCGATTTCGAACCCGACATCATCATGGTGACGCCCAGCTACCTGCTGAGCCTCCTCGACGAATTTCGCGCGCGCGGCATCGATCCCCGCTCCACGTCCCTCAAGATCGGGATATTCGGGGCGGAACCATGGACCGAAGCAATGCGCCGCGAGATCGAAGGGGCGTTTGGGATCGTTGCGACCGACATCTACGGATTGTCCGAAGTCATGGGACCCGGCGTTGCCCAGGAATATGGATCGACCAGGGACGGCCCCACGATTTGGGAGGACCATTTCTATCCCGAGATAATCGACCCGGAGACTGGCGAAATCCTGCCCGACGGAAGCGAGGGCGAGCTGGTCTTCACTTCGCTGACCAAACAGGCGATGCCGGTCGTCCGGTACCGGACGCGCGATCTCACCCGGCTGTTGCCCGGCACCGTCGGGCCAATGCGGCGCATGGCCAAGATTACCGGGCGGTCCGACGACATGCTCATCGTCCGCGGCGTCAACCTCTTCCCGATGCAGGTCGAGGAACAGATTCTCCGCTGCGACGGACTCGCGCCGCACTATCGGATCGATGTCGCGCGGTCCGGACGCCTCGACGAAGTCACGGTGTTGGTCGAGGCCTCTCCCGACTGTCCAGGCGAACGGCGGGCGCACGCCGGCGCTGAGCTGGGGCGTCACGTAAAAGAACTGGTCGGGGTCACCGTGGACGTCCAGGTTTGCGACCCCGGCACGATCGAGCGGTCGACTGGCAAGGCGTCAAGGGTTCGCGACCTGCGGCGATGAAAGGGTTGAGCTGAAGCCCGCGACGCGGCAACATTTCAGCTCATCAGGGAGGGATTGTTGAAGCGTAACATCTTGATTCTGGCCGCACTGCCCTTGCTCGCCGGGGCTGCTCCTTCGTGGCAGCAGAAGGCGATCGCCTCGGCGGCGCCGTTCATCGACAAGGCAAATAGCGAATGGGAAACGGCGATCGTCCGCGGCAAGGCCGACGTGATGAGCGCGCCTTATTCGAAAAACGCGGTGTTCATCATGCCGGATGGCACGGCGATCCACGGCCGCGCGGGCGTCAGGACCATGTACAGCCGCCGTCCCGCCGGCGTTAAAATGCTCCGCGCAAGCATCAAGACCGACGGCCGGGTCGCTTCCGACCCGGACGACGTCTACGAATGGGGAAGCGCGCAGATGACGCTGCAGAGCAAGGGCAAGACCCGCTATGTCGTCGGCCGCTATCTCACCGTCTGGCATCGCGCTGGAAAGCAGTGGTTGATCACCCGCAATATCGCCTTCTGAGCGCAGCGATTGCCCGGGCGGAGCGTTTGATCGGCATGCCCCTCGAGGAGATGTAGTCATGCCCGCCAAGTCCAAGGCTCAGCAGTCGGCCGCCGGTATCGCGCTCGCGGTCAAGGAGCACGAAAAGCCCAAGAGCTCGCTCCGCGGCGCTTCCAAGAGCATGTACGATTCGATGAGCGGGAAAGAGCTCAAGAAGATGGCTTCGACGAGCCGCAAGGGAAAGCCGGAGCACAAGAGCAAGTCGAAGTAGCTGTCCTCTACCTCCAGCCGTTCGTTTTCGCGGCTTTCTCCTGGGCCGCGTCGAACGGCTCGGCCGCCATGGTTGAATCGACGAGCGCTGCAAGGTGGGGGTCCATCCCGCCAGCCATGCGATAATCGCTGCTCTGGCCCTCTGGCGCGGCGAACAGGCCCTCGAGTTTCCAGCGACCATCGTTGCGGCAAGCCAGACCGCTTGCGGCAGGCTCGGTGAACGTGCGGCAGATCGCTCCCGCCTGATTACGGAAGGTAAGCCCGATCCGGACATCACCTGAAGGCGCACTGGCAAGCTGGGTATCCAGCGCGCGGTTCAGTGGCGCGGCGGCGTAGAGCGCTCCGCCCCGCACCGCGACCGGCCCGCTCGCCCGCTCGGGGATCAGAGTCCCTACCAGGATTCCGACCGCAAGCGTCGCGGCGATCGCCGACCATCGCGGCAACGATCCCCACTCGCGCCGTCCGCGCGTGCTTCGCACCGAATCGAGATTGATGACTTGGCCCGATGGCGGCCGAACCGCGGCGCGAACCTGCTCGGGCACCGGCGCGTCGGCCACCGTGCCGAATGCGCGTTTGAGCCGCTCCTGCATCGCGCAATGCTCCGCCGCCAGCCTGGCGAGCTCGGGACTGGCGCCGACTCGCCGTTCCACCTCGGCTGCTTCCGCGGCGTTCAACTCGCCGTCGAGCCAGGCGAAAAATTTCTCGTCTGCTTCCATCACCGTTCACCCATCATCGCGAGGAGCGCCATGCGGCCGCGCACCAGACGACTTGAAACAGTGCCGATCGGCAGGTCCAGCATTTCCGAAGCCTCGCGGTAGGCGAAGCCCTCGATCAGGATGAGAGCGACCACCTCGCGCTGTTCGTCCGGCAGTCGACTCATCGCCTTCATCATGCGCGCGAGGTCGACCGATGCGTCCATGCTTTCGCGAGGATCCTCGCCAAGCAGTTCGGCTTCCTCCGGCGGCCCTTCGACCTTTTCCTTCCGCGAGCGGGATCGCGCCGTGTCGATCCACAGGTTGCGCATGATCCGGTAGGTCCAGCTGTCGAGTCGCGTTCCCGGTTGCCACTGCGCTTTCGACCGAAGCGCCCGTTCTATCGTCGCCTGCGTCAGATCGTCCGCGTCGGCGGCAGTTCTGCTGAGCCCGTGCGCGAACCTGCGCAACCGCGGGAGCAGCGCAACCAACTCGTCCTCGAACGGCGATAAACGATCCATTGATCTCCATGGGGATGAAACGATGCCCCACACACGTTTCATCCATGTGAGGAATGATAATGAGGTCGCCTGATGTCCAGTCTGGTCCGTAATGCCGTGCTTGCCGCCGTCGCGGGAATTGCACTCTCGGCAAGCGCCGGGGCACAGCTGCTTGGCGTTTCCGCGCTGCCGCCGCTCAGCCTGCCGACCGGCAACCTGCCGACGGCCAATTTGCCGGTCGCCGGACCGATTCTGCAGGACATTCTCGGCCAACCGGCCGCGCGGCAGGCAGTCAGCCCTACGCTCGATTCCGTCAGCGGACTGACCGAAACCGTCGCCGAGGCCGGAGCCCCGACTTTGCTCGAGCTCCGCCGACTGAGGCTTCAGGAGCTCATTCGGACCAATAGGGCGACGGTCGAAAGCGACGGCAATGGCCAACCGGTGAGGCGCGGTATCGTCGTCGTGGTCGATCCCGACTTGCAAGGTTTGCAGCGCGCGCTCGCAGCCGGCTTTCGCCTTGCGGCCGACGATCGCGACTCCGCTCTCGGGATTCGAGTCGTGTCGCTCGCTGCGCCGAACGGCATGAGCGCGAGGGAAGCGCTCAAGCGGCTGCGCAAGTTCGCGCCCGAGCTCCAGGCCGATTTCGATCATCTGTTCGAACCCGCAGGCGGCGGCCTCGTCCCGATCAGTGGAGCGCTCGCGACTGCTCACACCGGCGGAAGCGGCCCGTCGATCGGCATGATCGACGGCGGGGTCGCCTCACATCCTTCGCTGGCCGGCACGAGCATCGAACAAGATGGCTTCTCAGGGTCGCCCAAGCCGACCGGCCACGGAACCGCGGTCGCCTCGTTGCTCGTCGGAAGCCAAGGGCCCTTTCAAGGCGCGGCGACGGGTGCGCGCCTGTTCGTCGCGGACGTTTATGGCGGCAACCGCGCGGCGGGTTCGGCAACCAGCATCGTCCGGGCGCTCGATTGGTTGTCGGCTCATCGTCCCCAGGTAATCAACATCAGCCTGGTTGGCCCGCCCAACAAGCTCGTCGAGCGCGCCATCCGGATCGTAGAATCGCGCGGCATTCAGGTCGTCGCGGCGGTCGGCAACGACGGACCGGCGGCGCCGCCGCAATATCCCGCCTCCTATTCCGGCGTCGTCGCCGTAACGGCGGTTGACGCTCATGGCCGAGCGCTCCCGGAAGCGGGCAAACCAACGCACCTCGACTTCGCCGCGCCCGGAGCGGACATGGCTGCGGCGCTTCCCGGCAATGGATATGTGAAGGTGCGTGGAACGAGCTTTGCGGCCCCGCTTGCCGCCGCTCGGTTACTTGCTGTGGGCTCCGCGCGCGCGCTCGCCGCCGAAGCAAGGCCGGGCAAAGGCCGCGTCGGCCGCGGAATCGTTTGCGGTGGCTGCCGTATCGACCCGAGGACCGTCGGCGCGAAGTAATTTCGCCTGGCCGGGATTAAACTCGGAAGCGCTGTCGTTCTCTTCTCAGGAGCCGGTTGAAGCTCCCACGAGAAGTTCAAAGGAGAATGACATGCCCAAGTTCATGCTGGCCGCCGCTTCGGCTCTCGCCATCGCCGCGGCCCCCGCCCACGCCCAGTTGCTGGGCAATGTCGGCGGCACGGTGAGCGGTGCACTTAACGGCACACTCAGCGGCGCCGGCTCAATCGGCAACCTCGGTACCGGTGGTCAGGGCAATTGCCTGTGCGATACCCTCGGCCGCGCGACGAGCGGCCTCGGCGGCGCAACCTCCGTCGCCAACAGTGTGACCGGCCTCGTCACTGGCAGCGTCAACGGAACCGGCAACGGAACCGGAATCGGGCTTGCAGGGACCGTATCAGGCGCGGTCAACAGCGTCAGCTCGGTTGCCGGCAATGTCGGCGGCAATGGCCAGGGTATCGGCCTTGCCGGCGTCCTCAGCGGTGCGGCCAACGGGGCAGGTTCCCTCGCCGGATCGATCGGCGGCTCCAATAGCGGCAACGGTGTTTCGCTTGCGGGCGCAGTGAGCGGCGCCGGAAACGCGGCGACCTCGCTCGCCGGAGCTGGTGGCCAGGGCCTGAACCTCACCGGCAACGGGAGCGGTTCGGCCAATGGCAACGCCAGCGCCAGCGCGAAGCATCGCCAGGTGAACGCCAACGGCTCGGCATCGGCGAACGGTTCCGGCAACGGCGGTTTGAGCCTCGGTCAGGGCGTTCAGATGATCAACGGGGTGCCGTGCGGACCTGACGGAACGCCATTGACCAGTGCCCAGCTCGCTTCGCTCGGCATGGCGTCCGGAAATGGAAGCACGCACAGCGATGCGCACGCGGCACCGTCGAACCACGAGTATCATGCTGCTCCGTCACAAGCCCGCCGGAACTGGTCGAGGGAAGGAAGGGACGTAAGGAACGACTGAGGAACGACTATCCTCAGATCGGCCCGCCGCTATGCTCCCCAGGGCGGCGGGCCCGCTTTTGCACCTAAAGCTTCTCGGTCAGCTCCGGGACGATTTTGAACAGGTCGCCGACGAGGCCGATGTCGGCGACCTGGAAGATCGGAGCTTCCTCGTCCTTGTTGATGGCGACGATCACTTTCGAATCCTTCATTCCGGCAAGGTGCTGGATCGCTCCGGAAATGCCGATCGCGATATAGACCTGCGGAGCGACGATCTTGCCAGTCTGGCCGACCTGATAGTCGTTGGGCGCATAGCCCGCGTCGACCGCGGCGCGGCTCGCGCCGACCGCGGCGCCAAGCTTGTCGGCGAGCGGGTCGAGCAGCGAATGGAACTGCTCGGACGAGCCGAACGCGCGGCCGCCAGAGACGATCACCTTTGCGCTGGTGAGCTCGGGCCGCTCGCTTTCCGAGGCTTCGAGCGACACGAACTGGCTCTTGCCCTCATCGCCCGAGGCATCGACCTTTTCGACGGATGCCGAGCCGCCATCGGCAGCCGCTTTCTCGAACGCGGTGGTGCGCACCGTGATCACCTTCTTCGCGTCATTCGACTTCACCGTCGCGATCGCGTTTCCGGCGTAAATCGGCCGCGTGAATGTATCGGGGCCCTCGACCGACAATATGTCGCTGACCTGCATCACGTCGAGCAGCGCTGCGACGCGCGGCGCGATGTTCTTTCCGGTCGTCGTCGCCGCAGCGAGGAAAGCGTCGTGACCTTCCATCAACTTAGCCACAACGGGGGCGACGGCTTCGGCCAGCTGGTGCTCCAGCGCGGGGGAGTTCGCCGCGTGAACTTTGGCGACCCTGGCGATCTTCGCCGCCGCCTGCGCAACAGCATCGCTCCCACCCGCGACCAACGCATGCACTTCACCGAGCTTCGACGCGGCCGTCACCGTCGCAAGGGTCGCGTCCTTGATGTGACCGCCATCATGCTCGACCAGGACCAGAACGCTCATTTCGCAATCCCCAAACCGTGCAGCCGCTCGACCAGTTCGTCGACACTGCCAACCTTGATACCCGCCTGGCGCTTGGCGGGTTCAGCGACCCTGATCGTCTCCAGCCGGCGGGCGACGTCGACGCCGTAATCGCCCGGCGACTTGGTCGCGAGCGGCTTCGACTTGGCCTTCATGATATTCGGCAATGACGCGTAGCGCGGCTCGTTGAGGCGCAGGTCTGTCGTGACCACCGCCGGAAGATTGAGCTTCACCGTCTCGAGGCCGCCGTCGACTTCGCGCGTCACCGTCGCAGTGTCGGAAACCTCGACCTTCGACGCGAAGGTGCCCTGCGGCCAGCCGAGCAGCGCCGCCAGCATCTGCCCGGTCGCATTATTGTCGTCATCGATCGCCTGCTTGCCGAGGATGACCAGCTGCGGCTGCTCTTCTTCCGCGATCTTCGCGAGGATCTTGGCGACCGCGAGCGGCTCCAGTTCCTCGTCGGTCTGGACGAGAATTGCCCGGTCCGCACCCATCGCGAGCGCGGTCCGCAGCGTCTCCTGAGCCTTGGCCGGCCCAATCGATACCGCAACGATCTCCGTCGCGATGCCCTTCTCCTTGAGGCGGATCGCTTCCTCGATCGCGATCTCGTCGAACGGGTTCATGCTCATCTTCACGTTGGCGAGATCGACGCCCGAGCCGTCCATCTTGACCCGCGGCTTCACGTTGAAATCAATGACGCGCTTGACCGCGACGAGTAGTTTCATCTGTTCACTCCATCAGCCCTTCTCCCTTGACGGGAGAAGGATAGCGTAGCTTGCCGCCTAGCGAAGCTTGGATGAGGGTGGGCGGAGCGCTGCTCCGCGCGACCGCACGCGGTCGCACCCCTCACCCCGCTCGCGCTACGCGCGAGTCGCCCTCTCCCGCAAGGGGAGAGGGGCTTAGGCAGCAACGGGCGCCTTCACTTCGGCGACGATCTTCTTCGCAGCATCGCCGAGATCGTTCGCGGGGATGATCGGCAGCCCCGAGGTCGCTAGGATGTCCTTGCCCTGCTGCACGTTGGTGCCTTCGAGGCGGACGACCAGCGGGACGTTCAGCTGCACCTCGCGCGCCGCGGCGACGATGCCTTCGGCAATGATGTCACAGCGCATGATGCCGCCGAAGATGTTGACGAGAATTCCCTTCACTGCGGGGTCGCTCAAGATGATCTTGAACGCCGCGGTCACCTTCTCCTTGTTGGCGCCGCCGCCGACGTCGAGGAAGTTCGCCGGGAACGCCCCGTTCAGCTTGATGATGTCCATCGTCGCCATGGCTAGCCCGGCCCCGTTGACCATGCACCCGATGTTCCCGTCGAGCTTGATGTACGCGAGGTCGTACTTGGACGCCTCGATCTCCATCGGGTCCTCTTCGGTGAGGTCGCGGAGTTGCTCGAGGTCGGGGTGGCGGAACTCGGCATTGTTGTCGAAGCCGACCTTGGCGTCGAGCACCATCACCTGCCCTTTGTCGGTAACAGCCAGCGGGTTGATCTCGATCTGCGAAGCGTCGGTGCCGATGAAAGCGTCGTAGAGCTTGGCAAGCACCTTGCCCGTCTGCTTGGCGAGGTTGCCGCTGAGCTTCAGCGCAGCCGCGACTTCGCGCCCGTGGTGCGGCATCAGTCCGGTCGCGGGATCGATCGTGATCGTCGTGATCTTCTCGGGCGTTTCGTGGGCGACCTTCTCGATTTCCATCCCGCCCTCGGTCGAGGCGACCACCGCGATCCGGCCGGTCTCACGATCCACCAGCAGCGCCAGATAATATTCCTTCGCGATGTCGACACCGTCGGTGATGTAGAGCCGCTGAACCTGCTTGCCATGCGGCCCGGTCTGGATCGTCACCAGCGTCTTACCGAGCATCTCGGCGGAATGTTCACGAACCTCGTCGATCGAATGGGCGAGGCGAACGCCGCCCTTGGCCGACTCGCCGAGCTCCTTGAATTTGCCCTTGCCGCGTCCGCCCGCGTGGATCTGAGCCTTGACGACCCACAGCGGTCCGGGAAGCTTCTTCGCCGCCTCGACCGCTTCCTCGACACTCATCGCCGCATAGCCCGCCGGGACCGGCACGCCGTACTTCGCGAGCAGTTCTTTTGCCTGATATTCGTGGATGTTCATGGCCGCGCGCCTTAATCAGATAGGCGCTGCGATGCAAAGCGACGACAAGCCCCTGCGCAAGATCATTCATGTCGACATGGATGCCTTTTACGCGTCGGTCGAGCAGCGCGACGATCCATCGTTGAAGGGCAAGCCGGTCGCCGTCGGCGGCGGCCACCGCGGAGTCGTGATGGCGGCAAGCTACGAGGCGCGGGAGTTTGGCGTGCGCTCCGCCATGCCTTCCGTCACCGCCAAGCGCCGCTGTCCGGAACTCGTCTTCGTGAAGACCAGGTTCGATGTCTATCGCGCGGTCAGCCAGCAGATCCGGAAGATTTTCTTCGACTATACCGATCTCGTCGAGCCGCTCAGCCTCGACGAAGCCTATCTCGACGTTACCGAAGACCGCCACGGCCTGGGAAGCGCCCGGGCGATCGCCGAGGACATTCGCCGGCGCATCCGCGAAGAGTGCCAGCTCACCGCCTCGGCCGGCGTCAGCTACTGCAAGTTCATCGCCAAGCTCGCCTCCGATTATCGCAAGCCAGATGGTATCACCGTCATCACTCCGGAGCGCGGGGAGGAGTTCGTTGCGTCGCTCCCGATTGCGCGATTCCACGGAGTTGGGCCAGTTACCGCGCAGAAGATGGAGCGCCTCGGAATCTTCACCGGGGCCGACCTTCGCGAATGGAGCATTCCCGCGCTCCAGGCGAAGTTCGGAAGCTCGGCCGACTGGTACTGGCGGATCGCGCGCGGGATCGACGAGCGCGAAGTGAAGCCCGACCGACCGTACAAATCGGTTAGTGCGGAACGGACGTTTGACGAAGACCTCCGCGATCCCGAGCGGTTGGCTTCGGAGCTGGAGCGGATTGCGGGCTATGCATGGGACCGAATCACTCGCGCTGAAGTCGCCGGACGAACAGTCACGCTCAAGATCAAGTTCGGCGATTTCACGATCATCACGCGGTCGAAAAGCTTCGGTTCGACAGTGCCTGACCTGCCTTCATTCACCGAAACCGGACAGGCGCTGCTGAGCGCTCTTCAGCCTCTTCCCAAGGGCATTCGACTGCTCGGCCTCGGGCTTCATAACTTGACCGACGTCAAGGCCTCGGAGCCCGCCCAGCTCGGACTCGCAATTTGAGGTCCGTTGTGATATAAAATCGTCATACGGGGCCGCGAGCGATTCAGCTGCGGCCTCAAATTCATAGGGAAGCCAAGTAACAGGCATGGAGCCACGGCCAACGGTCGTTTTGGGGGACGACGCGAATGCGCCGGCTCTGCTGCCGCAACTGGAAAGGTTAGCAATGGCTACAAAGGCGCTCAGCTTCGACGTCGGCGATTATGTTGTTTACCCCAAGCATGGCGTTGGCCGTGTCGTCGAGCTGCAAAGCACCGAAATTGCCGGTACCCGTCTCGATCTCTACGTGCTCCGCTTCGAGAAGGAAAAGATGACCCTTCGAGTCCCCGTCAACAAGGCGGACTCGGTCGGAATGCGCAAGCTTTCGTCGGACAAGACGATGAAGGACGCGCTCGACACGCTGAAGGGCAAGCCCAAGGTCAAGCGCACCATGTGGTCGCGCCGCGCCCAGGAATATGAGGCGAAGATCAACTCGGGCGACCTGACCTCGA
>Ga0157370_10005243_pt1 | contig 14581 bp, 10 predicted proteins | sample C35metaG_FD_113463 | JGI IMG/M metagenome (GOLD analysis project Ga0157370, IMG submission 113463) | Corn rhizosphere microbial communities from Kellogg Biological Station, Michigan, USA - C3-5 metaG | ecosystem: Host-associated > Plants > Roots > Rhizosphere > Soil | place: USA: Michigan...
GACGAGCACGGGCGAGCCCGTCTGCGTCCCGTGATTGTCCGGATTCACTTGCGTGCTCCAGATCAGCGCTCCCGTAGTGGCGTTGATCCCCAGCATCGTCGGCCGCTTGAACGTGCCAACGACGACGACGTTGCCGTCGACCGACGGGCTCGAGCGCGCGAAGTCACCGGTCAGCCCCGTAAGCACCGGGATCGAGTCGGACCAGATCACCGCTCCTGACGCCGCGTTGAGCTTCCAGAGCGTGCCGCCGAAGTCTCCGAAGTAGACCGCCCCGCCCACAACCGCCGGTGTCGCCGAAACGTCGCCCGTCGTTGTTGCGACCCATTTCGGCGCCAGTCGGGCCACGTTCGCCGTCGAGATGTCGTGCTCGTACGGCTGGTTCCGTGTGTTGGCCGGGTCACGGCCATACGTGGCCCAGTCGCTCGTGGCATCGCCCGCGAGCACCTGCGCTGCGGTTGCGAGCGCGACGACTGTCGAAAGCGCCAAGGCAACCTTCGGATTCATGCCGGTCCTCCCTCGAAGCGGCAGCGACACAGTCGATACTCGCCCAGCCGTGATCGGAATTCAAGGGGCGACCGCGGTCGCCGGAATCTGCCTGCTCTCGCTCACTGCGTGCGGAGGCTCGCGTCGCGGCGCAGACTGGCCGCTGCCGAACCTGGATCTCGCGTCGACGCGTGCGCTCGGAGCGAGCGGCATCGACCGCGGCAACGTCGGCAGCCTCCACGTGGCGTGGCGTTTCCGCTTTCCGCTGCGCCCGGGTGACTCGGGAGCCTTCACGGCAACTCCGGTCGTGGCCGGCGGCGTCGTCTACATCCAGGACATGAAGAGCAACGTCTACGCGCTCAGCCTGAAGACGGGCCGCATGCTCTGGCGGCGTCTCCTCAATGCGACCAGTCCCGGCCCGAACGGGCTCGCCGTCAGCGACGGCCGGGTGTTCGGCGCGACGGATGCGAGCGCGTTCGCACTCGACGCGACCACCGGGCGGTTTGTGTGGCGGCGCTTCCTCGTCACGCCAACGGCGCGGTACGTCGACATCGCTCCGCAGGTTGCGAACGGGCTCGTCTACGTGAGCACGATCGGGCTCCCACCAGACGGGCGCGGGATTCTCTTCGCACTCGACGTGAACACCGGATCGATCCGCTGGCGGTTGTCGACGATCAAGGGCAATTGGAACGTCCCTAAGGAGGCCGGCGGCGGCGGCGCCTGGGAGACCCCGAGCGTCGCCGGCGGCGATGTCTTCTGGGGAACGACGAATCCGTATCCGTACGGCGGCAGTCGCGCCCATCCGAACGGCGCCGCGCACGCGGGCGCGAATCTCTACACGGATTCGCTGCTCGTCGTCGACGCGCACACGGGCAAGCTCGTCTGGTACGACCAGGTGACGCCGCACGACGTGCGGGACTACGACTTCCAGCTTCCGCCGGTGATCGGATCAGTCGATGGCCGGCCGGTCGTGTTCGGTGCGGGCAAGGCAGGGCTTGTCATCGCCTGGAACCGTTCGACCCACACGCGTCTCTGGCAGACGGCGGTGGGCATGCACCGCAACGATCGCGGCGCGCTGCCGAGGCGTCCCGTCTCCGTGTGTCCCGGCTTGCTCGGCGGAGTCGAAACGCCGATGGCGAGCGCCGGCGGTTATCTCTACGTACCGGTCGTCGACCTCTGCATGCGCGGCAGCGCGACCGGCTACGAGCTGCTCGACCGTGTCAACGTCTCGAAGCGCGGGCGAGGCGAGCTCGTCGCCCTCGATGCGGCGACGGGAGCGAAGGCTTGGACGTTGCATCTGCCGCAACCGGACTTCGGTTGCGCGACCATCGCCAACGGCGTCGTCTTCACTGCGACCCTCGACGGCAAGGTCTACGGCGTCGACTCCAGTGACGGTCGTGTGCTGTGGAGCACGTCGGTGCGCGCGGGAATCAATGCCTGCCCCGCACTCGCGTCGAAGACCTTGCTGGTCGGCGCCGGTGTGCCGACCGGGGGCCGCGCTCGTCTCGAGCTGACAGCTTTTTCAGTTGGGTAGCTTGACCGTCAGCAGCGCCTGCGGCGTCTGCGCGGCAAGCGACTTCGGATAGACGCTGCTGTCGACATTCGCGCCGGGCTTCGCGTGCGCGGTGGAGAAGAACTGCCGCTCGGACTCCCAGAGCTTCGCGACCTCGCCGCGGGCGGACGCGGGAAGCACGAGCTGGAAGCGGCCGCTCGCGTCGGGCCACGTCGCGCTCACCGGCTTGATCACGCGACCCCTGCCGCCCACCACGCCCACGAGCAGGCCTCGGTAAATCGCGCCGCCGGCCGGCTGCGGGTTGAGCAAGCTCTTCGCCAGCGTCGTACCGGGGTTGGCCGGGAGCTGGATGTTGAGCGTCGAGCTCTGCAGCGCCGCGAAGTTCACCGAGTCGACGATCGGCTCGGTGTAGGCGTTGGTCCCCACCGACACGGCGACCGTCATCGGCACCGGGTTGTCGCCCTCTTGATCCGCCGCGACGAGGAAAGCCGTGTACTTGCCGGTCGCGCCCGTCGGCCGGGAGAAGGTCCAGAACTTGTGGTCGGCGGTGCGAGTCGTGACGATCGCGCCCTTGACCGGGGCCCCGTTCGGATCCGTGATCGTTCCGGTCAGCTGGTAGCTGTAGAGCTGGACCGGATGCGGCGCCATGTTCTTCCCGAAGCTGAGCCTGCCGCTGAGCACAACCGTGCCTTCCGGGCCGGACCGCGTCGATACATCGGTGATCGAATACCCGACGCTGATCCCGCTCTTCGCCGCCATCACCTCGCGCTGCTCCGGCGCGGTCAATCGGCGACCGTCGACGGTCGCGCCAGTCACGCTGGCGACCTTGACCACATGCCGCCCCGGCATGGTGTTGTCGGCCGGGTAGGTGAACGTCCCGCTCTTGTCGGTGGCAGGTGCGACCCAGCCGTCGACGCTCACCTTCACCCCCGCAACAGGCTTGCCCGAGAGGGTGACGTGGCCCTGAACGTCCTCGGTGTTCGACGTGTTCGGGTCCCACGCTTGGATCAGCACGGCTCCGGGCGTCACGATCCTCGCCGATCCGGCGCGGCCTTGGCCCGTCGGCACCCGCCGAGCATGGGGAGTGGCCACGTGCGACACGACGCGACTATTCGTGCGCTGCATCGTCCCGAAGACCGGGCCCGTGGACTGCGTCGAGCTGCCGCCGAGCCCGAAGACCTGCAGCTGGCTCGCGACGGTGCCGCCGCTCGACGAGGTCGTCGTGCCGCCGACCGTGATCGCGACGTACTCGGTTCCGTTCACGGAGTACACCGACGCACCTGACGCGATCTGGAATCCCGTCTGGAACTTCCAGAGCACGTCGCCCTTCTTCGCGTCGAACGCCCGCAGGACTCCGTCTCCGCCACCGGCGAAACCGAGGCCGGACGCAGTTGTGGTCACGCCGCCGCGTTCGGGCTGTGGCGTGTTGAACTTCCACGCAACCTTGCCGGTTGCGACGTCGATCGCGCTGACCGAGCCGTAATCCTTCCAGCCCGACTGGAGATAGGAGCCGAAGTCTCCGTTGGCGAGGCCGAGGAACGTGTTGCCGAGGAGCAGTTGCTGGATCTGCTCTTGCGCAGGCGTCTGCTGCTGCAATGCCGACGCGGTCTCGGCCGCCGCGTTGTAGATGTAGTTCGTCTGCGGGTCGTACGAGGCGGCTGAGTAGTTGAACCCGCCGAGTGACGAGGGGTACACCGCAACCGGCTTGCCGGCCACGAGCGCCGGATGCTCGACGTTGTCGATCACCTTGATCCGCTGGTAGATCGGAGCGCCGCTGGCCGCGTCGTAGGCGAACCACATGCCCTCCATCGTGGCGACGGAGACGATGCGCCGGTCCTTCCCGCCGATCTTGGCCGTGTAGACGAGCGGCGGTTGCGACGTGTCGTACCCCCACTCGTTGAACGCGAGCTGCTGCTGCCACCACTTCAGCTTTCCGGTGGCGAGATCGAGGGCGATCACGGAATCCTCGCGCGGATCCGAGCCCGGCCGCAGCGACGGGTAGTAGGCCGGCGTCGCCCCTGCCGTCCCGAAGTAGAGGGTGTTGGTGGTCGGGTCGACGGTCTCCGGCGTCCAGTTGGTCGCGCCGCCCACGAGCAGGGCGTTGGCGCGCCACTCGGTCCCGGTCGGCGGGATCGTCCAGAACGGGTTCGCCCAGGCCGGAGTCAGATCGGTGTGGTACGCCATCACGAAACCGCGCACCCCGTAGTCGGAGCCTGCAGCACCGATCACGACGGTGTGATTTGCGCAGATCGGGGCGCTCGTCTCCGAGTACCCGTAGTTCGAGAAGGCGCCCGGAACTGCGCGCCCGATCGGGACGCGCGCGATCTGATCCCCCGTTGCCGGGTTGAGGGCGACGAGCGTCATGTCGAGCGTGAGCAGGAAAAGCTTGCCGTCGCAGTAGGAGACGCCGCGGTTGGCGACGATCCCGTAGTTCTTGAACGTCGCCACGTTGTCGGGCGCGTAGTGCCAGACCGGGGCACCAGTGACGCCGTTGACGGCGAACACCTGGTCGTCGCCCGAGGTGACGTAGATCGTGCCGTCGACCACGATCGGATACGACTGCTGTCCCTTCTTGATGCCCGGCACGATCTTGTTCAGGTCGAACGTGAAGATGCGCCCGAGCTGCGTGACGTTGCCCGGCGTGATCTGCGTCAACTGCGAATAGCGGTTCTCGTCGACCGTGTTGCCGAAGTTCAGCCAGTTCACGGTCGCCGCATCGGCTCTACTGTTGGCCGACGCGCCGCTCAGCAAGACCAAGGCGACGAGAACGAGCACTCCGATCGCCCTCGCGAACATCACGCGGGACAAGATGCGACGCGACAACATCCCTACGCCCTCCTTGACTCGACCAATCGGACGATCATACGCAAGAGTCGCGACCATTACGAGTCCTGGCCTCGGCTGGTAGGTTCGCTCCGTGACTTCGTCGGCTCCTAGCCAACCGCCGGGCGAACGCGGGCTGCACGCCATCACGGAGATTTCACAGCGGCTGATTGACAATCTGGAAACGGTCGTTCACGGCAAGAGCGATGAGATCCGTCTCGTCCTGTCGGCGCTCGTCGCCGGCGGGCACGTGCTGCTCGAGGATGTTCCGGGGACTGCGAAGACGATCCTCGCGCGCGCGATCGCAGCGAGCGTCGACGGAATCGAGTTTTCTCGGATCCAATGCACACCCGACCTCCAGCCGACCGATGTCACCGGCCTCTCGATCTACGACCAAGAACATCACGCGTTCGTCTTCCAGCCGGGGCCGCTGTTCGCGAACATGGTGCTGGTCGACGAGATCAACCGCGCGACGCCGAAGACGCAGTCGGCGATGCTCGAGGCGATGGCCGAGCACCAGGTCACCGCCGACGGGGTCACGCGCCCGCTGCCGGATCCGTTCATGCTGATCGCAACAGAGAATCCGATCGAATACGAGGGAACCTTTCCGCTGCCCGAGGCTCAGCTCGACCGATTCTTCCTGCGGGCGACGCTCGGCTACCCCGGCGAGCGCGAGGAACTGCAGGTCGTCCGCGAGCAGCGCCGCGGCCATCCGCTCGACAGCCTCGCTCCAGTCCTCGGGATCGACGAGCTCACGGAGTTGAGCCGGGCCTCCGAAGGGGTGTACCTCGACGACCTGCTCGAGGAGTGGATCGTCGGGCTCGTGCGCAGCACACGTGAGCTCGAACAGATCGAGGTCGGCTCCTCGGTGCGCGGATCGCTCGCGCTCGCGAAGACCGCACGCGCGTGGGCGCTCCTCCAGGGCCGTGACCATGTTCTCCCGGCCGACGTCGTGCACCTCTTCATCCCCGTGCTCGGCCACCGGTTCGTCCTGAGCTCGGCCTTCGTCGCCGACACACGGGGTGTGTCGTACGCCGATGCGCTGCTGCAGCTGCGTGATCTTTGCTTCGCCCTGGTGCCACCGCCCCGTCCGGACTGGGCGGTACCCGGCTCGATCCCTTCATAGGCAGCCATGCCGTCCGCCGGCCGTACGGTCTTCCCGCTCGTTCCCAGGTACCGGCTGACGGGCCTCCCGTTCGGCTCGGCCCGCAGCACGAGAAAAGGCAGGGGAAGCGATCTCGCGGGGTTCCGTGCGTACGTCCCGGGTGATCCGATCTCGACGATCGACTGGCGTGCGAGCGCGCGGCTCTCGTCCGCGCGCGGCGATGACGAGTTCATCGTGCGGGAGCGTTTCGCCGACGAAGCTCCGCACGTCGTCGTCCTCGTCGACCGGCGCCCGTCGCTCAGCCTCTATCCGGACTGGTCGCCGTGGCTCGCAAAACGCGAGGCAGCCCGTGCAGCGACCGAGGCGATCGTCGCAAGCACGCTCGCCGCCCGCGGCGCCGTCGGCTACCTCGACTACGCGGGCGGAACAGACGGCCCGTTCTGGATTTCGCCTCGTGGCCGATCTCCGCTGGAGTCGATCGACGAGCGCATGCGGACCGCCGAGTTCGACGCGGGCGCCGACTCGCTCGCGCGCGGGATCGAGTACCTCTCCCGGTCGGCCGTCTCGCTCGGCGCAGGCTCGTTCGTGTTCGTCGTCTCCGACTTCCTCGAGCCGCCGCGGCGCGAGCTCTGGCTCCGCGCGATCGCGCGTCGATGGGAGCTCGTCCCGGTCGTGATCCAGGATCCGATCTGGGAGCAGACCTTCCCGTCGATCGGGCCGGTTGTCATGCCGGTCGCCGACCCTCGAGACGGCGCCGTGCTCGAAGTTCGGTTCAGCCGGTCGGAGGCCCGGGCCGAGCGCGCGCGGCGCGAACGGGCGCGGTCGGAACTGCTCGCGGTCTTCGCATCACTCGCGGCTGATCCAGTGCTGATCGACCGGAGTGATCAGGACAGCGTCGAGCGGGCGTTTCTCGCGTGGGCCGAGCGCCGCCGGCGCGCACTCTGGTTGCGCCGATGACGGCTCGGTTTGCAGCGACCGTGACGATCGGCCTCGCGTTGCTCGGCAGCTCTGGGAACATCGCGCGCGCCGGCTCGCCGCTTCAGATCGTCGCCTCGATCGCCCCGGCCGCGGTGCTGTACGGCGATCCGGTCACGGCCGCGCTCGAGGTCGACTACGCGCCTCACACGGTCGATCCTGCCAGCATTCGCGTTCAGCCGAGCTTCATTCCGTACGTCGTGAGCTCGGCACCAGTGGTCGAGCACGTGCGCAGCGGCGTCGTGCGCTTCCGGTATTCGCTGCTGTGCGTCACCGAGGGCTGCCTCCCGGGCAAGGGCCCGCGCCTGCTGCACTTCGAGCGGGTCACGGTCACCGCGCGTGCAGGCAACCAGACGGTGACCGCGGCCGCGTCGTGGCCGACGCTGCAGATCTCCTCAAGGGTCACCGCCTCCGATCTCGCAAAGCAAGTCCACTTCCGCAATCCGACCACGCCCCCCTCCGCCGCGTACCGCGTTGCGCCTGGGCCGCTGTCCGCAGGACTGATTGCCGGCGCCGCGCTTTGTGCGCTCGTCGCCGCCGCGCTCGGCGCCCGAGAGGTCGCTAAACGCTTCCCCCGTGCGAAAGCGCGCCGGCTCACGCCGCTCGAGCTCGCGATCGCGTACGTGCGTGACTCGACGAGGAGAACCGACCCCGATCGGCGGCGCGCACTCGCCCTGCTCGCGGAAGCAGTCGACCGTAGCGGCGAGCCGGCGCTCGCGGCGACCGCATCAAACCGGGCTTGGTCGAAGCCGCCGCCGACGCCGGCCGGCACCACGGAGCTCGCCGATCGAGCGGCCGGTCTGCAGCGGGGAACCGAATGAGAGCGATCCCTGTTCCGGGCGCGCGGAGCTTCTCGCGGATCGCGAGACGAACGGCGCTCGTCCAGCGCGCTCTGGCGCTCGCTGTCGTCGCGCTCGTGCTGCTCGCGGCCGCGGCGGCCAGACACCCGGGCGTGAGGCAGCCAAGCTCTCTCCCGGTGCACTCGGGCGACATGATCGTGCTCGACCTCTCGGCGAGCATCACACCCGACACCTTCAGCCGGATCGGCGAGACATTGCGGAAGCTCGTCGCGACAGGCGGCCGCTACGGCCTCGTGGTCTTCTCGAGCGTTGCCTATGAGGCGCTCCCTCCCGGGACGCCGGCCTCCGCACTCCGGCCGCTGATCCGCTACTTCACGATTGCGCCGGATGCGACGGTCGGATTGCCGACGAACCCCTGGACGCTTTCGTTCAGCTACGGCACGCGCATCTCGGCCGGTCTCGACCTTGCGCACCGGATCCTGGTCGCCGATCACCTCTCGCGATCCCGGGTCGTCCTGATCAGCGACCTCGCGGACGATCCGCAGGACATCCAGCGGCTCAACCAGATCGTGATCAGCGAGTACGGCCGGAATCGGACGCGGCTCGGAGTCGTCGCGCTGAACGCGACGCCGGATGACAAGGCGTTCTTCTCACGCGTCGCCGATGCGGCGATCGCCGATGCGACGGCCGCGCCGGCGAGCCCATCGCCGCCGCCGGCGGTCCCGCCTAGCGCATTGTCGACCACACTCATCGCGGCGATCATCGCGACCCTGCTCGCACTGGCGGCTCATTGCCTTTGGGCGGCCCGGCTGACGTGGGGCACGGCGGGCGAGGCCCGATGAGCGCCGCGCGCATCGCAATTGCGACCGCTCTCGCGGGAGTCGGTGTGATCCTCGCGTGTCTCGCCTCTGACGTTCTGAGTTGGCGCAACGCAGTTCGGAGCGGCGACCGCGAGTTCGCGGTCAGCGCCGCCGGCGCGACATGGAAGGCGAGTACCGTCCTGCCCTGGGACCCGGCACGCGACCTGCTCTCGCTCGGGCTGCCGCTCCGGTTTCGCACCGCCGAGCAGAGCTTCGCCGCCGTCCAGGCCGCGGGGCAGGGCTTCGACAATGGACAGTCCGAGTCGCGCACACGGGGCGAGGTCGAGGCCGAGCTGGCCGCACTCGCGCAGAGCCGGGATCACGTGATCGCGTCGAGGGCCGACAACATGCTCGGGATCCTCGCGTTCACCGACTCGACACCGAGCGGCCCGGTCGCGGCGGCGCCGATCGACCAGAGCGTGGCCGACTTCCAGGCAGCGATCCGCCTCGATCCGGCCAACGCGGAAGCGAAGTTCAACCTCGAGCTGCTGCTGCGCCAACTCCTCGCCAAGGGCGTTCGGCCTGGTGCGAACAACAACGCCGGCGGCCGGGCGAACGGACATCACGGCGCCGGGGGCGGCCTGCCGGGGAGGGGATATTGATCGCGGCATCCCTCGTGTTCCTGACGCCCAGCGGGGCGCTACTGGCACTCGTTGCAGCGGTGCCCCTGGCGGCGCTCGCGCTTGCGTCCCGGCGCGTACGCCGGGCGCGAGCAGTCCTCCGGCTACCGGCACCCAGCGACTTCCGTCGCTGGTGGCCGGCGCTCGCAGTCACCGCCGTCGCCGGACTGCTCGGGATCGCTGCGAGCCAGCCCGTGCTTCGCACGACGAGCTCGATCAACGTCAGAACCGACGCCGAGGCGTTCTTCGTCATCGACACCTCGCGCTCGATGCTGGCCTCACGAGCACCGGGAACGAGAACACGAATTACGCGAGCGCGTGACGACGCGATCAGTCTTCGTGATGCGCTGAGCGACATCCCTTCCGGCGTGGCGACCATCACCGACCGGGTCCTTCCCGATTTGCTTCCGGTTCCGGATCGTGACACGTTCGAGCAGACGATTCGGCAGGCAGTTCAGGTCGACAACCCGCCGCCCGCGACCGACTCCATCACCGCCACGAACCTCGGTGCGCTGGGCGCACTCGGGACGCAGAGCTTCTTCTCGCCCCCTGCTCGCCACCGTGTTGCGATCGTGTTCACGGACGGGGAGTCCCGCCCGTTCGACCTGCATCAGACGGCAAGCGCACTCGCCAACGGCCCGGGAGTCACACCGATCTTCGTGCACATCTGGTCGCCGGGCGAAGACGTCTTCGCTGCGAATGGACGAGCCGAGACCGCCTACCACTCCGATCCATCAAGCGCTGTCGCACTTGCCGGTCTCGCCCAGGCCGCCCAGGGCGAGTCATTCCGCGAAGGCGAGCTCGGTGCAGTAGTGAGATCGGTGCGAGCGGCGCTCGGCAGCGGGCCGACGCAACGCGAGGGGTCGTCCGCGACCACGCAGGCGCTCGCTCCCTACTTCGCGTTGGCGGCGCTTCTACCGCTGCTTTTCCTCGTCGGCGTGGGAAGGCTCGAGGCCTTCGGTCAGAAGCGGAAGTACAGGAAGGGAGTTGGGCCGGAGAGCATGAGGATCGCCGTTGCTGCGGCCGACCCGAGCACGAGCCCGTAGACCGGGCGCCAGCGCAGTCGCACCTCCCAGGAATTCGGGACAACGTTCACGAAGGCGACGAGCGCTGCAACAGCGACGAGGAACCGAATGCCCGCTCGGCCTGCGTCCAACCCGTTGAGCCCGGCCATCGAGCGCAAGACGTCCCACGCGTCCCCGAGGTTCGGAGCGCGGAAGATCACGAACGCTGTGACGACGCACACGAACGTCAACGTCCTGTTGAAGGCGATGCTGTGCGGCGTGAGGCCGGCGCTTCGGCAGACGTTGTGAACGACGAGATAGGCACCGTGCAGCAACCCCCAGACGACGAACGTGAACGCTGCGCCGTGCCAGAGGCCGCCGAGAGCCATCGTGAGCGCGAGGTTGCGGAGCGTCCGCAGCCGTCCGTGCCGACTGCCCCCGAGTGGAATGAAGAGGTAGTCGCGCAGCCAGAACGAGAGCGTCATGTGCCAGCGCCGCCAGAAGTCGGAGATGTTGCTCGCCTTGAACGGCGAGTTGAAGTTCTGCGGGAACCGGAAACCGAGCAGGTAGGCGAGACCGACCGCCATGTCGGAGTAGCCCGAGAAGTCGAAGTAGAGCTGGAGCGCGTAGCCGAGGCCGGCCGCCCAGCCGGACACGAGCCCGAGCGAGGCGTGCGCGGTGAAGAGACGGTCGACGTGCGGCGCGAGCGAGTCGGCGACGACGACCTTCTTCACGAGCCCGGTCGCGAAGAAGAAGAGCCCGGGGCCGGCGAGCGCCGCCGTCAACTTCGGCTCGAGGCGGCGAAGCTGGTCCTCGATGTCGGCCCAACGGACGATCGGCCCCGCGATCAGATGCGGGAACATCGCCACGAACGCCGAGTACTGCAGCAGGTTGTTCGCGGGACGCACGCGTCGGCGGAAGACGTCGATGGTGTACGACATCGAGTTGAACGTGTAGAACGAGATCCCGATCGGGAGCAACACGCGCAGGCCCGGGAACGGATGCCCGGCGCCGAGCAGCGAGCCGATCCCGTTTGCCGAGTGCAGGAAGAAACCGACGTACTTGAAGTAGCCGAGCAGTGCGAGGTTGATCCCGAGCGCAGTCGCAAGGAACACTCGCCGTCGCCGTTCGTCGGCGCTGCGCGCGATCGCGTGCCCGGCGACGTAGTCGACGCCCGTCGTCGCGAGCAGAAGCGGCAGGAAGTGCCAGCTCCACCACGCGTAGAAGACGTAGGAGGCGACCGCGAGGAAGGCGAGCCGCGCCGTCGGGGGGCGGAGGCTCCACCAGCCGAGGAGCACGAGCGGCAGGAAACAGAAGATGAAGATGTGGCTGTTAAAGAGCACGGCGTTCCTTGCGGACGAGCGTGTCGAGCAGCCGGTGCATGTTCGGGATCGTCAGGTGGAAGCCGTCATAGAAGAGCCGAGGCGAGCCGCCGAAGCTCGAAAGCGACGTCATGTCGAGCAACGTGAACCGGTAGTGCTTCGACAGCGCAGCCAGGTACGCAAGCACCTGCCGGTGGCGCACGTTCCAACCGAGCGGCCCGAGCACCGCTCGCATTGCCGGATGGATCGGTGTGAGCACGATCACCGGCGGCTCGCCCCAGGCGTCCATCTTCGCGAGCGTGCGCTCGAAGTACCTTTCCTGCGTCGTCGAGAGCCGGTGGTAGAGCATGCGGTAGACGAACGAGTAGAGCGCCTCCGAGCTGCGCAGCTGGTCGGCGAACGTGCTGCCGCGGGCGCGGGCGATGTCGTGGGAGTCGACTGCGCGGAAGCCGTTCGCAGAGAAGACCGTGTTGCGAAGAGGAATGCCGTTGCCGAAGTCGACCTTGCGTACCACCTTGATCGACGCGCGCACGCTCTTCCACGAGAGGAGCGGGAAGATGCCGTGTGCCCGCGCCGACCAGCGCTGGCCGAACGGAATGTAGCGAGCGAGTTGCGGGGTATCGAGTACGCCCGGATCAGGCGTGCCGCGGAACGCCTCGACGTCGAGCATGTAGAGGAAGTGCGGGCGCGCGTCCGGAAAGCGCGAGTGGATCAGGTTCAGGAACGCCCACGCATCCTCGGGCTCGCCATCGGAGACGCCGGCGTTGAAGCCGGGCTGGCCGAGCCTCGCCTGGAGGTAGCTCGGGTTGATCTTGAGCGAGCGCGAAGAGCCGAAGATGACCAGTTGCGGCGCGTGCGTGAGACGGTCGACGAGCGCGGCCTTGACCGGGCGGTCGGTGGGGATCAGCGACGGGAAGAGGCCCGTGCCGAGTTGGCCCCACGGATCGACGACAACGTCGAAGGCGAGGACCGCAAGCAGGAGTGCTGCCGCGGCGACGAGCGTGCCGACGACGAAGCGCCGCGGATCGCCGGAGGCGTGCTCGAGCGACGGACGGTCGAGCTTCCTCGGAACCGTCTCGAGGTCGGGAACCGAAGCACGCACCCGACCAAGAGGATGCCGCAAACCTCATCAGCCGGTCGCGTAGATGCTCTAAAGCGTTGCGAAGCCTGAGCAACCGATCCGGTTGCAGGCGGAGACCTTGTAGGTCGGGTTCAACGAGGCGGGCTCGGAGTACGACGTGCTGCTCGTCCGGATGTCGTTGAACGTCCCGTCGGGCGCCTGCACGCGCACGACGTACTCGATCGCGTCGGGTTGCGCGTTCCACGAGAACACGTTGAAGAGCTGCAGCCTGCCGAGAGTGGAGAACGTCAGGGTCGTCAGCTTCAGGCCCGTCGGCGTGGCCGGAGCCACGTTCGTGCCGTTGACGTACGCCGACCACGGACCGCACTCTGCGTCGGGGAGCCCGACGATGCCCGTCTGGCACGCGCGGACGCGATAGAGGAACCGCCCGCCCCCGTTCACCTGGTGCACGAACTGCTCCGTCCCGATCCCGAACAGGCGCAATCTGAACCCGCCGCCTGTGATCGTGAAGCCGCCAACCGGCACCGAGATCAGTGCAGCGTCCTGTGCCCGCGCGGGGAGCACCTCGATCTCGTCCGCATTCTCGGAGGTCGAGCGATCGTTCCACCGCACGGTGATCGCGCCGTTCAACGTCGCTGCGCCGATCCGGAGATTGGTCGGGGCCACGAGACCCGTCCGTGCGCGGTCATCGACGAATTGCCGTAGGACTCCGGTGATCGCCTCGCCGTAGCGTGCGAAGCCCGCATCGTTGGGGTGCATGAAGCCGCTGCTGAAGACAAACGGGAACGTGTTCGGAACGTCGTGGCCCTGGCGGCGCAGAGCCTTCGAGTTCAGGTTCGCAAACGGCTGCGACGTGCAGACGCCATGTCCGAGGAACGTCGGCAGGTGGGTGTCGACCCGGAACCAGCCGTTCAGCCCCGCGGCGGTCGAGACGACGGTGTCGAGCCGGGTCGCGATCCCGTACGCGAATGCCGCCTCGTTCGGCGTGACGTTGTTCTTCAGCGCGTCGTCGTATCCGCCGATCCCGACCTCACCCGTCGCGTTGTAGTCGTCGCCCTGGCACGGAGCGCCCGCCCCGTTGTCGAGCGGGTTGGGATACTCGGAGATCAACACCGGCAGGGCGTCGCCGAACTGGTCCGAGATTCGACCGGCCATTTCGGCGTAGCGATCCGCCAGCGTTGCGAGATTGCTTGTCAGGATCGAGTTGTCCGTTTGCCCGCAGTCCAGAGGACCGACGGGGAACGGCGAGATGCAGTCCCTGATCATCTGACCGAAGCCGGCGTCGTTGCCGCCGACCGACATGTAGAGCGCGTCGAGCTGATTGCCCTGCGCCGTCTTGAAGCTATCGATCCGGTCGAGCTGCGCAGGTTGAGTGACCTTCGCGTAGCCGAGCATCGAGTCGGACGTGACGGTCGGCCCCTGGTATCCGGCATGCTCGATCGCATCCGTCGTCGCCCCCGAGCAGGCGACGAAACCGAGCACGAACGACATCCCGGTATAGAGGGACTTGAGGGTGTTGTTTGCCTTCGGCGAACCGGCCGAATCGCTGCGGTGGCACGACGTGACGTCCGCGCCGAGCGAGGCGGAGCCGTTCGGCACGAATGTCGAGGTGTCGTCACCCCACCGCAACCCGTCGAACTTGTCGGGGTTCGTCGGGTCGTTGATCGCGTGTTCGGGATTTCCCTCGCCGGATGCGAACGAGTCGCCCATCGCTCCCCACACGAACTTCGTCGAGTTGGCCGTCGACGCCGCGAGCGTGTCCGGAGTCATCGGAGCAGGCGCGAGCACGATCGTGATCGGCGCGAGGTTGATCGTGACGTTCGTGTTCAGCGCCGGGGCTGTCTGCAAGTTCGAGCCGATCGCGAGCGTGCCGCGCGACTCGTTGCCGTTCTGGATCCAGCCCGCGAGCACCTGTTCGCCGTCCACGTTCGCGTCGGCGCGGAAGAGCACGGTTTCGTCGGTCGAGCGCGCTTGGAACGAATACATCGCTCCGTC
>Ga0157370_10005246_pt1 | contig 14575 bp, 9 predicted proteins | sample C35metaG_FD_113463 | JGI IMG/M metagenome (GOLD analysis project Ga0157370, IMG submission 113463) | Corn rhizosphere microbial communities from Kellogg Biological Station, Michigan, USA - C3-5 metaG | ecosystem: Host-associated > Plants > Roots > Rhizosphere > Soil | place: USA: Michigan...
CAAAAGTATGAATAAATCTACTTTTAACCTAGGTGTGGAGCGTAACTGGCTGCCCCCTAAAATTTTCATGGCTATGAAAATAACTACTTTTCTGGTTTTAGCCATCTGTATGCAGGTAAGTGCCAGCACATTTGGCCAAAGTATAACGCTCTCCCAAAAAAATGTTTCCTTAATTAAAACACTTAAGAAAATAAAACAACTCTCTGGTTACGATATCCTTTATGGCGATGAAATTTTGCCAAAAGCTAAAAATGTAAGTTTAAAGCTATCAAATGTTACACTTGATGCAGCATTGGAAGAGATTTTTAAAGGTCAGGACCTTACTTACTCCATTAGCGATAAAACCATCGTCATCAAGAAGAAAGAACTCGACTTTATCGACAGATTGATCAACCTGATTAAAGCTGTAGAAATCAGGGGAAAAGTGGTAGACGAAAAAGGATTGCCTATGAGTAGTGTGAGCATTAAGGCCAAAGGTGGTGGAAGAGCTGTTTACACCAATAACGAAGGTGCTTTCGTCATTAATGTAGAAAATGAAGATGTTGTGCTTGTTTTTTCATATGTAGGCTATGCTACCAGAGAGCTTAATGTTAGAAACAATATGACAGTTGTAATGCAGCCCGATGTTTCAAATCTGGAGCAGGTAGTTGTAACCGGCTATACACAGAAAAAAGCATCAGAACTTACTGGCAGCGTGCAGAGCATTAGCGGCGAAACATTGCGCAATGGCGTATCAACTGTAAACGGGTTGGCAATGTTGAAAGGTGTAGCTGCAGGCTTATACATCGTAGAACAAGGTGGTAGCGTAGCCAACCGCGGTCAAGTGGTTTTACGTGGACAGAGTAGCTTTAATGATGCTTCAAATACTAACTATGGGCCACTTATTGTTGTAGATGGAGTAATTACCAATACTGCAAATCTTCAGGATATTATTGATCCCCAGGATATTGAAAGCATCAACATTTTAAGAGATGCTGCCTCTACTGCAATTTATGGTTCGAGGGCAGCCCAGGGAGTAATTGTGGTCGTAACTAAGCGTGGTAATGTTGGTAAGACTAAAATAAATTTTGGCGTGAATTACGGGAAAGTACAAAATAACCGTGCCATCCGCTTCATGAATACTGCTGAAGCTACTGCCCATATTACCAAATACATGCAGGCGCTGTATAATGGTACGGCATCTTTAAGAACTACATATCCAACGTTTAATCAGTATTTTAATACCACACGCATTTTTTCTGATTCAGATTTGGCTGTAGACACCGAATGGGATAACAAGGCCTTTTTTACTGATGGTAATCAGCGCGACATTAATCTGTCTGTTTCCAGCGGAACAGACAAAACTAAATTTTACACCGCTTTAAACTGGAATAAACAGGATGGTACCCTGCTGGATGATGGGGTAAACCATAAATCTCTTCGTGTAAATGTCGATCAAAAGATTACGGATAAACTTACTTTCAGTTTAAATACCAATGCCATTTTAGATAATTATACTTCAACCAATAGCGAAAGTCAATATTATCTGTTTCAGCCCTGGGTTTCGCCTAATTATACTAATGGTGCTTTGGCCGATTCGATCTCTAATTATACTTACAGGGCAACAGGTGCGCGTTTAACACAGTATTACGATAATCCGTTATACTCACATGAGTACAATACGGTAAAAACAAGCCGGTTAAATTTATTGGGAACAGGTATTTTAAAATATGCCATTACACCATGGCTATCTTTACAATCAGCTAACTCTATTAATTACAATAACAATAGTGTTAACGGTTATAAAGATCCGCGGACCTACAGGGGGAGATACGATGGAGCTGCATCTAACCGAATTTATGTGAATGGGGCTTTAACTCTAAACGATACCAAGAGCACATATTTCTTAACCTCTAACCTGATTAATTTTAACAAGATTTTAGGAGATCACCAGCTTTCGGCAATTATTGGTCAGGAGTATTCGCGTACCCATTCCGAAAATGTATCGGTATCGGCTTACAATACCCCGTATCCCGGCGAACGTAATCTGGGTGCATTTTTAACTTATGGTACCTGGATTAATAAGCTAACCGGTACACCGGCAATCCCATCATCAACAGCACCGATAGATAAAGCTTCGTTCTCTGTTTTTAGCGAAATTAATGATAGTTATAAATCGCGTTATTTTGCCTCAGCCTCCATCAGGAGAGATGGATCTACTAATTTTGGGATCAACAACCGTAATGGTACTTTCTACGCAGTAAGCGGGGGCTGGTTAATTAGCGGAGAAGAATTTATGCGGGGTGCAAAAGCGATTAGCAACCTGAAGCTGCGGGCCTCTTACGGTACATCAGGGAGGGAAGCAGGAGCCGATTACCTGAATTTTACCACTTATAGCGATGCCGTTTTTTACAACACCACCACTACTTCTGGTTCTACTATTAATCGTTTAGGAAATGATAATATTACCTGGGAAACTACTTATGCGACCAATTTGGGGTTGGATATCGGATTATTTAAAAGGGTTAATTTAAGTATCGATTTTTACAATAAAGATAGTAAAAACCTGCTTCAGAATGTGCCGTTACCGAGTTATGTGGGCTTTAGTTCGCAATACCGTAACGTAGGCGAAATCAGAAACAGGGGCATCGATTTGCAGTTGAACACGGAGAATATCCGTTCAAAAGATTTCAGCTGGACCATGAATTTTAATATTAGTTTTAATAAAAATAAACTGGTTTCTATTAAAGGCGATTCGTTAATTGATGGTTACAGTGGATCTTACTATCGCTACATTGGCGATGACATTAACACTTTGAAAGCCATTAAATATGTTGGCGTAAACCCGGAAAATGGCCGGCCACAGTTCGAAAGGTTATTGCCAAATGGCCAGATACAGATTGTAGATAGTATTGCGCTTGTTAAAGCCGATCGTTTACGTGGTTTTCAGAATATCGGATCGGCAACCCCTGAGTTTTTTGGCGGCTGGACCAACAATTTTCGCTACAAGAATTTTAATCTGAGTCTCTTGTTCAATTTTTCTTACGGAAACAAAATTATGAACAATGCTGTAAGGAGCTTTGTTGACCCGACAGCCTGGCAGGCAGGTTTTAATATTCCCCAGCCCAATAGTGCTATTCGTTTTTGGCAGGGCCCTGGCGATACCGATGCCAATTATCCAAACTTTTACGATTTGGCTTTCAGTCAACGTGGCGGTATAAACATCAATTCCTCATTACTCTATGTAGATGCCAGCTATGCCCGTTTGCGTAACGTTCGCTTTGGTTATGATGTACCAGCTTCAGCTTTAAAGAAAATACACCTCACTTCACTTAATGTTTATGCAAGTATGGATAATGTATTTGTAATTAAATCTAAAGATTTGTTTGCATCAGACCCGGAGGGAGCCACTATTGGTGGAACATCCAATGCCTACAGCGGTACGGGTGTGGCCAGCGGTATGCCCAGAAGGTTTGTTGTGGGGTTAACCGCCGGATTTTAATTCTTAATTCCATATTAACTTAAGCATAATACAATGAAAAGAAAAATATTTAATATAGGATGTATTGGGGTATTGCTGATGATGAGTACTTTATCTGCCTGTAAAAAGCGGTTAGATAGTCTTGCTCCCCATAATGTAAATTTTGAAAATCAGCAGTTTGGATCGCCTAATGGCTATACAAAAGCAACCATTGGCAATTATACCGCCTTATACACAAGTTATGAAACCCCATGGTTTAATATTAGCGAATATCGTGGTAACAATGTGAAGGTTATTGATGTAACCTCTGCCAGTAGCGCTATCGATTTGCAAAACACAGATGCGTTTAAATACAATAACTCCGAATCTAAAGATTTTGGCCTGTCTGATGCCTTTTGGTTTGCCTCTTATAAAGCACTACTGGGTGTAAATGTGGTACTTAAAAATGTATCGGCTACAGAAACCAATAATGTGATTTTACAGGCAAAGGCAGAAAACCTGTTTTTAAGGGCTTTTATCAACTTTAACCTGCTTCGCGTTTACGGACGGCCATATTACCAAAGTCCAGCTACCAATTTGGGTATTCCGATTATTATAGCGCCACTCGATCTGACTGCAACACCACCGGCAAGAGCTTCAGTGCAGGCTTCTTACGATCAGGTGATTGCAGATTTAAATCAGTCTATTGCTACCTTTAAATCAAAAGGCGTAAATAGTTTTGCTTCTAAATACGGTGCATTTGCCTTGCTCTCGAGGGTATATCTTTACATGAGTGGTACTTTTGATCAGCCAAATGCCAATTACGCCAGATTATCTGCGCAGGCAGCCGATTCTGTTATCGTAAACGGAGGCTATCGTTTACTGCAAGGCACTGCATATTCCAATTATTATGCAGCAAGCAATCAGTTAAATACCGAAACCATTTGGGCAGTTAACCACGAAGCCAGTACCTCTAATCTGCCAATTTTGTTAATGCAGCCCCAGGGAACTTACGTAGGGCTTTATACAACTGGGCAGATTAAACCTTCGCCTGATTTGTTGGGTAAACTGGCTGCTACCGATTTGAGGAAGAGTTTTTACTTTACAGATCTTTATCCAGGTAATGCTACCGATGTATTAAGCACCAATAAATACAGTTATCGTTTCTTCAATGGAGTTAACGGGGTATACTATTCCTATGCTGCATTTAATCATTTAAGGCTGGCAGAAGTTTACCTTAACCGGGCTGAAGCCAGGCTGAAAGCGGGAGACACAGGTGGAGCACTGGCCGATTTAAATGTAATCCATACACGTGCCGGATTAACAGCTCTTGTTGGCTTATCAGGCCAGGCACTGTTTGATGCGATTTTATTAGAGCGAAGATTAGAGCTGGCCTTCGAAGGGCACAACAGCTATGATTACTTTAGAAATGGCCTCCCGATGGTACGGAATTACAGTTCCTTTAATTCACCGCCACTAACTGTTAACCCAACTGATGCCAAAGTAGTGATGCGAATTTCTCAGCTTGTATTAACCGAAAATCCAAACATTATTCAAAACCAACAATAACCTACCAACATGAAAAAATATATTTTATTTATGGCAACCCTGCTTGCCATATTCAGTACAAAGGCACAACAAAAATTTACCCTGAAAGGCCAGATAAACGGCAAAGAAACCGGGATATTGAAATTAAGGTATACCCAGCCTGATGGCCAGATAGTTCAGGATAGCACGGCCATAACCGGAGGAAAGTTCGAATTTAAAGGTACACTAACCGAACCCGTAATGGCATATATTATGGGGGATGTAAAAAGGCAATCAATGGATGACCCTAATTTGGGCGCTTTATTTTTAGCTCCGGGAGAATTAAAACTACTCTTAACTGAAGGCGCATTTAAAGATCTGAAATTAACAGGTTCAAAGTCTCATGATGAGTATAAAGCTGTAGAGCAATTGAAAGTTCCGGTTGTCGAAGAAACCAAGCCCATTTTAGCTAAGCTCCAAAAAGCCAGCGATGCTTATGTACAGGCTAAAAAAGAAAACCGACCAGAGGCGGAGCAAGATGTTTTGAGAGAAAAAGCTGCTGAAATCAGAGATGAGCTCGAACCATTTAATTTAAAAAGGGACAAAATTGATCTCGATTTCATCAGTAAGCACCCTGATTCTTATTACGCCGCATTTTTACTTGGGTTTAAAATATCTGGTTTAAAACTGGCCGACGCTAAAAAATATTACGAAGCCTTTAGCCCCGCTGTTAAAGCGAGTAGCTATGGTAAAAAGATGCTAAAAGAAGTTCAGAGCCTTCAATCAGGTTCTCCGGGTAGCACGGCATTTGGTTTCGCTAAAAAAGACATTAATGGGCAAGATTTAAGCCTGGCTGATTTTAAAGGAAAGAAATACGTATTGCTTGATTTTTGGGCGAGCTGGTGTGTGCCTTGCCGTAAAGGTAACCCGCATTTACTTTCTTTATACAGCAAGTATAAAGATAAAGGTTTGGAAATTATCGGTGTCGCAGACGATGATAGTGCCCTGGCAGCCTGGAAGAGAGCAGTAGAGCAAGATAAGATCGGTGTTTGGAAACATATACTACGCGGCTTAAAACGCACTCCAACCGGATTTGACCGATCTGAAGATACCAGCGATGGTTACGGAATCCATACGCTCCCAACCAAAATATTAATTGATAAGAATGGAATTATTGTTGGCCGCTATGGTGGTGGGGGAGAAAGTGATGAAGAAATGGACAAAAAATTAGCAAGTATTTTTAACTAATCATATTAATAAGATGAATACAATACTAAAGAAAATAAATTTATCGCTGTTTGGTATATTGTGTCTTTACATGTCGGTAAAGGCCCAGTCTCCGTCCGGATATACATTGAAAGGCACTGCCCACGGAATTAAAAACGGGAAAGTTTACCTTTCCAGATATAATGAAGAAGATAGAACTTCTATCAATATTGATAGCACGAATGTAATAAACGGTGCTTTCGTTTTTAAAGGTAAACTGGCCAGTGCAGAGCTGCTGGGCCTGAACATAAAACCCGGTAACTGGTCTGCTAACCTTTTTTTGGAGAATAGTGCGGTTAGCATCAGTATCGATACAGCTGGTGCTGATCATTACGATTATACCAAATATGGACAGGGAAAAGGCGCACGCTTAAAAAAGGTAACAGTTAAAGGATCCAGAAGTCAGGATCAGCTTGATGCACTTGAAAACAATCCTGCACTTACCGAAACCAAATCAAAAAGAGAAGCGCTAGGTAAGCAATATACTGCCGAAAAAAGTGCAGAGAAAAAGGAAGTGTTAAAAGTAGCTATCGGCAAATTAACCGAAGAACATAATGCCATTCAATTTAAACTAATCAATCAATTTATAGATGAGAACCCATCTGCGGTATCAGGTATATATGCTTTTGGCAATTACTATAAATTTAATTCAACTATGCCCATTGCGACTTTAAGCAACACACTCGACCAATTTAAAGGAGAAGCTAAAACCAGTAATTATTACATTTCGCTTGCCAAACAACTTAAAGATAGGCAGGCACTTTTACCTGGCAACATTGCACCCGGTTTCACTTTGTTGAAAAAAGATAGTACGAAATTATCGCTCTCTGATTTGCGTGGAAAGTATGTGATGATAGATTTTTGGGCAAGTTGGTGTAAGCCCTGCAGAGAAGCTATTCCGCACTGGAAAAAGGTTTATGAAAAATACCATAACAAAGGTTTTGAAATATTGAGCGTATCGGATGATAGCAGGTGGAATGATTGGATTAAAGCAATGGATATTGAGCAGATGCCCTGGCCACAGGTTATAGATGAATTTCCTAAAAAGATGATGCCTGCAAGAGTTGGAAGCCTGTACCAGGTTCATTTTATCCCATTCTATTTGTTGTTAGATAAAGAAGGCAAAATACTGGTTTATGGCGACGATGAAAAAATGATTGATGAGAAACTGGCAACCCTTTTGGGAAGTTAACAATAGCAAACTGGTCTTAGCATTTAGCTGGGGCCAGTTTATGTTTTTATAGTTGTTTAATCAATCGAAAAAATACCAATAAAAATGTAGCAATTCAGTGCAGATTTTAAATCTTTGTATATGCTAAAGATGTCTATAAAAACAATTCTGATTGCGCTCAGTGTGCTATTATTCAACACCATTGTTTCTGCTCAGCAAGTAGCAGAACCTGCCAATAACCCGGCAGAATGGTCTAAACCTTACCAGCCTTTTCGCATTGCGGGTAACCTGTACTATGTAGGCACATACGATTTGGCCTGCTACCTCATTACCACACCAAAAGGGCACATCCTCATCAATACCGGATTGGCCAATTCGGCCAGTCAGATAAAGGCCAATGTAGAGGCACTGGGTTTTAAGTTTGCCGATATAAAAATACTCTCTACAACACAAGCGCATTTCGATCACATGGGCGCTATGGGTACCATTAAAAAACAAACAGGGGCTAAGCTGGTCATCGATGCAAAGGATGCGGATGTGCTGGCAAGTGGCGGTCGTACCGATTATGCCCTTGGTGGAAAGGTAAGTTCTTACGCTCCGTTAAAGGCCGACCGGCTTTTAAAAAATGGCGATTCGGTTAAATTAGGTAATATGGCTTTGGTGCTGTTGCACCATCCCGGCCATACCAAAGGTTCCTGCAGTTTTTTGTTTAATGTTAAAGATGGGAAGAAAACATACCGGGTACTAATTGCCAATATGCCAACGATTGTAACCCACGAAAGGTTTGATCAGATTAGCGCATATCCGGAAATTGCCAAAGATTATGCCTATACGCTTGGTGCCATGAAAAAGCTTTCTTTCGATATCTGGTTGTCATCACACGCCAGTCAATTTAACCTGCACACCAAACACCAGCCCGGAGATGCTTATAATCCGGCTGCATTTATCGATAGAAAAGGTTACGATCAAACATTAGCCGATTTGCAAAAGGAATACAACAAGAAGATTAATAGTAAGTAAGTATTGAATGAGTGAATTTTGAATGATTAAATGTTGCTGGTATGATGCCTGTTCCTTCATTCAAGATTCAATTTGTTAACATGTTAACTAACGCTGTTTAATGAACGTTTGCGTAGCATATAGAAGCCAAACCCTCCAAGAATAATCATTAAGAGGGGCAAGTAGGTATCTAATGGGCAAGCCATATAAGTTATTATTGAAAAAAGGTACCCTCTGGGATAGTCTAGCCCTCCACTTCTCAACGTGCAGGATCCAAATCCGCCAAGGGTAGACTTGTTAGAACAAGCCAAATCAGTGTATAAACCCGAATAATTAACATCGTAATCAAACGTTGTTCCTGTTACAATAGTCTGGTATACATTGCCAAATACGGCATCATAACAGGCTTGTCCTGGAACTGGGGTTATTTGTGGACCCGCAAACACTAAACTCCTACTTGTTAAAACCAAAAACAGTAAGCATAGAGGCAAAATTGTCTTCATGCGCAACAACTACTTCAAGAAATATAATTTACAATTAGGGGACGGACGGGTCAAATGTAACATTTTTTTTGCAAAAGCAAAATGAAGCAATCTTTCATCTTATTCCTTTCTCTATTTCTCCTCTCGAAAGATTGCTTCACGCTATCGCTTAATCCGGGGGCTTCGTTCGTAATAACAACTTGTGATAGTGATTAAGAGGCCGCCATTTGCTGCTATAAGCCTGCTGGATAATTGCTTATTGAGATTTGTTCATGCATTAGCCACTAATTACCATAAGTAAAAGAAACTCTTGGCGCTATTTCAATGTAACCATTATCTTTAAAATAAGCCACAAAGTAAGTACCCGAAGGGCTGTTGGCAGGTAAGGTTAGTGTTGTACTTCCGGTCGCAACCCCATTGGTATATTTCCAGGCGCTAGCATAATTACTGGTGCCCGGCACTTTGCCATTTTGATAAATACCAACCCAGGCCTGCGGATTAGTAGAGCCATTTGCAAAATTTACCGTAATTGTTTCTCCGGTTAAATAAGCCGTCTTGTTTACCCCAACAGTTGGCTGTACCGTTGTGATTGAAAAGGTAGTAATTACACCTTTATGATCAGAGGGCCAGGTTCCGGTTGGAATAACAAAAGGATTGGTGTATGTGGCATCTTCATAGCCCTGTCCACGAACAATAGAACCAGAAGGGCCAAATACAATCGATTCATCAACACTTATCCTATTGTTGTTATCAGCATAATAAATATAATCTATACGGTCTCTTTCATCAGCATCCGGTGCCCAAACAAGCGATGATAAGCTGGCACTGGTATTAAAGGCTGCCCAGGTAAATCCGGGCGTGAGTACAGGATTCGGATTTTTAACGCGGTACGAATCTTTATATCCTTTGGCATACAAAGCCACACTACCTTGCCAGGGTACAATGGTACCATGATGATCGAAAAGGTTTTTTTGTGCATCAACCCAATCTAAATGCGAAGGTTCGTTAAAATCTCCACCCAATATCACAATTCTGCCACTATCCCTTTCCAGTTTTGCATCGTTAATAAAGGCCGTTATTTCTTCATCTCTGCTCGATTGTAAGTTCGATGCTAAAACCGCATTCACATCTGTAACGGGTTGGTTTATTTTTTGAAAGCTGTTACCATCATAGCCCCTTGGCAGGTAACAGGCATAATTTAAATAATCTAAATGCGCCGAATAAACAGCAACCTCTGTATTAACATTGAGCTTAACAATCGCTTTATCAAACGAATTACTGTAAATACCAGCTTTAAATGAGGCAATCGGATATCGGGATACAATACCCACGTTGTTATCTTTAAACGAATAAAATGTGAGGTTTTTTTGCTGCAATGCCGTCACAATCCTGGCGCTAAAATTTGTATTGTTGTAATTGCGCACCTCACTTAAGGTAACAATATCGGCCCCCGATTGAACAATCGCATCTACAATGCCATTAAAGCCGCCGGTTACCTTGGTACCCTCTTGCCAAACATTCAATTGCAAAACTTTTAACTTAATTGGGGTTGAAGTAGAAGTAGCCTCGAGCATTTTGGGTTTGAGCGAGGTGGTATTGTTTGCTGCAACTAACGATTGGTCTTTTTTGCAGCTCATAAAAAGAAAACCGGTTAAACAGATAACCAAGTAGTTATTTTTCATAGTGTTTTGTTAAGATAAGCTATCCCAGGCCCCTGATAGCGGATGCCTGGGATAGGATGAGTTAAGGTAATGTAGTTAAATTAACGCTTGGTGCCGTACCCGTTGCAGTTCTGCTTAAAGCGGTGCCATAACTGGTATAGGTTGCAAAGAACCCACCGTTTTTAAGATAAAAACTATTGCCGGTTACACCACCCTGGTAATCCATTCGTTGCTCAGCCGATGCAGTGGCATCGTAACTGAAACTGGCATTGGTAACCTCTGTCCAGCTGCCTGCACTGGTTTTATACCACTGGTTACCATAATTACAGCTTCTTTGTAAATAGCCCTGATCGGGATTGAAGTTTTCGATAAACGAATATACACCGGTTAAGTAAGCCGTAGTATTCGGACGTTTCCACTGTGCCAGAACTTTCCATACACCATTTTCTGGCGCGTAAAACCAGGCTGTATAATCAGAACCACCGGCACCATCAGGTTTGCCTTGTAGTAAGAATTTATAAGTTGTACCTGCAACCCAGTTAAACAACATGTACGATTGTCCTCCGGTACCTTCGCCGCCAAAACCATTGGTGGTTACACCGGTTCCTTTTCTTACCAGGGTAGTCGAACCTGTTGAAGGGTCCCAAACCGAAAATAAAATCCTTCTTTCAGTAGCCGAGTTTACCTGCATACCAAAATAGCCACCGCTAAAACCATCGGCCATAAAGTAAGAACCTATTTTATCCTGTCCGCTCGGAACATTCAATTCGCTGTAAAACCATTCGGTACCCGATGCTACAGTGTAATTTAAGTGGCACGACGGGCCTCTTCGCGACCAGTAGTAATCTGCAACGGTATTGGCGTATTGCACATTCGATGCAACTACTGGTCCGCTGATTACGAGGTCAGAAATATCGCCAAAATAACTGCCTGTTTTGCTCACGCCCTGTATATCTACCCTAACATAACCAGCTGCAGTAATATTTACAGTACCAATGTTGGTTGTGGTAGCCGTTGTACCGGTAATGGTTTTATTAAATACTGTACCGTTAATGGTTACCTTAATATTGCTGCTTCCTGATGGTACTGTGCCTTTTACGGCAACTGTTAAATTGCCCGTAAGGCCCAGGCGAAACCAAACACTGGTAATGGTGCTGGCCGAGGTCCAGTTGTGTAGGCCTGTATCGTTAATTAATCCGCCGGTGCCGGCAGTATAGGCGTTACCGCCTAAACCTACGTTTAACGAGGTGCCGCCTAAGCTTTCGGTAACTGCAATGTTGTTTTTAATTTCTGAGGGAACTGTGTCCTGCAAAGTTTCTGTTTTCTTACAGGAGAAAAGGACAAGCAATAATAACATGCTTGTGGCAAATGAAGCTGTTTTTTTCATTTTTTGTGATTTTGGTTAGTATATGGTTTATTAATTAAGTTGCACTTATCCAATCGTCTTGTAAATACAAGAGATCATTTTGCTTAACCTAGCCCCATTCTTCAACTGGAAATATCTTGCCTGTGTGCAGGCAATTAAGATTGCTATAACTTAGCCGCTAACCCGTTTTTGTAGATTGTAGCGCAATAACTCGAGCTTATTGCCGCTAACCTCAGGTCAAGTTAACCACTGGCAGTAGAAAAAAAATAAGTTTCTAAGCGCAAACGTTTGCCTGTTTACAACTTATATTTTTAAATAAATCCAGCTACATTTTTTTATAGCGCAAATTTTATTGCAGTTGTAGTTTTAAATAGGGTGTATTCGAAGTGAAATGTTGAGTAGCCGAAAATGGCATTGAAAATCAGTTAATTAATAAAAAATTAGTTGATTTTTTTAGCGTAGTTTTTAATTAAGGGCAAACGTTTGTGTGAAGAAATGTTAATTACCTACTATTTTATTAGTTAATTATTGTTTTAACTTTGATTAGCCTTATTGAACCTTGTTTTTTGATTCAATAAGCGGTTTATACAATATTTCAATAACAAATGTAGTTTGCTGTCCTATGAAATTATTTTCGCGATTCTTTTTTAACCTATTGGTTGTAATGTTACTTTTCTCCTGTAAGAAACAAAAAACGGAAGAACCCGTTAAAGAACCCTATGTGCAGTTTATTAACGTACAAATTGCCGGACAATCTCTGGAGATAAAAGGTTCAATTGATAAAAACAGAGATAAATTTAGTGGAATCTGGACAGGTATTGGTTATGGAGATGGCACACAAAAAGAGATGTACACAGTAAATGTAATTGTGCCCAAAACATTTTTGAATACTACTTTAGATTCAAAGCTTCAGTTCCGGATTTTCGATATAGAAAAAAAGGAATACAGGTTATCGGGCAATGATCCTTTCAAACAAAGTTTTGCAAGCAGTATCTATATAGTTACTGATTTGGGCGTGGCCGATTCAAAAGTATATACCACCAACGAAACAAAACCACCTTTCAAAGTGCAAATTACCAGATACGAAAAACCTAAGGATAGTGGTGTGCCTTTTGTTGGCGGCAAAATAAGCGGAACTTTGTATAATGTTAAGAACCTGCAGGATTCGATAGTAATCAAAGATGGCGTTTTTGATGTTAGATTCTGATCTCTGTTTGTTTCCAGTTGTGAAAGAAAAAGAGACTAACCAATGATTCGTTCATTTGCCGGTTGTTTCATGTTGTAGTCGCTTTTTAGTTATTCGTAAAAAAGTCTACATTTCTTTTCCGGTGTTAAAAATATAAAGCGATATGAAACACATAAGTTAGGGCTTTCGCAAACCGAACTTGCCGGCCTGTTGCAAATGCCCAAGGGAACTTTCAGTTTGTACGAGTTAGGTATGCGTAATTTAAATAGCCGGCAATTAGCCACAATTGCTGACATTGAATCGCTGTTACAGGAAGAGCAGATCATCGAACCCACTGCAGCCATAAGTATTAGCGCAGATCAATTGCAGGCAGCTATGCTTAAAAAGATGGGACAGCGTTTAGAAAAGGTTAGTTTTGAGTGTATAAAACTAAACCGTAAACTCCGTGAACTGCAAAACAACCATATCAAAAATCAGCGCTTGTGGGCCTTAATTACCAATTTAAAAGCGAAAGCCCCGGCTGGAACCCGGTTAATGGCTTATTTAGGGTTACTTGAATTAGAGTGCCTCGAAAAAAGTGAACGTTTTGGTTTGGATAAACAGACCGAACTTACTTTTAAAATTGCCCTCTTAGCACAAGAAGAGAAACTGCTGCAAGAAATTATCTCGGGTAATGGTTTAAAAGAGACGGTAAGCAACAGGTAATTATTACTATACAATTAGTTAAAATTGGTTTATATTAGATTTAAATAAAACCAAATCAATAATGACTAAAGATTACCGTATAGCTTAGCTATTTAATTCCTAGACTCCAACCATGTTACAACAATTTTGCAGCTATAACAACTGGGCCAATTCAATTCTACTAACCGCTTTAAAAGAGCAAGCTGATGTATTGCCCCAATCGTGCATCAATCTGTTTAGTCACATCATGAACGCACAAATGATCTGGTTGTACCGCATTAATGGCGAGGTGCCACCGGTAAGCGTTTGGCAGCAACACGATCTCGAAACCTGTAGCAGGTTGTTGGCCGAAAGCGGGCAGGGGCTGGCCGCGATCGAAAACCCTGATGATGAATCGTTGCCCTTGGTTCAGTATCAGAACACTACAGGTAAAGCCTTCCAAACTTCAGTCCCTGATATTTTGCTGCATGTTTTTAACCACGGTACATACCATCGCGCGCAAATTGCCAAAGAAATGAAACTGAACGGCATTGATCCGGCTAACACCGATTATATCCAGTTTGTAAGGCTAAAATCTTAATATAAAAGAAATATTTTGGTTAATGGAAAAGATATCGGACTGACTTGAAGTAGATTAGATTGAAACATGAGCGAGAATGTGATTTGGTTTTATTACATTTGCAGCAGTATTAAAAAAATTATCCTTTGAGTCATGTAATCTCATTTGCACATTCATGTTAAATGATCTTTCCAAATCTGGAAGGGAGTAATTACTATATCTTTTATTTTTACTG
>Ga0157370_10005247_pt1 | contig 14575 bp, 15 predicted proteins | sample C35metaG_FD_113463 | JGI IMG/M metagenome (GOLD analysis project Ga0157370, IMG submission 113463) | Corn rhizosphere microbial communities from Kellogg Biological Station, Michigan, USA - C3-5 metaG | ecosystem: Host-associated > Plants > Roots > Rhizosphere > Soil | place: USA: Michigan...
ATCGAGAATTTTTTCTGGCAGGGATTTGCTTGGCTCGGGACCCGACACCAGCGCCGAGAAATGCCACTCATAGGTGGCGAGCGCGGGAATTCCCATGGTGTTCTGGATGAAGACTTTCTTGTAGCGCTGCGCCACGCCCATCGCGGCGAGGATCGAGGCCGTGCCGTAGGGGCCGAGGATCAGGTCGACCTTGTCCGAGGTGATGAGGCGCTCATAGAGGGTGCGCGAGACATCGGGCTTCGACTGATCGTCGAGCAGGATGTATTCGACCGGCCGGCCGAGCAGCCCGCCATGCTTGTTGAGCCGATCGACGAAATATTCGCTGACGATCTTGTGGCCGAGCCCGGTCTGGGCGAAGGGTCCCGTCAGGGCCAAGGCCTGCCCGATCTTGATCGGCGTTCCCGAGGGGGCCTGGGCCAAAGCTGGACGGATCGTCGCCGCAACGGCGAGACCGCCAAGCCCGGCGACCACCTGCCGACGCGACAAATCAGACGGAATCCCTTTCGTCGTCATGCGCTCCTCCCATGTTTCGCCGGCGCCTTTTGTTGATTCCCGCGCCGGATATCGCGCCGGGGCATGCGGCCCGGCTATCGCAACATCTTAGACCGAAGCCGCCCGGCGAAGCCAAGGGCATTTGCGCCGCCGCGCTGACGGCGGCGCGATCCACCGGCCTAGCCGCGCTTTGCCACCACTCGGGTCGTCAGGCTGCCAATCGCCGGCGATTTCATCTCCACCACATCGCCCGGCTTCAAGAAGCGCTCGGGCGCCGAGCTGTTGTCGGGCAGCAATTCGCTTGAATCCGCCGCCGTTCCGGCCGCGGTGCCGCCGCTGATGATATCGCCCGGATAAAGCGTGAAGTCGCGCGAGAGATATTCGAGATATTCGCCGAAGCTGAACACCATATCCTTGGTGTTGTAGCGCTGACGGCGTTCGCCATTCACCAGGGTCTCGAGATCGGTATTGGTGGGATCGGTCTCGCCCACGGCGATGCAGGGACCCATCGAGGTCGAGCCGTCGAAATTCTTGGGGAAGGCGAAGTTGAGCGAGCCGCCCGAGACCTCGCGCGGCGCGCGGATGCTCCAATCGGCGAGGATGGTCACGCCCCAGACATAGTCCTTCAATTGCGACGGCTTCAGATCGACGCCGCGCTTGCCCAAGACGACCGCGATCTCGCCCTCGTAATCGAGCCGGTTGCAGCGCTCGGGATAGACGAGCTCGCCCTCGGGCCCGACGATCTCGCGGCCCAATTTCCAGAATCCCCAGAAGCCGCCCTTGCGGATTTCCTGATAGGCGTCGCCCTCATAAGGCTTGCGGCGCATCTTCACCGCCATCGCGGCGGCGTGATCGGCGAAATTGCCGCCGGCGCATGCGATGCGCGCCTCGCGCGGCCGCGGTGCGTGCAGTTTTACCTCCGCCACCGGGCGCACGATGCGCTCGCCCTTGGGGCCGAGCTTGTCCTGCGCCTGGCCGAAGAGATGATCGAGCGCCTTTTGCGCCGTCTCGAGCGCGCGCGGCCCGCCCTCGATGAGGCGCGCCAAATCCGAGGGCGCGAGCGCCTCGGCCATTTCGTGCGGGCTAGGCTCGCCCAGCTTCTCGCGCAGATATTTGGCCGCCGCGTAGCTGAGATCGACGACTTGGCCGTCATGGAGGATGCCGGTCCGCCGCTCGGGACCGAAAACGACGATCTTCATGCGCTCTCCCCTTTTCCTTGTCCGCGCCGCCCCGCCGGGTCGGCGCTTGCGTTGCGGCCAAGTCTCTCGCCGCACTCCGAACAAGTCAAGGAAGGCGGGCTAGAAGACGAGCCGCCCGCCGACGATCGCCAGCACCGCGGCCAGCATCAGGCGCAGCACGCGCTCGGGCACGCGTACGGCGATGAAGCTGCCGACGATGATGCCGGGGATGGAGCCGACCAGCAGCGAGCCGAGAATCATCGTGTTGATCGAGCCGATCATCCAATGGCCGATGCCGGCGAGGAAGGTCAGCGGCACGGCATGGACGATGTCCGAACCGACGATGCGCGCGGTCGGCAGGCGCGGATAGAGCAGGATCAGCGCGGTGACGCCGAGCGCGCCGGCGCCGACCGAGGTGATCGAGACCAGCACGCCGAGCACGGCGCCGGTCGCGACAGTGAGGCAGGCGGTGCGCTGGGGGCTCAGCTCGCCGATGCGCGCCGAGTAATAGGCGACGATCTGGCGGCGGAAGACGAGCGCCGCGGCGGTCGCGAGCAGCGCGACGCCGAGGATGAAGGTGATCACCCGCTCGAAGCCGCTGCCGGCGAAATCGAAACGCGACAGGATGAGGAGGGTGAGCGCGGTCAGCGGCACGCTGCCGAGAGCGAGACGCCCGACCACGCGCCAATCGATCGTGTGGCTGTAATTGTGGACGAAGGCACCACTCGTCTTGGTCGCCGCGGCATAGAGCAAATCGGTTCCGACCGCGGTGGTCGGATGGATGCCGAACAGCAGGATGAGGATCGGCGTCATCAGCGAGCCGCCGCCGACGCCGGTCATGCCGACCAGCGCGCCGACACAGAAGCCCGAAACCGTGTAGAGCCAATTGATTGTGTGGAGCACGCCCGTTACCGCCTCGGCTGCATCCGCAATGACACCCCTTTCGTCCCGCCGCCCCTTCGGCGGCCGCTTACAACCCTGCGTCAAATCCGGCGTCGTCGGATGCTGCGGGCTGATCGTCGCGTCTTGCGATCATGCCCGCCGCCACGGTCGCGTTGCTGTCCTCATCGATCATGATGAAGGCGCCGGTCGCACGATTGTCCTCATAGGCATCGAACGCCAGAGGAGCGGCCAAGGTAAGGTGCACGCGCGCGATGTCGTTGCAGCGGAGTATATCGGGTTTCGGCTCCGCCGAAAGAGTGGCGATGTCGAGCCGGTGTTCGATCGCGGCGATGCGCGCCGCGACCGCGCGCGTGCCGCATTTGACGCGATAGCGGCCGCGCCCGTCAAATGGCGCGTCGGCGAACCAGCAGAGCGTCGCGGCAAAGCCGTCCGCGACCCGCGGTTGCAGGAGCGGCGCCGCCAGCACGTCGCCGCGCGCGATGTCGAGCGCGTCCTCGACTTCGACGGCGATCGAAGCGCCGGCCTCGGCACGATCGAGATCGCGCTCGAAAGCCGTCAGCGCGCGCACGCGCGCGATCTTGCCGGCCGGCATCACCGCGACTTCGTCGCCGGGCCTGAGACGGCCCGATTCGATGCGGCCGAGATAACGCCGCGCCTGGCCGCCATCGGGCCGCGGCAAACGCTGCACGAGTTGCACCGGAAAGCGCAGCGGCGCCTGGAGCAGCCCCGGCGCCGGCGGCAAGCTCTCGAGCAGCGCGAGGAGCGGCTCGCCGCCATGCCACGGCATGCGCGCGCTCGGATGCACGACATTGTCGCCATGCTTGGCCGAGACCGGAACGAGATGCGGTGCGGCCGCCCCGATCGCTCCCGCGAAACCCGCCGCTTCGCGCGCGATCGGACGGAACGCCGCTTCGCGATAACCGACCAAATCCATCTTGTTGACGGCGATGACGAGATGCGGCACGCCCAAGAGGTGGCTCAAATAGAGATGCCGGCGCGTCTGCAGGGTCATGCCGCGCCGCGCATCGATGAGGATCACCGCGGCATTGGCCGTCGACGCGCCCGTCACCATGTTGCGCGTGTATTGCTCGTGACCGGGCGTGTCGGCGATGATGAATTTGCGCTTGGGGGTCGCGAAATAGCTGTAAGCGACGTCGATGGTGATGCCCTGCTCGCGCTCGGCGAGGAGCCCGTCCATCAGCAGCGACAGATCGATCTCGCTCTCGCCTTGGCGCCGCGCGATGCGCTCGAGCGCGGCGATCCTGTCGCGCGGCACGGCGCCCGAATCATGCAGCAGCCGGCCGATGAGCGAACTTTTGCCGTCATCGGCGCTGCCGGCGGTGCTGAAGCGCAGCACCTCGATCGCGCCGTCGCGCGTCGTGGGAAGCGGCTCGTGCGGCGCCATCAAAAATAACCCGCGCGCTTGCGCTCCTCCATCGCCGCGTCGGAGCTGCGATCGTCGAGTCGTGTCGCGCCGCGCTCGCTCACCGCGGCCTCGAGCGTCTCGGCGATGATCGCTTCGACCGTCGCCGCGCTCGATTCGACCGGCAGGGTGCAGGAAATATCGCCGACGGTGCGGAAACGTACGAGACGGGTCTCGATGGTCTCGTCCTCGCGCGGCGGGGCAATGTCGGAGACCGGAAGGAATGCGCCGCCGCGACGCACGAGTTGGCGCGAATGAGCGTAATAGAGCGGCGGCAGATCGAGGCTCTCGCGCGCGACGTAGCGCCAGATATCGAGCTCCGTCCAGTTGCTCAACGGGAAGACGCGCATATGCTCGCCGCGATCGAGCCGGCCGTTATAGAGGCTCCACAACTCGGGGCGCTGATGACGCGGCTCCCACTGGCCGAAGGAATTGCGGAACGAGAAGATGCGCTCCTTGGCGCGCGATTTCTCCTCGTCGCGCCGTGCGCCGCCGATGCAGGCATCGAACTCGAATTCGGCGATCGCATCGAGCAGGGTCACGGTTTGGAGTGCGTTGCGGCTCTGATCCGGGGATTTGAGCCGCACCCGGCCGCGCGCGATCGAATCCCCGACCGTGCGCACGATGAGCCTTTCGCCGAGCGCGGCGGCGATCCGATCGCGGAACTCGATCACCTCGGGAAAATTATGGCCGGTATCGACATGGAGCAGCGGAAAGGGAAAGCGCCCCGGCCGGAACGCCTTTTCCGCCAGCCGCAGCAGCACGGTCGAATCCTTGCCGCCCGAGAACAGCAGCACCGGATTGGCGAATTCGGCCGCAGCCTCGCGCAGGATGAAGATCGCCTCGCTCTCGAGGAGATCGAGATGATCGAGCGCGGCGCGCGCGGTGGCCGCCGTCAGCGGCGCGCTATCCATGGCGGCTCCGGCGCGGATGGAGGCCGCATTCGCCGAATTCGGGATTCTCCCACCACCAGCGTCCGGCGCGGTGATCCTCGCCCGGCGCCACGGCCCGGGTGCAGGGCGCGCAGCCGATGCTCGGATAGCCTTGGGCGTGCAGCGCGTTGACCGGCACATCGTGCTCGGCGAGATAGACCGCGACATCGCTGTCGCTCCAATCGGCGAGCGGGTTGAATTTCTCGAGACCGTTCTCCGCATCCCATTCCCGGACGGGGACCATGCTACGCCCGGCGGATTGCGCGCGGCGCAGCCCGGTGATCCAGGCGCGCTTGCCGGCAAGCGCGCGCTGCAACGGCTTCACCTTGCGCAAATGGCAGCATTCCTGGCGCAGAGCGACGCTGTCATAAAACCCGTTCGTCCCATGCGCCGCGACATAGCGCTCGACATCGGCGCTATCGGGCGCCAAGACCGCGAGCGGAACGCGATAGCGCTGGCGCACGCGGTGCAGCAGATCATGCGTCTCCTGCGGCAGCCTGCCGGTATCGAGGGTGAAGACGGCGATCGAGAGTTGCGCGCCCGCGATGAGGTCGAGCAGCACCATGTCCTCGGCGCCGAGGCTCGAGGCGAGCACAGCGGGGGCGAAGCCTTGCGCGGCTTCGCGCAACAGCGCCAAGGCGGATTGTATTGTCTGCTCCATCAGAGCCGTACCGATGATTTCCATTTTTCGATCGTGTTAGACAATAGGAACCGCAAAAAAATCTGTAAATATAAATATAATAACTAATTATTTATGTTATTTAGCTGCCGCGCTTTGGGAATAGGATGGATCGAGGAGGCCTGATGAGCGACTTACCCGCCATCGCGATCGAGAAGGTCGATCATATCGGCATACGCGTGCGCGAGCTCGACCGCGCCCTCGCCTTTTACCGAGTGCTCGGCTTCGAGCTCCGGCACAAGGTCGAGTTCGACGATGTGGCGATCATCCGCAACCGCCACGGCGTCGAGATCAACCTCATCCTCAACGCCAAGCGCGACGAGCCCAACATCCTGATGGACGTGCCGGAAAAGCATGCCGGCTACACCCATGTCGCGCTGCGTGTCGCCTCGGTCGGGGCAACGATCGCGGCGCTGAAGGCGAACGGGATCGCCATCACGCAGGGACCGGTCTCGTTCGGGGAGGATGGCGGCGTCTCGGTGTTCGTGCGCGATCCCGACCGCAACGTCATCGAGTTGCGCGGCGCCAATGAAAATCTGCCGGACGTGACGCGCTACCAACCGTAAGCGCGGCCGCATGGAAGGGGGAGCATGCACCGCATCGCGCGAAACCGGCTTGCTGCCGCGCTTGTCGTTTGTCTGGCGCTGACCGGATCGGCGGTATCGACCCGAGCGCAGGACAGCGAGGCCACCACCGCCGCTAAGCTGCGCGATGCCGCGCTGAAGGACGGCTGGGGCTATCGCTTTCTCGAAGGGCTGACCACCGAGATCGGGCAGCGCCTCGCCGGCACTCCAGCCGAGGCGCGCGCCGCTGTTTGGGCCGAGAAAGCGCTCAAAGCCGCCGGGTTCGACACGGTCGAGCGCGAGAGCTTTCCCATGACCGCGTGGCTGCGCGGCGAGGAGACAGCCTCGGTCGTCGCGCCGGCGCCGCAGGCCCTGGTGGTGACGGCACTGGGCGGGTCGGTTGCGACCCCGAAGCAGGGCGTCACCGCCGAAATCGCGCTCTTCCGCCGCTATTCCGATCTGCTCGCCGCGGCACCCCAATCGCTCGCCGGCAAGATCGCGGTGGTGACGCAGCGCATGCCGCGGGTGATGGATGGCGGCGCCTATGGTGCGGCCAACCCGATCCGGCGGAAGGGGCCCTCCGAAGCCGCCAAGCGCGGTGCTGTCGCCTATCTTCTGCGCTCCCTCGGCACCGACAATCACCGCCTGGCGCATGCGGGCGCAACGAATTACGAGGCGGATGCGCCGCGCATTCCGGCGGCGGCGCTCTCCAACCCCGATGCCGATCAGCTCGAGCGCCTCGCCGCCCGCGGCAAAGTCACGGTGCATCTCGTGCTGACGCCGCACAGCGAAGAGAATGCGCGATCCTGGACGGTTTCGGCGCAGTTGAACGGCAGCGCGCGTCCCGACGAGATCGTGCTGATCGGCGCCCATCTCGACAGCTGGGATCTCGGCACCGGCGCGATCGATGACGGGGCGGGCGATGCGATCGTCGCCGCGGCGGGGCGTCTCATTGCCCAATTGAAGACAAGGCCCAAGCGCAGCCTGCGCGTCGTGCTGTTCGGTGCCGAGGAAATGGACTATAGCGGCCCCGCTTACGCCAAAGCCCACGCCGCCGAAGTGCCGCACATCGTGCTCGCGGCGGAATCGGATTTCGGCGCGCGGAAAATCTATGCCTGGCAGAAGCCCATCGGCTCCGCCAAGACCGGTTTCGTTGCAACCCTCGCCGATACGCTGACGCCTTTGGAGATTTTTCTCGCGCCCCAGCCGGCTTTGCGCTCGGGCGACGATATCGCGCCTTTGCGAAAGCTCGGCGTACCGGTGATCGCAATGCGCCAGAACGGGCTCGATTATTTCGACATCCACCACACAGCCGACGATACTTTCGATAAGATCGACCGCGCCGAGCTCGATCAGAACATCGCCGCCTGGGCGGCGATGGCCTATCTTGCCGCGCAATCCGACCTCGATTTTAGGAAGCTTGCCGCCGATGCCGAACGCTGACCCTTTCCGACATCCGCCCTTTCGCGCCGATCATGTCGGCAGCCTCGTCCGCCCGGCCGCGCTGATTGCAGCGCGCGCGGCGCATGACGCGGGCACAATTAGCGCGCAGGAGCTGCGCGCCGCCGAGGATGCGGCGATCCGGTCCGTGATCGGACACCAGGCGGAGATCGGGCTCAAAGTCGTGACCGACGGCGAGTTCCGCCGCACCACCTATTCCGACAGCTTCACCACCGCCGGCATCGCCGGCGTCAGCGTGGAATTGACCGAGGAGGAAGGCTGGCGGCACTCGGCGACGCACGGCCATCGCACGGCGCGGCGCATTCCCAAGGTCGTGAGCCGCATCGAATGGCGGCAAGGCGCCAATGCAGCGGATTTCGCGATGCTCGCCGCCTGCGCTGCCGATTTGGGCGTAACGCCGAAGATCACCCTGCCCGGTCCCGCCTATATCCATTACCGCGCCGGCCGCGAGAATATCAGCCGCAGCCTCTATCCGAGCCTCGATGAATTCTGGGCCGATCTCGTCAAGGCCTATCACCAGGAGATGGCGGCGCTGTTCGCCGCCGGCTGCCGCTATCTCCAGATCGACGAGACCTCGCTCGTGAAGCTTGGCGATCCGCGCGCGCGCCAGCTCCTCAAAGATCGCGGCGATGAGTGGAGCGATCTGCTGCGCATCTATGTCGATGCGGTCAATGCCGTCGCCGCCGGGGCGCCCGCCGGCATGCACATCGCGATCCATATCTGCCGCAGCCAGGATCCGTCCTGGCAAGCCGATATCGGCTATGACCCGATCGCCGATGCGATCTTCAATCGCTTGAACATCGGCACTTATCTCCTCGAATACGACACGCCGCGCGCCGGCAGCTTCGAGCCGCTGCGTTTTCTACCGGCGGGCAAGGGCGTCGTGCTCGGCCTCGTCTCCTCGCGCGCGCCGGAGCTCGAGAGCGTCGATGCGTTGAAGCGCCGCATCGAGGAGGCAAGCCGCTACGCGCCGCTCGAGCGGCTTGCGCTTTGCCCGCATTGCGGCTTTGCTACCAGCGTCGATCGCAGCAGCGGCGAGGCCGAGGCGCTGCAATGGCGCAAGCTTCAGCGCGTCGTCGAAACCGCGCGCGCCGTGTGGGAGGGGAAATGACCGGCAAGCCGCGCGCTGTCGCATGGTGCTTTGCCATGGTGCTCGCGCTGGTCGCGGGCGCGCGCGCCGCCACGGCCGATCCGGTCGCCGATTTCTACAAAGGCCGCACGCTCACGATCTACATCGCTTCGGGGCCGGGCGGCGGCTATGACGCTTATGGCCGGCTCTTGGTGCAGCACATCGTCGCGCATCTGCCTGGCCATCCAAGCGCCGTGGCCGAGAACATGCCGGGCGCCGGCGGCCGCACGCTGGCGAATTTCCTCTACAACAAGGCGCCGCATGACGGCTCGGCGATCGGCATTCTGCAGGCGCCGATCATCATGGACCGGCTGCTCTACGGCGCGAGCGCCCAAGGCGCGCTCTACGATCCGCGGCGCTTTTCCTGGGTCGGCAGCCTCGATCAGTTCACGCCGATCGCGGTGGTGTGGCACACATTGGGAATCACGACGATCGACGAGGCCAAGGGCAAGGAGATCAAGTTCGGCTCCTCGGGAGGCGACGTCTCCGAGCGGCTTTACGCCAACATCCTCAATACCATGCTCGGCACGAAATTCGTCGCGGTCGCCGGCTATAGCGGCTCGTCGGAGATCGCTCTCGCCATGGAGCGCGGCGAGATTCCCGCCTTTGTCGGCTGGTACTGGGCCGGGATGAAGCGCACCAAGCCCGAATGGCTGCAACAGCATCTCGTCAACGTGCTGGTGCAATTCGGCATTGCACCGAACCCCGACATCAAGGGCGTGCCTTTCATCCTCGATCTCTTGAAGGACCCGGGAGACCGGCAGGTGGTGCATGTCGCCCTCTCGCAATTGGCGATGGCGCGGCCCTTCGCCGGGCCGCCGGGGATTCCGGCCGAGCGGCTCGCGGCGCTGCGCGCGGCCTTCGATACGACGCTCACGGACCCCGCCTTCCTCGCCGACGCGAAGAAGCAGAAGCTCGACATTACGCCTTACAGCGGCGCGCAGATCGACGCGCTGTTGAAGGACGTCTACGCGACGCCGCCCGATCTCGTTGCCCGCGTCAAAGCCGCGATGGAAGCCAAATAGACCGACCACACGAAGGGAGCACGCCCATGCCAATCGCCCATATTCGCGGCGTCAACATTCTCTACAAAATTCTCGGCACGAGCGGCCCTTGGGTCGCGCTTTCGCCGGGCGGCCGCCGCGACATGAGCGCGGTCGAAGGGCTGGCGGCGGTGATCGCCGAGCAGGGCTTCCGCGTCCTCATCCATGACCGGCGCAATTGCGGCCTCTCGGATATCTCGATCGAGGGCGAGGAATCCGAATACGAGATTTGGGCCGACGACCTTTACGAGCTGTTGCGCCAACGCGACGCGCTGCCGGCCTATATCGGCGGCTCGTCCTCGGGCTGCCGGCTGTCGGTGCTGTTCGCGCTGCGCCATCCCGATGCGGTCAAAGGCTTGCTGCTGTGGCGCGTCACCGGCGGGCGCTTTGCCTGCGAGCGTCTCGCCGTCAATTACTACCAGCAATATATCGACGCCGCGGAAACCGGCGGCATGCGCGCGGTGGTCGCGCTCGACCACTTCAAGGAGCGCTGCGAGGCCAACCCGTCCAATCTCGGCTATCTCTTGAAGCTCGACCCCAAGCGCTTCATCGCGCAGATGTCGCGCTGGCGCGAATATTTCATCCGCGGCGCCGATCTGCCGATCATCGGCGCGAGCGAAGCGGATTTGCGCTCGATCAAGGTGCCGACCGTCGTCATTCCCGGCAATGACCGCACGCACGGCACCGAAACCGGCAAGACCGCGGCGCGGCTCATCCCCAAATCCGAGCTGCGCATCATCTGGCCCAAGGATCTCGACATCGATTTGAGCCCGCATGAGGATTGGGACGTGAAGAACGCCGAGATGGCCGGCTATTTCGTCGACATGATGCGCCGCGTCGAAGCCGCGGCCAAGGCATGAGGGGGGGCGATCGATGACGGAGTGGCGATTGACTCGGCTCGGCGCCCTCGCCCTGGCGGCACTGCTTTGCCTTGCCGCGGCGGGCCAGGCGCGCGCCGCCGACAAGCTGCGCGTCGGCAAGGCGATCCTCAACTCCTTTACCTTCGGCCTGCTCGATGTCGGCATCAAGAACGGCAACTTCGCCAAGGCCGGGCTCGACATCGAGGCCGTCGTCTTCACCGGCGCAACGCGCCTGCAGCAGGCGATGACCTCGAACGACATCGATTTGGGGCTCAGCACCGGCCAGGATCTCGGCTACATCGTCAAGGGCGCGCCGATCATGACGGTGGCGGCGATCACCAACGCCCCGCGCGAGAGCGTGATGCTGGTCGGCCAGGCGAGTTCCATCAAGACCGCGGCCGATTTGAAGGGCAAGAAAGTCGCCGTCTCGAACATCCGCGGCTATCCCGCCTGGCTCGCCTTGAAGGTCTCGGAGCATGAGGGCTGGGGTCCCAAAGGCATGGACATCGTCGCGACCGGCTCGCAACCCGCCTCGATGGCGATGCTGCGGACCGGCCAGGTCGATGCCTGGGTCGGGGATCTCGGCAGCTCGATCGATCTGCAGGAAGCGCATGAGGGCCGCATCCTGTTCAACATGGGCGATTACGTGCCGCCCTTCATGAACACCGCCCTTTATGCGACCAACACCCTCATCAAAAATCACCCGGAGCTGGTGCGCCGCTTCATCAAGGCGTGGTTCGACAACATCGCCTGGGCGAGCGCGCATCGCCGCGAGACGATCGATATCCTCGCGCCGCTGCTACATTCGAAGCCGAGCACGCTCGATCAGGTCTATGCGCAATTGATGCCGACGCAATCGACCGATGGCCGCTTCGACCCGAAGGCGATGGCGACCATGCGCAAGGCCGTGGTCGAGCTGGGCATCCTTCCGGAAGAGCCCGATATCGCGAAGCTCTACACCACCGCGTTTTTGCCGAAGGATTAGCGCCCCGGAGTCGGTGCCGGCGGCGGAATTTTACCGGCTTTTGCGAGGGTTTCGGCACGATCCCGCCTCGCGGTCTGCCGCAAACTGTGGCAAATTGGCGGAATGGCGCTGGAACAGCACCGTGATTTCGAGCGCGAGCGCGAAGAAGACGACCGCCGCTTCACCGCGAGCCTCGCCGGTCTCGCCGTTGCGCTCTTCCTCATCCTGATCGGCCTTTATGTAATCGAGCAGATCGCGGCCGAAGGCCGTCTCGAGGATTGCGTGCTGCAAGGTCGCGCCGATTGCCTGCGCGTCGATCTCACCGCACAGCGGTAAGCATCCCTTATTTTGCTTCGCACGCCGGCGGAGTCTTGAATCGACCTTCGCCTGTGCTACGCGCGGGTTAGGCCCAACCCGTCGTGTGGGCCATCGCGTCGTGGCCCGGGTGATAATCGGTGTTGGTCTGCACCGGATTGCGGTTGACGAGCGGCCGGCCATAGAGCGGGTGGCGCATGCTGCGCACCTCGTGCTCGACCGTGAAGAGCGGCTTGCGCGTCTCGAGATCGACGATGTCGGTGAAGCGATATTCGTGCTCCAGCACGTCGGCGGTGATGAGGCCAAGCTCCTGGAGCTTCTTATAGGGCTTGGAGAAATCGGCGATGTAGATCTGGATGTGATGCTGATCGTAGGGCGGCAGCTCGCGCTCGGTCTCGCGGAAGATCAAATGCTGCTGCGGCCCGACCTGCACCCAAGCCTTCTTCGCATCCTCGTCCTCGCCGGCACGGGCGTTGGTGCCCAGCACCTCGCGGTAGAAGCGCGCGATCTTCCCGGTCGTGCCCTCCGGCACGTCGAAGCAGATATAAGGCACGCCCAAGACGATCTTGCCGAAAAGCTTCTCATTGGGCTCGTGCAGGCGGAAGCGATTGCCCCAGGGGCAGGTCGCCTCGACATAGTCGTTGCGCTCGGCATAGGCGAATTTCGTGCCCGCAAGCTCGCCCTTCACCTTCGCCAGCCGGTCCAGCAGGGCGCCGCGGTCGGGCATGACGAGGCCGGCAACGCCGCGCAGCACGTCCGGCCCGCCGGTCGGCAAATGGAACTGGCTCGTCCCCATGTTGATCCACATGTTGTTGGTCGAGACCATGATGTAGGGGTCGCGCGTGAAGCCGAGACCCGCGACATAGAACAGCGTCGAGAGCCGCTGGTCGGGGATGCGCACATTAATGTGCTCGAGCTTGACGATGTTGCCGAGATCCTCGGCGGCGCGATCAAACCGCGGTTCCATGACGAGACCTCCCGTGCTGGCCTGCGCTCTATCCTGGGCCCGTGCCGGGGAGCGCGTCAACCGGGGCGAGACCGGCCGCGGCGAAAGCGGTGCGCGGCCGCGGCCGGCGCGCTATATAGAGAGGATGCAATATGTCCTCCCTGCCTTGGTCGTCATCGCCATGCTGGCGACACTCGGGACCCTGTTCCTCGGCATCATCTCCATGGCGAAAGGCGGCAATCCGCAGCGCTCCAACAAGCTGATGCGCTCGCGCGTCTTGTTGCAGGGCGCGGCACTCGTCCTTTTCGTCATCTTCATGCTGATCTATCGGCATGGCTGAGGCGCAATGGTCCGCCTGACGCGCATCTACACGAAAGGCGGCGATCGCGGCGAGACCTCGCTCGGCGACGGCAGCCGCGTCAAGAAGCATGCGCTGCGGGTCGAGGCTTTCGGCACGGTGGATGAGGCCAATGCCACGATCGGCCTGGCGCGGCTCGAAGCGGAGGGCGAGGCGCTCGACATGCTGGAGCGCATCCAAAACGACCTCTTCGATCTCGGCGCCGATCTTTGTACGCCCGAATCCGAGACGCGCGACAGGCCGGCGCTGCGCATCGTCGCGGCCCAGGTCGAGCGGCTGGAGCGCGAGATCGACCAGATGAATGCCGACCTGAAACCGCTCGATTCCTTCGTCCTGCCGGGCGGCACGCCGCTTGCTGCCGCGCTTCATCTGGCGCGCACTGTGACGCGCCGCGCCGAGCGACTCGTCGCCGCCCTCGCCGATGTCGAGCCGGTCAATCCCGAGGCGCTCAAATACCTGAATCGCCTCTCCGATCACCTCTTCGTCCTGAGCCGGGCGGCGAATGCCGCCGCGGCGGGGGATATTTTGTGGCGTCCGGGCGTTAACCGGTAATGCTGCGCCGCGACGGAAGCCCTGGCGAGGGGCCAGGAAAGGCTTGCCTTCGCTGTGTGCAGGTGCAACATTCCGGCCTCGTCGCAATTGCCCCCATCGGCGCATGAAGGTCCTCGTCGCGGTCAAGCGGGTCATCGACTACAACGTCAAAATCCGCGTCAAGGCGGACAAGACCGGGGTCGAGACCGCCAATGTGAAGATGTCGATGAACCCCTTCGACGAGATCGCCGTCGAAGAGGCGATTCGGCTGAAAGAGGCAGGTGCCGCAACCGAGATCGTCGCGGTGTCGATCGGGCCGCAAGCTTCTCAGGAAACCATCCGCACCGCGCTCGCCATGGGCGCCGATCGCGGCATCCATGTGCTGACCGGGGAGGCGCTCGAGCCGCTCGCCGTGGCCAAGCTCCTCAAAGCGATCATCGCCAAGGAGGCGCCGGAGCTCGTCATCCTCGGCAAGCAGGCGATCGACGATGATTGCAACCAGACCGGCCAGATGTTGGCGGCGCTCTTGGATTGGCCGCAGGCGACCTTCGCCTCGAAGCTGAAGCCCGGGGCGGGCGAGGCGCTGGTCACGCGCGAAGTCGATGGCGGGCTCGAAACCGTCGCGGTGAAGCTGCCGGCGGTGGTTACCACCGATCTGCGCCTCAACGAGCCGCGCTATGCCTCGCTGCCCAACATCATGAAGGCGCGCAAGAAGGCGATCGACCAGACGACGCCCGAAACGTTGGGTGTTGCCATTGCGCCGCGCCTCGTCACCCTCGAGGTGAAGGAGCCGGGAAA
>Ga0157370_10005248_pt1 | contig 14574 bp, 12 predicted proteins | sample C35metaG_FD_113463 | JGI IMG/M metagenome (GOLD analysis project Ga0157370, IMG submission 113463) | Corn rhizosphere microbial communities from Kellogg Biological Station, Michigan, USA - C3-5 metaG | ecosystem: Host-associated > Plants > Roots > Rhizosphere > Soil | place: USA: Michigan...
CTCAATGGCCTGGGCATCGGGCTGGTGCCCAAGCTCCTCGTGCAGGAAGAGCTGGCCGAGGGATCGCTCCTGAGCCCCTGCGGCACGCCGGTGCGCGTGGACCAGGGGCACTACCTCTGCTACCGTCCGGACCGGCTCGACCTGCCGGCCTTCGTGGCGTTTCGCGAATGGATCATGGACGAGGGACTGAAGTCGCGCGGTGTGGAAGCGTGAACCGGCGAGCTTCGCTAACCTCTGCGGTCGAACGGACAACCAAGGAAACGAATCGATGAAAGTCGCAGTCATGGGCGCCGGCGCAGTCGGCTGCTACTACGGCGCCATGCTGGCGCGCGCGGGCCATGAGGTGGTGCTGATCGGGCGGCCTTCGCATGTCGAGGCGGTCAGGGCGAACGGGCTGCGGCTCGAGACGAAGACCTTCGACGAGCAGGTGCGCCTCGCTGCGAGCACCGAGGCGAGCGCCGTGCAGGGCGCCGACCTCGTGCTGTTCTGCGTGAAGTCCACCGACAGCGAGTCGGCCGCCGCGCAGATCAAGCCGCACCTCGCGCCCGATGCGCTGGTGCTCACGCTGCAGAACGGCGTGGACAACGACGAGCGCGTGCGCTCGGTGCTCACGAGCGAAGTGGCTGCCGCCGTCGTCTACGTGGCGACCGAAATGGCGGGCCCCGGTCATGTGAAGCACCACGGTCGCGGTGAATTGGTGATCGCACCTTCACGCGCGAGCGAGCAGGTGGCACAGCACCTGATCGCCGCCGGCGTTCCCACGCAGATCTCCGGCAACGTGCGCGGCTCGCTCTGGGCCAAGCTGATCCTGAACTGCGCCTACAACGCGCTGTCGGCGGTGTCGCAACTGCCCTATGGCGAGCTCGTGAAGGGCGTGGGCGTGGCCGACGTGATCCGCGACGTGGTCGCCGAATGCCTCGCCGTGGCGGCGGCCGAGGGCGTCGTCATTCCAGGCGACACCGACGCGGCCATCCGCGCCATCGCGCAATCGATGCCCTCGCAGTACTCATCCACAGCGCAGGACCTCGCACGCGGCAAGCTCAGCGAAATCGACCACCTCAATGGCCTGGTCGTGCGCCGCGGCGAAGCGCTCGGCGTGCCCACGCCGGCCAACCGCGTGCTGTTCGTGATGGTGAAGCTGCTCGAAGGCAAGCAGCAGAAGGCCGTCGCTTAGCCAGGCATCGGTTCGCGCATCGTCACGAACTCTTCGGCACCCGTCGGGTGAATGCCGATGGTGCTGTCGAAGATTGCCTTCGTCGCCCCCGCGCGCATCGCCACCGCAAAGCCCTGCACGACTTCGCCCGCGTCCGCGCCCACCATGTGCAGGCCCACCACGCGGTCGCTCTTCTTGTCGACCACCAGCTTCATGAAGGTGCGCTCGCTGCGGCCCGAGAGCGTGTGGCGCAGCGACTTGAACTCGCTGGAGAAAACCGTCACCTCGCCGAACTTCGCGCGTGCGTCGAGCTCGGTATAGCCGCAGGTGCCGATGTTCGGGTGGGTGAACACGGCGGTTGGAATGAACTCGTAGTCCATGCGGCGCTTGCCCTTGCCGAACAGCGCATCGACCACCACCATGGCTTCGGCGAGCGCGACCGGCGTGAGCTGCACGCGGGTCGACACGTCGCCCACCGCGTAGATCGACGGCACCGACGTGCGGTAGTGCGCATCGACCGCGATCGCGCCGCTCTCATCGAGCTTCACGCCCGCTGCCTCGAGGCCGAGGCCCTGCGTGTTGGGCACCCGGCCGGTGGCGAAGAGCACCGTGTCGGCCTCGATCTGCTGGCCGCGCGCGAGCGTCACGACCAGGCCGTCCGGCCCGCGCGCGATCGACGAGGCCTCGCAGTTCAGCCGCACATCGACGCCCGCCTTGCCCATTTCGTTCGCGAGGAACTGCCGCACGTCGTCGTCGAAGCCGGTGAGCAGGTGCGCGCGACGGTGCAGTTGCGTCACCTTCGAACCCAGCCCGTTGAAGATCGATGCGAACTCGCAGGCGATGTAGCCGCCGCCCACCACCAGCAGGCGCTTGGGGAACGGGTCGAGATCGAACATCGCATCGGACGTCACGATGTGCTCGCGCCCCGGGATCTCCGGTACGAAAGGCGTGCCGCCGGTGGCCACGAGCAGGTGGCGCGCGGTGTGGCGTTTGCCGTCGATTTCCACCGTGTGGCCGTCGACCAGCTGTGCCCACCCGGTGATCAGCGTGACGCCCGAGTTCTTCAGCAGCGAGGCATAGATGCCGTTGAGCCGGCTGATTTCCTTCGCGCGCTGAGACTTGAGGTGCGACCAGTCGAACTGCGGCTCGGCGGGCAACTTCCATCCGTAGCCCGCGGCCTCCTCGAACGATTCGGCATAGCCTGCCGCATAGCTGTAGAGCTTCTTGGGAATGCAGCCCACGTTGACGCAGGTGCCGCCGAGGTCGGCGGCTTCGGCCAGGCCCACGCGGGCGCCGGTCTGTGCCGCCATGCGCGCGGCGCGCACGCCGCCGCTGCCGCCGCCGATGACGAAGAGATCAAAGTCGAATGTGGGCATGAGAAGAGGCTCCTTTCGGGCGACTGTAGCGGCCGGCCGATGGCAGTGCTGCCGGCGGGACTTGGCGCGGTGCGGCCCCGCCGGAACGCGAGCGAGAATTCGCCTGCAACGAGAGGGACACTCCATGAAGAACAACAGCACCCCGCATCGGGCGCGCAAGGCGCCGGTCTGGCTATCGGCACTGGCGTTGTGCGCGGCGGCCATCGCGCCTGTGCCGGCCGACGCGCAACTCGCGGGCAAGCCTTCCTTCTACCGACGGCAGGTCGAGCCGCAGCCCGAAGCCCCGGCTGCACAGCCTGTGCCGCGTCCCGCAGTGGCCGCGTCGCTGCCCGCGCTGCGCAGCCAGGGCGACTTCGACACGCTGGCGCGCGTCTACGATCCCGGCACGCCGATGCAACTGGCCCATGTGCTGTTCGCCATCGACCGCCAAGCCAGGCCGGTGCGCACCCACTACATCGACACGCCGCGCTACCAGCTGCATGTGCGCTTCGTGCGCGACACCGGGCTCTCGCCGCGCGCGGGCAAGCGCGAGATCGACCGCAACTACCTCGTGCCCGATCGCCGCTTCCTGTTTGGCACGCTGAGCTGGCAACAGAACATAGGCACCTTCACGTACGAATTCTGGGAAGGCGACCAGCTCACCGCACCGCTGCTGAAGCAGGCCGATGCCCAGGTGAAGGCCAGCTTCTTCGCGCCCGTGAAGTTCAAGACCAACTCCACGCTGCACGAACGCGTGGCGAAGGAAGCGGGCATCGATTTCGTGAGCCAGGATGCGCTGATCCGGGAGCAGCCCTACATGCCGATGAACCTCGGCACCGCGACGGGACGCGTGCGCATCGTGGACGACGCATCGGGGCTGAATGCGCTCTTGCCCGACGACATCGCCGTGTTGCGCCAGGTGCCGATCAGCCTGCCGCCCGTCGCGGGTGTGTTGACCGAGCGGCCGTCGACCGCGCTCTCTCACGTCAACCTTCTGGCCAAGGGCTGGGGCATTCCGAACGCCTATGTGCGCGATGCGGCGACCGTGCTTCGCGAGCATGCGGGACAGTGGGTCGCGCTCAAGGTCGCGGCATCGGGCTACCAGTTGCGTCGGCTCACCGCGGAAGAGATCGCGGCGCTCCCGCCGCGTGCGGTGCGCGCTGCGGCCACCGGTGCCGTGCCCGGCAGCGACAGGGCCGTGAAGCCCGACCTGCGCGAGACCCGCCTGCTGCCGCTCGCGTCGCTGCGCGCGCGCAACAGCGCGCAGTGCGGCTCCAAGGCCGCGAACCTCGGCGCGGTGCTGGCCGCGCGCATTCCGTCGACCACGGTGCCCGATGGCTTCTGCATTCCGTTCGCCCACTACGACCGCTTCATGCGAACGAACGGCCTGGCCGATCGCATCGCACGCATGCAGCAGCAACCCGGCTTCGCGAGCGATCCGCAACTGCGGCAGAAGGCGCTCGCGCAACTGCGCGACGAGATCGTGAAGTGGCCTGTCGATGCCGCTGCCGCGGCGTCATGGCGCGCCGCGTGGCAATCGCAACTGGGCGGTGGCGGCGTGTTCGTGCGCAGCTCGTCCAACTCCGAAGACCTGCCGGGCTTCAGCGGCGCGGGGCTCTACACGACGGTGCCCAACGTGAAGACCGGTGACGCGCTCGAACTCGCGGTGAAGAAGGTCTGGGCCTCGGTGTTCAATCCCGAGGCCTGGGAGGCCCGCAGCGCCGCGGGCTTCGGCGCCGAATCGGTGCTGATGGGCGTGTTCGTGCAGACCGCCATCGACTCGACCAACGCGGGCGTGATGATCACGCGCGACCCGTTCGACGCGGGCCATCCGCACGTCACCTACATCTCGGCCAAGCGCGGCATCGGCATCCGCGTGGTCGAGGGGCAGCGCGTGGCGGAGCAGGTGATGTATTCGAGCTGGTCGAAGGCGATCCAGGTGCTCAGCCGGTCGGCGGAAGAGACGGCGTTGCAGCTGGACAAGGACGGCGGGGTGAAGGAGGTGCCGGTGGAGCATGGACGCAACGTGCTGACCGATGCGCTGGTGGTGCGGCTTGCCAGTGTGGGTGCTGCCGTGAAGCGCACGTTCAACGCCGTGGATCAGGATATCGAGTGGGCGACGGTGGGCGACAGGATCGTGCTGTTGCAGGCGCGGCCGTATGTGGAGCGGCGGCGCTGACTATTTCAATAGGTAGGCCCATCCGACCGTCGAGCCGATGGCATCGAGGCCCCTTCCTTTTTTGCGGCTGAAGATATTTGGCTCTTGGTCGAAGCCTTCTTTGTTGTGGTTGCCGTCTTGAAATTCTCCCAACGGTTTCTTGGGTCTCGGAAGCTGGTTTATGAAGACAGCAGAGCAATTGAGCACTCCGTTCAACCGTACAAATACTGCGGCAGCCACAACGTCAACCCCGGCCAGATGTACATGAACACCATGCACAGGATCACGATCAGCATGTACGGCATCATCCCGGCGAATATCTGGTTGATCGTCACGTGCGAAGGCGACACCCCTTTCAGATAGAAGGCCGACATCGCCACCGGCGGCGAGAGGAACGCAGCCTGCAGGTTCACGAACACCAGCACGCCGAAGAGCAGCGGGTCGATCTGGAAGTGCGCGAGCAGCGGCAGGAAGATGGGCACGAAGATCACGATGATCTCGGTCCACTCCAGCGGCCAGCCGAGAATGAAGATGATCGCCTGAGACAGCAGCAGAAACTGCAGCGGCGACAGGTTCATGCCGAGCACCCACTCCTCGATGATGCGTTGCCCGCCCAGCAGCGCGAACACCGCCGAGAACAGCGCCGAGCCCACGAAGAGCCAGCACACCATCGAGGTGGTCTTGAGCGTGAGGAAGACCGCCTCCTTGGTCTTCTTGAAGTCCAGCGTCCCGGCCTGCCAGGCCATGAGAAACGCCCCGGCCGCGCCGACCGCCGCCGATTCGGTGGCGGTCGTGATGCCGAACAGAATCACGCCCAGCACGACCAGCGTGAGCGTGGCGAGCGGCATCACCGACGACACCAGCATGCGCAGGATTTCGAACTGCTCCGCATCCATGCGCCAGTAGTACCAGCCGAGCAGCGCGAGCGTGAAGAGGCTGGCGAGCAGGAAGCCCGTGTAGAAGGCTTCGGGCACGGCGGCGGTCTTCGGTGCTTCGACCGCTTCGCCGAGCTGCTGAAGGCCGCCTTCCGCCGCGGGAGGCGCCGCGGCAGTTTCGCTGCCGGGTGGTTCCTCGACGCCACCGGGCGGCTCCTGCAGGCCGCTGTCCGAGCCGGCCTCCTTCGGCGCGTCGTCGGTCGGCGGTTCGGCCAGGCCTGTGCCGCTCTCGGAGGAAGCAGACGAAGGCGCTTCGGGCAGTGTCGCGGCCGCCCCCGGAGTCTTCTGCGTGGCCTGCTGCTCCGCGACTGGCCCATTGGCGTCTTTTTGCGAGTAGATCGTGACGTACCACCACACCGAGCCCAGCGTCGCCGCAGCCAGTGTCAGCGGCACCAGCGAGGTCAGCAGGCTGCGCAGCAGCATCCACCAGGTGATGCGCACGCCCTCGGCCGCGCCGCGCAAGGCACGCGTCGGCGACACCACCGCCGCGAACAGCGCAGGCAGCATGCGCGGCGAATAGCTCTGCGCGATGTGCGCGACCCACGGCGTGATGGGGGCGCGCTGCTTGTCGGGCGACAGCTTGGGCGCGACCTTCGGCTGCAGCACGGCCCAGCCAATCACGTAGACCAGGTAGAGAAACGCGAGGAAGAAGCCAGGGAACATCGCGGCCGCATAGAGCTTCACCACCGACTGCCCGGCCACCGCCGCGTACACGATGATCATCACCGAGGGGGGAATCAGGATGCCGAGCGTGCCGCCGGCCGTGATCACACCGGCGGCCAGCCGCGTGTCGTAGCCCGCGTTGAGCATCGGCCGCATTGCGATCACGCCCATCAGCACCACCACCGCGCCGACCAGGCCGCTCGCGATGCCCCAGAAGGTGCACACGATCAGCGTCGTCACCGCGAGCGAGCCGGGCACGCGGCGGAAGGCGAGCTGAACGCTGTGGAACATCTTGTCCACCAGCGCGCCGCGCTCCATCACGTAGCCCATCAGCACGAAGAGCGGAATGGACAGCAGCGTCTCGTTGGTCATGGCGCCGAAGGCGCGCTGCACCATCAGGTCGAAGACCTTGTTGTCGAGCCAGGGCGAAGCGGGGTCGTAGAAGGCGATGAAGCCGAAGAACATGCCGAGGCCCATCAGCGTGAACGCCGTGGGGAAGCCGAGCATGATCACGACCACGATCAGGCCGAGCATCGAAAGACCGAGTGCGGGATCGCTCATGCCGCACCTCCGGTCGAATCGCTCTTGCGCTGTTGGGCCGCCTGCTCGATGGCCTTGGCCTTGTCGATCACCTCGCGCTTGTCGGCTTCATCGACATAACTGCTGCCGGCAAGCTGTTCGCCGACCACGTCCATTTCTTCCGCATCCTTCAGGCGCGGCGTCCACACACCGGTCTTCAGGCACAGCGCGCAGCGCACCATCTCGGCGATGCCCTGCACCAGAAGCACTGCGCCGGCCACGGGGATCACGAACTTGAACGGATACACCGGAATCGGGTCGGCATTGAATGTCTGCTCGCGCATCGCGAGCGATTCACCGAAATAGGTCCAGCCCGACCAGGTGAGCGCCACCACGCCGGGGAGGAAGAAGACCGCGAACAGCACGAGGTCGAGCGCGGCCTGCGTGCGCGGTTTCATGCTGCCGTAGAAGAAGTCGCCGCGCACATGGCCCGCCTGCGAGAGCGTGTAGGCCCCGCCCATCATGAAGAGCGTGCCGTAGAGCATGTTGTTGGCATCGAAGATCCAGGCGGTGGGCGCGTTGAGCGCATAGCGCTTGAAGACCTCGCCGCACACCAGCAGCATCAGCGCGACGATGAGCCACGAGAAGGTCTTGCCCACGACCATGCTGAACCGGTCGACGGTATGGAGGAAACGTTGGATGGTCATGAAGGCATGGCAGGCAGGAAAGCACGCATCAGAAAGCCAGCCACCCGGAGCGTTCCGGATGGCTGGCGCGAACCGTCATCGACAGGTCTCTCTCAGGACTTCTTTTTGCCGAAGTAATGGGCGTAGGCCATCTTGAAGTCGACGCCGTAGTCGTTCTGCCATTGCAGTGCGCGCTCGGCGAACACGCGCTGCGAGTCCAGCACCTTCTTGAACAGCGGGTTCTCGTCGGCCTTCTTCGCCACCGTCTTGTCCCACGCCGCAAGCTGGGCGCGCAGCACCGCATCGGGCGTCTTGTAGAACTTGATGCCGGCCTTCTTCATGTCCGCATAGTCCTGCGAATTTCGCTGCACCGCTTTCCAGCTCATGTCGGCGCTCGCGGCCTGCACGGCGTAGTCGATGATCGAGCGCAGCTCCTGGGGCAGCGCGCTGTACTTGCCCTTGTTGAACAGCACCTCGAATTGCTCGCCCGACTGGTGGAAGCTCTGCAGCATGCAGTTCTTCACCACGTCGGGAAAGCCGAGCACGCGGTCGCTCGATGCGTTGTTGAACTCGGCCGCATCGATCAGCCCGCGGTCGAGCGCGGGAACGATTTCGCCGCCCGGCAGCGGGTTCACCGCGGTGCCCATCTCGGTGAACATGTCCACGGCCAGCCCGACGGTGCGGAACTTGAGCCCCTTCATGTCTTCCACCTTGGCCACCGGCTTCTTGAACCAGCCGAGCGGCTGCGTGGGCATCGGGCCGTAGAGGTACGACACCACCTCCATGTTCAGGCTCTTGTAGATCTCGTCCAGCAGCGCCTTGCCGCCGCCGTAGTTGTGCCAGGCCAGCACGGTGTTGGCGTCCATGCCGAAGCCCGGGCCCGAGCCCCACAGCGCGAGCGCGGAGTTCTTGCCGTAGTGGTAGGCCACCACGCCGTGGCCGCCATCGAGCGTGCCCTTGTTCACTGCCTCCAGCAACTGGAACGCGGGCACCACCGCGCCCGAAGGCAGCACCTCGATCTTCAGGCGGCCGCCGGCCATGTCGTTCACCTTCTTGGCGAAGTCCTGCGCGTACTCGTGGAAGATGTCTTTTGCCGGCCAGGTGCTCTGGAAGCGCAGCGACGTGGTCTGGGCCATGCTGACCATCGGCGCCGACATGGCGCCTGCGGCCACGGCTGCTCCCTTCAGGAGGTTGCGGCGGCGGGGTGATTTGCTCTCTGTCATGTTGTCTCTCTCCATACAAGTTCTGACTGACCGAAAAACCCTGCCCGCCTCTTCGAGTTATGTTTGGCAGGCCCAGGCCCGATCTTTGGCGCGCGCGAAAACGTGACAAACAGGGTTTTCACGAACCGGTGAAAAATTCCACCATCCGGCGGGCACCGGGCAAGGTAAAGATCGCCGCGGTCCGCGAGATAACCCTAATGAAATGGAAGGAAGCAAAGAGATGACTGAACCCGTTGGTGAAAAGGGCTATGCCGGCGATGTGACGCCCGAGCAGGCCGCGCAATGGCAGGCCAGCGGCGAGGCCGTGCTGGTCGACGTGCGCACCGATGCGGAGCGCGAATGGGTCGGCTACGTGCCCGGCGCCGTGCCGCTGGCCTGGAAACAATGGCCGGGCATGGCGTTGAACCCCGCGTTCGACGAGGGCGTGCGTGCTGCCGGTGAAGGCGGCAAGAAGCTGGTGCTGCTGTGCCGCAGCGGCGTGCGCTCCATCGCGGCTGCGAAGCGCGCCACTGAACTGGGGCTGGAGGCCTACAACATCCTTGAAGGGTTCGAGGGGAATCCAGATGAAAGTGGCCACCGTGGGCAGGTCGGTGGGTGGCGCAAGCGGGGGCTGCCCTGGAAGCAGAGCTAGGCGTCGGACGGCGCTTCCGCCAAAAAAGCAAAAAAGGCCCACCGTTTCCAGTGGGCCTTTTCCATGGCGAGCCTGAAGAAGATCAGAGCGCAGGAATGCGCAGCTTCTGCCCCGGATAGATCTTGTCCGGATGCGACAGCATCGGCTTGTTCGCCTCGAAGATCGCGTTGTACTTGTTGGCATCGCCGTAGTACTTCTTGGAGATGGCCGAGAGCGTGTCGCCCTTGACCACGTCGTGGTACTGCGCGGGCGGTGCGGCAGGGGCGACCAGGTTGTTCTCCACGCTCGTGACGTTGGCCACGTTGCCCGCGGCGAGCGAGGCTTTCTCGCTGGCTTCCTGCGAGGGCGCCTGGCCCGCGAGGGTCACCACGCCGCTGCTGGCGGTGTAGGTCACTTCGAGCCCGGTGAGGCCGAGGTTCTGCGTCTCGATGTAGGTCTTGATGGCGGCTGCGGCCGCCGTGTTCGCATCGGGCGTGGCCGCCTGGGCCGACGAGCCGCCGAACAGTTTTTCACCGGCTTCCTTGATGAAACTGAGCAATCCCATGGTGTTCTCCTTGCCGTGGTGGTGGATGGAATTTGCGAATGTAGCGGTGGAACGCCGTGCATGGGCGTAGGCCCATGCCGCGTGTGTCAGCGACGTGCCAGCAGGAATAACAACAAAGTCGCAATAATCCCGCGCATGGCATCCCCCTTCCTCGCAATCGACATCGGCAACACCCGCCTGAAATGGGCGCTCTACGATGGGGCGCATCCGGGCGCCGCGTTGCAGGCCTCGGGCGCGGAGTTCCTGGACCACATCGAACGATTGGCCGACGGTCCCTGGGCCGACCTGCCCGCCCCCGGCTCCATGCTCGGCTGCGTGGTGGCCGGCGACACCCTGCGGCGCCGCGCCGAAGAGCAGATCGTCGAGCGCTTCGACTGCACCCCGCGATGGGTGGTGTCGAGCGCCGGCGAGGCCGGCATCGTCAACGGCTACGACCATCCCACGCGCCTGGGCGCCGACCGATTCGTGGCGATGATCGGCGCGCGCCACCGCATGCTCGCGCAAGGACCGGCGCGGCCGATGGTGGTGGTGCTGATCGGCACGGCCGTCACCGTGGAGGCGATCGACGCCAGCGGCAAGTTCCTCGGCGGGTTGATCCTGCCGGGCCACGGCATCATGCTGCGCGCGCTGGAGTCGGGGACCGCAGGCCTGCATGTGCCGACCGGCGAGGTGCGCGAATTTCCCACCAACACCAGCGATGCGCTCACCAGCGGCGGCACTTACGCCATCGCGGGCGCCGTCGAGCGCATGGTGCAGCATGTGCGCTCGCATTGCGGCGCCGAGCCGGCCTGCTACATGACCGGTGGTGCGGGCTGGAAGATGGCGCCCGTGATGAACGGGCACTTCGAGCTCGTGGAGAGCCTCATCATGGACGGCCTGCTGGTCATTGCCCAACAGCGAGGCTGATTTCGCGGCTCAGGGGCGCATCAGCGCCTCGGCCACCGCCTGGAACGCCGGCAGCGTCAGCGGATCGTTCCCGCCATTCGCCGCGATCGGGTGCGCGGCGTAGCGCACGATCACCATCTCCGCCTTCGGATCGACATAGATGCTCTGGCCGTGGATGCCGCGCGCCATGTACGCGCCGTGCGGGTTGTTCGACACCCACCACATGTTGCGGTACGACCAGCCCGGCAGCAGCGCATAGCCGGCCTTGGCGAACTTGGCGGGGTCGCCGCCGCGCTGGATGTCTTCGACGACCGCCTTCGGAATGGCCTGCTGTCCGTTGGGCGCGCGGCCGCCGTTGCGCATGGTCTCGCCGAAGCGCGCGAGGTCGCGCAGCACGGTGTTCAATCCGCCGCCGCCCGATTCGGTGCCGATGCGGTCGACCATGAAATACGCGTCCTGCTCGGCACCGATGCGGCGCCAGATCTTTTCGCTCAAGAGGTCGGCCAGCGACTGATTGCTTGCGCGGCGAAGAATCCACGCCAGCACTTCTGCGTTCACCGTCTTGTAGGCGAAGGCGGCGTCGTGCGCGCCTTCCTTCTTCAGCGTCACGAGGAATTCGTAGAACGACTTGGGGCCCGTGTAGTTCGGCCCCTGCGTCAACATGCCGCCGGCGCGCGCGTAGTCCCAGATTTCGGCCTTCGGATCGGCGTAGTTTTCCGAGTAGTGCACGCCGATGGTCATGTCCATCACCTGGCGCACGGTGGCGTCGCCATAGGCGGTGTCCTTCAGCTCGGGCAGGTACCTGGTGACGGGTGCCGACGGATCGAGCTTGCCCTCGTCCGCGAGGATGGCCGCGAGCGTGCCGACAAAAGACTTGGTCACCGACATCGCGATGTGCGGACGCTCGGGCGTGAGCGCGCCGAAATACTTTTCGTAGACCACGCGGCCGCGGTGCAGCACGAGGATGCCGTCGGCGTAGGTGCGCGGGATCATCTGCGCGAAGGTCATCGTCTCTTCGCTGCCCAGAGGTTTGAAGGTGACCGCTTCGATGTCGTTGCGCGGCGCCGAAGGCAGCGGGCTCGCAGCGCCGCTGCCGCGCCATACGTTGGCCGTGGGCACCGTCTCGCGCACATGCGAGAAGCTCCAGCGCGTGCGCGGAAACACGCCGCCGGCCGGGTTGTCGAAGGTGATCTGCTTGTCGGGGGGAGGCGGAAAGCCCTTCATCCAGCCGAGCGCATCGACCGAGGTGGCCGCGGGATCGGGCAGCGCGGCGGGGGCGGGCGTCTGTGCAATGGAAGTGTTCACGGCGAGCAGGGTGAAGGCGGCGGCGAGCGCCGCGCGTTGGAAGAAGGCCATGGGCTTCAAGGCTCCGGTGGAATTCAGCATCAGCGACCGCTAAAGCGCGCGGGACGGCGCTCGACGAAAGAGCGCACGCCTTCGGCCGCGTCTTCGCTGTTCGACAGGCGCTTTTGCGTTTCGATGAATTCCGACACGGCCGCGAGCGGCCCGTGCTCGATGGCCTTGATCACGTTGAGCCGGGTGGCCACCACCGCCAGCGGCGCCTGCGCCGCGATGCGCTGCGCAATGGCCAGCGCCGCATCGAGCTCCTGCCCGGCCGGCACCACCTTCTGCACGAAGTTGAGGCGATACGCCTCGGCGCTGTCGAACTCGTCGGCCGTGAGCAGGTGCAGCATCGCATTGCCCACGCCGGCGCGCTCGGCCATGCGCAGCGTGGCGCCGCCCGTGGCCATGATGCCGCGCTGCACTTCCATCTGCGAGAAGCGGCAGTTGTCGGCGGCCACCACGATGTCCGCGCCCAGCATCAGCTCGATGCCGACCGTGAAGCAGATGCCCTTCACGGCCACCACCATCGGCTTGGTGCGGCGGCGGTAGTCGGGCAGGCCGAAGTCGTGCGGCTCCACCAGCCCGGCGGGAATCGCCTTCTCGCCGCGCTTCATGTACTCGGTGACCGCCGGCAGGTCCAGGCCCGCGGTGAAGTGGTCGCCGAAGGCATGCAGCACGCCCACGCGCAGGTTCGGGTCGTCGTCCAGCCGGGTGTAGGCCTCGGCCAGTTGCTTGAACATCGGCGGCGTCCAGCCGTTGCGCTTGGCGGGCCGGTTGATGCCGATCAGCAGCACATGGTCGAGCACCTGGGTGTCGATGCAGCCTTCTGCGGGTGGCGTGGTGGGCGTGGCGGTCATGGCGTTTGTCTCCTTGTCTTTATGGGACGCCGACTCAGTACGCGTACACGCCGCGGCCCGTCTTGCGGCCCAGCTGGCCGGCAGCGACCATTTCCTTCAGCAGCGGGCAGGGGCGGTACTTGGAGTCGCCGAATTGCTCAAGATAGACCTCCATCACGGCCAGGCACACATCCAGGCCGATCATGTCGGCCAGCGCCAGCGGACCGATGGGCTGGTTGCAGCCCAGCTTCATGCCGGCGTCGATGTCCTCGGCCGTTGCGATGCCTTCGGACAGCACGAAGAAAGCCTCATTGATCATCGGCACCAGGATGCGGTTGACCACGAAGCCCGGCGCGTTCTTCACCGTGATCGGCGACTTGCCCAGCTTCTCGGCCAGCGCCTTCACGGCATCGTGCGTGGCGTCGCTCGTGAGATAGCCGCGGATCAGCTCCACCAGCGCCATCATCGGCACCGGGTTGAAGAAGTGCATGCCGATGAAACGGTCGGGGCGCGAGGTGGCGGCAGCCAACTGCGTGATCGAGATCGACGAGGTGTTCGAGGCGACGATCACCTCGGGTGCCAGCAGCTCGTCGACCTGCTTCAGGATCTTGAGCTTGAGCGCGTGGTTCTCGGTGGCCGCCTCGATGACGAGCTGCGCGCCCTTCAGGTCGTCGTAGTTGGTCGAGCCCTTGATCAGCGCGAGCGCCGCGGTCTTCTGCTCGGCGGTGAGCTTTTCTTTCTTGATGAGGCGGTCGAGGCTGCCCGAGATGGTGGCCAGGCCCTTGTCGACGGCCGCCTGGGCGACGTCGATCATCACCACGTTCACGCCGGACACCGCGCAAGCCTGCGCAATGCCATTGCCCATCGTTCCGGCGCCGATGATGCCGACGGTCTGGATCGTCATGAGAAAACTCCTTGAAGTACAAAAACTGGGAAAGGGGGGAGCGGGCGGGACGCCTGGGCCACCGCCGCGACAGAGGACATCGATTGTGAAGCAGCCTCGCAGGGCCGCCGTTCCCGCACGCGACACCGGGGGCCACCGGTGGCTTACAGTGCGGCGGTTGCTTTTTCTTCTCTCTTTTCGACTTCGACCATGACCACCCTCGGCACCCCTCTTTCCCCCTCCGCCACCCGCGTGATGCTGCTCGGCTCCGGCGAACTCGGCAAGGAGGTGCTGATCGCCCTGCAGCGCCTCGGTGTCGAGACCATCGCGGTGGATCGCTACGAGAACGCGCCCGGCCAGCAGGTGGCCCACCATGCGCGCACCATCACCATGAGCGACCCCGAGCAGCTCAAGGCGCTGATCGAAGCCGAAAAGCCCATGCTCGTGGTGCCCGAGATCGAAGCCATCGCCACGCCGATGCTCCAGCAGCTGGAAGACGCGGGCGTCGTGCGCGTCATTCCCACGGCCCGCGCCGCTCGCCTCACGATGGACCGCGAAGGCATCCGCCGCCTGGCCGCCGAGACGCTGGGCGTGCCCACCAGCCCCTACAAGTTCTGCGACTCGCTGGCCGAGCTGCAGGCCGCCATCGACGGCGGCATCGGCTACCCCTGCATCGTCAAGCCCGTGATGAGCAGCTCCGGCAAGGGCCAGAGCAAGATCGACGGCCCCGCCGACGTGCAGAAGGCCTGGGACTACGCC
>Ga0157370_10005249_pt1 | contig 14574 bp, 14 predicted proteins | sample C35metaG_FD_113463 | JGI IMG/M metagenome (GOLD analysis project Ga0157370, IMG submission 113463) | Corn rhizosphere microbial communities from Kellogg Biological Station, Michigan, USA - C3-5 metaG | ecosystem: Host-associated > Plants > Roots > Rhizosphere > Soil | place: USA: Michigan...
AATAAAAAAATGAATGAATACCGCGATGAAGCTATAAAAGTGCTTCACGAATTTCCGGAAAGCAATATCAGGAAGGGGCTTGAAGAACTGGTAGTGTACACCACTGACAGAAAGTATTAATGGAGATGACATGAAAGGCTTTAATTGATTTATGGAAAAAAGATGGACCATATTATCTGCCAACGAACAAAAGACTACTGCATTGCAGCAATCATTAAACATTAATACTGCGCTTTGCAAAATATTGGTACAGCGGGGCATTGATAATTATGATAAGGCCAAAGATTATTTCAGGCCGAAGATTTCACAATTACACGATCCCTTCCTGATGAAGGACATGGATAAAGCAGTAACCAGGGTGATACAAGCGATAAACAGTAATGAAAAAATTTTGGTTTTTGGAGATTACGATGTGGATGGAACCACCGCCGTGGCTTGCATGTACCGGTTTCTGAAAAAGATTTATGATGAAAATAATATTGCATTCTATGTTCCTCACCGCTATCGCGAAGGATACGGGATCAGTAAACAGGGAATTGATTTTGCAAAGCAAAATAATTTCTCACTCATCATTTCTCTTGATTGCGGAATCAAATCCGTTGAACTTATAACTTATGCAGCAACACTGGGGTTAGATTTTATCGTTTGCGATCATCACTTACCCGATAAAGAATTACCGCCTGCAATTGCGATATTAAATCCCAAGCAAAAAGATTGCAATTATCCATACAAAGAGTTATGCGGTTGCGGGGTTGGTTTCAAATTAATCACCGCGCTTTCACAACAGTTAGGCATACACGAAGATGAATATTTTTGTTATCTCGATTTAGTGGTTACCGCCATCGGTGCAGACATTGTGCCCATTACCGGTGAGAACAGGATATTGTGTTATTATGGTTTAAAAAAACTAAACAGCAATCCCTGCGCCGGCCTGAAAGCCCTTATTGAACTTGGCGGCACACAAAAAAAATATTCTATCAATAATGTTGTATTCATTATTGCGCCACGGGTGAACGCCGCCGGCAGAATGGATGATGCTACAAAGGCGGTAGAAATGTTTATAGAAGATGATGATGCCAAAGCAATGGAGCTTGCTAAAATGCTGCACAGCGATAACAGCGACAGGAAGGAAGCTGATAGCAGCATCACCGAAGAGGCACTTGCAATTATTGAAAACAACTATGAACTGATCAATAAAAAATCAACCGTTGTTTTTCAACCGCACTGGCACAAAGGAGTGGTAGGCATTGTAGCAAGCCGGTTGATTGAAAAATATTATCGTCCCACGATAGTATTGGCACAAAGCGGAGCATACGTAGGTGGTAGTGCACGTAGTGTTCCGGGGTTTAACTTATACGAAGCAGTGCATGCATGCAGAGAATATCTGATTGGCTATGGCGGCCATTTTGCTGCTGCAGGGCTAACCATGCTTCCTGAAAATATTGATGCATTCAGCGCAAGGTTTGAAGAAGTGGTTTCGGCAAGAATAAATCCTGAGTTTTTAATTCCGGAAATTGTTATTGATACAGAAATATCTTTCAGAAATATCAATCCCGGTTTTTACAGCATCATTACTCAAATGGAACCTTATGGCCCGGAAAACCTGCGACCTGTTTTTATATCCAGGAATGTGTCGGACACAGGATGGTCAAAAATTGTAAAAGAATTACATATCCGTTTTGTGTTGAAACAGGATAATAAAACGATAACAGGAATTGGATTTAATCTTGCAGAAAAATTTCATCTTTTACAAATGAAAAAAACGCTAGATATTGTTTATACCATAGACGAAAATGAATGGAACGGCGAAACATCGCTGCAGATAAAGGTTTTAGACTTCAGGCTCTCAGCAAATAACTCCAATTAATATTGCAGTGAAAAATTTTTTTAAATACCTGCGCTATTGGTATTATATCGGGACCAACTGGAATTTTGCGCTTGCATTCTTCACCATATATCACGAAATAAGAGGTGAAAAAAAATATCATGTTGATACTATTGAGATAGATAAACTTAAAAATTTAGCAGTAAAAGGAAATAACATCCTTCATGCTTCCATTTACCAGGGATGCAACTATAAGGTGCTCGAAAAAGGGTTTGATTTCATATCCGGGCTGAACCACACAAACGATTTCATTGATTTCGGATGCGGCAAAGGACGGGCGCTTGCAGTAGCAGCAGCTTATGGATTTAGTGATATATCGGGTATTGACTTTGCACCGGCATTATGCAGTTTCGCGGAAAATAATATTAAGCAGTTAAAAAATTTATACCCCGATACAAAATTCAGCATTATATGCGAAGATGCTGCCGGCTACAAGATAAAACCTGCACAAACCGTATTTTTTTTGTTCAACCCCTTCAGCCAGGTGATAATGCTTGCCGTAATAAAAAATATCCTTGCTTCTCTAAAAGAAAAAGAGAGGAAGATTTATGTAATGTATGCTAATCCTGTTTATAAGGATATTTTCTTAAGCGCTGGTTTCGATGAGATATATCATTTTAAAAAAATGACCTTTTTAGAAATCAGTATTTTTTTTAGAGATACCGACGATCATAACGGAGAAGCATAGACGAAATTAAAACCTGCCAAGTTTATGATTTATACTCCCAAAATAATTTTACTCTTTTCTTTTCCTTCAATCATATCCACGCTTCGCTGAATAAATTCTGTCAGCTCATTTCCCTTCAGCAATCCCTGCGAGAGCAATGCAAGGTCCGCAAGGTTGCGGATTTCTTTTTCCTGTTTTTGTTTGTTCTCTTCGGTTAATATCCTGGAAAAAATGGGATGATTACCATTGATGGTAAGCGTTACTTCTTCGGGCATATTGCTGTAAAAACTTGCCATGCCGCCGCCTGCCATCGCCATATCTTTCATACGCCTCATAAACTCAGGCCGCGTGGCCGTTACCGGCAGTGTGTCTGCTGCAAGCCCTTTTACTTCTACTGCAATGTGCAAGCCATCCACTTCAAATTTGAAAAGATCTTTCAGCTTCAACTGGTCTTCTTTGCTCAACACGCTATCTATATGATCGCCTTTATCAATCAAATATTCCGGTATGTCAGCATCTACTCTTGTAAACTGCACATCATTCCATTTCATCTCCATATTATTTACAAATGCAGTATCCACCAGCGTTTCCAGTTTTACCACTATATAATTCCGTTTGTTCGCTGCTTGTATATAACTATTCTGCTGCACCGGATCGCTGGTATATAATATTACCAGTTTGCCGTCTTTATTTTTTTGCAACGCCTCTGCAGCAGTTCTGTATTCATCCAGTGTATAAAATTTTCCGCCACTTGCATCTTCAAACAAATTAAACTTATTTGCCTTTTCGAGGAACTTATCGTCTGTAATCATTCCATATTTTACAAACAACCCAAGGCTTTCCCATTTTTCTTCAAACTCTTTCCTATCGCTTTTGAAAATTTCATCTAATTTATCTGCAACTTTTTTCGTTATGTAAGTATTTATCTTTTTTACATTCGGATCACCCTGTAAATAGCTGCGGCTTACATTTAGCGGGATATCCGGGCTATCAATTACTCCATGTAGCAACATTAAAAATTCCGGAACAATATCTTTTACTTCATCGGTTACAAAAACCTGGTTGCTGTACAGTTGAATTTTATCTTTTTGTATTTCGAAACGCTCTTTCACTTTGGGGAAATATAAAATTCCCGTAAGGTTGAATGGGTAATCTACATTCAAATGAATCCAGAACAATGGCGGTTCGCCAAAGGGATATAATTCTTTGTAAAAATTCTGGTAATCCTGCGAAGTAAGATCGGCGGGCTTTTTAGTCCATGCGGGATTGGTATTATTTATTTGTTTATCGTTAAACTTAATGGGTACGGGAAGAAACTTGCAAAACTTTTCGAGAATTGTTTCAATGCGCTCTTTTTCTAAAAATTCTTTGCTTTCTTCATTTATGTATAAAACAATATCGGTTCCTATTTCTTTTTTATCAGCATCTTCCAGCGTAAACTCAGGGCTGCCATCACATTCCCATCTTACCGCTTTCGCATCTTCTTTAAAACTTTTGGTAATGATTTCCACTTTATCACTCACCATAAAAGATGAATAAAACCCCAGCCCGAAATGCCCGATGATACTCGCTTCATTTTTGCCTTTATATTTTTCTAAAAATTCTTCCGCACCACTGAATGCTACCTGGTTGATATATTTATCCACTTCTTCTGCCGTCATTCCAACTCCTTTGTCAGAAATAGTGATGGCCCTTTTTTCAGTATCTATCGAAATGTTTATATCAAGATTTTCCAAATCGCCTTTTGCTTCGCCTAATGATGCAAAGGTTTTTAGTTTCTGTGTTGCATCCACTGCATTGCTCACCAGTTCACGAATAAATATTTCGTGATCGCTGTATAAAAATTTTTTAATGATCGGGAAAATGTTTTCGGTTTGAACCCTGATATTTCCTTTTTGCATATTATTTTTTTTGCAATCTTTTCAAATAAAATGCCACACTATCATTGCTGACAACATGGCAAATTAACCCTCTTCAGTAAAAGTGAAAAATGCTTTAGGGTTCATACTCCAATATTCATGATTAATTATATCTAAGTTTTTATTTGTATACGCAGGGCTCCTATAACCCCAAGCTCCCATGTTTACCAGTAATTCTTTACAATTGTTTTCTGATAATCCTACTGCAGCACAAAGCTGGCCTATTTCATAAGTTGGATAATTTAATTGGCCATTTGAGTCTAACTGCTCTTTTAAAAGATTTAATAATCGTTCCCTTCTTGGTCTAAGAATTTCTTTTTCTCTTTTTTTCTTTTTTCTATTTTCTTGCCAAATTGGGAAAAAATAATTACCGAAAAAAGTTACAGTACTTCCTGATAAACCTCCAATAATTGCAGAAAAAACAGTATCAGTCATGGTTATTTTATTTTTATTTTTCCGCCTGCACACTGCCACTGCCGGAAGTATGAATCTCCGGGTTTTGCGGATTGCCGCGGTAAAAAACATCGCCACTACCCGTGACAGAAGCAGAAAGATGAACGCTTGCAAACACATGCGCATTGCCGCTCCCCGATACATCTACTGTAGCGTTTTCACTTTCCAATCCGCCACATTCAATATCACCACTTCCCGTTACCGTTGCATTAAAATCTTTTGTCCGGCCACTAAGCTTTGCGCTCCCCGACCCTGAAATATCTATCGAAACAGCCGGCGCATCCACCTGTCCTTTTATGCTGCCAGAACCTGACGCACTGAAATCAATTTTTTCAGTGTTTCGCAACAAATCGGTCAATACAATATCGGCTGACCCGGATGTATTTACTTCATTAAGCGTGGGGGCAGTTACATATACTTTTGAATGATCATTGTTTACAGAAATTCCATTTTTATAATGAATATATAACCTGCCATTATCTATTTCTGTTACCAGGTAAGGCAAAAGATTTTCATCATCTTCCACCGTGACAGAGCAATTGTTTCCATTAGATATTTCTACATCCGCCGATCCCGAAGTTTGAACACTCGTAAATTCTCCCGGGTTCCTGCTCTCCTTTTTTACATTACCATTTCCGGTAATCATGTTGCATGAACTTAATCCCAAATAACAAATTGCAGCAAGTACAGTTATTCTCATAAAAAATGTTTTAAACTTTAAATAAAAAAAATGCTCCCGACAGTAAAGCTACCAAAAGCATTTTAAAATATTTTCACCAATAAAAGGTCAATGCTTTTTTAAACCAACGGAAATGGTTGCTTCTTCATGAATAGAGACCGGGAAACCGGAAGAGTTATCCGTTGAGTCTTTTGACATGGATGCGGAAAGGTAAAGAATATTGCCTGACCATTTCAGTTTGGCGCCAGATGGTGCAGAGGAAGTAGTTGCACCATTAAATAATACAGAACCGCCGGTAAAATATATTGAATCCGATGTTACTAATTTATACGAAGATGATCCGCTGCTTGGCGGAACGTCAAAAGCAAAAGGCTCTTCGAGGGAATCCTGCAATACATTATCTTCATAAAAATAAGCGTTAATAGTAGTGTCTATGCTGTATGCAAGATTGGATGAGGTAAAATTTTTGCTATCAATCGTTACTGTTCCGGAGTTGTTTTTTGAATGCCATCCTGCATAAGCTATGTCGTAATAATTTGTTCCCCCATCGCTATAGCTCTCGGAAGTTACCGTAGATGCATCCATCGAAACAAAATCGTAAGTGCCGCCATATTGATTATTACCATTATCTGCAGAAGTATCTTTTTTACAGGATGCAACAACGATTGCAAAGGAGATAAAACTTAGCAGTAAAAAATGTTTTGTTTTCATTAGTTTAGTTTTTTGCTTTTAAAAATAAAAAAGCGAATGAAGACCGACTTTAATTTGCAAATATATTTTTCATAAATCTTTAATGCAAGTAAGTTTAGTATTATTTTATAAAAAATGCTTTGGATATCAAAGCAATCAAAATGAAACACAAGAAAAAAAATCCCAGGAATTAAATATCAGGAACCAAACAAATCGTTGTAAAAATGCCCCAAATTTGAAAAATTGAAAGTTTTTCCACTTTATTAATTCCTTTGAAATTTATTTTTTGTTATTTGAAATACCCCCTTGAGATTTGTCTTTTGCTATTTGAAATTTTTTCTTTTTTAACTTCGCGGACAAATGACTGAAAAAATTCTCATTCTCGACTTTGGCTCACAATACACCCAATTGATTGCACGAGCCGTTCGGGAAGCCAATGTGTATTGCGAAATAATTCCTTTTAACAGCAAAATTGAATTTGATAAAAACCTAAAAGGCATCATACTTTCAGGCTCGCCATTTTCGGTAAATGAACCTGGTTCTCCGGGTGCAGATGTTGCAGCAATGGCTTCGAAAGTGCCGGTATTAGGTGTTTGCTATGGTGCACAGTTAACCGCAAAGTTGTATGGCGGCATAGTGGAAAAAAGTGATAAGCGCGAATATGGAAGAGCGAAGCTGCAGATAAAAGATAACCATGAATTATTAGCCGGTGTAAAAAATGATTCCGATGTATGGATGAGCCACAGCGATACGATTACCAAACTTCCCGAAGGTTTTTCAATTTCTGCAGCTACGCATAGCATACCCGTAGCTGCATTCAGGCATCCGCATGAAAAACTTTTCGGATTGCAGTTTCACCCCGAAGTGTATCATTCTTCCGAAGGCAAAAAAATTATCCGGAATTTTTTAGTGAACGTTTGCAAATGCGCGCAGGACTGGACTCCCGTTCACTTTATTAATGACAGCGTTGAAACTATTAAAAAAATTGTTGGCGATAAAAAAGTAATTATGGCGCTGAGTGGTGGTGTTGATTCCACCGTTGCAGCTACGCTTATTTATAAAGCCATTGGCAATAATCTTTACGGAATTTTTGTGGACAATGGGGTGTTGAGAAAAGATGAATTCGGGCAGGTAATAGCATCATTGAAAAAGATTGGTTTAAATATAAAAGGCGTAGATGCCAAAGAACATTTTTATGCAAAGCTTGCGGGCAAAGTAAGCCCCGAAGAAAAAAGAAAAATAATTGGTAAATGTTTTATTGAAGTTTTTGATGAAGAAGCTCATAAAATAGAAGGTATTGAATTTTTAGGACAAGGCACTATTTATCCTGATGTGATAGAATCTGTTTCCGTGCACGGGCCGTCGCAAACTATCAAATCGCATCATAATGTTGGTGGTTTGCCGGATTACATGAAACTAAAGCTGGTAGAGCCTTTGCGTTCTTTGTTTAAAGACGAAGTAAGAAAAGTGGGCGCAGAGTTAGGCCTGCCACCATCTTTATTAAATCGCCATCCTTTCCCCGGGCCAGGATTAGCAATAAGAATATTGGGTGAAGTGACAGAAGAAAAAGTTCATTTGCTGCAAGAGGCAGATGCCATTTTTATAAATGCTTTATTAAAAAATAATTTGTATGCAACCGTTTGGCAGGCGGGTGTTATCTTGCTTCCGGTGAAAAGCGTTGGAGTAATGGGCGATGAAAGAACGTATGAATATACTGTAGCACTTCGTGCAGTAACTTCTGTAGATGGTATGACTGCCGATTGGGCTCATTTGCCTTTTAATTTCCTGGCGGATGTTTCCAATGAAATTATAAATAATGTAAAAGGTATTAATCGGGCAGTGTACGACATCAGCAGCAAGCCACCTGCAACGATTGAATGGGAGTGAGAGGGGTTTAGGACGTTTAGAAAGTTTAGAAGGTATTTTTTTACATTTTTCATTTTACATTATCACATTTTCAAATTGCCTAATTGATATAATGAAAAGATTTTTTTGGATCTGTTTAATCATATTAACTGCTTCGGCAAAAACTTCGTATAGCCAAAGTGTAATGCCGGTGCACAGATCTTACAGGATTGCTGTGTTTGCTCCTTTGTATTTCGACTCTGTTTTTAATAAAGGTTTATACAGGTATGGCAATTCACTTCCGAAATTCAACATGCCCGCAGTAGAATTTATGCAGGGCGCACATATTGCATTCGATACATTGCCTGTTAATGAAACTGTCAGTGTTTTTATGTACGATTCTAAATCGAATATGCGGCCAATATCGTGGCTTATCAAATACCGGCAACTGGATAGCATGAATCTTATTATTGGTGCAGTAAAAGATCCCGCCTTACATGAGTTAGCCAATTTTGCATTGCAAAAAAATATCCCGTTTGTATCGGCAACATATCCCAATGATGGAGGCATTATTGCCAACCCGAACCTGATCATTGTGAACCCCACACTGCGTGCTAACTGTGAAGGTATTTTCAGTTACCTGCTGCAAAAACACGGAACAGATAAAATTTATCTTGTAAAAAGAAAAGGCGATGACAGAATTGAAAATTATTTCAGGGAAATTAACTATGCAGATGGTAAGCGATTACTCGATATTCACCCGATCATGATTGATAGCAGTATTTCCTCTTACAGTTTAATGAACAGGATAGATACCAATGCCACGTCCGTAATAATCGGTGCAAGCCTTGATGAAGATTTTGCAACCATGCTTGCAGATGCCTGCTATCCTATTCAGAAAAAACATTCACTCGTTCTCATCGGGATGCCCAACTGGGACGGATTCAGAAGCCTGTACCGCAAAGATGTTTACAAAGATTTTCCTATTCGCTATACCACACCACATTTTGATGCAGACAGCTCGATATATGATAGCATGCTGATAAAAAAATATTTCAAACTTTACCGGGCCAGGCCATCGGATATGGCCTATAAAGGCTTTGAAGTAGCATGGTATTTTACAAAATTGTTATTAGCTCATCCTGATAATTTGATGGAAAACCTTAATGATAGTGCTTATGCAGTTTTTCATAATTTCAATTTCCGACCGGTATATGTGGAAAAGCAAAATAAAATACCTGATTATTATGAAAACAAACACCTCTTCATTATGCAGATACTCAATGGAGATGCAGTAAGAGAATGGTGAGTTGAGTTTAGGGGGGTATTTTTTACATTTTACATTTTTAAATTACCTCATTCATATAACTATGCATAAAGGAAGAATGGAAGCTTTTAGCGACGGGGTGATTGCAATTATCATCACTATCATGGTGCTGGAGATGAAAGTGCCTCATGGCACTGATCTCAATGCATTAAAACCGGTGCTGCCAGTATTCCTGAGTTATATATTAAGTTTTGTGAATGTCGGGCTTTACTGGAACAATCATCATCACATGCTTTCCGCAGCACAACATGTAAACGGAAAAATTTTGTGGGCTAATACGCATTTGCTTTTTTGGCTTTCGCTGATGCCATTCACTACTGCATGGATGGGCGAAAATCATTTTGCAACATGGCCTGTTATCTTGTACGGTGTCGTATTGTTCATGGCAGGCACTGCATATTATATTTTATCCCGCCAATTGATCGCACTTCATGGGAATGATTCCACGCTGGCAAAGGCTGTTGGCAAAGACCAGAAAGGAAAACTGTCGGTAATTATTTATTTTATTGCGATTCCAATCGCTTTTATTAACCCAACTATAAGCCTCATCATGTATGCATCCGTAACTGCTATCTGGTGGATACCCGACCGCAGAATTGAAAAGAAAATTGTTAATCATGAAGTAAAAGGATAAACATCGTAAATTGTAATAAAATACAATCATGCTTCGCCGTTCATTTATCCAAAATTCAGCCCTCACTCTTGGTGCATTATCCATAAAAATAAACATCTTTTCAAAATGTTCACAGACGATACATGGAAGGTCACCATGCTTACAGACGATATCGGAATCTTCACAGAGCGGGGTGGCACCATCGGATTTCATTTCTCCAAAGAAGGCATTACCGTGATTGATGCAGAGTTTCCCGACACCGCGATTCACCTGATAGATGAATTAAAAAAAAGATATGGCCAGCCATTCCGTTTACTCATCAACACACATCATCATCGCGATCATACTGCCGGAAACATTACCTTTAAAAATATAACCCCCCGCGTGCTTGCCCACGAAAATTCTTTGAAGAATCAAAAGAATGTTGCTGTGGCTAATAAAATAGAAGATCAGCAATACTATCCCAACAATACTTTCGGTTTGGTATGGGAAGAGAAAGCAGGCAAAGAAAAAATTTCTTTGCATTATTATGGAGCGGCCCACACCGATGGTGACGCGGTGATTCATTTGCAACATGCAAACATTGTTCATATGGGCGACCTCGTATTTAACCGCCGCCATCCGTTTGTTGACCGCAGTGCAGGCGCCAGTATTAAAAGCTGGATAAATGTGCTCGATACATCCATGAAACATTTTAGCAGTAAAACAAAATTTATTTTCGGTCATGCTGCAGATGGATATGATGTGACCGGTACAAAAGATGATCTGCTGGCATTTCATGATTACCTTGGCAATGTGTTGAAATTTGTTGGTGATGAAATGAAAGCCGGTAAAACAAAAGATGAGATTTTAAAAGCTACCGGAATACCCGGCTCTCCTGAATGGAAAGGGGATGGCATAGATCGTCCGCTGCAAGCGGCTTTTGAGGAGTTGAGTGCTGGTTAATTTCTCAGGATTCATTCAGTCTCCGCGGGGTTTTCACCGGAGAGAGATTGAATTGGAAAACAATTTGCTGAAATCCCGCAGGAACTAAAATCTGATTATATTATTACACAACAGCCTCTTCATAAAAATGATTTACTAAACATTCATCTTGCTCCAGGTCGCGGGGTTTTGGTGAAGGTAAAGAAGGAATGAAATTTAATACAAGCTGATGCATGCACCATAATTAAGATTTTCATTTCCATATTATTTTCAATTCCTTCATCTTTAAATTGCATGTAAATATTATTATCATGCACAAGTATTTTATCCTGTTTCTTGCAAGTATTTCTGCAAATGTTTCTTACAGCCAAACCCATTTACATTATTTTAAAATAACTTCTCACTACACCTCTTTTCCTGACACCGGCCGGGCAGCAGGGCATTTATATGATAGCGTGTTGTATTCAACACCGGCTCATTATTCAGATAGTTCAGTGCTTATTATCACGCCTGAACATTTTAATGCAAATAATTCAGCTGACCTTATTTTTTGGTTTCATGGATGGAACAATAATATTGATACTGCTGTTATTAAATATGGACTTGCACGCCAGTTTGAACAATCGAAAATAAATGCAGTGCTTGTGTTGGCAGAAACAGCAAAGAATTCTCCGGACAGTTATGGTGGCAAACTTGAACAAACAAATACTTTTGCCATGCTTGTAACTGATGTATTGAATAAACTGGCTGGAGAAAAATTGATTTCAAAAAATTGTACGCCCGGAAATATTTTGCTGATGGGACACAGCGGCGCTTACAGGGTTATGGCACATATTCTGGATAACGGTAATTTACCCGTTAGCGAAGTTGTATTGTTTGATGCTTTATATGCAAATACTGAAAGTTTTATGAAATGGATAACAGTAAATAATGATCACCGTTTTATAGATATCTACACTGATCATGGAGGAACATTGGACGAAACAAAAAACATGATGCATGAATTGAGTGCAAAAAATATATTGTTCGATTCTACGGAAGAAACACAATTAACAAATGATGCACTGCGATCAAATCGAATTCTATTTATACATTCTGTTCATCAGCATGATTACATTATTCAAAACCCTGATAATTTCAAACTATATCTTGAAAATTCCCCCTTTCTGAAAAAAGAAAAGTAAGAGCCGTCAGATAGTGATTTAAAATTTTTTTGCCCGGTCCGTGATACTTTTTTCTTGCCGTCATCCTGAGCCGTGTTCCTCTCCGAGCGAGGAGGGAGGCGGAACACTGTGGCAAACCTTATAGAAACATCTACAAAAAATTAAGATACATTTGAATAAACTAATGATTAGAATAGTTATTATAACAATGATGACATTGCTGTATGCTCAGACACATGCTAATGTAAACTATATTCACATTTCGAAAATTAGCAACAGTAATAAATTAATTGCAGCATTTGATTTTATTAAAAGTAATAAAGAATACTATGACCACTGGACCAATGAATGGAACTACGATAAACCCAAAGCAGATTTAGTGATACAACTTCGTGAATATTATTCAGACTTTTCCGAAATTAATATTAAAAATGAAGAGACATATTTGCTTCTCGGAGATATTGCTGCTTATTTATATAATATGGACGATACCGCTGCTTATGACCTTGCAGTGAACAATTATAAGGCAGCGATAAAAATAGATCCGAAAGATTATAGAGGGTATTGGTTTCTAGGCTACCATTATTCACTTTCAAATGAACCTGAAGCGGCAATTGACAATTTACTAAAGGCAGAAACGTTGTTGCCAACCACACAAACATCCGATTTTTGGAATGATTATGCATTTGCTACTAATGTAGCTAATATGCCATCTCACTGTATTTATGCAATGGATAGAGTAAAGAATATTGATGGTAAAGAAGGTAGCTTCGAACAACAACTCGGGCAGACAGTTTATAAAAGAATTATTCCTGTAGATAAAGACCAATTTTATGACATAAAAGATATTTGGGCAGTCGACGGCGGTAAAAAGAATATATTTATATCCCGGCCACTAGGTATTAAAATTATAATTGATTCATCGTGGGGTACATCAATTTACAATTATAAAGATCATCAAAGCGCATTTATTATTAATCCACCAACAATTGCAAACGCAAAGGGAACTGATATTCATTATACTATTGCAATATTGATGAGGACAGCTAATAGTAATGATAAACTTGAAGATTACATCAATGCCCTTATTTCAAAATATTCAGACCAAAAAAGAATTTTCTTTTCTAATAAATATGATAAGACAATAGCCTGGGAAATCCGAGACAATACCACGTATACAGATATCGGTGGAGGACATATGTATATGATAGGAATTGAAAGAAATGAACCTGCTTATCCGGGATTGCTACTTGAAGACCCTATGATATTACCAAATGGTGAAGCAGGTAAGTTGAATTTTTATACAGTTTCCGACAGTAAAGAAAGATTTAAGGGAAGAATATTTTATGCAATTATGCTTGATAGCTGTGAAGATATTAATCTACAATCATTCAATGTATTTAAGTTATTTTTCGATAATCAAATTATTATTGAATAAAAAGGGTTATTCCCCTTTCCAATTCTTTATCGCCCCTTTTGATAAACAACTCTCCCATTAACGATCGTTGTATCAATATTTATCTGGTCATCAAACAAAATAATGTCTGCATCTTTACCAACTTCGAGCGAGCCTTTACGGTCATTACAGTTTAAAATTCTTGCGGGTGTTAAAGACATCATGGTAACGGCATCTGTTAAAGGTATGTTCGCAGATAAGATGGTTCTTATTAACCTGTCAGCAGTTGCCACGCTTCCGGCAAATACACTCCTATCCGGCAGTTTTGCCACGCCGTCTTCTATTATAACTTTTACGCCATGTTTTAAACTGCCAATAATGCTTTCTCCTTCCGGCATCACAGTGGCCCGCATTGCATCGGTGATGAGAGCAGTCCTGTCCACTCCTTTTATTTTATAAACAAGCTGTAGCAAAGGAACAGGTAAATGCACACCATCCGCAATAATTTCAACATCCATTTCATCTATCAGGTAACCCGCTTCCACCACACCCGCATAGCGATACGCATTTCTCCTGGTAACTCCCAACATAGCCGAATAAAAATGCGTAGCAAGTGTGTAGCCATTATCAAAAGCTTCTTTCGCCTCTTCATAAATTGCGTCGGTATGCGCAATAGCGGGCAAAATATTTTTTGACACGAGGTATTTTCCAAATTTAATAGCGCCTTTTAATTCAGGTGCAGCGCTCCAACGTTTGATATTGTTTGATGATACAACGATTTCTTTATATTCCTGCTCATCTGGATCTCTTATGTAGCGCGGATCCTGTGCACCTCTCTGGCTCATAGCGAGATAAGGCCCTTCCAAATGCATACCCAGAAATTGTGCCCCATTCACGTTTTCCCTGTTTGCAGATTCATACACAGACAATACTTCCAGGATATCTTCTTTGGAGCCTGTGAGTGTTGTTGGCAACATAGCTGTTGTACCAAACCTTGCATGTGTTGCTGCAAT
>Ga0157370_10005251_pt1 | contig 14565 bp, 12 predicted proteins | sample C35metaG_FD_113463 | JGI IMG/M metagenome (GOLD analysis project Ga0157370, IMG submission 113463) | Corn rhizosphere microbial communities from Kellogg Biological Station, Michigan, USA - C3-5 metaG | ecosystem: Host-associated > Plants > Roots > Rhizosphere > Soil | place: USA: Michigan...
CGGAACCCGTGACGCCGCTTGCGGACGAGGTTGCTCGGCTGGAAGGTGCGCTTCATCGCTCATGCCTTTTGATTCAAAGAAAAAGGGCCGCCGAAAGAGGCAGCCGCTGTCGTGCGCGCCGATAGTAGAGAGGGCGGGTGAAGTCAATTGCCGCCGCCCGCTTCGCGGGCCTTACGGATCGCCTTCCGGCGGCGGGCGCTACGCCGCCGAAGCGCCCAATCGGTCCAGTCACCCACAATGAAACTCTTTCCACGGAACTTCAAACGCTTCTTCTTCAGACGGGCATAATGCCGCTTTGCCCAAATGCTCGATTTCAAGACCAGCGCCAGTCCAGCGACGAAGATTGGAAGACCGCCGGGGCCCGGGATTGGACCCAAAATTGGCGATATCACGATCAGCAGCATGCCGACGAGAAACATCGCCCATTCGACAACAGGATTGTCCAGAAACTTCCGCCACTGACGCCGGGTGAACATGCGTATTAAAGTAATAATACACTTGGGCAGCCGCAAGGAGCCTCGCGGTTATAGTCCGTCGCGGTCTAGCTTTGCGCCGCCGAGCTAGGCAAGTCTGTATAGAATGTTGTGTTTGGGGGGACGGCGCCTGATGGCCGCGCCGCCGAGCAGTACGGAATTAGTTGCGCTTACGAAATGAGCGGTTAGCATCCGCTCACCTCAAGAGGGGAGGCGTGTAATGAACGCGAATTTGACACCGGTCGATTGGGCCAAGCGCCCGATCCTCGAGAAATACGCCGACTTCACCGGCCGAGCGCCAAGGGCCGAATATTGGTGGTACCTTCTTGGCCTGATCATCGCCGCCGTCATACTCAGCATTATCGAGAGCATTCTCGGGCTCAAAGGGATGGTGATCGGGATCTATGGCCCGCTCACGGCACTTTTATGGCTAGGAACCATCGTTCCCTCGCTCGCGGTCGGAACGCGCCGTCTGCACGACACCGGCCGGAGTGGCTGGTGGCAGCTTCTAGCTTATTGCCCCTACCTCCTGCTGCTGTTGTTTCGCCCCGGAGCGGGAGCGGGAATAGGCGCGATGGCTCTGGCCGGAGTGCTGAGTCTTGTGGCCCTGGTGTGTGCGATCATCGTGCTGGTGCTGATGGCCTTGCCAAGCAATCCGGGCGAGAATCGCTATGGACCAAATCCCCTGGGTGACGCGGGTCCCGCTATCGCGGCGGAATAGCCAATTGCCGCAGCGCGCACGCGTCGCTAGCTAGGTGGCGCGTGCCCCTGTGGCGGAATGGTAGACGCGCTCGACTCAAAATCGAGTTCCTTCACCGGAGTGTCCGTTCGAGTCGGACCAGGGGCACCACCACGCAGCCGTTGAGCGCGCACTGATTTACTCCGTGACGGCGCGAGCTGGTCCAGATATTCTCTCGCCCGTGGACGCGAGGACAAGGAAACAGCACGAGATCGAGGAGGAGCATGAGGCGCGCGTGCTCGCCGAGGCGATCACCGCGAAGCGTGACCGCCTGCTCGCTTCGCTCACGCTGATCGCCGGAATCGCCCTCCTCATCGGCCTTCCGTTCGCGCTCCAGCTCGGTGCGGAATTCTTCATGCCGGTGACTGCGGCGCTCGTGATCGCGATCGCCCTCGTACCGTTGCTCGAGTGGTTCGAACGGAGAGGCATCCCGTCGAAATTATCGGCGGCGCTGTGCGTGGTCCTGTTCCTGTTGCTCGCGATTTTCGCGATCGGCTCCATTGTGGTCCCCGCCAGCGACTGGGTTGCGCGGGTGCCGACCAAGATCGGGAAGGTCCGTTCAGCGCTCGAGCCAGTGTTCGACCTGTACAAGAACCTCGACAGGTTCATCGACCGGGTCGCGAACCAGATCGAGATCACTCATGCGAGCCATGCGAGGACGGTCACGGTCGAGCAGCCCAACTCACTGATGGGATTGCTCGCCACTTCGGCGCCGCACCTGCTGATTCAGCTCTTCTTTTCCTTGCTGGTGATCTTCTTCTTTCTCGCTGGCTGGACGGCGATGCGGAAGCGGACGATCGTCAGCCGCGGCAGCTTCGAGGGGGCGCTGACCACCGCGAGGGTGATCCAGCAGGTTGTCGACGCCACTTCTACCTATCTTGGTACGATCACGCTCATCAATATCGGCCTTGGTGCACTGACCGCGGGCGCTCTGTGGCTCCTCGGCATGCCGTCGCCGATCATGTGGGGCGGAATCGTCGCCGTCGCCAACTACATCCCTTATCTTGGCCCGATCGCGTCGGCGCTGCTGCTGTTCTTCGGCGGGCTGATGATCTTTCCCGACATCTGGGGCGCGATGGGGCCGCCCGCGGTGTTCATCTGTTTCCATCTCGTCGAGGCGAACTTCTTCACTCCGATGGTCGTTGGCCACCGCCTGACGATCAGTCCGCTTGCGATCCTCATTTCCCTGTCCTTCTGGGCATGGATCTGGGGGACAACGGGCGCTCTTTTAGCTGTGCCGCTACTCATAATCATGAAGACCATCTTTTCGGCCGCTGGCACTCCGGACATCGCCGGATTCCTCTTCGAACACGGCACGCTGACGCATGTTGGCGACCCTGATGAGGAGGAAGAGGATGAGCGGCAGGAATTGCAGCCGGCGATGGTTGACACTCCCAAGCCCCGCACTTAGGTGCGCGGCCACGCCAAAAACGCGGGTGTAGCTCAGTCGGTTAGAGCGCCGGCCTGTCACGCCGGAGGTCGCGGGTTCGAGCCCCGTCACTCGCGCCACTTTTTAGATAGTTGCGATGGTCTCTAGCAATTGGAGCCCGAAGCCAGCGCTTGGATAAGCGCTCGATAAGCACCAAAAATGGGCTCTTGGGGATCTCGTAGCGCGCGCACCGGCGACGCTGCCAGCGAACTAGCGCGCTGCGGAACCGACCGAAGCGGCAGCGGGCTGCTTTGCAGGCGCAATGGCTCGACCGAGCGCCTGCTCGTTCGCGCCGGCGCTCTCGCCCGAGAGCGACCATTTGAGGTTATCGGAAACGTCGAACTTCCTGTTGTAATCCTCGTGCACCGCCTCGTCGGCCGCTTTGCGCGCAACGAGGTTGAAGCGGACCGCGACGCGCTTGTTGCCGCGCATCGACGGCGTCAGCTTTAGCGGCTCGGCGCCAGGGATGTTCTTGATCGCCTGGACCAGCTGGCCCTGCGAAGCCACCCCACTTATGTGCGGAGCCGCAAGTGCAGCGCTGCGGAGGGCAGCGGCATCGGGCTCATGACCCGCATAAGTTTGCGTGAATACGGCCGGCTGCCCCCAGGTGCCAGTCCAGCGGTAGAACAAATGCGCGCCGACGACGGTGCTCTTGGCCATCGTCGCAGCCCAGTAGGGCACGACATAATCAGCGTGATAGTGGGTCGCCCAGCCGACCGGCGCATAGACCGAGCCCGACAAAGCGTCTTCCGCCACCTGCATCGCCCGCCGCCAGCCGTCGATATCGGGCGCGCGGCCCAGCGATCCGTCGCAAGTGAAGGTGAACTGGCATCCAGTCGGCTTGGTCGAGCCCTCATAGACGACGCCGCAGACGCTCGACGGGAAGGCCGGGTGTCGAACCCGGTTTAGGACGACCTGAGCGACGGCGCGCTCGCCATTTTCATCCTGATTGCCAGCTTCGTAATAGACCGCGCTCGCGAGGCAATTGAGCGCCTGCGCCCGAGCCGCCGCGCTGCCCTTGAACACGAATGGCGCCGCTACCGGATTCGGGCCCGATGCAAGCGGAACGGCGGCGTTGAACTTTATCGCCTGGTCGGGCGCGATCGGTCGGACGAGCATCGACGGTGCCGCAGGGGGCGCAGCTTTGACGGCGTCGTTTTCCGGCATGTTCCAGGCCACCCTTGTCGCGATCGCTGCGGTCGCAACGATCCCAAAAAGACCGGCCCCGGCCAGTTCGCGCCGACGGGCGCTCCACAGCGTGCGCGAACGACTATGCGCACGTCTCGCCGCTCGGCGAAGTCGGTCGAGCGGGTGATGAAGGGCCAGGACCTTAGTCATTTCGAACAAGTGATATAGTCAGCTAACACAGTACTTTCAACCTGGCTTCGTCAACGAACCCGGAACGTGCCGGTCTGGATCCACCTGACCAGCGGTTTCAAAGGAAGTACCCACGCTATTCCCATAACCAGATAGAAAGCCGTCTGGACCAACATAGGCCAGCCGCCGACGATCCGCGCCAGGCTTGCGACGAACGCCGCCCAAACGACGATCAGAAGTACGATCAGCGCGATTCCGGCGAGCTTGCGCCCCGAAGGCTGGCGTTCAGGCATGGCGGGCCGCCATAGCAACCTCGGGCGCTCAAGTCGTCCGTCTGCAGAAATATGTCGTCATATCGACGCAATCTTGTAGTCGGGCGCCGAAGCTGCTGCTGAGCGGAAACATCCTTGAAATGTTAGGGGAACTCAATTGGCATGACCAAGTCTTGGCTTTTGTGCGCGGCAAGCGCGAGCGCGTGGGCGAGCGCGGGCCACGCCGCCGGCCCGCCAAATCCCTCGACGGGGCCCAAGCATCAGCACAGACCCATCGTCGTCATCGGCGAGCAGAAAGAGAAGAGGCCTGAGAAGCTCGAGCACATCATGCCGGAGGTGGACGGGACCAAGATCACAGTCACCAAGAAGACCAGCGTCACCAAGCTCGATCAGGTGCCGACAATCGTCGAGAACAATCAGCGCGAGCTCTTTTCGCGCACACCCGGCCTGTTTGTCTCAGAACAGCAGACTCCGACCCAATTCAATCTAAGCTATCGCGGCCTCGGCAATCCGCAGGAGTCCGAATATGTTCTCGTGCTCCAGGACGGGCTGCCGATCTCGACCGACTGGATCGGTTTCCCGACGCTTTATTTCACACCGCTGCCGCAGTCGATCTTTGAGGTGCAGCTGATCAGGGGTGGGTCGAGCCTGCTCTACGGGCCCGAACCCGCGCCCGTCGTGAACTTCGTTTCAAAGCGCCCGGCCGCCAATCAGCCGTTCGGTGGCTACAGCGAAAACGTCGCAGGCAGCGACGGGCTTTTGTCCAGCTACAACATGATCCACGGATCTAGCGGGCCCATTTCGGCGCGTGCCGACCTGGGGTTGGTCCGCAGCAATGGCCAGCGTGATAATGGCGGTTCGCGCGTACGCCAGGGCGACGCCTATCTCGCCTACCGGCCGGTGAAGGACAGCCTCTGGTTCGTCGATTTCCACCACCATGATGCGGTCTCAGGCGATCCCGGGAAGCTGACGTTCGCGCAATATGAGGCCGATCCATACCAGGTGGTCACTCCGTTCAACCGCGACTGGGTCCAGCGGACCTCCGTGACATTTGGGAACGAGAGCGAACTTGGCGGCGGCTGGCGCGTCGAGGCGAAGCTTTGGGCCGCGTGGCAGGAGTTGTACCAGCGTTCCGCGGCCGCTGGTCCGAAGCCGACCTCCACCACGCTTGTCGATGAGCAGTTCAGGAGCGAGGGCGCCGACGTCCGCTTTCGGAAACGCTGGGGCAAAGGCAATGCACTGACCTTCGGGACCGTGCTCTTCCACGACGATGCGCCATTCAGACAATGGACGAGCAGCGACATCCTCGCGGCTCGAAACACGCGCGCCGGCATTCCACGCCTCGATCAGGCGCGCGACGACTGGTACGGCGCGATCTTCGCTGAAAATCTGTTCCGGTTGCCCGGCCGCTGGCATCTGGTTTCGTCGGTTCGGCTCGAACATGAAAACATCCGGATCGACGAGAGCGTCCGACCGCCAAACCTCGTGCGGTCGCTGATTCATCAGTCGGCCAGCCGAACGATCCCGCTGTTGGGGCTCGGCGCCGGCTTTGACTTCGGCAATCAGAACGAGACCTATTTTAGCGTCAGTCAGGGTTATCGTCCGGTGCGCTTCTTCGACGTTGCTTCGCCCTTTTCGAACATCAATCCGGGCGGAGTCCCGGCCGCGTCGAAGTCACTATCGTGGGAAGCCGGGGTCCACGGTACGCCCGTCAGCGGCCTGTTCTACGACGCCAGCCTGTTCTGGATCGATTTCAGGAACCGGATCGAAACGATCGTCATCTCGCCGGTCGAATCGATCTATCAGAACAGCGGCGACACGCGTCATCGCGGCTTCGAAGGCGAGCTGTCGTACGATTTCTTCGCGGGGCAAAAGGACGGGCCGCACCTGACCGCATTCGGCAATATCAGCCTGCTCGACGCCAGGTTCACCAAGAGCAATCTTGCCAATCGCGCCGGCAACCGGCCCGCATTCGCGCCCAAAATCACGGCCAAATATGGCCTGACCCTGCGGCGCGATGGGCAGTTCAAGCTGAGCCTGACGGGTCAGAGCATCAGCAGCCAATATTTTCAGGATTCGGACCTGCCGGTCGGCTCGCCGGGGAGCGCGGGCTACGTCCCTGCCAAGGTGCCCGCATATACTGTCATCGATCTTTCCGGCGACTGGCAGGTGACCGGCAATATCCGGCTGCTCGCCGGCGTCTCGAACTTGGCTGACAAGAAATATTACAACCGCGTCTTCCAGAACGGAATCGAGCCGGGTGAGGGGCGCAAAGTCTATGCCGGCATCGCCCTCGGTCTCGGCGCCGGGGGCTAGCTGCAGATCGTCGGAGTCGCCGGACCCTTCTGGTCGGAATAGCAGTTGCCGTTTGCCGCATCGGCGCGATTGGCAGTGCGAAGGCCAACCGCCAGGACCACGGCCAGGCCGACGATGAGCGCGAATGCGATCGCCTTCATACGCATGGCGTTACCCCTTTCGCCGACGGGAAATGCACGCCGGCATGGTTAAAACCTAACATTTAAGTGGCGGTAAAAGAAGGAGAGTTCTTGGCCGGCGGCTTGGCTGGATGAATCGGCAGCGACTAAATCGGTTTCTGTTGCATTCGGGACACGTGAGCCATTGCGGACCTGCAGCCTTGGGCTAGGCTTAAAAGGATGATCACGCGACCGTCAAAGCCTCGGCTGCTGCTGTTCGCTTTCGGCGACTTCGCATTCAATCTCTACTGGCAGAGCATCATGCTCTTCTTGCTGTTTTATTACACGGACGCGCTGCAGCTCCCGATCGGAATCGCCGCGACGACGTACATGGTTGCTTCGGTCTGGGACGGTGTCGCCAATTTCCTCGCGGGACTGGCGGTCGATCGCAAGCAGGACAGGTTCCGTTACGGTCGACTGCTCGCCGCCGGAGCCGTGCCGCTGGCGCTATCCTTCGTCCTCACTTATTTGCCGCCGCCGGTCGCCGGCGGCTGGGCGATCGCGATGGTCTTTGCCGCACACCTCGTCTTTCGCACCTTCTACGCTGGGGTGAACGTTCCCTATCTGGCGATGACCGCGCGGATCAGCGCCGATCCCGCCGACCGGGCCTTTGTCGCGGGAAGCCGGATGCTGTTTGGAACAGCAGCGGTGGTGGTGGTGGCGCTCTCGACGGTCCCACTGGGCCGTTGGCTGACGGGATCAAGCGCGGCCAAGGCCTATTTCGGAGCCGCGGCTTTGTTCGCCGCGGTCGGCGCAGCGGTTCTCCTCCTCGTGGGCTCCACCTATCGCGAAGCCGCGCAGCCGCATCGTCCGCTCCCAGGTAGCATCAAGGCGGCCCTGACGAGCCTAGTTCGCAACCGGGCCTTCGTCGCGCTCAATGCCTCGATGATGGCGGTCATCGTTGCGATGACCGTGCTGAGCAAGGCGGTACTCTATTATTTCAAATATCTCCTCGCCGTGCCCCATGCGGGCGAGATCGCGCTCGCCTGGATGGGACTGGTCGGCGGGATCGCTATTCCCCTCTGGATGCTCGTTGGGCGATTCGTCGGGCTGCGCTCGCTGTGGCTGATCGCTGTCGGACTGGGGATCGCGGGGCTGCTGGTCTTCATCGCCGTCCAGCTGAACGGAGTCCTGGCAATGCAGGTCTTCCTGGTCGGCATGCAGGTGATGGCGGTCGGCATCTATTTTGTATTCTGGGCGATGCTTCCGAACACCATCGAATTTGGCGAGCGCGAGACCGGGCTTCACGTCGAGGGAGCGGTCTTCGGGGTAGCCGCGCTTTTGCAGCGGATCGCCATTGGCATTGCGACCGCTATCCTCGGCTGGAGCTTCGACTCGTCCGGCTTTGTCGCTAACGTCCAGCAGCGCGCTTCGACACTTGCGGGAATGCGCTTGACCGTGGCCGTCGTTCCGTTGCTGTTTCTCGCTTTGTCCTATGCAGCAATGTTGCTGAACCCGCTCGGCCGGGAGCGCCATTCGAGACGCATCTTCGGCGAGTTCAGCAGCTCCTCAGGATGAACGGAGTCTATGCGGTAAGATCGAAGGTCCCGTGAACTCCGTCGCTTTCCGCTGAGGGCGCGATCCAGACGTCGAAGGTTCCAGGTTCCGCGATCCAGCGACCATCGGGACCGATAAAGCGCAGGTCGGTCGACCGAAGCGTGAATCGCACGACCGTGGATTGGCCGGGCGCTAGCGCGACCTTCCGGAACGCCTTCAGCTCGCGCACCGGCTGCGTGATTCTCGCTACGCGATCGTGGATATAGAGCTGCGCGACCTCCTCGGCCGCCCGCGTTCCGCGATTGGTGATCGTCGCCGCGATCTCGATGGCACCGTTCATCGGTAGGGTGGGGGCCGATTGCGCCAACCCCGAGTATTCAATCCGGCCATAGGTCAGCCCATGGCCGAACGGAAATAAAGCGGCGTTCGGAATCCCGCGGAAATGCGCCTTATAGGGCTGCAGCGGCCCAGGCGGGTTCGGTCGGCCCGTCGCCTTGTGGGCGTAATAATAAGGCTCCTGGCCCGATCGCAGCGGGAAGCTGGCTGGAAGTCGGCCTGACGGGCTGTATGCGCCGAAAAGTACGTCGGCGATCGCGTTTCCAGTCTCGGTTCCAAGGAACCAAGTCGCGAGGATCGCATGAGCGTTGGCGACTGCACCCTCCAGCGCCAGCGCGCGCCCGTGCTTCAAGACAATGACGATCGGCTTGCCCGTCGCGGCGACCGCCTCGGCGAGCTCCTGCTGGGGAGCGGGGACCACGATCTCGGTCCTCGATTGAGCCTCGCCGGACATGTTCGCGCTTTCCCCGATCGCCAGCACGACGACGTCTGCCTGGAGTGCGGCGGCGAGGGCCTGTTCGACGCCGCCCGCGAGCCGTTTTTCGATATCCGAGCCCTGTACGACGAGAACCGAATCCGGATCGGCAACCGCGGCCCGAACGCCCGTCGCAAGATCGACCGCCTTGGCGTCATCGCCATAGACCACCCAAGGCCCGACCAGGTCATGTTGGCCGCTTGCGAACGGCCCGATCAGCGCGATCTTCCTGCCCGAGCGCGGCAGCGGCAACAGACCGCCCTCATTCTTGAGCATACAGATCGCCTTGCGCCCGGCTTCGCGCGCCAGCGCGCGGGTTTGTGGAAGCATTGAGCGGGCAGTTTCCCGTTGGACGTCGATCCGGCGGAACGGATCGTCGAAGAGGCCGAGCATCGCCTTTAGTGTCAGCACCCTGCGCACCGATTCATCGAGCTTTGCCTGGGGCACCTCGCCGCTGCGCACCAGCGATGGCAAGAACTGCCGGTAGAGCCCGCTCTGCATGCTCATGTCGACCCCGGCGAGGAACGCAAGTTTCGCCGCATCCCGCCCGTCTTGGGCAAAACCGGCGGCGATCATTTCCTCATCGCCGGTGTAATCGGAGACGACGAAACCCTCGAACCCCCATTGGCCGCGTAACAGATCGGTCATCAGCCAGTGATTGCCGGTCGAGGGCACGCCGTTGATCTCGTTGAACGAGGCCATGGCCGATAGCGCGCCGGCCTCGAAACCCGCCTTGTACGTCGGGAGATAGACCTCCCGCAGGCGACGGTCGGAGATGTCGACGACATTATAGTCGAGCCCCGATTCCGCCGCGCCGTAGGCGGCGAAATGCTTGATGCACGCGAGCAGATGCTCTGGTGACTTGAGGTCGGCGCCCTGGAATCCCTCGACCCGCGCGGCGGCGAACAGGCTGCCAAGATAGGGGTCCTCGCCGCCACCCTCGACACCTCGACCCCAGCGCTGATCGCGTGCCACGTCGACCATCGGCGAAAAGGTCCAATCGATGCCGGCGCCGGACGCTTCAAACGCGGCCGCTTGGGCGGTGCGGCGCGCGAGGTCGGGTTCGAAGCTCGCCACCTCGGCCAAGGGGACCGGAAAGATCGTGCGGTGGCCATGGATGATGTCGGCGGCAAAGATCATCGGGATCTTCATCCGCGATTCTTTCGCGGCAGCCGTTTGCATGATCCGGGCCATGGTCGCGCCATTGCCGTTGAAAACTCCGGTCAGCATTCCGCGGCGCGCTTCCTCGACCTGCTGGTGGAAATTGGGACCGGCGCTCGCCGGGTTGAGCGAGAGCGCCGTTCCACCGCCCCAAGCGGCGGCCATGAGCTGGAGCTGACCCGCCTTTTCCTCAAGTGTCATCCGCCCGATGAGACTGTCGACGAACGCCGGTACCTGAACCTTGCCCACAGCTTTTAGGAGGGCACGAGCCGGGCTCCCCAGCCACGCAGCTACCGTGCCGGCGCCGATCAGCGCCGCGCGGCGGGAAATACGCGTGTCGAGCATGAATTTCCCCTTCACTCTTGCCCCAGCGGCGCCTGCCATAGCACGATTTCTTCTGGTGCTTGACGGTTCGTGTAACCGGTTACATGACGCGCAGCCCAGACAATTGCAATCGCACAAATCGCTAAACGAGGGCGCGTGACTTTTGCCCGAATTGCTGCCCTAGAGGCGAGAATGCCAGAAGCCACCATCCGCGATGTCGCGCGCCGGGCGCAATTGTCGGTGGCCACCGTGTCGCGTGCGCTCAACGGCTTCGCGAATGTCAGCGAGCAGGCGCGCGAGCGCATCGCTTTGGCCGTCAATGAGCTCGGCTATGTCCCCCATGCGGGAGCGAGGAGCCTCAGCCTTGCGCGAAACAACGCAATCGGAGTCGTCCTTCCTGATCTTCACGGTGAATTCTTTTCCGAGATCGTGCGCGGAATGGATCGTGAGGCGAGCCGTCGCGGTTATCTCCTTCTCCTGTCCAATCTTCACGCTAATTCGGAACAGGCGACGCAGGCGGTGCGCGCGATGCGCGGCCGCGTCGATGGCCTGATCGTGATGGCGCCGCATCTTGGCGAAAAAGAGCTCGCGGCGGCTTTTCCCCCGGGAGTTCCTGCAGTGCTGATCAACACGCGGGGGCAAACAGGCGGCCATGTTGCGCTCCACCTCGACAACGCCGCGGGAGCCTCCGCGGTTATCGCCCATTTTGCGCAGATGGGCCGCAAACGCCTCGTCCACATCGCAGGACCGTCGGGCAACGTGGATGCGCAGGAGCGTTCGGCCGCGACCAAATTGGCTGCGAAGAGCCATGGTCTCGATCTCACGATCATCGAAGGTGATTTCGAAGAAGAGTCGGGCGCTGCTGCGGTCGAAAAGCTGCTTTCGAGCGGCCAGCCGTTCGACGCGATTTTCGCGAGCAACGACAATATGGCGATTGGTGCGCTCTATGCCCTGCGCAAAGCCGACTTGCGCATCCCCGAGGATGTTGCGGTCGCCGGGTTCGATGACATCCCTCTGGCGCGCCATCTCGGCATAACGACCGTCCGGGTGCGGATAGCGGAACTCGGCGAGCGAGCGCTTGCTCGCCTGCTGGACTTGCTGACGAAGGGCGACCCTGGAGGAGACGAACTCCATGCTCCCGAGCTCGTCGTGCGTTCGACGACCAGCCCGGAGGCAAGGAGCTGATGCCGATCGACCGTCGGAGTCTGCTTACGCGCTCGACTGCATTGCTTGCCGGCGCCGCGGTATCAGGTCGCCTCACCGCCGCGCCGCAGCATGCCCGCAACAAGCTTCCAGCCTTCTACGACGAGATCGAGCAGCGCACATTCCGCTTCTTCTGGGACACGGCGAACCCGAAGAACGGGCTCATTCCGGATCGCTGGCCGACACCGAGCTTCTGCAGCATTGCCGCAGTGGGCTTTGCGCTACCGGCTTACGCTATCGGCGTCGAGCGCGGATGGTGCACGAGGACCGAGGCGCGCGAGCGGACGCTAACGACGCTGCGATTTTTCTGGAATGCGCCGGAGGGACCGGAGCCGAGCGGCACGACGGGCGAGGCCGGCTTCTTCTACCATTTCCTCGACATGAACACCGGAGAGCGCTTCCGCGACGTCGAGCTGTCGAGCGTCGACACGACGATCCTGCTGATGGGGGCACTGTTCGCAGGACAATATTTCGATAGCGACGACGCAGCTGAGCGAGAGATTCGAAAACTCGCACAGGCGCTTTACGAGCGCGCCGACTGGAACTTCTTCCGAACCGACGGCCGTGCTGCGATTTCCATGGGCTGGCATCCCGGGCACGGGCTGATCCCGGCTGACTGGGTCGGCTTCAATGAAGGCATGTTCGTCAACATCCTCGCATTGGGATCGCCAACGCATCCGGGGCCTGCCGACCTTTGGCAGCAGTGGACCGCGCCTTATGGCGATCGCTGGCGGGGGAAGGGGCCAACGCGGCGAATCGCGTTCGCTCCGCTGTTTGGAAGCCAGTACAGCCACATCTTTATCGACTTTCGCGGGATCCGCGACGCGGTGATGCGCCAGGCGGGCTTCGACTATTTCGAGAACAGCCGGCGCGAGACCTACGCTAACCGTGCTTACTGCATCCGCAATCCGATGCGCTGGCGCGGCTATTCGGACCGGATCTGGGGCCTCACCGCCTGCGACGGCCCGGGGAACTTCCGACTGCCTTATATGGGAGAGATGCGCCAGTTCATGGGCTATTCGGCGCGGGGGCCGATCGACGAGTTCGGCGGCGGCGATGACGGGACGATCGCGCCGACCGCCGCGCTCGGTTGTCTACCATTCGCACCGGAGATCGTCGTGCCGGCGGCCGAGGCGATGTTTCACCGGCGAGGGCTATTCGACCAATACGGGTTCAAGGACAGCTTCAACCCGAGCTTCACCTACAGCGACGTCAAGGCGGAGTCCGGCTCTGTCGATCGGGTGAACGGATGGGTCGACAAGGATTATCTCGGAATCGACCAGGGTCCCATCCTGCTCCAGGCGGCCAATTACCGAAACGATTTCATCTGGCGCCATATGCGGCGAGTGCCGGCGATCCGCCGCGGATTGATCCGCGCCGGGTTCACTGGCGGGTGGCTCGCTTAGCATTCAATCGCCGCGCACGAATAGGTTCGCGGTGAGCCTGCCCTCGCGCGGATCGCTGCTAAAGCTCATGTCGGGCGGGATGATCCCCGAATGGAGTAGGCTGCCCTGATAGATGATCAGCCGGTCGGGCACGCCCTCGATTGCTTCGATTTGCTCGAAATGTTCGTCCGAGCCCGAGATATAGCCGCTGTCCGGCGGGAGCAGTGCGGCGTCGCGCTGAGCGGTTTTGACGAACTGGGCGAGGTTGCTTTCGGTTACGCGATCGATCCCGGTTGAGCGCTGGCGGTAGAAGGCGGTGCCGCTGCCCTGCGGCACACGCAGGTAATGGAGAAGCGCGTAATATTTCGGGTCCGGAGTATCGAAATGCGGCGCGCGCTGCGGCGATGACAGCCTCGACGGTGGTGTCGTTACCATCGAGAAGCTCGCTTCGAGCAGGGTGAAGCCGTCGACGTCGAATGCGCCGGCGATGAACTGGCCTGCTTCGCGGCAGGTCTGCTCCACATAATCATTGGCGGCTTCGTCGGTCGGCTCGATCAAACGCCTGAGCCCGGGATAATAATTGCCTTCAATGGCAGGGTACGGCGCAAGCGCCTCGGCAATCGCGAGGATTTCCCTTAGTCGACCGCTGAACTCATCGATGATGACGAGAGGGCTCTGTCCGACCCCGATGCGGCGCAGCTGCGGCTTCACGGCTCACTCAAAAAAAGGGAGGAAGACGTTTCCGCCTCCCTCCCGTTCGAAGCAAGAGCGGTTAGAAAGTGAACTTGGCGCCGATCTTGAAGTTGCGTCCCTGGCTCGCAACGCCCAGTCCCTTGTCGGGTTTGAACGACGGCCCGGCGCCTCCAACGAAAGCAAGTCCGCTGGCCCACATGGAATATTGGCGATTGACGAAGTCGAACGCATTCAGCGCCTGGAAGTAGACGGTTAGCTCCTGGCCACGATTCCACGGCATTTTGAAGGACTTTGAAATGTTGAAATCTACGTTCTTGTACGTGATTCCGTGCGGCCGATAGATGCCAAAGTTCGTCGTGAAACAATCGGTGCCGTTGCTGGTCGGAACATTGCAGACGACCCCGCTGTAAGATGGGCCGGACGAGAGCGTTACAACCGTCGATAGTTTGATGTCGAACGGGATCTTGACCGTGCCGGTCCCGACGAAGCGCCACCTTTCCATGCCGATAACGGGACCCCAGCCTTGTTCCCCGATGGTTGGAGCATCGAACATGAAAGGATCCCCGATCGAGTTCGTATCCCTCGTATCGTTCGAACGGGCGCTGGAAATCGTCAATGCCGTGCTGAATCCCCAGCCGGACAGATCCGTGTAGGGTTTATCGGCCGTGAGATACAAAGCAAGGTATCTAGCTTTGCCGTCGTTGTTGCCGATGAAGAAGTTTTGATGCTGGGCGCTTAGAGCGGCCGCCGGATTGAATACCGCAGACCCATTATAGAATATTCCCCG
>Ga0157370_10005257_pt1 | contig 14560 bp, 11 predicted proteins | sample C35metaG_FD_113463 | JGI IMG/M metagenome (GOLD analysis project Ga0157370, IMG submission 113463) | Corn rhizosphere microbial communities from Kellogg Biological Station, Michigan, USA - C3-5 metaG | ecosystem: Host-associated > Plants > Roots > Rhizosphere > Soil | place: USA: Michigan...
AAAAAAACGGGCCTGGGTATCGTTCTTTATCCGTAAGCCGGTTATTAGTATTGTAATAATTGCGCTGCTGGCAGGTGTAATTGTTTTTCTGCCCGGCAATCTGGAAACAGGATTCCTGCCCGATATGGATGAAGGCAGTATTGTACTGGATTACACCTCGCCGCCAGGTACATCGCTGGAAGAGACTGACCGTATGCTGCGCGAGGTGGAGAAGATCATTATTAAACACCCTGACGTGGCCACTTATTCGCGCCGTACGGGCACACAAATGGGATTTTTTATCACAGAGCCGAATACCGGTGATTACCTGATCCAGCTAAAAAAGAAACGTGATAAAACCACAGAAGAAGTAACCAGCGATCTGCGCGCAGAAATAGAATCTACCCAACCTGCGTTACGGGTTGATTTTGGACAAGTGATAGGCGATATGCTGGGCGACCTGATGACATCTACGCAACCCATAGAAATTAAGGTTTTTGGGAACGATCAGGCTACGTTACAGCAATTATCAAAGCAAATTGCGGATATAGTAAGTAATGTTAAAGGAACCGCTGACGTTTTTGATGGTATAGTTATTGCCGGCCCTGCTGTTAATATTACGCCCGATTATACCAAGCTGGCGCAATACAATATAACCCCTACTATGCTGCAAGCTCAGATACAGACCGCTATGGATGGCAGCCAGGTGGGCAATGTTTTTGAAAAGCAGCAGCTTTCGCCTATCCGCATGGTTTACCCGGGCAACCGCACCATGAATGTTGACAGGTTAGCTAAAATGACGATATTTTTGCCCGACGGACGCTTGCTACCCATTACCCAACTGGCAAAGGTTGAACTACGCCAGGGCGATGCCGAAGTGCAACGTGAAAACCTGCAATCAATGGGCGTTATTGATGCCCGTTTAGAAAACAGCGATTTAGGTACTGTGATCCCGGCAATACAAAAAGGCATAGAACAAAATGTCAACCTGCCCTCAGGTTATCATATTGCCTACGGCGGTGCATATGCCGAGCAACAGCAATCGTTTAAAGAGTTACTGATCATACTGGTAACATCAAGTCTGTTGGTGTTTTGCGTAATACTGTTCCTTTTTAAGCAGTTCCGTATAGCATTACTCATTCTTGCTATAGCAGTGCTGGGCATATCAGGTAGTTTCCTGGCCCTCTATCTTACGCATACGCCACTCAATGTTGGCAGTTATACCGGGCTAATAATGATAGTAGGCATTATTGGCGAAAATGCCATATTCACTTTTTGGCAATTTCGTGAAAGCGCCCGTGAAACATCCATCGATGAGGCAGTTATATACTCTATTTCCACCCGTCTACGGCCAAAACTAATGACCGCCCTTGGTGCTATCATAGCTTTAATGCCGCTGGCCCTGGGTATTGGTGCCGGGGCGCAACTGCACCAGCCTTTAGCCATTGCTGTAATTGGTGGCTTTATAGTAGCCCTGCCCCTACTGCTTATTGTATTACCAAGTATGATAAGATTGGGGTATCGTAATCACATATTCGAAGCGAAATAATTTATAAAGATAAACCGCCCGGTTTTGCCGGGCGGTTCAAATCAAAATTATTTATTAGGGGTATTTACTTTCCAATAACTAATACGTGAAACGCATTCGCGGTAGCAGCGGGCAGATATAACAAGTGTGTTGCAGGATCTATTGCTATTGTTCTTGCACCGTTTTCGGTAGGTACATTTTCAATAAACTGAAACTTATCTGCTGATAACTCTTTAACAACGGTCATTGTTCCGGTCCTGTTAGATACATATGCCTGTTTAAGTTCAGGATCGAATGCTACGCCGTCGCAATCGTCAATCGGAAAGTTACCGAGGCTTTTACCATTTGAGGCGTCCATAACTACCAGCGTTTTGCTGCCGCCGCAGCCAATAAATAGTCTATTTGTGGCTACGTCTATAGCAAGGCCAGATGGCTCTTCGCCCTTTTCAATTTTATACCGGTTTATCACTTTGTAAGTATTTGCATCAATTACCACCACTTCGTTAGTGGTTTCAGAGTTTACAAAGATCTTGCCTTTCCCGTCAGATACGCCGGTTTCGGGCTTGCCGCCAAGCGCAATGGTAGCCACCACTTTGTCGGTAGCCGGATCAATAACGCTTGCATCCATACTGCGTCCGTTAAAAGCATAAACTTTTTTAGAAAACGCATCATAAAAAATGGCATCAGGATTAGTTCCGGTAGCAACAGTAGTGATAGATTTATTTGTTTTTAAATCAAAAACGGTACAGGCGTTATCTCTTCCGTCACTTATATAACCTTTGCCAAAGGGTTTTGCTAATGCTATACCATGTACGCCATTAGTTTTTGATATAACAGCCACAGAGTCGCCAGTTAGGGTCAGTACATGCACCTGGCTGCTATGCGATACGTAAATTCTGTTGCCAGGTCCGTCTACCGTAAGATAGTCCCAACCGCCCGTGCCGCTAATGGGCAATTTTTTTACAATATGTAAACCTGTTTTAGTTTGCGCCTGGGCAGTTAAAGCAAGGGCCAAAATGGCCAATATGCTTATGGGTTTTACAATTTTCATGATTTGGTTTTTTTAAGCTATTTAAAAAAACAATCTGTAGGAAAGTTGGATAGATTTGATGTGATCTTAAATCTCTTTAATAGGAAATCCTCTGTTAGCCATCGGTGGTATTAAATCCGTGCGACAAACAGGCGGAGAATTCAAACGATGGCGGGCGAACCAATTAATCACTCGCAAAACGGCGACGATCTTATTAAATGCACTTTCCGGTTGCAATTATTGCAAACATATCTTTTTACAGGCAACCAAAACAAGAATATCTTTACGGGTAAAGCGCGCTCAATCCAGGCGCTATAAGGGTGCTTACATTTATTGCAAAAAGGCAAATGGTTATACTTATTGGCCATACTTGCTAATCGCGCTCTAAAAGGAACTTAAATGGTTTGATGGCTTGCTTAGGCCGAAGATCAAACTGCCCAATGCTTTTTGTACGGATCAGTTCCACTGCTTCATCAATATCATCTGTAACTAAAAACAAACGGGTATCAGTTAGGTCAATAGTTTTATCTTTCTTCATCTGTTCAATATGCGCGAGCAGATCCCGGTGATATTCTTTGCCAAAAATTATAACAGGAAAATCTTTGATCTTATGCGTTTGTATTAGTGTTAGTGCCTCAAAATATTCGTCAAGTGTACCATACCCGCCTGGCATTACCACAAAGGCGTAAGAGTATTTTACCAGCAATACCTTCCGCACAAAAAAATGCTTCATGTTTATCCATTTGTCCAGGTATGGATTTGGCCTCTGCTCAACAGGTAACACTATGTTACATCCTACAGACCGCCCACCGGCGTCTTTAGCACCGCGGTTAGCCGCCTCCATCAAGCCCGGTCCACCGCCGGTAATTATGGTAAACCCTAATTTGGATATGGCTGCAGAAAGCTTTCGTGTCATATTATAATAGGGATGATCTTCTTTAAATCTGGCCGATCCAAATATGGTTACGCAAGGGCCGATAAAGTGCAATGCTCTGAAGCCTCTGATCAATTCTATCATTGTCTCAATGGTGAATTTAAATTCCTTCCATCGGGAATGCGGTCCATCCAAAAAAATAATTTCAGCTTCTTTCATTTAATTACCTGTATGTTTAGCTTTAATATTTCAAATTTGGCTAAAGTATGGCCACACAGGCATGACTGAGGTCATGCCTAAAAATGACAAGCATCACCATATAAAAAATATGACCCTGGTCACTTTTTCGGTTAATGCTCATCATTACCTGCCGAATAGTTATTTACCAATTTTGTGACAACTGTCACATAAACATATATATGGAAAGCGCAGCGCTGTTAAAAGCAATTATTGAAAACGCCATTGATGGTATAATAACCATCGATGAAAGAGGTAAGATTGAGTCAATCAATCCGGCAGCATGTAAGCTATTTCAATATGCTCCGGAAGAAGTAATAGGGAAAAACGTTAATTGTCTAATGCCACCTCCGGACAAAGAGCGCCACGATGAATACATTAGCAGATATCAAAGAACCGGCGAACCACATATTATAGGCACCGGCCGCGAGGTAACCGGATTAAAAAAAGATGGATCCATCTTCCCGTTCAGGCTTGGCGTAAGTGAAGTGCAATATTCGGGCAGAAAGATATACAACGGCTTTATACACGATCTTTCCCGCGAAAAAGAAGCAGAGGAAAAATTAAGGGATTATACAGCGAAGCTGGAGGACCAGGTATCAGAGCGTACGCAATCATTACGCAACACTGTGTTGGAACTGGAGCTTGCTAAAGAAGAGGTCAGCCAGTCTCTAGAGAAGGAAAAAGAACTCAATCAACTTAAAAGCCGTTTTGTTTCTATGGCATCGCATGAGTTTAGAACGCCATTAAGTTCTATTCAATTATCGGCTGTATTGACCGAAAAGTATGCTCAGCAGAATGATGAGGCCAACATACATAAGCACATCAGTAAAATAAAAAATTCAGTAACTAACCTTACTTCTATTTTAAATGATTTTCTATCACTTGAAAAACTGGAGGCCGGAAAGGTTGAACCCGTATACCAGGTGTTTGATGTTGTGAAATTTGCCGAAGAAATAACCGAGGAAATGCAATTAATAGCCAAGCAAAACCAAAATATTGTTTACCAGCATACAGGCACCACAAGCAAAGTTACGCTAGACCAAACATTGTTAAGAAACTGCGTTATCAACCTCATCAGCAATGCAATTAAATACTCGGGCGAAAACACATTTATTGAGTTTGACTCTGAGATTACCAGCAATGAGCTTATTGTAGTTGTTAAAGACAATGGTATTGGCATTCCCGATACTGATCAAAAACACTTGTTCGAGGCTTTTTTCAGGGCACATAACACAGGTAATATCCCGGGTACAGGCCTCGGTTTAAATATAGTAACGCGTTACGCATCATTAATGCAGGGTAAAATAGAATTTAAAAGCAAAGTTAATCAGGGAACTTCCTTCACCATTTCATTTCCGATACAGCATGAAAACCGTACTGATAATTGAAGACAACAACGATATCCGCGAAAGCACTGCCGAAATATTGCAGCTTACTGGTTATAAGGTACTGCAAGCCAGCAATGGGAAAATAGGCGTTGATCTTGCCACCCAACACCTGCCTGATATTATTTTATGCGATATTATGATGCCCGAGCTGGATGGTTACGGCGTGTTATATATGCTTAATAAGAATACTGATACGGCAACCATACCATTCATCTTCTTAACGGCTAAGGCAGAGCGGGTTGATTTTAGAAAGGGAATGGAATTGGGCGCTGATGACTACCTCACCAAGCCGTTTGATGATATCGAGTTGCTTAAGGCCATTGAGAGCCGATTGGCCCGCAAGCAGCAGCACGAAGCTTTCTTCACCAAATCGCTGCAAAGTTTGCAAACTCTTGCTTCGGGTTCGGGTAAAGGAGTAGCAGAATTAAAAAGTCTGATAGCCGGAAGAAAGATAAGGCAGATACGTAAAAAACAGATACTGTATTACGAAGGCGACCAGCCGCAGGGCCTGTACCTTGTTTTGGATGGCGCCATACGTACCTACAAAATAGCAGAGGACGGCAGGGAGCTGATGATGAACTTATATAAAACCGACGACTATTTAGGAATACATGCCCTGTTGCTCGACGAAGCCTACACCGAAACAGCCGAGACACTGGAAGACACTGCCATTTGTATGTTGCCTAAAGACGCCGTGCTTAACCTGATGAACCGCTACCCCGATGTAAGCATACAGTTTATTAAAATACTGGCAAATAATATTCTTGAAAAAGAAGAACAATTATTACAGTTGGCCTATCACTCTGTACGTAAGCGCCTGGCACAAACACTGGTAAAGTTAAGTACTCAACTGCCGGACCCTACTCAATTTAAAATTCTAAGGGATGAGCTTGCTGCAATGGCCGGCATGGCCACAGAGACAGTGAGCAGGACGCTGAGCGACTTTAAGGATGAGAAGTTAATAGAGAAAAAGGGAAGCCACATACAAATACTTGACCTTAACAGGTTGATAAAAATGAAAAACTGATACGCATCACCTTTTTGCCTGACAAGCCTCATGGCATAGCTGCCAAACCAGCTTTAGTTTTGTACAAAACGCAAAATAATGAAAGTGGTTGCCTACAGCATACAAGCATTTGAGAAGGAGTTTCTGATAAAAGCCAATCAAAAAAAACATGATATAACGCTGATTTCAAACCGGCTGACACAGGAGACCGTGGGTTTCGCGGCCGGAAAAGACGCGGTTGTGGTATTTACAAACGATGACGTATCTGCGCGTATTATAGAAAAGCTAGCTGCTTTTGGCGTAAAGTTTATAGCAACACGCTCGGTTGGTACAGATCATATAGATAAGCAAGCTGCTGCAATTAATGGCTTAAAAGTGGCCAATGTACCCATGTATTCGCCCGAGGCAATTGCCGAGCATACCCTTGCACTAACACTTGCGCTAAGCCGTCACCTTTCTGTGGCTAACCGCCATAGTCACGAGTTTAATTTTAGGTTGGATGAACTTGTCGGGTTCAATTTGCAAGGCAAAACCGTGGGCATAATTGGATTAGGGCACATTGGTTTGATAACCGCTAAGCTATTTAACGCCTTTGGCTGCAAGGTGCTGGGTTATGATATAGAACATGTAGCAGACGATGCCGTTGAGCCGGCAACGCTTGACGAACTGCTGATGCAATCAGATATCATATCGTTACATACACCGCTTACCGATGATACAAGGTATTTGATAAACGATGCTACAATAGCGCTGATGAAGGATGGTGTAATGTTGATCAATACATCGCGGGGCGGCTTAATAAATACGAGCCAGGTTTTAGATGCGTTGCACAACGGCAAAATAGGTTACCTGGGGCTTGATGTATATGAGCATGAAAAAGGCCTTTTCTTTGAAGATCACGAAAATGATGAACATAAAGACGCGCTGCTTACTAAGTTAATGAGTCTTCCAAATGTGCTGGTTACGCCGCATCAGGCGTTTCTAACCCGCGAAGCATTGCAGGAAATTGCCGCTAAAACCATCACTAACCTTGATTTATGGCAGCAGGAAAAATGTGTGGGCGATGCCTGCGTTTGCGCTAAAAACTGTCGCGTTATTCCTAAAGATCTCCTGAAAGATTAAAATACATTTATGAGAACGGATAAGTTATTAGAAAAATATACTGTTGCTGCGCCGCGCTATACCAGCTACCCAACCGTTCCGTATTGGGATAAAGGGCACTTTAATAAACAGCGCTGGAAAGACAAGGTGCATGCCACTTTTAAAAGCAGCAACCAGCGCGATGGCATTAGCGTTTATATCCACCTGCCGTTCTGTGAAAGCTTGTGTACTTACTGCGGTTGCAATACCCGCATCACCAAAAACCATAACGTTGAAGAACCCTATATCAAAGCTGTATTAACGGAGTGGAAATTGTATCTGGCTGTTTTTAAAGATAAGCCGCTGATAAAAGAGATCCATTTAGGTGGCGGAACTCCTACCTTTTTCAGCGCTGATAACTTGTCTACATTGATAAAAGGCATCCTTAATGATAGTTTTATCCACCCCGAAGCCGAGTTTAGTTTCGAAGCGCATCCGGCCAACACCACCTACCAGCACCTGGAAACATTATATAATTTAGGTTTCAGGCGATTGAGTTTGGGTATTCAGGATTTTGATCCACGGGTGCAATTCATCATTAATCGCATCCAAACCTTTGAACAGGTTAAACAGGTTACAGAGGATGCAAGAATGATAGGTTATACATCCATCAACTTCGACCTGATCTACGGCTTGCCGCTTCAAACACCCGCGGGTTTAACACAGACCATTAAAAAGGTGACGCAATTAATGCCCGATAGGATAGCCTTTTACAGCTATGCCCATGTTCCCTGGATAAAACCTGGGCAGCGCAGATTTACAGAAAATGATCTGCCTGATGCCGAAGAGAAAGCCGGTTTATATAAAATAGGGCGTAAACACCTCGTCGGGGCAGGGTATAAAGAGATTGGCATGGACCACTTTGCCCTACCCACTGACAGCCTTTATGCCGCCGACAAAGAAGGCACCATGCACCGTAATTTTATGGGCTATACCCATCAATATACGCAACTGCTGGTTGGGCTGGGTGTTTCTGCCATCGGCGACTCGTGGAATGCCTACGCGCAAAATGTAAAAACCGTTGAGGAATACATAGCGCTTTTAAAACAAGGTGAACTGCCGGTTTTTAAAGGCCACTTTCTAACAAAAGAAGACATGATTATACGCCGGCACATGCTCAATATTATGTGCAAAGGCAAAACCGTATGGAACTTTTATAAACATCCTTTTAAAGACTTTTTTGCCTGCCTGCTGCGTATGCATGAGCTCGCTGCCGACGGATTGATAGATTTTAACGCAATTCAATTACAGGTTACGCCTGCCGGCAAGCAATACCTGCGCAATATTTGCATGACGCTTGATGCCCGCCTGTGGGCAGATAAACCCGCCACGCAATTATTTAGCATGGCCGGGTAAGCGCAATTATTTAGTATTTGTTATTTCTTTTTAGCTGATTTGCTGTTGCGGATCAACCACCGCATCAGATCCTGCGCGGAGGTATAATTTTGCAGGTTAGCGGGGAGTTTGCGCCCATCAACATATTCATTGTATAACCACGGGTCGCCTACGGCAAATACGGTGCCTTTGCCCATTTTGGCAACGGCCATAATAATATCCCCGTTATCACTAAAAGCCGAACGCGCGGGAGATTTAATGCTTAGCGTTGCTAACTCTTTTATGTAGACCTGTTTAACATGCGGAAAGATAGCATGCCCGGGAGGTATATTCAACGTCCCCATTTCAAACTGTAAGCCGGTAACGCGGTTGCGCGAATCGTTATTAAAAGTTATACCGAATTTACCCGCCAGGCGGTTAAAGTGTTCGAACTCGGCGTTGTCTTTATCGTTTCCTAACAGCAATAAAACGCCGCCTTGCTGCACCCAGTTGTAAATACTTTTTATATCGGCATCCTGCAAGTAATTAGGAACAGGGCTTTCTTTTTCGGTATCCGGATCAACAATAATATATACATCAGCCTTGCTTAGTGTGCTTGCATTTGGTGCCGAGGTAGTAAAACTGGTCGACGCGCCTAAACCAGTAAGGATAGTTTTTAGTGATGAGAACCCATTGTTATCATCCTCATCCCATACGTAATGGTATTGCTCTGTCTCGCCGGTAATACGGTTTTTGCGGGTTTCGTGGTTAAAATATCCATCCAGCAAAACATTAACAGGTTTGCCAACGGGCATTGCTTTTAACAGATCAACCTCATTGCACATTTGTATAAAAGCGCCAACGCCCTTCAGATCATTATCCACCACTTTTTCGCTGATGTAGTATTCAAAACTCGCGTCGCGGTAGGGGTTTCCGCCCAGGCCGCTTACGCTGACTGTTCCTTTTAGGGTTTGTAATTCGTTGGCCTCTGTAGCTAAAAACTCTTTGCAAATTCCTTTATAGGCCTTTAGCGCTGGCGCTGTATAGGTGCGGGGTAAGTAACCCAGGCGCACACCCTTGGCCATGGTGTAAGCAAACATACAAGCGGCAGAAGCTTCGTAATAGTTGCCTTTGCGCCCCGGGAAGTTCATTACATCCCACCAGAGGCCATTTTTAGTGTCCTGCACCTTTACAACGGCGGTGGCATAGCGGTTAAGTATGGCTATCAGTTGCTTCTTGTTGGGGTCGTTGTCCGGGAAGTGTTCAAGCGCGTCAACAAGGGCCATGCCGTACCAGCCCATTGCCCTGGCCCAAAAATTTGGCGAATTACCTGTTTGCTTATTGGCCCAGCGCTGCTCCTTTGATTCGTCCCAGCCATGGTAAAGTAGCCCGGTAGCGGCATCGCGGGTATGCTTTTCAATCAAAATAAACTGATTGGCCACATCCTTAAAGTCGGCTGCATTGTGGGTCATTTCGGCATAAGTAGCGTAAAAGGGCTCGGCCATGTACAAACCATCCAGCCACATTTGGTGCTGATACACCTTTTTATGCCAAAAACCACCCTCCTGTGTACGCGGGTGACTTTTTAACTGACTATACAACAGCGAAGCCGCTTTCCAATACTTCTCTTCGCCTGTTACGCGATAAAGCATTAGCAAAGCATCGCCGTTTTTTATGTTATCCAGGTTATAATCTTCTTTTTTATAGGTGCGGATAGTGGTTCCGTCGGCCGAAATGTATTTGTCTATGCGCGCCTTTATGTATTTAAAGTAGTCGCCATTGCCGGTTTGCTTCCACAGGCCGGTAAGTCCGTTGTAAATAACACCCTGATCATAGCTCCAAACAGCATTGCGGCTTCGGTCAAACACCAGCGAATCTTTCCACAATGTCATCACCGTAGCGGCCATGCGCTGCCCGTAGCGCGCGGTGTCTGCCTGTGCCGAAGCATCAAAACAAAGCAAACCGCAAAAGGCGGTAATTAACAACCAGAAATTTCTCCTCATTTAACTAAGTTACAATTAGAAAGGGGATATGCGTAGCGGAGTGATCCAAAAAATACGAATACCCTAAAATTTTGAAGCTGTTTTTCTTGTATCTTATTGACAATTAGCTATTTGTAGTTTTTTGGTGAAACTACTTATTCGTCAGGGAATTTGGCTGTGGCGGTGGGTTAATTAATTGTATATCAATAGGTTGTGAAAGGTAAAAATTTGCCTTTTTTAGGGCGATTATGGATCATTTTGGATCACTTATGGATCAACCAGCTTTAAACGTGTAGCCTTTTTAACCGCTTTACCTATTGGGGCACGAGTATTCAACCCGCTTGCCTTGCGCTGGATACTCGCGCCGGAGTGGTTGACTGCAAGCGGAACGCTTTGCGGGAGCGTGGGATTAATTCTTTAAATCTTTAATTGATAATTCCCGCGTTAATAATTTGTAAAAAGCAGATTCACCACCACTACCCGGCTTGAAATTTCCAGAAGTAAAATCATAGTCAGAAACATTTAATCTCGAAAAAACTGTTTGGAATTGCTCGATGGAAGGGATAATGCCTATTTCAGTTCTAACAATTTCAATATACACCTTGCCTAGAAATCGCATAAAAGCTTTAAAGGCGTTTGATCGCGGTAATATATTTCCTTCGACATTTTTCCCCGCCCAAGCTACTGACCACGTTTTTTCTATGGCACTGAAATAATTAAAAAGGATTAGAGCAATGTCATTGTCTTTTTCTTGAATAAATAAATTCCGGAATGGATATTTATATAAAAAGGCTTCGCTTGCGTAAGCTGGTCTTTTACCATTTATATATAGTAACCTATCTGCGAAAGGATCTGGTGAAATTAATTTTACCAAGGCCTCAACAAATACTGCTTGAGTAAGGGGCTCTGATGATTCTCTGTCTTTAGTTTTAACCCCTAATCTTTTTATTCTATGGAACAAAGGGCTTCTACTATCTGCGCTGTCAAGAGCTACTGCAATTTGATGGCAAGTCCTGAAAGGACTTCTAGTTTTCGACAAACCTTCCAAATCATAAACTAGACTCTTATTTACTTTAGTTTGAGCAAGATTAACTGTTGCAAAAATGTTAGCTTGTTCGTCTATATCTAGACCAATGAATATCGTCGCATTAAATTTAAAATCGCCGCCCACGCTCTGCCAAACAACTTCATCAAAGTTCCAGGTCTCAGTTACAAAAGCGGCAATCCTATGCTGCCCATCAAGGATTTTTGCAACTTTATTAAGTGGAATAGCTTGCTCATCAGCAAACTCGCTATTAAACGGCCTCAATATGAGTTTCCCGTCTACGTCAAACTCTGTACACCTTTGATCAACTGCCAATACTACCCCTGTTGGAAATGAAGCGTCCGGTGATTTAAGGTACTTTTTTATATCAGCTACGCGTTTGGTATCTAGAGGTCTTTGGATACCTAGATATTTTTCAACATCACGTTCTTCAATACGTCTAACATCAGAGAAAGATATCTGTACAAGATCCTTAGCATTTATTGAAGCTATGTAAAATGTTCCGATACGTTGCTTCACTTCAATTACGGGCAATGTTATTTCGTTATTCTCCATTATTATCCAAGGCTTTGTCGAAATCTATCATCGAAATTTTGCTGCTGACTATCTATTTCTTTTTTATAGTCCACGAATCTGCTTTCGTGAAAATCTGTATATAACCGTAATAGGATTGCAATCAGTAGAAATGAGACAGATAACCAAAAATATAAATCTTTATGATTGGGTTTTAAATCGATACCTTCAATGAGGCCGTTTTTTGCAATAATTGTTAATAATAGCGACAAGAAATAAAGAACTATAGCAATAATAAATATCGGTCTAAGTCCTGGAATTTTGAAACCTTCGCCATGAGTTTTGAGGAAAAGTAAAAACAGCGGCGCAATTAAGCTTAAGCAATAAGCAAGCATTTCGCCAGGGATAATTTTCCCACTTATTAGAGTGATATTGCCAGTAGGTATAATAGCTACTACCATATTAATAATTAATGGCAAGAACATAAAAAGCAATAATAAAAGCAGTTTACTACAGCTACTCCAAAATCGATTTTTAAAAAAAGCCTTTACCTTTTCCATTTTACCAACTCTTTATAGCAAGTTCACTATAAACACCTCTTGCTTGAGAATCACCTGCTATAACACTAGCCCTATGTAAATGGTTAATGTTGCCTAGTCCATCATACAATTCTATAATTGATTGATGGTTTGCATTGGTGACTAAAACGTAGGCTCCTCTATTAATCGCCCTAGTGACCGAGTTTTTTAATCTAATTTGATCTTGCCACGAGAATATATTTTCATTATACTTAACAAAACCATTCAAATTATGCTTTACCGTATAGGGAGGGTCGATAAAAATAAAATCGCGTTCGCCTGCTTTATCTATAGTAGTTTCAAAGTCGCAAACGTCAAGCGTGGCTGACTTTAATAGGTTTGATAATTCCTCAAAATTATCGCCATCTAAAACTACAGTCGTTTTTGTGCCTATTGGAACATTAAAACTCCCACCTTTATTGACGCGATAGAGGCCATTCCAACAAGTCCTGTTAAGATATATGAAACGAGCAGCCTTAAGTAAGGGGCTTTGGGGAGTTAGCGCCCTTATTTCGTAATAAAAGCGGTCAGAATGAAGTTTCTGATAGTTTTTCAGCATCTCATAGAGTTCATACCAATCTTCGCGAATTACGGAGTAAGCATTTATCAAATCACTGTTTACATCGCTCAATACCGCCGTGCTAGGATGTAAATAAAAATACATTGAACCCCCACCCAAAAAAGGTTCAAAATATCTATTTACAGTTTCCATGGGGGGTAATAGATCTTTAGCTTTAGATATTAGCCATCTTTTCCCGCCGGCCCATTTTAAAAATGGTTTAAGAGTTTGTTGATCAGTGTCCACTGCGAAATTGGTTTAGTTAGTCTAATTTAAGACTAAGTAGACTAAAATAGAGAAATTATTGTTTTAAGCAACATAAATCAAAAAAAATTAATACTTGTTATACGCACACCTACCGTCTTGCTGGCGCATACGTGCTAATCTTGGCGACATCCCAATCCCACTCACCGCCCCATCCCCTCTGCCTACGTAACATCAAACCTCCCCATGCAAATACGCTACCCGCAGTTGTATGCATGTAAGCCCATTCCTTACCCCCCTCTCTCAAATAAAAAAAACATCCCTATAAAATTTCAGTTATATATAACGATATTTATATCACAACATCAACCCCTAAAGTACCATGAAGAATAAATACCTTTTTTTTGTAACGGTGGCGGCCTGCCTGTTGGCGGCTTGCGGCACCATGCAAAGCATTGTACTGTCAACAATTCCGTATACCACGCCGTTAATGGTTCCGGCATCGGCAAAAACGGGGCAAACACTTACCACCGTTGGCACGGCTACCAGTTTTGATAAGGTTATTTTTAAAAATGGCGAAAATGTTAACCGCATAAATGCGGTAAAAGTAATTTCGGCCGAGTTGAAGACCGCCCTGCCTGCCGACTTTGACCTGGGTCAGCTCAACTCGGTAAAAATATACATGGTAACGGCAGATGAGAGCGATGCCGTACTGGTGGCATCGAAAGATAAAATTGCTGCCGATGCCGGTACCTCTATAGACCTTGATCTGAATAATTCGAGCTTTTTAGACCGTTTTATACGCCAGCCGGATATCCGCATAAAAATGATCTATACCCTGCGCAGCCAGGTTAAGGCCGATGCCAACCTGATATTGATGATGAATTTTAGCGCCAAACCGGTAAACGTACAATAAAGCCTGCATAAGCCCGGTATTGCCCTGCAATACACCGGGTAATGATGATAAAATGAAGATAGTAGTATTGGATGGCCACACCTTAAACCCGGGCGATATTAGCTGGGATGACCTGAAACAATTGGGCGATGTGGTAATATACGACCGAACGCCACCCCACCAGGTATTGGAGCGAGCAGCCGACGCGGATATTCTGCTATCTAACAAAACCCCGATAAACGCGGCGGTTATTGCGCAGTTGCCCCATTTAAAATACATTGGCTT
>Ga0157370_10005258_pt1 | contig 14559 bp, 13 predicted proteins | sample C35metaG_FD_113463 | JGI IMG/M metagenome (GOLD analysis project Ga0157370, IMG submission 113463) | Corn rhizosphere microbial communities from Kellogg Biological Station, Michigan, USA - C3-5 metaG | ecosystem: Host-associated > Plants > Roots > Rhizosphere > Soil | place: USA: Michigan...
AATATTTATTCATTAAAAAAACTTTTATATAGCTGGAGGTATCTATTAGCCAAAACCTCGTCATTAAAATCTTTCCTGATAATCTCTGGTGCCGATTGTTTAATCATTTCTCTCTTTTTCTGTTGGGAAAAAGCTGTTTGCAAATTTTTTTTAATACTATCAATGTCCAATGGACTTACCCAGCCCAATTGTTGATCGATTATATAATCTGATAAACCCACCTTGTCGGAAACCAGCACAGGCGTGCCTACCGATAAACTTTCGACAACCACGTTCGCAAAATTTTCGTTAAAGGAGGTAAGTACCAATAGATCTTGCTGTGCCATTAGCCTGTATTTATCTTCGTTACTAATTTGACCAATCCAATTTATATGTTCTCCGATATTTAACTGTTCGGCTTTTAACTTTAAGTCGTTTATATATTGATCCTTACCAGAACCAGCAATGGTTAATTGCCAATTGATTTCCAATAACGACAGGGCTTCAAATAACAGTTTCAGCCCCTTCTTTTCTTCAACCCGTGAAAGGAAAATCAAACGAAAAACGGTTGGATTTTTTTTACTAATGGTCAGCTGCGGCACTCCGACTGGTTCTTCTATTTTGACCAGATTAGGAATCACAGTAATGCTTTTTGGGGTAATAATTTTTAATATGTCTTGTTTTTCCTGCTCGCTGGTTGCGTGCAGGTGACAATATTCTAAAAGGCTGCGGCCTATGAAACTGTGAATAATTTTTTTTGAAAATGAATTACGATTTTTTTGAGTGTAAGCGGTAAGCATCCCCCTAGGCGATAGTAACACCGGAACCTTATACCTTCTAGCTACCCAGCAGCTTAAAACCGAAACCAAATTCCACCAGGCATGAATATGGATTATTGGTTTTTCATTCTGGAGAGAATAAAAAATCTGATTACGCAGGTTTAACAAAAGCTGTGGTGAAAAATGACTATGATCTTTGGTTATCCGTTTAAAATACCTTACAGGAACGCCTTCAACTAAATTTAGCTTACCTGTTGCCATCTCCAGTTCAATTTTTCCATTTGCAGTTGTAGTCAAAACCTGCAGGTCGTGAACGCTTGGTAAATCATTTCCAGCAGTTACTTGCCTGTCGATAATCCTTTTTAATGCTTCACATAGTTTGGCAACACTTTGTATGGGACCGCCGTAAATGTAGGCTGGTTTGTAGGAAGCTGTAATGTGGATGATTTTCATTTAAATTCGGGTGAGGATAGCTTTAGCCCGTAGAAAATTAAATATAATCAGCATGGTAATATAACTCCAAAACACAGAATTAAACATAAATTCGAAACTATTGCCTCTCCAAAGAATCTGGAAAAGTCCCGCGAACATAACTGCACTTCCTAGGAAATAACTTCCAAATAATATCTCAGCTTTGCAACTGATTACCTGACTTATGTATCCTAAAGCTAAAAGAGCTATCCAAACGCCAAAGTACCCGTATGATAAGAAGCCATCAACGACATACGCAGGCTTTGCTGATACTTGGGATGCTGGATTGATCACCCCAGCTCTATAAACGCGGTTCATTACTACATCCTCGGTGATAGGTTTTTGAGGCCATAATATTCTTGGTATCATTGATTCGATGCCCTGTTTCACAATATCATACTTATAATAGGGGACAAATTGAGGAGTGCTGGTAGTGAAATTGATAAACATGTCAATTTCAGAAAGACGGTTGGTTAAGAAAGACCAATAATTGTTTTGTAGATCTTGCTGAAGATTATTCTTATCCAATACTGCATTTAAACCTTTCTCTCTAGAATAACTGGCATCGCCACCACTATAGGAACTGCTGCGATAAGCACCTATAAAAGTGGGGAGTAGGACAAAAAGTGCAATCATAATAATGACAAATAGTGGGATAATTTTCTTTCCATATACAGGTAAAAGGAATATACCCAAAAGTAACACGCAGATAATTATCGGCTCTTTAAAGCCAGAAACTGTACTCTTTAAAAGGTTACCCAAAAACAGTATAACTGTTAATATAATCAATGTATTCCTTCGTTCCTTAATTGCGTAAGTTAGGCTTATTGTTCCTGACACAAAACTCAGACCATTTAGCTGGACACTAAATTGGTTGAGAAAGCTGATTTTTTCAAATAAAAGGCCAAGCACGAGACTCACTATGGCAAGCTTAAATAAAAATACACTCATTGTACTTACTCTCAAGTCATACCGCTTCTCAAAGTTATAGTTCATCCTGAATAATATTCCATGTATCAGAGCAGCATGTCCGAGGACATAATAGCGTTGGCAATTTGCAATATCTTTAAAGATCCTTAGGTTTGGTAACGCATTTCTTACGTTGTCAAAGTACTCATACCCAAGTGAATTTATATAATAAAATATGGATGTGCACGCCATATATCCTACAAAAATAACATGCATCAAAAAAATTGGCCTTAGCAGTTGTTGGAGAATAGGCAGATCATCTGGCAACTTTTTCAAACGGCCACTGAAAGCCATATAAAAAATAAAAAATGAACCTGACCAGGCGATCAAGTACGAAACATGGGGTAAGTCCTTAAGAAGTATCGAAAATAGAAAAGGAGTATAAACCGGTAGAAAGGCAAAAAAATTCTTAGATAACATGTTTGTTTGTTTGGCTCATTATGGCTTTCACCTGATTTGAAAAAGACCAATTGCAAATTTTAGCCTGTGAACTCTCACCCATTTCTTTCAATTTACTAGTTTTGATCATTATCTGTAGTTTTTCTATTAAACTAGCTAAATTATTTGATTCAAATATAAAACCATTTTCATCATTTTCTACCAGATCTACAGCGCAACCCACATGGTCGGAAACTAGGATGGCTTTACCAGCTGCCATTGCCTCATTTACCGATAATCCCCAGGTTTCATTCAAAGAAGGCAGACAGAATATATCGCAGGCCTGATATACCGCAGGCATCATAGTCTGGTTTTGAAAATCCATAAAGTGGATGCGGTTGGCGGTTGTATGCTTTTCACTAGCTGTTTTAAGCTTCTCGTCCAATATACCATTGCCCACAAATAGTAAATGAGCATTAGGACTATTTATCTTGATAAAGGCATCGAGCAACAAGCCCAAATTTTTTATGGGCTCGAGTTTTCCGGCGTACAAAATCAGAATATGATGTTCAGCTATGTCAAACTGGCGCCGTAAAATCGCTTTTTCATTATCTCGGGGGATAATAAAACGGTTATTGTCAATGGCATGTGGGGCAAATATAAGTTGCTGTTGTGACATTCCGTTTGAGATAAAATAGTCTTTGTTGTTCGTCCCTACATAAAAGGCAATATCTACATTTTTATAAATCCAGGTTAGACTGAGTTTGCGGAGAATTTTTTTCCATGGTGATGAAGGATCGATCAGCGTACTATCACCCCTAAACCAGATTGGTGTGATTTTGTGGTAATGTTTTAAGGCTTTCAAGTGACTTTTATATGCCCATCCGTAAACCAATATTGCATCGGGCTTGAACATGTCGATTTGCTCAAATAGGAAAGGGTTGTCCACGCCACTAAAACTACTGCTGGTTGGATGCTTAGCCGAATTAACTAGAAATTCAAACTCATATCCCTCGAGTAGGGGGAGATCCCAGGTAATTACTCTGCCAAAGCCTTCGTCTATGATCTGCCTTTCGTTTCCAAGAGTATAGAACACCTTGAGGGCAATATCTTTTTCTGCACTGAGTAATTTAAAAACAGGGGCATAATATTGAATAGGGTGTGTGGTTAATACAGCTAAACGAAAAGACATAACTAATTGGGTATGGCAATGATCTCGGCACCCCTAACTTCAGTACTGTAGCTGAATGGCGCTATTCTTCCAAAATTATTGATTGCGATAAATTTAAAACCAAGGTCCTGTAGAAATAAAAACAAATCCTGAGGGTTTTTTGTAGTCTTTAACTGGTAGTTCCGGTCGTATTCAAAAAAAATAACCGGTTTGTCCCTTTTGATAGTTTTCTCCAGCCCCTGTAATACAGGATATTCATAACCCTCAACATCAATTTTTATAAATGAGACTGCTTCAGTTTTTAATTCAGCTAAAATATCATCTCCTTTCCTGCAAACCACACTGGCATTTTTTTCTCCTATTTCAAAAAGGTTGTGTGAACCTGGGTTTTCCAGATTTTCGGTGATGTGGATATTTAATTCCTCATTTTTATTACTCAGTGCATTCGGAATGGGGACAATCTGGTCGAACCGATTCAGCTTTATGTTTTGGATTAAAGACTCAAAATTATCGGGAATGGGCTCAAATGCAATTACCTTTCCCTTGGGCCCAACCAGTGAGGCGAAGTACAATGTGTGAAAACCGATATTTGCACCAACATCTATTACGGTCATACCCTCGCTGATATGTTTTTTAAAATGCATTTTTAGAGCATACTCATAATCACCCGTATAGTAGATGCTAGCGTCGATGTAATTTCTGGTGTCCAAATTCAGCTTAAATTTACCCTCAAGTGGTTGACTGATTAATTTAAAAGACTTTAACATTCTTCTATTATAAAGCCATAGAAACAATTTAAACTGTCCTTTGAAAGGTTTTCGTCTTAACAAAAAGAGGTAGATATAATTTAGCATTTAGGATTTTGGTTTTGAGCTAATATTTCGTCAAACAGATCGCATTGATATCTTGTCATCTGCTCTGCACTGTATTTTTTGATTTTTTCTAAATCTGTTTTAACCTCCAAATTCGATTTTGATGAAAGAAGGTACAGGTAATCAAAAATGATGTTTGGTGCATTAGGGTCTTGAAATGTAGCCATTGAACCAGCCTGACATTCCAGGATAATTTTTGTCGCACTACTCTGGTGGTCGAAAATGGCAAGCAAAGGTCTTTTTGATGTAATATATGGATAGATTTTGGAAGCTGTGTAATTTGGATCATCGGATCCGGGAATAATAAGACCATCAGCATGGCTAATGTAATTTAAGCTGTCATAAAAACCTATGCGATCCGTCTCTTCAATTACATAAACACCTACTCCGTGTTTTTCGGCCAGAGGCAATATGGTTTTAATCCCTTTTCCCTTCGGCGCATAGCTCGTGCCAATAAAGTGGAACCTTAACTTTTTAAACTGCTCAGGATGCAATTCCAAACCAAGCTTAAATCCCTCAAAGAGTAAACCCAACGCTTTCTGCATATCGAAGCCGCCGCGACCAATATAAACCAGGTTTATATATTGTTGATCTAAGCTTATCGGCTGAACATCTCGGATGGTTTTGGCTATATCAAAATCTTTTTCCAAGAAAGCGAAGGGGATGGATGCTGTTGGTTTTGACTTTATTTGGGGATAACGTTTAACTAAATCGTTGATGTAGCCTTGGGATACACTGATGAGCCCATCCACAAACCTCAGGGCTATCGGTTCCAAAAATTTGTTTAAGCGATAAGAAAACCAGTATTTTTTTGGTCTCTGATGCTTTGGGAGGGTTTCATAGTATTCGGAATGCCATGGGTCCTGTATATCGATAACATAGGGGATATGGTATTTCTTCTTCCAATACCTCCCAAGTACTGTAATGGGATACTCTGTTGTAGAGAAGTAAATGAGATCAAATTTTTTCGTGCTTAATAACCTGTTTACATATTTCCAGTAATACACCAAAGACCTCAATGAAAGACTGCCGAGACCAAATTTCGAGGTCCATTTTTTATCGAATGCGTCTACTCTGTGGATTTTTATATTTTCAGGTATGCTTTTCAATAAAAGAGGTTCTTTTGCCAGATCCGAAAAACGTTCATTTACCATTACCACTTCTACTTCCCAGCCAGAAGTATTAAAATAAGGCAAGCTCATCCTTATTCTCTGGGAATCTGGAGTATTGAATGGTGGAAAGTATGGTGAAATTACTAAAAGCCGCTTCAACTTTGAAAAATATGTTTTTTGATGAATAGCATTATCCCGCTTTGATTACCTGCTTTACCACTGACAGAAATTTTATTTTTTCGGTTTCCCAATTTAAACTATTTGTAGCATAACTTTTTGCATTACTCTTATGTAATTTGAGTAGATCAGGATTGTTGATGTAAATAAGTATGACTTCTTCCAATGTCTTGATAGCTGTGTTTTGGTATACAAATCCCATGGCTGGATATTGGTCCATGAACTTTCTCTGAGCGGAGGTGTCAGAGGCAATTATGGCCAGGCCCGATTGCATGTAGGTAAATATTTTATTGGTTAGGCAAATGTCTCTATTTAACGGGTAGGCACATTCGGTTGCCAGACCAATATCAAAAGCGTTGGCTATTTCGAAAATGTTATCTGGGTGAACAGGCTCAAGAATAGAAAGATTTTCCTTTGTGAAAGTTACCATCTTTAAAAGATCTTCATAATAGGATGGGGTTATGTTTCCCAATAGATGAAGTTGAAACGGCTTTTTTATCTTATTTAATGATTGGATGACCTCTTCAAGCCCCCTATTGGGGCCTATAGTTTGTGAGAACCAAAACAGTTTTAAAAAGTTATTTTTCAAAGGTTTTTCGGTAATTTCCTTTTTTGGGAAAACATTCAAAATTGTTGTTACCTCCTTATTTAAGATCACCCTATACTTTTGACTGATGAGTTCACTGGCAGCTGTAAGGTAATCAGCCTGGGGCATATATCGCTCTTCAATTTGTTTTTTTAAGATAACATCGCTATTGTTTTCATCATCAGTCACCTCATTTCGGTGAAAATCTTCCGCATCAAAGCCTGCTTTTGCTTTAGCTATTTTAGCTGCCTTTATTGCCGCTGGTAAGGCCGCCAGGTTATGCGCTATGTATAAATCGGCAGGGTGTTTTTTTGCCTCTTGGTAGAGCAATTCTGAACATCTTCCAATGGCAAGCTCCGAAGCGGTCCGGAAATGCTGAAATAAAAACGAACCAAGTTTAAACCTCAATTTACTATACCAGTAGATCAGCTTATGCTCACGGGGCGATCCCCCTATTCTGATTGCTTTCCATTTCTTCTCAGCAAGCAAATCGACATCTTGAATGGTTGCCCAATCATTCCAGTATTGATAAATTACCGTTACCTGGTAGCCTTCCTGGAACAAAGCATCAGCTTCTTTGATCAAGCGGGGATTTAAGGTAGGTTGCCCTGAAGTGATTAATACAATTCTCAATTTTTCTAGTAAGAAACTATAGCGAACTTTTAATATAAGGACAAGTAATCTTTTGCAATTCTTTTATCACTATATTCTTCCTCGGCTTTTAACCGGCAAGCGGCCCTATTTAAAAGATGGATTTTCTTTACGTGTTCTGCCATTTCTGTAACGTTTTTACTCACATAACCAGTAACCCCCTCAACAATCCCTTCTTTTATGCCGCCATTGTCGAAACCCAGGACCGGGGTGCCACAGGCATAGGCCTCGGGTATAATAATAGGAAATGGCTCAAACCATTCAACGGGTGTTAGAAGAGCGCTGGCATTTCCCAATAAATTATTTTTTTGAAAATCATTAACTGGGCCAATATAAACAATGTTTTCGTTATCAATATGCGGTTTGATTTCCTCCTCAAAATAATGTTTTTCCTCCTTTAAATCCGAGATGTTCCCTGCTATTATGAGCTTATATTTGGTCAATTTTGCAACTTCGATTGCAGAGTGAAGCCCTTTACACCGTTCTATCCGTCCTAAAAATGCGAGATAATTTGTATGCGGGGTGTACTCCTTAAAATCGAAATTATTTACCGGGCTGCAATTATATATTGTTTTCCAGTAGCTCTTGGGTGTTTTTCCTGTTTGTAATATTGCCTGTGAAACAGCTGTATATTTTAAGTTTTTCGGTTTAAGCCTATCGATACTTTGGATGTTTTTAATATTTATATAGCGCATATAGGTTTGCACTTTTGAAATAGGGTTCTTTATAAAAGGCAATAAAAAAAGCAAACGACCGAAATTGTGAACCACGTCATGTTCTTTAACCTCTCTTCTTAAGATAAGGTAGACCTCTGATAACAATTTTAAATTTACCTGGGCTTTTAAAAAACCATTTTGCCCATAGGTAATAAGCCGGTCTGGCGATTTTGAGTTTGGACCTGCAACTATTGTTACCCGATGTCCCATCTCAACATATTGGCATGCAATATCATGGATTACCCGCTCGATTCCTCCATAGTGATCTGGTGGGACAGGAATGAAAGGGTCCATTAAAAGAAGAATTTTCATTGTTTATATAGTCTGGTTGACGTATAATTTTAAATAATTCGTAGCCATGATGGCCGCTGTATATTTCTGCTCAAAAATTTCGCGGCATTTGGCCCTATCAATTAAATGTAGCTGATTTATACTATCAGCAAGTTCATCTACTGTATTACCCTTAAACCCATTAATTCCATGTTCAATAAATTCAGTAAAGCAGAACCGGTTGTAACTTACTACGGGACAACCGCAGGCATTTGCCTCTATCATAGTTGTATTGAATGCTTCGCTATCGAGAGTAGGAATCAACAATGCTAATGCGGAGTTGAGTAAAGTCTCTTTTTGCTGATCATCCACCGGGCCGATAAAGCTAATTTTTTCACCATCGCAGAGGTCTCTCAGATTGTTATTAAACCATTCAATCTCATGAGGATAATCCCCAATTTTTCCCGCAATGATGAGTTTTCTTTTGCTCTTTTTAGCGATTTGTATTGCCTCCAGGATACCTTTACTTAATCCGATCCTTGCAATGATCACCAAGGGGGCGTCCAAGGGCATTTCTCTGTTATGAAATCGGTATAAGTTTGCTGGCAAGCCATTTTGTACGAACTCCCAGTGTCCTTTTAAATGTGCTGATTTATCTTTAATCCATTTTGCACACGGGCAAAAAATCAATTTTTTTGCCCTCAAAGCCAAAAATCTCCTAAATGACTTGCTTTCTAGCTCTGCCATATGGAAAGTGTGTATTTTTCTCGTACCACTCCAGACTTTGGGTAAAAAATAGATTAGCCTACCATGATTATGGATAACATCATATTTATTGACCAGCAAATGTTTCCATATTTTTTGATTTGTTCTCTTTTGGTCTAGATAAGTCCCTATAGGAATAAAATTTACACCGGGTTGGACTACGGAATCATCGTGTCCCATCAATGTCACTTGGTGGCCCCTAGCGATAAGTTCATCTATTAGATATTGTACAATCCTTTCTTTTCCACCAACTGTTACTGCAGGAAATGGAATTACAGGATTAACTATTTGAAGTATTTTCATAGAGAGTGTACTATATCAACATATTGTTTGGCACAAATTTCCAAGGTAAGGTTCTCTAAAATGTATTGACGGGGAGCATATGCATCTTGATTTTCTAGAAATATTGAAAGTTTGTGCTCGAAATCGCTTAACCCCTTAAATTTAAGACCACATCTCTCATCCCAATAAGGCACTGATGAGGATGGGGTAAAACGTACTTTATCAGGGTAGTAGTTAGGATCTACCCAATAATCTTCACGATCCCATGCCATTATCGGTAAATCTGTTGAAAGGATTTGTTGATATGCCATACCCTGTGTTTCATGCTCACATAAGAATATGGCAGCCTTGCTTCTATCTAAACACTCCTTCAAAGACTCATGTGTGTAATTTCCATAGGTTATTACTTCATATTTAAGGTTCTTTTGATCCAATTTATCGAGAATTGGTTTCAACATGCCTGATTGATTGGCTTCTTTGTCCCAAAGAAATTTGCTATACACTAAGAAATCATTTTTTTTAACCGAATTTTTTGGACTCCATTTATATGTGTCAATCCCGACAGGCCAGGATAGTACAGATTTTTCTCCGTAAACAGACGCAAACATCTTTTGCATCCATGGCCCGGGTACAAGAATTTTCTTGATGTTCGGGTGTTTAATCAAAAGATCAGGATAATCAACAGGATGTGAAAAGATCCCTGCCCCAAATATAATAGGGTTTTCCCAATCATATTTATCAATCAAATGAGGTTTTCCAATAATACACGCGATCTCGGAAACGTTTTTTTTGATGTATTTAAAATCATTAAAACGGTATGGGATACCTAGCCGTTCAAGCCCGGCAATTAAACCCAAAGCAACCATCATAATGCTTCCTGGTTTTTGTTCGCCCCGAATGATGTGTCTGATCAGTTTTCTTGGGTAACGGTCGTATTTGAACCAACGATCGTACTCGGGCTCTTGATAAAAAATGTTTAAGGGTTTCAAAATAGACTTTTGATTTTTCTACGTATTGACAGAATTTTTTGCATGTTTTTAAAACCAAATAAACGATACCCAAAACCTAAAGCCCCATTTTCGGGAATTTTAAATGAGGGATTGAGCTCAAGTATCCATTTATAGACATCTAAACCATCTGAGGGATGGTCTTTTGAAATCCATGTAGATAATGGCCATAGAGAAGTACATGCAGCATTTATCCTGCTCTCATTTAGCATCCCGGATTCATCTAGCTTTGATAGGATCTTTCTAAATATGTTTAACGATTGCCAGTTTGCGGCCTGTGACTTTAACCCGCTGTAATTCCCCTGCATTTGGTTAGCATGTTTAACCCAATATCCAGCACAGCCGGGTACAAATGCCAATTTTGGATCTAGCAAGCCGTATTCAAGCAAAAACATTCTATCTTCTCTAAGAGAGAAATCAGGTCGGCGTGGAACAAGTCTGACTTTGTCAGTTCTGAATAACATTCCAAGGAAATGGCTTCCATACCGGGTGCTTAACTGCAATTCCATAAAGTCTTCCCATTCCAGTATTTCGGGGTAAGCGGTTATTGCCTTTGTCTCAAAATCGAATGAATCGACTCTGCTATATACCAACTCAGCTCCTGTTTGCTCTGCTTTTTGAAATTGACTATCAATTATGCCTGGCTCAAGAAAATCATCACTGTCTAAGAAACGGATATATTTTCCTTTCGCAATTGCAATGCCTGCATTTATAGCATAGGTTTGCCCTTGGTTATCTTGCTTAAGTTTTATTACGTCTGGTTGCTTTAGCAACCATTCCCAGGTACCATCATAGCTTCCATCATCAACAACGATAATTTCAGTAGTACAAATTGTGCTTCTACAGCTCGCCACAGCAGTTGGTAAACTCCATAGCCGATTATATGTTGGTATAATAATACTTACATCACGCATTTCTAGGTGAATTTTTATACTGAATGTTTATGTAGCCGAATTTGCCCTTTAACCTAGTAAATCTTAACTCCAGGTAATGATAGGAGATATATGAAATAACAAATAACAATGCCAATTCAATTAAATACGCTGGTGGTGGGTCTTTCAAAAACTTTAATGTGTCTGTGGTAAACAAAAAGTACCGATCAAGATAATCTACAAATTGGTTCCAATAAGGTGGTATTATATAATGATAAAGATAAATACCATAACTGATTTTACCTATACTAATGAGGAAACTGTTTGAGAAGATGAACCTTGTGACCTTATTATAGTTCCCCTCAACGGCGTAGGTTATCAAATTAATGGCTATAATAGAATTAATTGCTCTAATCAGGATTAATTTAAAGCCAAATTGATTGACAAAGAAAAATATTATAGCAACTGGAAATAGTACTTTGAAGGTTGCTAAAATTCGTTTTCTGCTGGTTGGATAAAATTCGCTATAAGCCAACAATGCTCCAATTGAAAATGCAGTAATGCATGGAGGAAGTAGCACGTGAGAAAAATCCCCTAAAAAGTAATCAAATGAGAGTGTACTTAAAATGCCTAACATTAATGCAGCAAGGATGAAGGGTAAAAGATGCCTTTTGGGTAGAAAAATTATAAACCATGGCCATATAAGATAAAATTGCTCCTCAACTGCCAGCGACCATGTATGGGTGATACTATCCCATGAACTAGTTTTGAACACCAAAAAATTAGAAGTATAAGTAAGGTAGTAGCCTAAGTTGGATATAACATTTTGAGCACCGAACAAACATACAAAGAGGATGAGAAGATAATATATTGGAAAAATCCTCAAAGCCCTTCTGATGTAGAAAGCTTTTATTACCCTGAATCTATTTATTTCCGGCTGCTCATACCCCGTATTAAGCAATATCCTGGTTATTAAATAACCGCTGAGTACAAAAAAAAGATCAACGCCGAAGTTTCCATCAGGAATAATTTTCTGAAAGATAAAAGTTAAAATTTCTGATTTAAATTGATGCGGCCCCCAGTGTGTTATAATAACAAAAAAGACTGCTACAGCTCTTAATACATCTAATCCTTTTATATACCTCATTTATTTATTAATCGTCTGCAAACTATTATTCTCTTTCGGAATGTTCGATACTCCTATACCCGAACAAACGGTGAAATAATGGCCTGAAAATGTTCTTCGCAGTATTTTTTAATTTCGAAGGGTATTTTATTGTGAGATTTCCTTTTAACCTGTTCCAGGTATTGAGTTCGCCTGCCAATTTTTTTCTGAGTCTATACACATCGATAAGGTAAGGATGATGTTGGGTATAATAACCTAAGAAATGGACGATCAATGGATGAATGGTTTTATGAGGGTACCAGTTTTGATGCAAGGGATCTGGATAGGGGGGATTGTTTAACTCTGCATAACCTTCAATAACGTTTAATTTGTAGCTACCCTGGCATGCCTGTAAATCTCCCATAATAGTGCCATCATCTGTTATCGGTTTTTCACCGCTCATTTCCATCGCTACGGCCATTAACACTTCATCGTTGGGGGTACCCCTAAGCTTAATGAATCCAATTTCATCGTAACTCTTTTCTAAACTTTGGGCCGTTTCGTAAATATGTTTAGCACGGTCTCCATTTTCCAAATAATATATGCCCCCATTAAACTTAGGCATTTTTTTTAGTTGTAATTTTTTACAAATAGATTCAATATCGCCAAACCATTCGCCTGTAGAGATAAAATCGCCAACAACTGAGACAGTGCGGCCGGCGAAACGATCAAATATGGATTCGATATTTCCATAAACCAAGCAGTCACTATCTATAAATAATGTATTTCCCGGTGGGGCAAGTTTTTCCAGGTGTAGTTTGGTCGAAAATCCCTTTCCCAGTTTATTTTCCGTCAAGGGAATTATGAATACGAATGGTTTTACATCTTCAGAAACAAGTTCCGCTCGATCAGTAGCCAAATAAAACTTGATCCCGGTGTCCTTGTTCCAATAGTAAAACGACCGAGCCAAATTTATGGCAAGGTCTACATAGAGCGCTTTTCCAGTAGCAATGGTTAGCACATTTCTTTGTTCACTCATCTTTTTTCGCTGAATCTGCACTTGTAATTACCCTAAAACAAAATTCGTATATTTTATTGTTAAATAGTTGCCTAAAGCTAAGGGATAGAAATACCATGAAAAGTTTAACCAACATTATAAGGCGCCTGGGAATTGAAGGTTTAGGAATCGTTAACAGGTGCTCCGATGTCCGTGTTTCAAGCGAGTTGATCATGTGCCAGTTTCTTGCTGTCGTTTCCAGATAACCTTCATGTTTAATAGGATAGTTATTTTTAGGATCCAATATTACACAGGCTAACCCTGCTTGGTTAAAGGTTCTGGTTAAAAAATTTTCAAATCCATCGTGACCTAGAACATCTCCTTTAACGGCTATTTTAAGCATCCCAAAAGCGGACCTTAAGTGCTTGGTATTGCAGAGAGAAGGATTGGCCGAAAAGCCGAAATCAGTTTCATATAAATCCCCAAATAATTTTTTCTCCCTTTGTTCATTGTTAAGAGGACCAAATTTGCTCAATATTATCTGGGTCCAATTCGTGTTGCGACTTATTTCTTTTAACAAAAGATTTAATGGTACTTCTTCCTGGAAACTCCAATCATCTTCGAGCCAGAAAAAATATGGCGCATCAATAAGTGCCAATGTTTTAGAAATGCTATTTACATAGCCGTTTCTTTTAAAGTGCTGGATGATGATATCGGGTTTTATGACTTGAACAACTGCCGGATTAATTTCTCCATCAATAGCCAAAATGGTTTGGCTAAATCCAAAGTCAACTTTCTTTTTGAACGATTCGAATGTGCCTAGCAGCAAATGTTCCCTTCCACTACAAGTGAAAATAACTAAATTTACACAAGGGTTAGTTAAGCTCTGGTTGCCCATAAATTTTGTTCTGGTATATTTTCTTGTCCAATAAATTCAAGGTTGTTTATATCCTTAATTACATATCCATTATCACTAAAAAGATTAATTAGGCTTTCAGCTTCTTTAAAAGCTTCGGGGATGTATTCGAATATGATATCTTTAGGGAAAATGTTCCGGCTGAATAGTTCTTTAAAGACAGAAAATTCCTGCCCTTCGACATCTATTTTTATAAGATCTATGTTAGAAATGCCATAGGTGTCAAGCAAATTCGGTAAACTCAGCGTTGCGGCCAAATAATTGTCTAAGCCCAGGTTTTCCGACTCCTGGCTAATCATGGTATTTCCCATATTCCAATATGCCGGAATATTGATGTTGACCACATTTTTTGAGGAACCCACAGCACCCAGGATAGGCTTGATGTTGCCGAACATGTTAATTTGGATATTGTTGAGCAAATAGGTAAATGTTTTCGGGTTGAACTCGATAGCGAAAATTCTCTTGCCCTGAGAAGGGGCGTCCT
>Ga0157370_10005262_pt1 | contig 14554 bp, 8 predicted proteins | sample C35metaG_FD_113463 | JGI IMG/M metagenome (GOLD analysis project Ga0157370, IMG submission 113463) | Corn rhizosphere microbial communities from Kellogg Biological Station, Michigan, USA - C3-5 metaG | ecosystem: Host-associated > Plants > Roots > Rhizosphere > Soil | place: USA: Michigan...
ACGCTGGGAAAAAATTATGATCCACGGTTTACACTCAATGGCTGGACAATTAATAATTGTGTGATTTCAATTGGTGTAAAAAAATATGAAACCACTTTCGGCGATCCTGAGCTTACCGTACCATACAGTGAGTACAGCTCTTATAAAGCTGTGCTAAATATCAGCAGGGATGCGACAGGCTTATTCTGGAAAATGTTCCTGGGAATGTATATTGCTTTCCTTATCGCCTACATTTGTTTTTACATTGATCCGGATGAAATGGGATCCCGCTTCGGATTGAGCGTAGGTGCCATTTTTGCCGTAATCGGCAATAAATATATTATTGATTCTTCTTTACCCGAAACCACTTCTTTTACTTTGGTCGATACTCTTCACGGACTTACTTTATTTTTCATCTTCGCCATTATTACGGCTACGTCTTATTCCTTAAAGTTAGTGAAACAAAATAAAGAAATAAGCGCACACAGGTTCGATATGATCACTGCGCAGGTTTTGCTGTTAATCTACCTGGGACTCAATATTTATTTTATTACACAGGCAAATTCATAAAAGATTCTTGCTTTATTCTGAAAAAATATTTTCGTTTGCCCCTCACTGTTTTTACAAAATACAAATTGGCAATATTTCGCGGCTTATTGCAATTAATAAAATCCCGTTCAGAGTGGTAAAAATTTGTTTATTATAAATTAAATAACGCTTAATTTTATTGGAAGAATTTCCCAGGTCATTAAATTTTATTTTTTTATGCCTATTTATATGGATCGCCACGATGTTTCTGAAATGGTAACAGCAGAAATAGTTGCACAATTACATCAGAAAGATTTAAAAATTCAGGATCAGTTTGGCTGCAGGGGATTAACATACTGGTTTGATGAAAAAAGAAAAACCGCCTTCTGCCTGGTCGAAGCGCCAGGTAAAAATGCGATTCAAAAAATGCACAAGGTTGCTCATGGGCAAGTTCCAAACAAGGTAATAGAAGTAGATCCAAAAATTGTTGAATCATTTTTAGGCCGAATAGAAGACCCGCAGAAAGCGAAGAATAATTCGTTAAATATAATTAATGATCCGGCCTTCAGAACCGTAATGGTAATAAGAAGTTTTTTTCAAAACCAAAAAGGGATAGACCAATTCAAATCTTCACTGAATCATTACAACAATCAGATTCTTAAACTCCTGAAAATTTATGAAGGAACAACAGTAAAACAAACTGGAAATTATTTTTTAGTTTCTTTTAAGTCCGTTTCAAAAGCAGTGGAGGCCGCCATTAAAATTCAATCAGTTTTTAATGCGCTAAAACATGCATTAAATAACCATACGATTTTTTTAAAAATTGCATTAAGCGCCGGGGTACCGGTTACTGAGAAAAAATTATTTTTTGAGGATACGATAAAATTGGCAGAACGGATGTGCAAGGCAATGAAAGGCCAAATCGTTGTTTCATCAGAAGTGAGAGAATTATACAACAGCGAAAATTCAAAGCCTTTGACTGAGGAGAAAAATATATTTGCATTAACACAAACTGACGAAAATTTTCTGACTCTTTTAATGGATTTTACAGAATTCTCATGGTACAATACAAATTTAAAAGTTGATGATTTGACCAGACCTCTTGGATGCAGCAAATCTCAATTGTATCGCAGAATGATTTCATTAACCGGCAAATCTCCACATACGTTTATAAAGGAATACAGGCTGAATGAGGCTCTTGTATTATTAAATAAAAATAACCACAACATTTCTGAAGTTGCCTACCAAAGCGGTTTTACCAGCCCTTCTTATTTTTCCAAATGCTTTCAAAAAAAGTATGGATGTTTACCTTCTGAATATTTTTCTTTCAAAGCTAATTCGTGATTTAAAATTTAAAGGATTTGAACTAAAATTACCATCATTTGAATCAAATGTTGTAGCCTTTATTTTTATACAATGATAATTTTATTCCGGTAATAAAAGAGGTGATCCGCTCACCAAAAAAACAGATTCTTTAAAAATATTTTTCCAAAAATTATAAAATTAAACGTTATGCCAGGCTCCATTAAAGATTTAGATGCTTCTGTTATTAATGATTTCAAATCGAAAATCAGGGGACAGATTATTCTTCAAAACGATGTTGGTTATACAGATGAATCTAAAGTTTATAATGCAATGATCCACAAACATCCCGGGATGATTGTAAAATGCGCGGATGTTGCAGATGTAATGAACTCAGTAAATTTTGGAAGGGAGAATAATTTCTTAATTGCTGTGAGGGGAGGAGGGCATAACGGCGGCGGGCTTGGCATTTGTGATGATGGCTTGGTGATTGATTTATCAGGAATTAAATATGTACGCGTGGATACTGAAACCAAAACCGTTCGCGTGGGCGGCGGAAATATCTGGGGAGAAGTGGATCATGCAACGCATCCATTCGGCCTCGCTGTTCCTGCCGGAATTATTTCTACAACAGGTGTAGGTGGTTTGACACTTGGTGGAGGCGTCGGTTACTTATCCAGAAAATACGGGCTTTCAATTGATAGTTTATTAGAAGCTGATATGGTTTTAGCCGATGGTTCATTTGTTACGGTTAGCGACAATAAAAACAGTGATCTTTTTTGGGCAATCCGCGGCGGTGGCGGCAATTTTGGAATCGTAACTTCTTTCAAATTCCAGGCGCATCCTGTAAAAAATGTTTATGGCGGCCCAACGCTCTGGCCGTTAGAACAGACAATGGAAATAATGGAATGGTATGATGGATTTCTCAAAAATGCACCGGATGATTTGAATGGTTTTTTTGCAGAATTGATTATTCCCGGCCCTCCATTTCCGGAGACGCTTCACAACAAAAAGTTTTGCGGAGTAGTTTGGTGTTACGTAGGTGATATGGATAATGCTCAGGAAATATTTAAACCGGTTCTTGCAATGAATCCTGTGTTTCAACATTTAGGTGAAATGCCTTACCCTGTTATTCAAAAATTATTTGATGGCTTGTTGCCACCGGGTTTGCAGTGGTATTGGCGGGCAGATTTTTTTAAAGAAGCAAATGCAGACGCAAGGCAAAGACATTTGGAATTTGGAGAAAAGATTCCAACGCCTCTTTCGCAAATGCATTTATATCCAATAAGTGGTGCAGCAGGGAGAGTGGCAAACGATGAAACGGCGTGGGCTTACAGAGATGCGAAATATGCGGGAGTAATTGTAGGGGTTGATCCTGATCCGGCAAATGCCGAAAAAATTACCAAATGGTGCAAAGATTATTGGGAGGCGCTTCATCCATTTTCTTCAGGCGGCGCTTATATTAATTTTATCATGAACGAAGGGCAGGATCGCATCAAAGCCAGTTATAAAGGCAACTACAATCGTTTGGCAAAAATTAAAAAGAAATATGACCCCCATAATTTATTTAGAGTAAATCAGAATATTTTGCCGGAGGGAAACAATTAATCTGCCACTTCACATTTTTATAGAAATACAGCTATTCAAAGCATGCTTTTCTTTGCTATCATTTAGATCAGTTATTTTTAGGAAAATGATGCCTATGCGGCTCAGGTTCAATTCCTGTATCCCGGGTCCATATTTCTTGGATCTCTTGAAAATTTAAAATCATATTCTTTAGGATGCCCTGCGCCAAGAAGATTTTTTACAAAATAATCCCATCTGCGGCGCATCATATACGTTGAAAACGGGCCGTAGCCATGCCTGCTGTTTGGAAAAATTACCAGGTCAAAATCCTTATTCGCTTTTTCCAATGCTTCTACAACGAGCAATGTATTGGAAGGAGGAACATTATCATCCAACAGTCCATGAGCCAGCATCAGCTTTCCTTTCAGGTTTTTTGCATAAATTTCATTTGCCTGTGATTCATAATTAGAGGCGCCATTTTCGCCAAATTTCAAAAGGCCAATATATCTTTCACCCCAGTCATCTTCATAATTTCTGTTGTCATGATTCCCGGATTCTGAAATGCCCACTTTAAAAAAATCAGGATAGCGAAACATAGCTGCTGCAGTTGCAAAACCTCCCCCGGAATGTCCCCAGATTCCAACACGGCTGGTATCGGGGTAACCATATTTTTCAGCCAGTTGTTTGATACCTGTAACCTGGTCCGGCAAAGTGTTTTCAGCCATGTTGCCATAGCACATATCATGAAAGCTTTTGGATCGCAAAGGATTGCAGGTTCCTTCAATTAATACAACTACAAAGCCAAGTTCTGCCAATGCCTGGTGGTCCCCACGTGAAGCGATAAAAGACCAGTTCCCCACACTTCCGCCCTGTGGGCCGGGATAGATATAATCAATCACCGGATATTTTTTATTTGGATCAGGATTGGTGGGTGTAAACATGATTCCATACAAGTCTGTTATGCCGTCATGTGCTTTTACAGTAAACTGTTTTGGTGGTTGCCATCCAATTGCTTTCAGCCTGGAAACGTCCTCCTTTTCAAGAGTTGAAACTAACTTTCCATTTAAATCTCTCAACACAATTACTGCAGGAACATCCGGCTGGGAATAACTGTCAATAAAATATTTTTGGGAAGGAGAAAAAGTAATGGAATGATTTCCTGTTTCAGGCGTAAGCAGGGTTAAATTTCCCCCATTAAAATCTATTCTGTAAAAATGAGTAAAATAAGGATTAACAGGGTCTTTGCCATCAGCAAGAAAATACAATTGTCTTTTTGCTTCATCCACTTTCAATAATTTGGTAACTACAAAATCGCCTTTGGTGATTTGGTTTTTCAACTTGCCCGTACGGGAATCGTATAAGTATAAATGGCCCCAATCATCCCTTTCCGAATACCAGATTATTTCATTCGTTTTTGGTAGATAACGCCAGTTAATCGCGCCTTGTCCTGACTCATATTGTGTAGGCACGGTTTCTTCAAACACTTCACGAACGGCGCCGGTGTTTGCATCAGCAATGCGAAATTTTTCAATCTTGTGATCGCGGGAGGTTGAAACAAAAGCCAGTTCATTATCATTCGGATTCCAATCTACATCGTCAAAAGTCCCGCTGCTTGAAATGTCATCGCTTAATGTTCCGCGATGAAAATCAGGAGGAATCCTGAACCGGACAACTTTTGGTGCATCCACATTTATGATTACCCGCTGAATCATAATCACATTTGAATCGCCTGGTAAGGGATATTTCCATGCCTTCAACTCAGGATGGCCAACATTGGTTGTTACCAGATACATGTCTCCAACCTTCCGCTCATCCTGTTGAAAAGTAGCGATTTTCCTGGAGTCTGGCGACCAGCTCACAATAGCCCCATCGCTGTGTTTCCATCCTGCATTGTCTGTGGCATATCCAAAATTTTTAACACCATCTGTAGTAAGCTGGGTTTCTTTTCCGGTTGATAAATCTTTTACCCACAAATTATAATTTTTAATAAAAGCAGATTTTTTTCCATCAGGAGAAACTACTTCATTTCTATCAGGCCTGTAATTGTTTTCTTTTACAGAAACGGCTTGTGTACATTGATAATTCTGCAAGTCGCATTTCCATTGTCTTCCATTTACATTAAAAAAAATAGCGCGTTCATCATCTGAAAAAAAGAATGTTTCAAAAGGTAGCATTTCCGACTGGTACTTTTCGCCTGTTGCGGAAGAAAGAGAATTGGCAAGTTTTTGCTGATCAAAGGCAGGGTTGCGTTTTCCGGTAGAAGGGTTTACTAAAATAAATTCACTGCCGTTTGGATTTAAATCACGATACCAGAATCTGTCACCGGAAAGCCAATGCGGCCTCACGCTTGAATGATCAATATACTTTTGTGTATTAAAAGACAAAAAACCTGCAGCATGATCATAATCTTTTGCAGTTATAGACGGAGCTTGCTGTGCAATTGCGTTAACAGATAATATAACAGCAAAAAATGAAACGAAAAGAAATTTCATAAATGATTCTTGTGGTGTTAAAATAATTACAGATTGGTAATTTGCAAAGTAACGGTTTTCGGAATTCATTTGTTATTCAGAAAAATAAGAATTCCACTTATTTTTTTGTTTCGTGCATTAAAAAAAACCGGCAGTTTTATCCGCCGGTTTAGTCAGTTTATTTCATTTAAAATCAGGCTCTTCTTTTCTTTCTTTTACTTTGTTTTTCCATTTTTTCAGAACCGTTTGCCTCTCTTCCACGCTCTCCTTTCAATGTAGAAGCCAGTTTCACTGCATTGTAGGCATTTACTTCGCCGCCTGTTACAGATATATCGGCAAGATTTACACTGTCCGTTGTTCCCGGTAATTTTACTTTTTCAGTAACCGGTTCAGTAGATTTATCAATTACATATTTTACCTGTTCTGCACTCAGGTCAGGAAAATATTCAAGAATCAAAGCCGCAACGCCGGCTACAACTGGGGTTGCCATGCTTGTACCAGACATAGCGCCGTATTTATTACCGCCAGGTAAAGTGGAATAAATATTTACGCCAGGAGCAAATACGTCAACAGATTTTTTTCCATAATTACTAAAACTTGCTGTGAAGCCGCCATTGGTGGCATCACCGCTTGCGCCTACAGTTATGAAATTCTTAGCAACACCAGATCCATCCAGGAAAACAGGATTTGGAAAATTTTCAGTTGAATCAATATTTTTCGCATCATTACCTGCTGCGTGCACCAAAAGAACGCCTTTACTTTGTGCATATTTTACTGCATCATCTACCCAGCTTTTCTGTGGTGAAAAACCTTTCCCAAAACTCATACTAATCACTTCAGCTCCATTATCCACAGCATAGCGAATTGCGTTGGCAATATCTTTGTCATGCTCATCGCCATCAGGTACAGCGCGCACCATCATAATGCGTACGTTATCTGCAATTCCATTCATACCCAAACCATTATTCCGTACAGCAGCAATGATACCGGAACAATGTGTTCCATGAGAAGGCGTACCAGCCATTACATCATTATTACCATAATAACGATCGTTAATGTCATTCGGGTTATCTTTTACAATTTCGTCTCTGAAATTTTCGGGAGGGGTAGAGGCAGCTTCGCCTTTACGTATTTGTCCACGCAAATAATCAAGAATATCTGTGTTTGAAATATCATAGTTTTTATTTGCTTTCGCCATGTTCAGATATATTGCGGCAGCGATTTTTGCATCAGGATCCTGAGAAGTATAACCCTGAACATCTTTTCCGGTAAATTCTGTTTTACCAAGGTCCTTTTGAATCACTGAATCTCCTTTTTCCAGAACCGGCAATATCCTTTGCATTTGCAGCAGTTCTGCCGGATCAATGCCTTTAGTCACATCATCTTTTGCTCTGAGAAAAGTAGCGTATTCTGCTTTCTGCGCAGCATTCATGGTAGTGGTGTCCACTGTTTTATTATCATATTTATCTTTTAATTTCCAATAAATTCTTGCAGCTTCATAAGAATCCTGGTGCACGTTTCTTCCATCCTTTCCACCAATGAAATTCCATCCATACACATCATCTACATATCCATTGTGGTCATCGTCAATTCCGTTTCCAGGAATTTCTCCCGGATTATGCCATAATATTGGTTTTAAATCTTCCTGTAAGGTATCTACGCCGCTATCAATAACAGCCACCACAATCGTTTTACTTTTTCTTCCTTTCAAAAAATCATAAGCTTTACCAAGGCTGATGCCGTAATAACCGGTAGTTGCCCTGTCCAGTTCATGCCAATCATTTGGGGCTACTTTTTTTGTCTCCGAGGAAGCAGAATCTGCCTGGGCAAAAGTGTAAAAAGGCAATGAAGCCATCAGCGCCATTGCTATAAAAATCTGTTTAATTCGTTTTGTCATTTTAATTGTTTAGTTTATAGAGCACAAATATTCAGAATTTATTTTAAGATAAATCGCCATTTAAAATAATTAAATAATATTTATAGGTTTTTGAGACAGTAGTAGGATCATACCTGCTCTGCAGTATTCTTTATTGATTATAAATACAATAAAAGCCCAATATGGTAAAACCAGTTATAAAGGGCAATAACAGTAAACTTGCACATCCTGACATTTGTAAGACCCGGCACATTGAGCCCTGAAAAGGATTGATTAATGAAAAGTAGTTGAAAATAGAACGGTTTTTTTTGTATAAGCAGAAATATCGAAAATGCAAAATCATCTTTCTTCATCAGATTATTTGTTATGATCAAACTGACTGGAAAACTTTTTAAAGGATTCATGGCAAAAGGGTGGAGGGCGGCATTCATTCTTGCTTTACCTATCACAATTTTTGGAATGCTTTTAGACAATAGCGTTCATTTATAAAAAGATTTAAAAATTAAGAACGGAAAATGAGATTGTTTATCTGTTTACTGAAATATTCACCATTCACTATTTCATTATTCACTATTCACCAAATACCTTTCATCAAACAATTTATTCTCTTTAAATTCTCCTTTCTTACTTTTATTTTTTTAAACAAAAATGTAATGATGATTTTATGAAAAAAATTAGTTTATTGACAAGCTGCTTATTTTTTATTGGTATAAATATTTTATATGCTCAGCAATTATACATGCCAAGAAATATTACCAATGCTTTTAATAACGGAACCCGTTCAATGGATGGAAATCCCGGAAAAAATTATTGGCAGAATGAAGGCAAATATGATATTAATGTAACAGTAACTCCCGAAACCAGGGTGGTATCAGGAGTTGAGAAGATTGTGTACAGCAACAACAGTCCTGATACCTTGAAATTCCTTGCTATTCGTTTTGTAAATAATGTGCACAAACCGGAAGCGCCAAGAGGAAATTACACCAACGATAATTTTTTTACAACCGGGTTAGATATTCAGTCTTTATCTGTGAATAATGAAGATTATAAAGTGGATTCAAAAAACTGGGGAACCGTTGGCGGCATTCGATTAAAGCAACCGCTTTTGCCTCATTCCTCTGTCGAATTAAATATTGCCTGGACCTATCCTTTATCAAAACAGGATGGCCGTGAAGGGCAAATTGACAGCACTACTTTTTATGTGGCATACAGTTATCCGCGTATTTCTGTCTATGATGATTACAACGGATGGGATTTTATTCCGCATACCGGAAGGCAGGAATTTTACAACGACTTTAATGATTATAATTTAGCAGTAAAGGTTCCGAAAAATTATGTGGTATGGGCAACCGGCGATTTATTAAATCCGGATGAAGTATTGCAACCGGCGATAGCAAAGCGTTTGAAGGATTCGTACACTTCTGACAATGTCATTCACATTGCAGATTTTAATGAGATGCAGCAAAATAAAATCACTGCTCAAAATGACTGGAATGTTTGGAAATTTTCTGCAAATCACATTACGGATGTTTGTTTTGCAGTAAGCAAAAATTACGTTTGGGATGCAGCCAGTGTTGTAGTCGATGCAAAAAATAATCGTCGGGCAAGCGTGCAGGCGGCATATAATGATACCGCAAAAGATTTTCATCACTACACACAATGGTCGCAACATTCTTTAAAATATTTCTCTGCAAAATGGCCCGGTGTTTCATATCCGTTTTCCAAAATGACTTCCTTCCAGGGACATGCCGATATGGAATACCCAATGATGATCAATGATGGAACCACCAGGGATTTAAAGTTTTCCCAGATGGTGCAGGATCATGAAATAGCCCACACTTATTTTCCATTTTACATGGGCATCAATGAAACAAGATATGCGTTTATGGATGAAGGTTGGGCCACCACTTTTGAATATCTGATTGGCCAGGAAGAAAATGGAAAAGCGCATGCGGATTCTGTTTATAAAATGTTTCGCATCAGCCGTTACATTCACGATCCATCTACAGAAGAAGATCAACCGATCATCTCTATGTCAACACAGGTAAGTGGTGCGGGCTATGGAAATAATTCTTATGGAAAAGCATCTCTAAGTTATCTGGCATTAAAAGACATGCTGGGCGATGCAACATTTAAAAAAGCATTGCATCATTACATGGATGCATGGAATGGAAAACATCCGATTCCCTGGGATTATTTTAATGCAATGAGTGCAGGTGCAGGACAAAATCTTAACTGGTTTTTCAACAACTGGTTTTTTACAAATAACTATATTGATTTGAAAATAGATACCGTGCAAAAGCAAGCTGATTCTTATACCATAAGTGTAAAAAATGTTGGTGGCTTTGCTATTCCATTTGATATAAAGATTGTTTATGCAGACGGGCAGGTAGTATCGATGCATGAAACTCCTGCTATCTGGCAAAAAAATCAAAAGGACCAGGTATTTAAAATTTCTGCGAAAAAAATAATAAAATCTGTTGAATTAGACGGAGGCATTTTTATGGATTACACTCCCGAAGATAATGTGTGGAAAGGGTAGTTTTTTAATTTCAAATGGTTAAATAATCCGGCGTATGTTTTATTCATACGCCGGTTTTATTTTGACATTTTTTTTAAAAGAAAGATTATAGTCCTGCTTGTTTATTTATTCCCTGTGCTCATTATTTTTTATTCCATCCATATTGACAAACAATTTTAAAACAATTATTATTCATTTTAAAATTGAACAACTTATTTTTATAAACTTTGGAAATATAACTGTCCATTTAATTTTTATCCAAATAAATAATACCATGAAAAAAATTAAACTCTTTTTGTTCACTTCTGTTCTTTGCGTTTTTAGCTTTGCTATTTCTGCTCAGCCAATCACTTCTCCTCAGATTGATGCATTGGTAGAAAGAACCTTGAAAACTTTTGACGTTCCGGGCATTGCTGTGGTGGTCGTGAAAGACGGAAAAATTATTCATGAAAAAGGATATGGAGTAAGCTCTTTAAATACCATGAAAAAAATGGATGAGCATACCCGGTTTGGAATCGCATCCAACAGCAAAGCTTTTACCGTGGCTTCTTTGGGCATATTGGCAGATGAAGGAAAACTGAATTGGAATGATCGGGTTACTGATTATATTCCTGAATTTAAATTATATGCGCCTTATGTTACTGAAAATTTTACCATTCGCGATTTATTAACGCACAGAAGTGGCTTGGGACTTGGTGCAGGTGATCTGATGATCTGGCCCGACAGCAGCACTTTTACTTTAAAAGACATCATTCATAATCTTCGTTATTTAAAACAGGTTTCTGATTTCCGGACAAAATACGATTATGATAATTTGCTGTATATTGTTGCCGGAGAAGTGGTGGCGCGGGTTTCAGGCATGACATGGGAAAATTTTGTACAAACAAAAATAATGGATCCTTTACAAATGACAGAGAGTGCACCCAATTATGATCTTCTGAAAAATAAAGAGAATGTGATTGATCCGCATGCTCCGGTAAATGGAAAAGTGCAGGTGATCCACCGCGACTGGAAATATGTGGCAGATGCTGCAGGCGGCATCTACAGCAGCGTTCACGATATGTCCAAATGGATTATGATGCAAATGAACGATGGAAAATACGGGGAAGGATTAAAAGATCAATTGCTTAAAGAAAAAACACATGAAGAAATGTGGACGCCCCAAACGATTATCCCGGTTCATGGCAAAACAACCTATAATACACATTTTGCTTCTTACGGGCTGGGTTGGTTTTTGAGCGATGAGAATGGATATAAAGTTCCCACTCACACCGGTGGCCTTGCAGGAATTGTAACGCAGGTAACTTTGATTCCTGAATTAAAACTGGGAATTATCGTTTTTACCAATCAGCAATCGGGGGCGGCTTTCAGGGCCATTACCAATACCATTAAAGATAGTTATTTTGGAATAAAAGGAAAGGATCGTGTGAAAGAATACTACGATCAGGTACTTAAAAATGAGGCAGAAGCAAAAAAAATAACTGATAAGGTTTGGGATGATATCAATGCTGAACAGAAAAAAAATAAAACAATAAAAGATTTCAGTATCTATACCGGAACTTATACTGATCCCTGGTTTGGTGATGTAGTAATCTCTGAAAAGAATGGAAAGCCATGGTTCGATTCTAAAAATTCTCCGCGTCTTACCGGCGAAATGTTTCCTTTTAAAGGAAATACCTTTATTGTAAAATGGAACGACAGAAGTATGGATGCGGATGCTTATGTAATGTTTGATCTGGATTATGAAGGAAAGCCAAATGCGATAAAAATGAAACCCATTTCCCCATTGACAGATTTCAGTTTTGATTTCCAGGATTTGGATTTTACGCGAAAAAAATAGCGATATTATCAGTTTAAAAGTTGAAATTAATTTGATTAATAAATGCCTATGAAAAAAATGAATTAAAATGGAAGAAATTGAAACGCATCCTTTTAAGGCCTTTATCCCTGAAAACGCTTCTGTCATTATCGTTGGCAGCTTTCCCGGAAGAGAAGTGACCCACAAAGTGCTTACTGAGGATGAATGGTTTTATGGCTCTAAAAGAAATCAATTCTGGAAAATTATTTCCGGAGTTTATGAAACTGAATTAACTACAAAAGCTCAAAAACAAGATCTTTTTGTAAAACATGGAATTGGGATTGTTGATATTTTTTTAAAAATAAAACGGAAAGGAAACAATAATACGGATAGCAATCTGGAAGTGATTGAGTTTAATGATCAGGCAATTAAAGAGATATTGCAAAACCCAAAGATTAAATCCATTTTCTTTACCAGTAAATATGTAGAAAAGGCTTTTTTGAAATTGTTTCCGGAAACAAAAACCGGACAATCATTGCCTTCACCATCACCACGATTTGCGCGTATGGGGCTTACCGAAAAAATACATTATTATAAAAAGAAATTACCAGAGTAATATATTCTCATCGCGAGGAACGAAGCAATCTCCTTGTCCATCCTTTTTCGTGATTGGCAGGTACGAAGCAATCTCCGGAAAGTGTGCTTTAGAAGATTTTTTCCTTGGAGGGTCTTCACCGACCATCTTAACCTTTGTGGGGTGGTTGCTGAACACATCCTCAAGAGAAAGCAGATTTGAGAAAGGATTGATTTTCAATCTGTACCGTTCGACACGTTCCTTAAAAGATAAACGGAAGGATTTTTGTTGGTAACTTCAATTCCTTTATACAACCAGTTCACTTTATCTTTCATTTTCTAAAAAATAAAATTATGCGTCTCAAAAAAGTGCCTTTGCTACCCGTTTTGCTAATGCTCACTTCCACAATCGGCTGTGGACATAACACAAATGATCGTGTTGCTTCGTCAAACAACCAGTCAGATTCCGTCAAGTTGCCTCCGGTAGAAACCAAATCCCCTAATAGTGATTACAAATCGGCCTTCGCCGGGCAAACCAGGATCGCGGGTATAAAAACAAACACTCCTTACAAAGTAGAAAAAATAGCGGAAAACCTCGGAGCGCCGTTTGCGCTGGTTACCATGCCGGATGGCAGATTGATGGTGACGCTGAAATCAGGCTATATGGAAATACATGATGCCGATGGCAAACTGGTAAAGAAGATTACCGGTTTTCCTGCCGTAGTTTATAAAGGGCAGGGCGGTTTGTTAGACGTGGCTTTTGACCCTGATTTTGCCGGCAACAAAATGATCTATTGGAGTTATTCTGAAAATTATCAAAACGGTAGTTTAACAACCGTTGCTAAAGGAAAATTAAATGAAGATGCAGGCAAAGTAGAGAATGTATCGGTAATTTTTAGGGCCACACCTGCTACTGACGGTAATTTGCAATATGGTTCGCGGTTGGTTTTTGATAAAGATGGAAATCTTTTTGTGAGTATTGGCGAAAAATCTACCCCTCAGAACAGGGTGCAGGCACAACAATTAAATTCATATTTGGGAAAAATAGTAAAAATAACCAAAGACGGTAAGCCTGCTGCAGGAAATCCGTTTCTGAATCAATCTGGCGCCTTGCCTTGCATTTATTCTTATGGCCATCGTAATCCGGAAGGTCTTGATATCGATCCGGCAACGGGAGAATTGTGGGAATCAGAATTTGGCCCGCTGGGTGGTGATGAAATCAACCTGATACAACCGGGCAAAAATTATGGCTGGCCTGTCATCACCTATGGCAGGGAATACAGTGGTGAAAAAGTAGGCGAAGGCATTCAGCAGAAGGAAGGCATGGAGCAGCCTGTTTATTATTGGGATCCGGTAATCTCGCCAAGTGGTATTTGTTTTTATAAAGGAGATGCCATACCGGAATGGAAAGGCAACTTATTCATTGCCGCGCTAAGCGGGCAACATATTGACAGGCTGGAAATCAAAAACAACAAAGTAACGGGAGAAGAACGGTTGCTGGCAGATAAACACAGCCGCTTCCGCGACGTAACGTATTTGGATAATAAACTATATGCGATTACTGATGGAGGGGATATTTATAGGATTAGTAAGCAATAAGCAGAATAGTCGGAGGAATCTGTTGCCAGCCTTTAATGGTTGGCAACCATCCTATCTGTTTTTACTTTAAAACTTTATTTTCTTAAAATCTTTTCCATTGCCTTTTTTTTAGCTAATTCTCCTCAGTTCTTGGTCTTCCTATATTCCTATAAAAGAAAGAGCCTTTTTTGATGCTGGGCGAAGGAAAAGAGCGACTGCGATTCAGTTCGGAAAAGAAATTCATTAAGCATTACTAAAAATACATCACACTCACCATCCCGGAAGGCATGAACGCTTTATTCCTGGTTTTTTCAAGGTATCCGTTTTTTATAAAATTATATTCAAAAGAAATAGCCGTTGCA
>Ga0157370_10005264_pt1 | contig 14552 bp, 13 predicted proteins | sample C35metaG_FD_113463 | JGI IMG/M metagenome (GOLD analysis project Ga0157370, IMG submission 113463) | Corn rhizosphere microbial communities from Kellogg Biological Station, Michigan, USA - C3-5 metaG | ecosystem: Host-associated > Plants > Roots > Rhizosphere > Soil | place: USA: Michigan...
GCGGCGGCAGGCCGCCGTCGAAACTGCCTTCGCCGCGGGCCTGGTGACAACTGGCGCAGTGCGCGTCGTACAACTGTGCACCGCTCCATTTTTCCGCGTCGTCGGGAAATGGCGTGCCGCGTTGCTCGGCCACCCCGTCGAACGCCGCGCCCCAGCTGTCGACAGCCTGGATGTCGGCCGGGTCATGTCGCGCCGGCACCGTCTTCAGGTAAGTGGCGATCGCCTGCAGGTCGGTGGGTTCGAGATGCTGCAGGCTGTGCTCGACCGCCTCGGCCATCGGCCCGGCTGCCTGTGCCTTGCCACGGGCATGGCCGAGCTTGAGGTAGTCGACCAGATCCTGTTCGCTCCAGCCGCCGATGCCGCTGTTTGCATCGGAGGTGATGTTCGGTGCCAGCCAGGTACCGACGGCACCACCGGCCAGTTCGCGCGACGACTGTTCCGCCATCAGCAGGTTGCGCGGCGTGTGGCAGGTGCTGCAGTGGGCCAGCCCGCGGACCAGGTAGGCGCCACGATTCCAGTCGGCGCTTTTGCCGGGGTCGGGCGCGAACGGTTTGCTGTCGAGGAACAGCAGATTCCATGCCGCCATCGACAGGCGGATGTTGAACGGAAACGGCAGCCGGGTCGGTGCCGGCTTGCTGTCCACCGGGGCCACGCCGCGCATGAAGTACGCGTACAGCGCATGCACGTCGTCGTCGGCGGTCTGCGCGTACGCGGTATACGGCATCGCCGGATACAGCCGCTTGCCGTCCGCGCGGATGCCCTTGCGCAAGGCATCGCTGAACTGCCGCTCGGTGTAGTGGCCGATGCCGGCCGTGGCCGACGGCGTGATGTTGGTGGCGATGATGTTGCCGATCGGCGTGGGCACGGTCAGGCCGCCGGCGAACGGTTTGCCCCCGGGCGCGGTATGGCAGGCCACGCAGTCGCCGGCGGTGGCCAGGTACTGGCCGCGTTGCAGCAGTGCGGCGTCGGTGCTGTCGGCGGCATGGACCGACGCCGTGGCGAGCAGGCCGAGCAGCAGCAGGCAGCAGGTCGATGCGTTCATGCGAGGCTCGCTTCGTGGCCGCCATGCGCGGTGGCTGCGTGTGTGTTCTTCGCCGGCAGGATGTGCTCGGCGGTGCGCAGCGCCAGTGCCACGCCGGTGAGCGTGGAGTTCATCGTCGCGGCGGTGGGCATCACGCCGGTGCTGCAGATGAACAGGTTCTCGTGGTCGTGCGTGCGGCCGAACGCATCGACCACCGAGCTCGCCGGATCGTTGCCCATGCTCATCGTGCCGGTAATGTGCTGGTTGTTGGCGAACTGGCCGTCCGCGCTGTAGCGCAGGCCGGTGCCGCCCATCAGTCCGGCGATGCGGGCGAAGTCGGCTTTCGACACTTCCGCGGCACGGCGCGTGTAGTCGTCGATCGCGTAATGCGCCTCGGGCTTCGGAATGCCCATGGCGTCCTTTTCCGCGCTGAGCGTGATGCGGTTGTCGGGATTGGGCAGCACTTCCAGCACGTTCTTCACGTTGATCTGGCGCGCGGCGCGCCAGCGCAGCTGCTTCTCGAATTCCGTGCCGTAGACGCCTTCCCTGATCAGGTCGTTGGTGACGTTGAGCACCTGCGAGATGTTGGTGAAATCCAGCCGGTACGGCGCATGCCGGGAACGGAACGCGCCGTCGCGCAGGGTGTTGATCGAGCTGGGGCTCTGCGGGCCGCGGCCCAGCCACAGCTCTTCGTCGGCGTAGAAGGTGAGCGAAGTGCTGGGGTGATCCATCAGGTGGCGGCCGACCATGCCGGAACTGTTGGCCAGGCCGTTCGGATATTTGTCGCTGGCCGAGAGCAGCAACAACTTCGGGCTCTCGATGCCGTTGGCGGCGAGGATGAACTGCTTGCCGGTGACGCGATGCCCGCTCTTGTCCGGCGCGTAGTAATGCACCGCCGCGATGCTCCCTTTGGCGTCGTGCTCGATGCGGTAGACCACCGCGTTCGCCACCACCTTCGCGCCGGCCGCTTCCGCCGCTTCCACCGCGTTGATGCCCAAATACTGCGCGTTGACCGGGCAGATCGGCTGGCAGCTGTTGTTGCCCACGCAGGCGGGCCGGCCGTCGTAACCGCGGCTGTTGCGCGCCACCGTATTGGCGACCACCGGATACGCCGGGGCCAGCCGTTCGCGGACGCGGCGCATCGCCCACGGCTCGGCCACCGGCTCCATCGGAAATGGTTTCAGGCGCGGCGAGCCGGTGTCGTCGGCGCCGGCCACGCCGAGGATCTCCTCCGCCTCCTGGTACCAGGGATCGAGTTCCTCGTAAGTGAGCGGCCAGTCCACGCCGACGCCGTACAGGCTCTTGATGCGCACGTCGTTCGGCACCAGCCGCCACGCCTGCGCCGCCCAGTGCTAGGTGGTGCCACCGACCGCGCGGATGTACTCGGCCGGGTACGGATACGGCCCGGCCTGTTTCAGGTAGCCGTTGTCCTGCGGCACGTAGATCGGATGCGGTGCCCACGGCGACGGTGGATAAGGTGCCATCCAGTTGCCCTTGAACGGCGAGTTGCGGAACGCGGCGACGACGCGGGCGCGCTCCAGTCGCGGCCCGGCTTCCAGGATCAGCACCGAGGCGCCCCGCCGCGCCAGCCGCTGCGCGGCCAGCGCGCCGACGATGCCTGCGCCGATGACGACGATGTCAGCCGATAGCTCTGCGGACATTCCGATGGCGCTCCTTCAGGAGGGTTTACCAGTCCAGCTTCCGTACGCGCCGCAGGCATAGGTGGGCGGCTTCAGCACGTCGGCCACAATCACCGCGTCGAGCGCGGTTTCATAAGCGACGCAACGCGCGTTTTCGCCGCTGCCCACCACGCCGAGGGCCCAGGCGCTCATGATCGAGCGCGGCAAGGGCGCCAGCGGCGAGTGCTCGCCGTCCAGCACGCCTTGCAGTTGCAGCGGGTCGATGTGGCGTTCGTTGATCAGGGTCAGCAGCGCCTGCACGTCGGCCGGGAAGTGCGGGCTGGCGGTGGCGAGGGCGTCGTACAGGCGGGTCGCCTGCGCCGCATCGAGTGCCTGCCGGCCGACCAGGATCGCGGAGAGTGCGGTGAATGCACCGCGATCGGCATGCGGTGCCGGCTGCGCCAGCGCCCACGGAATCAGCGAGGCGGTGTATGCCGTCAGCAGGCCAGCCAGCAAACGACGGCGCGACGGATCGGCGGGATGGCCGTGGTTTGCCGAAACGCCATCGAGTTTGTCCGGAACCATGGCCCGCCCCCGCGAAATGCAACGCAACCGGCGGCCGAAGCAGAGCCGACAGCACGGGACGTTACTCCGTTTTCCACGCAAGGCGACGTGAAGATTCAAACCGATGGCAGCGATGCAAACGGCGGCAGGTCACCGCAAGAAATCACGCATCCGACAGTCGTCCGGTTGGCAGCTGTCACGAAATCCACGTGGCCCGCGTCCTTGCACTGAACAGCCACTGCCGGCCGCACATCGCAAGGAGAACCCCATGTCCCGTTTCAATGTCTACAAACGCCCCGACGCCCTCAAACCGCTGCTCGCCCTGGCCGATTACGTCAGGAACTCCGGCATCGAACAGAACCTGGTCGAACTGGTGCTGATGCGCGCCTCGCAGCTCAACGGCTGCGCCTACTGTCTCGACATGCACAGCAAGGACGCCCGTGCCGCCGGCGAGACCGAGCAGCGTCTGTACGTGCTGCAGGCCTGGCGCGAGGCACCGTTCTACTCTGCGCGCGAGCGTGCCGCGCTGGCCTGGTGCGAGGCGGTGACCCGGCTCGACCCGATCCATGGCGTGTCCGACGAGGTCTATCAACAGGCCCGTGCCGAATTCAGCGAGGAAGAGCTGATCGACCTCAACATGGCGATCATCCTGATCAACGGCTGGAATCGCATCGCCATCCCGTCGCGCGCGGAGCCCGGTCACTACCAACCAGGCAAGCACTGATCGCCGTCATGGGCACGATCAGGCTGTATCGCCACCCGGACTGCGCGAAATGCGCACGTTACGCGCGCTGGCACCACCGGCTCGACTGGCTGGGACGTTTCGAGGACTCCACGGGCGTGTCGCCCGCGGGTCCGCTGCGCATGGGCGAAGTCGTGGTGCAGAATCCGTGCAGCGGCGAAACACTGCGCGGCGCAGCCGGGTTCGCCCTGCTGTGCCGGCAGATCCCGGCCTACTGGCCGCTATTGCCGCTGCTGCGCATCCCCGCTGTACGCCGTCGCGTCGAACGCGAGTTCAACGGCTGCGGCAGCACCGGTTGCACGCTGGACTGACGTCCGAACCGGCGGACCACGCCCGTACGACGCGCAAGCGTCGTTGACGATGGTGGGTGGCAGCGCCGGAGCATCCCACGGGCCACATGACCCCGGTCGGAAATCCCGGCTGCCCGAACCACGTCGGGCCCATGAAAAGCCGCGGGGCAACCGCGGCTTTTCATGGCGGCGGCGAAGGCAATCAGGCCACGAGGCGCTTCACGATCGCATCGGCAAAGCTGTCGGTGCTGCCCTTGCCACCGATATCCGGCGTCACGCTGGCGCGGTCGTTCGTCATGGTGTCGCGGATCGCCTGGCGCAGCCGGTCGCCCTTGGCCACCATGTCCAGGTAATCGAGCATGTCGGCGGCGGCCAGCAGCAGCGCGCACGGGTTGGCGATGCCCTTGCCGGCGATGTCCGGCGCCGAGCCGTGCACCGCCTCGAAGATCGCCGCGTGCTCGCCGATGTTGTCGCCCGGCGCCAGGCCGAGACCGCCGACCAGGCCGGCACACAGATCGGACAGGATGTCGCCGAACAGGTTGGTGGTGACGATCACGTCGAACTGCTCGGGCTTCATCACCAGTTGCATGCAGGTATTGTCCACGATCATCTCGTTGAACTCGATCTGCGGATATTCCTTCGCGATCTCGCGCGCCACGTTGAGGAACAGGCCCGAACTGGTCTTCAGGATGTTCGCCTTGTGCACGGCGGTGACTTTCTTGCGACCCTTTTTCACCGCCAGCTCGAACGCGTAGCGCACGATCCGGCTGCTGCCCTTGCGGGTGTTGCGCGCGACCGATTCGGCGATCTCGCCATCGGCGGACAGGGTCTGTCCCTCGGAGCGGTAGGCACCCTCGGTGTTCTCGCGCACGGTGATGATGTCGATGTTCTCGTAGCGCGACTTGGTGCCCGGGAAGCTGATCGCCGGACGCACGTTCGCGTACAGATCGAAATGCCGGCGCAGGGTCACGTTGATGGAAGTGAAACCGTCGCCGACCGGCGTGGTCAACGGGCCTTTCAGCGCCACCTTGTGCTTGCCGATCACGTCCAGCGTGGACTGCGGCAACAGCTCGCCGTGCTTCTCCAGCGCGACCATGCCGGCGTCGACGAAGTCGTAATTCAGGCCGCACTCCAGCGCGTCGAGCACGCGCAGCGTGGCAGTCATGATCTCGGGGCCGATGCCATCGCCCGGGATCACGGCAATTGTCTTGCTCATGGGGAAACTCCTTGAAACGGGGAAGCGCGCAGCGACGTGGCATGCCCATCAGGCACGTGCTGAAACCGTCAATTATCGCCGATGCCGGTTCACCCGAACAGGGCCGGCACGTCTCAAGGCGTTGAAAATACTCGCACGCAGCCTGCCAAAAAGCGCAAGCCCGGATGCTCCAACCCGCTCGTCGGGAGCTTGCTCAAGCGTGATCCGGGCAGTTGGCCGGATCCGCCGCCGCACCCGATTCGAGCTGGTCGAGCAGATCCACCGCGCGCCGCAGATGCGGGATCACGATCGAGCCGCCGACCACCAATCCCACGCTGAACACCTCGAAGAACTCGTCGCGTTGCACGCCGGCCTGCTTGCACTGGGCCACGTGGTAGCTGATGCAGTCGTCGCAGCGCAGCACCAGCGAGGCGACCAGGCCGAGCATCTCCTTGGTCTTCACGTCCAGCGCGCCGGCCTTGTAGGTCTGCGTGTCCAGCGCGAAGAAGCGCCGCACGACCTGGTTGTCCTCGGCCAGGATGCGCTCGTTCATGCGCTGGCGGAAGGCACTGAACTCGGCCAGTTTGTCGCTCATGCCGAGTGCTCCAGCAACTGCTTCAGCCTGCCGCTGTGATCGGCCGCCGCCAGCTCCTGGAATCCGCCGACGTGCTGATCGTTGATGAAGATCTGCGGCACCGTACGAGCGCCACCGCTGCGCGCCAGCATCATCTCGCGCTGGGCCGGGTCGGTATCCACGCGCACCTCGCTCCACTCCAGCCCACGGGACTTGAGCAGGTTCTTGGCGGCCACGCAGTAGGGACATACCGCGGTGGAATAGACCTCGATCTTGGGCATCACGACAACTCCGGACAACAGGTGGACTGCAGGCTAAATGGGGTTTGGCCGAGCGCAAGGCAAGCCTCGGAACCGATGCCGCCGGAGGCGGTCACAGTGCTATTGTCGCGTACCCATGGCCATGACACCACGACGCCCCGCCGCGCGCCTGCTGACCGCGCTGATCACCGCCAGCCTCGCCTGCGGCGCCGGCGCCCAGGACGACGTGCGCCTGCCCGACCTGGGCAGCTCGGCCGACGCACTGATCTCGCCGCAGGAGGCACAGGACTACGGCGCCTCGATGCTGCGCCAGATGCGCGCGCTGAACATGGTGGTGGACGACCCGCTGCTGGACGACTACGTCAACGATCTCGGCCACAAGCTGGCGGCCAGTTCCGACAAGCCCAAGGACCATTTCGCCTTCTTCATCGTGAAGGATCCTGAAATCAACGCGTTCGCGGCACCCGGCGGCTACATCGCGGTCAACTCCGGCCTGATCACGATCGCCCGCAACGAGAGCGAACTGGCCGGGGTGATCGCGCACGAGATCGGCCACATCACCCAGAACCATCTGCAGCGGGCATTCGAGGCCTCGAAGAAGGATGCGCCGCTGATGGCGCTGGTGCTGCTGGGCGCGATCGCTGCCGGCGCCGGCAGCCACAGCGGCGACGCGCCGATGGCGGTGCTCGCCGGCGGGCAGGGCCTGCTTGCGCAGAAGTCGATCAATTTCACCCGCAAGGATGAAATCGAGGCCGATCGCGTCGGCATCCAGACCCTGGCCAAGGCCGGGTTCGACCCGAACGCCATGGCGGATTTCTTCCAGCGCATGCAGGACGTGCTGAGCACGGGCGCTGGCGGCGAGGACGTGCCCGCCCTGTTGCAGACCCATCCGGTGACCACCATGCGCATCAGCGACGCCAAGGCGCGCGCGGGTGCGCTGATCGCCGCGCAGAAACTGCGTCCCTCGACCGGCATGGATGCGCGGCAGTGGGCCAGAACCACCGTACCGATGGCGTTCGTGAAGAATCCGGTCGCCCTGCTCGAACCACCGAAGGCCGGCCCGATCGACACGTTTGCACTGATGCGCGAACGCGTGCGGGTACTCGCCGGCGATGCCACCAGTGAAGCGACCTATTACAGCTCCAGCCTGCAAAACCGGCATGATTTCGATACGCCGGCAAATCACTATGGTTACGCCCTGGCGCTCACCCGCAGTGGCCGCGGGGCGCAGGCCATCGCCCAGTTGCAACCGCTGCTGGGGATCTCGCCGGACAACCTGATCCTCAAGCTCGCATTGGCCGACGCCAGGCTGCAGGCTGGACAACGCGCGCCGGCGCTGGAAATCTACCGGGCCCTCAATGCGCAGTCGCCGCGCAATCGCGCCGTGGCGCTCGCCTACGCCAAGGCGCTGACGGCGGGCGGCGACAAGGCCGAGGCCAGCCTTGCCGCGGGTCTGCTGCGGCCGATGCTGGACGATGCCAGCGAACCGGAAATCTACAGCGCCTACGCACGCGCCAGCGACGAGGCCGGCGACGACGTGCGCGCCAGCGAGGCGTACGCGGATGCCAGCTACTACGCGGGCCGGCCGTTCGATGCGATGGAACAGCTGAAGCGCCTGCTCAAGCGCAATGACCTCGATTACTACGCCCGCGCCCGCATCCAGGCGCGCATCACCGAACTGACCCCGCTGGTGCTTGAGCTGCGCAAGCGCAAGATCCAGACCGAGGACAATCCCGACGGACGCCAGCAGCAGTTGCAGCAGGGTGGGGATTGCCTCGGGCGGCTGTGCCTCGACTTCGGCACGGCGCCCGTGGACGCGTGGCACTGAACAAGCCGGGTTTGCACACCCGGATCCGCACCGGCTGAACGTTGCCGCGTCGCGCGATGTATTTGGTGCGCGCCATGCGCCAGAATGAGTCATGTCCAGACCATCCACCCGCCTCACGCCCGTCGTCGACCTCTGCGCCCCGCAGCTGTACCTCAGTCGCGAGCTGGCCGCGCTGGAGTTCAATTTCCGCGTGCTGGCGATGGCCCGCGAGGCCAGCGTGCCCCTGCTCGAGCGCCTGCGCTACCTGAGCATCGTGGCGAACAACCTCGACGAGTTCTTCGAGGTACGCGTGGCGATGCTCAAGCACCACCATGCCTACGGCTCGGCCGCCCCCGGCCCGGACGGCATCCCGTCGGGCGAATTGCTGGCGCGGATCCGCAGCCGCGTGCTCGACCTGGTCGCCGAGGTCTACGCCGCGTGGCAGGAGCAGATCCGCCCGCAGCTCGATGCCGCGAAGATCCACATCCTGACCCGCAAGCACTGGAGTCCGCGCCAGCGCCGCTGGCTGCAGGGCTATTTCGAGCACGAGGTGCTGCCCGTGCTGTCGCCGCTGGGGCTGGACCCGGCGCACCCGTTTCCGCGCATCCTCAACAAGACACTGAACCTTGCGGTGGTGCTGAAGGGGCGCGACGCGTTCGGCCATGAGGGCCACATGGCGCTGGTGCGGGCGCCGCGTTCGCTGCCGCGCATCATCCGGGTGCCGGCCGAAGTCAGCGGTCCGGGCGAGCATTTCGTGTTCCTGGCCGAACTGCTGCAGGCCTTCGTCGACCTGATGTTTCCGGGTCTCAAGGTGGTCGGTTCCTACCAGTTCCGGGTCACCCGCAACAGCGAGCTGATCGTCGAGGAGGCGGAGGTGGAAAACCTCGCGCTGGCCCTCAGCGAGGAACTGGTCGGCCGCGGCTACGCGCGTCCGGTGCGACTGGAAATCGCCAACGATTGCCCGCAGGCGATCACCGCCATGCTGGTGCAGAATTTCCAGCTCGACGACACCGACGTGTACCGCTGCGATGGTCCGGTCAACATCATCCGCGCCGGCCTGATCTACGACTGGCTGGACCGCCCGGAACTGAAATTCCCGCGTTTCACGCCGCAGTTGCCGGCCGTCCTCGACAGCAGCCACAACAAGTTCGAGCTGATCGGGCGGCGCGACGTGCTGCTGCATCATCCCTACGAGAGCTTCGCCGCGGTCATCGACCTGCTGCGCCAGGCCACCGCCGATCCCCAGGTGCTGGCGATCAAGCAGACCCTGTACCGTGCCGGCGAGGACACCCCGCTGGTCGACCTGCTGGTGGAGGCCGCTCGCCAGGGCAAGGACGTCACCGTGGTGATCGAGCTGCGCGCGCGCTTCGACGAGGCGGCCAACATCCGCCTGGCCACGCGCCTGCAGGAGGCCGGCGTGCAGGTGGTGTACGGCGTGGTCGGCTACAAGACCCACGCCAAGATGATGCTGATCGTGCGCCGCGAAGGCGACGGACTGCGCCGGTACGCCCATCTGTCCACCGGCAATTATCACCAGGCCAACAGTCGCATGTACACCGACATCGGCCTGATGACGGCCGACCCGGAAATCGGCGAGGACCTGCACAAGGTCTTCCAGCAGTTGTCCGGGCTGGGCCCGATCATCGAGTTGAAGCGGCTGCTGCATTCGCCGTTCACGCTGTACACGGAAGTACTTTCCAAGATCGAGCGCGAGATCGCCCACGCGCGCGCCGGCCGCCCCGCCAGCATCGTCGCCAAGCTCAACGCGCTGAACGAGGCGCGCGTGATCGCGGCGCTGTATCGCGCCTCGCAGGCCGGCGTGGAGATCGACCTGATCGTGCGCGGCGCCTGCACCTTGCGCCCCGGCCTGCCCGGCATCTCCGAACGCATCCGGGTGCGTTCGATCGTGGGGCGATTCCTGGAACACAGCCGGGTGTACTGGTTCGCCAACGACGGCAACGCGGAAATCTATTGCGCCAGCGCCGACTGGATGGAGCGCAATCTGATGCGGCGCATCGAGATCGCGTTTCCCATCCTCGACCCCGAGCTGGCCACGCGCGTGTTCGAGGAAACCCTCGCCAACGGCCTGGCCGACAACACCCAGGCCTGGCTGCTGGGCGGCGATGGCCGCTACGTGCGTGCCGAGCCTGGCGACCAGCCACCGTACAACGCGCAACAAGGCCTGCTCAAAAGGCTTTGCCCGTGAGGGCCGACGACTGCGCCGACAGCGCCCATGCATGCGAGAATCCGCGCTTTGCCGCTGCGGGAGCCCCGGCGTGAGCCCGACCGAACAGACACCGATCCGCGATGGCGAGCTGATGGCGGCCGTGGACCTGGGTTCGAACAGCTTCCACATGGTGGTGGCGCGCATGGAACACGGCGAGCCGCGCGTGATCGACCGCCTGCGCGACACCGTGCGGATGGCCGCCGGCCTGCGCGCCGACGGCAGCCTGGACGCCGAGCGGCGTGCCCGTGCCATGGCCTGCCTGGCCCGCTTCGGCCAGCGCATCGCCGGGTTGCCCTCGATGCGGGTCCGCGCCGTGGCCACCAACACCGTGCGCCGGCTGGCCTCGCCGCAAACGTTCCTGACCTCCGCCGAGGCCGCGCTCGGCCATCCGGTCGAAGTGGTCTCCGGCCGCGAAGAGGGCCGTCTGATCTTCCTGGGCGCGGCGCACGATCTGCCCGCCTCGCGCGAGCCGCGCCTGGTCATCGATATCGGCGGCGGCAGCACCGAGTTCATCATCGGCCGCGGCCTGGCGCCATTGCACACCGAGAGCGTGCAGGCCGGCTGCATCGCCTCGACCCTGCGCTTCTTTCCCGGTGGCAAGCTGACCCGCGCACGCTGGCAGCGCGCCATCAGCGAAATCGGCGTGCTGCTGCAGCAGTTCGCCGAGGACTATCGCGAATCTGGCTGGCAGGACGCCTACGGCTCATCCGGTACCGCCAAGTCGATCGGCGCGGTCGTCCAGGCGATGAATTTTTCCGATGACGGCATCACCGCGGCCTCGCTGGTCTCGCTGCGCGACGCACTGATCGAACACGGCCAGATCGGCACACTCAAGCTGCCGGGCCTGGTCGCCGATCGCGCACCGGTGTTCGCCGGCGGCGTGGTGATCATGGAGGCCGCGTTCGCCGCGCTCGGCATCGAACGCCTGCGCGTATGCGAAAGCTCGATGCGCGAAGGCCTGCTGTGGGATCTGCTCGGCCGCGCAGGCGGCAGCGACCCGCGCACCGCCAGCATCGATGCGCTGGCGACCCGCTACGGTGTCGATCGCGCCCAGGCGCGACGCGTCGAGTCGACCGCGCTGATGTTTTTCGACCAGGTGGCACGCAACTGGAAACTGGACGCCGACGCCCGCGAGTGGCTGTCCTGGGCCGCGCGGGTGCACGAGATCGGCCTGGCCATCGCGCACAGCCAGCACCATCGCCACGGCGCGTACATCCTGCGCCACGCCGATCTGGCCGGCTTCTCGCGGCAGGAGCAGGAATTGCTTGCCGCCGTGGTCGAGCTGCACCGGCGCAAGCCGGACAGGTCGATCGTCAGCGCCCTGCCGCTGCGCTATCGCGCGCTGTCGCGGCAGATCACCGCCCTGCTTCGCCTTGCCGTCTTGTTCCGGCGCGCCCGCCGGGCCGAATCGCTGCCCCAGATGCAGCTCGGCGGCAGCAGCAAGTCGCTGCGCCTGAAGCTTCCCGCCGCCTGGCTCGATCAGCATCCGCTCACCGCGGCCGATCTGCAGCAGGAACAGTTGCCGATGGCGGAACTGGGTGTGAAGCTGGACAACTCGAGCACGTGATGGCGGGCGCAACGCAAACCGGCCAATCGCGTTGCCGCGTATCATGCACGCACACCCGGACCGCACCATGCCCATGCTGAAATCCCTGCTCGCGACCGTATTGCTGATCCTGCCGCTGACCCTGGCGGCACAAACCGCCAAGTCCGCGCCGGCTGACCCGACAGCCGCCGCGGCCAGACCGCAGGTGCAACTGCACACTTCCCAGGGCGATATCACGCTGGAGCTGTACCCGGACAAGGCCCCCAAGAGCGTGGCCAATTTCCTGCAATACGTGCGTGACGGCTTCTACGACGGCACCCTGCTGCACCGGGTGATACCCGGCTACCTGGTGCAAGGCGGCCTCTACACCCGGGAGTTGCAGCCCAAACGTACGCGGCCGGCCATTCCCAGCGAGGCGGACAACGGATTGTCGAACCTGCGCGGCACGATCGCCGTCGCCCGTGGCGCCGACCCGAATTCCGGCACCGCCCAATTCTTCTTCAACCTGGTCGACAATCGGCGGCTCGATTTCGTCGGCAACCAGAGCGGTCTCACCTGGGGCTTCGCCGTGTTCGGCAAGGTCGCCAAGGGCATGGACGTGCTCGACAAGATTGCCGCGCTGCCGACGCGCCCGCTCGGTCCGTTTGCCGGAGACGTGCCGAATCCGCTGGTGGTCATCGACAGCGCCCGTGTCATCGGCGAGGAAACGCCGGCACCGGGTAGCAGCGTTGCGGCACCGGCTAGAACCGGGCCCACCAAACCCGCCCCCGCAAAGCCACGCAGGAAGCCCGTCAAGCACGCCGGCAGCGGTTGACCGGCATGGCCTCGCTGTTCATCGCCGACCTGCACCTGGATCCCGCGCGCCCGCAGATCACGGCCCTGTTCGAAAACTACCTGGCCAGCGACGAGGTTCGCCACGCCGACGCGCTGTACATCCTCGGCGACCTGGTCGAAGCCTGGATCGGCGACGACGACGACGCCGAACTGCCGCAGCGCATTGCCGCCGCCACCCGCGCCGTGCGCGATGCCGGCGTACCGGTCTATTTCATGGTCGGCAACCGCGACTTCCTGCTCGGCGAGGCATTCGCCCATCGTGCCGGCCTGACCCTGCTCGACGATGGCGCCGTACACGACATCCACGGCCGCCCCACGTTGCTGATGCACGGCGACGTGTTGTGCACCGACGACGTCGCCTACCAGGCTGTGCGCCGCCAGGTGCGCGCGCCCGAATGGCAGGCGCAGATACTGTCGATGCCACTGGCGGCGCGCCGTGCGTTTGCCGCCAAGGCGCGCGCGGACAGCAAGGCACATACCGGCAGCACGATGGAAAGCATCATGGACGTCAATGCGGATGCGGTGGCCGAGGCGATGCGTCAGGCTGGCGTGACAAGACTGATTCATGGACATACACATCGCCCGGCGGTACATCGGTTTGAGCTCGACGGGAAAGTCGCTGAGCGAATCGTGCTGGGGGATTGGTATGAGCACGGGTCGGTGTTGCGGGTGAACGATGATGGGGTGGAACTGCGCGGGCTTGCGATCAGCTGAAAGAGCCAGTGCGTCGAAATCCTCTCTTCAGAAACCGTTCGGGCTGAGCGTAGCGCCGAAGGCGCGAAGTCGAAGCCCTGTGCAGATCGCACCTCTCCGCCAAGTCAGATACGCAAAGCGTCGCTTCGATGATCTCGGCGGCTAGGTGAAGTTCGCGAGGGATTGTTTGGCCCATCCATGGGCCAAACCCCGGCGCGCTGATGCGCTCCGGGGCCAGCCTGCGGCTGTCCAAAATTGTTCCAGACAATTTTGTCGCTCGCGTAGGCAGGGTGCCGAAGCGAACATCGGCGCAGCCGATGGCCCGAAGGGTGAGGCGCAGGAGGCGCCGAATCACCATAGGATTCGTCCACCACCTCTCTCCGCCAGACACGCAAAACGCCCTCCGACGTGGAGCGAGGCAGCGTGAAGTCCGGGGGGATTGTTTGGCCCATCCATGGGCCAAACCCTTCCGCGCTATCGCGCTCCAGGGCCAGCCTGCGGCTGTCCACAATGTTCCAGACAAAATTGTCGAACCCGGGAGGGTTCGTCCACCACCTCTCTCCGTCAGATACGCAAAACGCCCCTTGCGGGGCGCTTTGCGTATCTGGCGGAGAGAGAGTCCGATAAAGGCCCGTCCGGCCCCGTTCGCCCGTTTCCGAAATGTCCTCACAATACCTTGTTTTGAAAGGACTTTTCTGTCTAACCACGTCCGGCGACGTCCGCTAGAATCCGCCTACAGCGTCTATACTTCGTAGGGACGGAAGTCGGGACGGTCAGTTTGGCGGAGAGTTCGGCGGAGGCAAAATGAACAACAGACTTACAGCGATCGGCGTCAGGAACACAACGAAGCCGGGGAGGTACTGCGATGGCGGCGGACTGTATCTGTACGTCCCCGCCGCCGAGTTTCGTGGCGGCAAACGCTGGGTCTTTCGATGGCGCGACAAGCTCACCGGCAAGACCCGTGACAAGGGACTCGGCCCGGTCAGCGATGTGACGCTAATCAATGCACGCGAAAAGGCGGCTGAGTACCGGCAGCAAGTTCGCGACGGCATCGACCCTATCGACGCGGCCCGCGAAAAACTGGCCGCCGCCAAAGTTGAGGGTGCTCGCCTCGTTACCTTCGGTCAGTGCGCGAAGAGATACATGGACGCGCATCGCGACAGCTGGCGCAACGCGAAGC
>Ga0157370_10005266_pt1 | contig 14545 bp, 13 predicted proteins | sample C35metaG_FD_113463 | JGI IMG/M metagenome (GOLD analysis project Ga0157370, IMG submission 113463) | Corn rhizosphere microbial communities from Kellogg Biological Station, Michigan, USA - C3-5 metaG | ecosystem: Host-associated > Plants > Roots > Rhizosphere > Soil | place: USA: Michigan...
GCAAGGCTGCATCGAGCGCGGCGTGTCCGGTGGCTTCGACCTGCGGCTGCGCATGCCGCGGTCGCTGCCAGATGCGGGGATCGCGCAACACATCGGCAACAACGGCGCTCATGATGGCACCCGGATCACACCGACATAAATGCCTTCGATGGCGAAGTCGTCGGCGTCGACCGCGATCGGCTCGAAATCCGGATTCTCGGGCAGCAGCACGATACGGTTGCGCTGGCGCGAGAGGCGCTTGACCGTGATCTCGCCGTCCAGGCGGGCGACCACGATCTGGCCATTGCGCGCTTCGGGGGTGCGGTGCACGGCGATCAGATCGCGATCGAGAATCCCCGCATCGCGCATGCTGTGGCCATGCACACGCAGCAGATAATCCGGACGCGGACGAAACAGGAATCGATCAACGGCAATCTCGCGTTCCACATGCGCATCGGCATCGATCGGCGCACCCGCAGCGACGCGGCCGATCAGCGGCAGCAGCAGATCATCGTTGGCCGCGGGTAGCCGCGCGCGCCCATCGCGCCGACACCGGTCCAGGTACGTGCGCACCGTGTCCAGGCGACTTTGCGGAATGCGCACGATCGCGGTGGGCTCGCCGTACGGTCCGGAACCGGGCTTGCGGCCGGCACCGAGACGGCGACCGCCGTGGCTGATGGGAGGTTTCATGGCACACCTTGATTGCCGTAACGTCAATCAAGTCTAGCACCATTCGTCGCAGGGATTGCGACGGGTTGGATGGGCCTTCAGCCTCTTTGCATCCAGCACGCTCATGCCGCCGAACTTGCTGCGCCACAGGTAGTGCGAGGCTTCACTGAAACCGTGCCGCTGTCATATGCCGAGGCGGACTCAATCATCTCCCTAATCATCGGATTGAGATGTTCTAGCTGAAATGTCTCGTCGTCGATGATGCGATTGACAAGAGCAAGCGCATCACGCAGTTCCTTGTCTTCCATGCTTCCGCCAAACAGAGTTGAGAGGAATCCCATTTGCGGCCTCCTCAGCCATTTATGAACATCAGCAAAATCAAGCCAATCGTGACTGCAATATGCCATTTGTCGATAGTGCGCAGGCGCCCCTTTCCAAGGAATCTGTAACCATTCCCGCCGGTATGCATAACGCGATAGCGCGCAATTGGGAACAGCGGAATCGCCAAGATAACGAAGTAGTAAGTGGTCATGTACGATCCATCTGATCGGTGATCCGAGCTTCCGTAAATCGTGAAACCACACCCGTTGACGGTACGCAACGACGGAGCCGAATCAATCGGATCAAGATCGCCAAGCCTTTCTTGATTGGCCTTGACCGTTTTCAAATTCTCAGAGATTCGATTCCGCAAGTCAGCATCGTTCGCAAGGTTCAGCGCCTTTTCAAGTAAGATGATGCAGGGTGCCCATTTCGACGTGGCGTTACCAAATTCGATAGCACATCGATTACCCCCATGAGCCAAGATGTCGTTGGCTTGCTTGTAGGCGTTACTTGTCGAAGAAACTGGAAGCGATTTCAATAGCTGACTGCCTTCTGCCAATAGCCGCATTCCCTCATTGAAAGCATTTCCTGAATTCTTTTCCGCACTCTTGATGATGGCCTCACTCAACTTTTTAATCGGTTCAATGTTTGCGGTCTCTTCACGCTCTTTGGCAATGCCATCCAGCGCATCGGCATCTTGTTTGGCCCGTTCCGAGATTTCGGGAATTTCCGAGAACAACTCCTGAAGCAAAGCTGTCAGACGTTGCGTCTGAGACAGGATGTTGTGCTTGTCGAACAGATCAAACGCCAGTCCGCGGATTGCCCAGCCCAAGTTGCTGCTGAGGGCGTGTTCGGTGCCTCGTGCTTTGGCACTGAGCTGGATTGGCTGGGCAATCTTGTCCCAGCTCCTCGCGGCAGCCTCTATCTTGTCCACATACTGTTTCACCGCTGCTTCACCGGAAGGAGCAGCGTCTTTGGCAGACTGGATAAGTTTGTGGATATTCTCGGCGCCGGATTGCAATGGGGGCTGGGTCTCCACTTCGTAACTATCGACGAGATCATCGATCAAACCTGGAGCGTGATCCTCACCGCTCAAGGTTGCGCCATCGACCGTATCGATCATCACTTGCACGAGGTTTGCGGAAGGCAGTCTGTCGAGCGCTTCCTTGATGGTGTTCCGGTAATACCGTTTGCGTTCGGATAATTCCTCTTCGATCTGCTCGACCGTTTTCACTTCCGGAAACCCGGAAACTGCCCGATCTTCATTGATGTCGCGCAACACCTCGTTTGGGTTCAATTCTTCGGCGAGATTTGCGGCCTCTTGAATAAACTCGGCAAAGTCCTTTGGATCATGATCATTTTTCACGGACTCGAAAGCCGATGCCATCAAGTTCAGGTGAGCAAGCGTAGGCAATCCCGACTCGTGTCGAACCACCAACGGGTTGTGGCGAAGGCCATCGACCAATTGGGTGGCTTTTCGAGGCGAAACTCCGGGGAGCCATGCGATCTCTGCGCTCAATCGGGTGCGAGGATTGGTCAGGTCGGATCGCGCTTTTTGACAGTATTCGTGATCGAGCTCTAACGACTTTTCTTCAGCCAACTCAACGATTCGCTTGCGGTCATCGCGCGTCGAAACGCCCAAGACGGCGAATGGCGATTTGTTAAGTACAGTAGCGGGGAAGCGGGGCGCAGGCCTGCTCGGTTGTGGCGGAGGAGTTATTGGCGGCGCAGCCGTGTTTTTGGAGACAAAACCCAATTCAGGTGCAGGTGGTTGCGATGGCGGAGATTGCGTCGGCCTTGTCGGGGGATCTGCTGGAGGTTTATTTGGTGCTGCTGGATTCACGGTTGCTGGTGCTGCAGCGGAACCCGAAGATTGTGCCCGCAACTTCGCTAAAAATTGTGGATCTTTGAGAGCCGCGAACGCCTGAACCAAGGCATCACGAGGCACGGACAATTTTTGTCCGGTATGAAGCTCTTGGCCGTAACGCACAAGTTGTGCATAAGTCGAGATGTGGTCCGAAAGCGCAAGTGAAACGGCATATTCGCTGTTCGGTCGCGGAATCGCATTGCAACTTCTGCAAGCGACCAGTGCACCGGATTTTGTGGATCCGCACTTAAAGCAGATAGCCATACTCATGTCGCCCACTAACCCCCGTGCTGGCTTTCAAAGAGGGAGATGCATTTATCACCGACTCTCCGGTACCCATTGTTGCAGTACCAGTTCGAACCTGACACCCAAGCATTCGCGGGGACGTTGAGCTGTTCGCAAGAGTTGCCGACTCTCCGGTACCCGTTGTTGCAGTACCAGTTCGAGCCTGATTTCCATGAGTTGACCGGCGCGCTTGTCATCTCCGTGGGGGCTGGGAAGCCGGGGTGAATTGATTCCCGGTCCGTCACATTAGTTTTTTTCTGCTTGATCAATGCGATATCACTGGAGGTGGGGCGACTATTGGGTTTTCGCGGTGGCGAGTCGGTGCGTGCGACCGTAGAGTGCCGTGAGTTGTTTGCGTCCCTTGAGGCCGGAGTGGAGATGCTTCCCCGCGGCCGATATTGGACAAAACGCTGCCGCCCGTCTGAATACAGCTGGCTCCGAAAAGGCTCGACGCTTGAGCGCACGCTTTCCAACGCGCCACTGCGATAGCGGAAACTCCTGCAGCGACTATTGAAGTCGGCCACCATCGCGTTGAATCGATCTACATCAGAGCCGCTGAAATTGTCGACCGCAGATTTCTCGCCATCCATGCGAATGTCCTCGGCAACGCAGTACGCGATTTGCTCCCGTGAAAGCACCAGATCTTGCCCGACCGGAGGTTTTGCCTCGGCCGGACGCGTCGGAACATGTGGTTGCGGTGAGGCCGAGTAGCTTGGCGGTGTGCTTTGTGCTGATGGCGAGTAGGCCGTGGAGGGCGAAGACGTGTTTTTGTTGGACTGACCGATGAGCCAGAAAATGCCAACAACCACGGCTATGCCGATCCACCACTTACTTGCGGACGAGCCGGAACTCGGTTGTTGCGGCGGCTCGTAAGGTTGCTGTGGGGGCGCTTGCTGCTGCGTTGGCGGTGCAGCCTGCGGAGTCGAACGACTTGCTACCGCAGAATTCCCTGAAGGGTTCGCGGTAGGCTTCTCTGCTGCAACCGCGGGAGTCGTATTAACGTCGGACAAGAGCGAAGAAAGGCCAGCGAAGCCTTTGCCTTGTTCCTTCCTTTTGTCATCTTCGCCCGCAGTCACGATTCCCCCTATATGAAGCCGATTCGACGTTTGGTCTCGCCGCCCTCGCGCGCGTGCGCCGGAGTCGACTTCAGATCGCCAGGTTTTTCGGATCCGCACATGAAGCAAATGGCCATTCCCATGGTTATTGTCGCGTCCCGTACTGCTCCAACTTCGAGTTATAAGTGTCTACCATGTTGTTTGCTTGCTGTTCCTGAATTCGAAGGCGTTGAACCAACTCATTGTAGGCGTCGACGTCAACATTGAACTTATTGATCCGACGCTGAGCCTGCACTCTATTCGTGTTGTATTCGTTGACTTTTGAATTGAACGCGTCCAATTCAAATTGATTGGAAGAGTCAACCAGCGATCGTTGCTGCTCTATCTCGCTTCCTAATTCATCCAGCTGCACTTTGTACTGCTCGACTCGCCGTTGTTCATCGTCAAGAAGAATTTTCTGACGGTCGACTTGAGCATTCATTTCCCGCGCCTTTTGCTGCGCGGATTTTGCGGCTTGTTCGTCCGCGTTGAGTTCCGCTAACCGATATGACGGCACGCTATATGTTGCACCTTCACCGTTACTCATCACGGTCGAATTGGTACTTGTAGCCCGACGCGATGAAACCTGTAGTGGCGGCGTTGGAGTCGAGTAGCTTGGCGTTGTGCTCTGCTCCGGTGGCGAGTAGGCCGAAGTCGGAGTGGAGGCATTCTTAGTGGACTGCCCCATGAGCCAAAGGGCACCGATAATGATGACGGCGTTTATCCCCCAAACCCATTTGGAATTGAACGAACTTGGACCCGGCTGCTGTGGCGGTTTGGAGGACTGCTGCGGTACGGGCTGCGGCTTGGACGGTGCCGCCTGCGGAGCCGAACGACTCGTTCCTGGAGGGTTCGCTGAAGGACTCGCGGGTGGCTTCTCCGCTGCAGCGGAGAAAATAGTATCAACGTCGGACAAGAGCGAAGAGAGGCCAGCGAACCCTTTGCCCTGCTCCCTTGTTTTTTCGTCTTCGCCCGCTGCCACGATTCCCCCTAAACGAATCCGATTCGACGTTTCGTCTCACCGCCCTCGCGCTCTCGCGCCGGAGTCGACTTCATCGCAGCGAGAAGACTGGCCTGATCCAGATGATCTTTGCCCGAGCGCGCCGCGAGCCTAGCGCCCTCGCGCACCACGAAGGAGACGTCTGACAAGGGCCTGCCCGCCAGTTCTTTTGCCAGCGGTTTGGAATCCACATCTGGTTCTTTTGGCAAGGAAGATAGCAACTTGTCCAACAGCGCCCGCACTTCGACTTCGCTGGCGAAGCCAACATTGATGACGTGATCGAATCGCCCGCGGCGCTGGATAGCCGGGTCTATCATCTCGATGCGGTTTGTCATGGCGATGATGAGTACGTCTTTCTTCACTGCCTCCGGTATGCGACGTAGAAACTCTGCCACCTCTTCGACGCGATGATGTCCCGATCCCATCTCGCGGTCAGCAAGGAACGCTTCCATCTCGTCGATTACGAGGACGGATGGCGCGTTTTCCATCGCCGTCTCGAAGACTTCAGCAACCTTCTTGCTCGTTTCGTGGATGTACTTGCTGCCTATGCTGGATGCATCGATCTGATAGTTCGGCCAGCCAAGGAAATCGATCAGGCGCTCAACCGCGAAGGTTTTGCCGCAGCCAGGAGGGCCATGCAGGATGATCGCTGAAGGAAATTCAATGCCGAGCGCCTTGTAGCGGTCGCGATGCAAGATAATGTCGACGATATGCTCATTGAAGAAAGCGGCCAGATCTGAACGACCGGCCAGTTCGAATACTTTGTTTGGCTCAGGTGCGGTGCGCCTAGCTTGCATTTTTTCCTCGGCCGGTACGGCCTCAACCTTTTCGGGTTGAGTCTCCGGCCTGCTTTTAGCCGGGATGACTTCGGAGACTTCGAAACCCGCCGCTTGCACGACATCTTTCAGGTGGCCTGCGCCTAGCCAGCTCATGGTTTGGCGCAAACGGCGAAATGCCTTTGCTGAGATCGGCGCGCCTCCCGTCAGCCAATATCCAAGCACCACATCATCCCCGGTGCGGGAAGTAATGCTGTAAGTGGGTAGCAGTCGCGTGATCTTTTCGACGTACAACGAATCTTGAAGCGCCGATTCAGAGTCGATATCACGCGTCGCCTTCAAAGCCAAAGCAAAAGCCAACGCATCGGTTTTGTTATCTGGAGACTTGGCTTCGCTGACTGGAAGAAGCACCTGGCTTGCGCCACAGGAGATCGATTGAAATTTGAGATCAGCAAACTCGAACGGATTGAATTCGCTTGCCTGTGTTAAACCTGTCGAAAGCCATCGCTCCGCCAGTTCCGCATTGACGACCAACGCACGTCCGCCCCCGGCAGTCCCATATATCTGCCAGTCCTTTCCCTCGAAATCGACAGTGCGAACTTTCGCGCCATCCGGCAAGGAGTAACCGTTCGGGAGCCAAGCATTGATAGCCACAAGCTCAACCTCTCCTGATATTGGAGCCAAGCATCATATCGTCCGCACTGGTCGAACCAATGCTGATCGACAAAAGTTGACCAACCACCTGACGAAGCTTATCGATATCGTTTGCCTTGAGTGCTTCGGCGCCGACGGCTACGAGCTGTGCATGCTGCTTTGCATCGTGGAACAAATAGGCGCGTTCAGCATACCGCTTGAACTCGTCGATCACGAACCAGTCCTGTCGCCAAAGAATCTCGAAATTGCGGCCACGCAAATCGTTGATGTGGGATTCGAAATCGCCGCTGTTGTTATCAATGGCGCGCTGGGCGGTTTTTACCAAATTATCGAACGCAGAGGCTTCGGTGGGGCGTGCGTACTGCCTGACGACTTCGTCGAAGAAGCCAGCCACGTTGTCCAAATCAATCTGGCGAATCTCTTTCAGATTGCTCTTGCGCGTCTGGGCCAGCAACTTCTTGGCTTCCTGCACCAAGTCATCGGCTTGTTTTGCGGCTTCCGGGTCTGGCTGGCTGCTGGCAATTTCTTCTGCCTTCTCGAGCTTTTCACGCGCTTGATCGAGGCGTGGATCAGAAACTTTCGACTCGATCTTTTCCAGTCGTTCGAGGATCTGCCCCGATTGCACTTCAATGAGCTTGGTTTCCTTGGAGTAGTCACGTTGCCCTGATTGGCGGGAATAGAAATTACGTCCACTGTGGAAGGAGCCACCAATCGACGGGACAGAAATCTCCATCACGATGTTGCCAGAGTCGAGGACTTCATAGTCACAGACCAGATCCGCGCCTTTGGTGATCACACCTTCTTCGAAATCTGCGCCCCGGATTTCAACTACGCCGATAAGTCGATTGTCAGAAATCGGGTCGATGATTTCCCCTTCCCATAGCGGAATTCTGAGCGAGGCAGCACTTCCTGCCTTGAGTGCTTCATCAGCCTTGTAGGTTTTCTTGCCTTTCTTCGGAAGCTGATCGCCTTCCTTGACCAGATAGTCGAGTTCCGAGCGGCCTTTCTCTCGCACTTCTACACCAATCGAGTGCGAAGCGGGAATCGCGTCGATACTGGCTGCAGTGCGCGAGATGACGATCTTGTCCTCCTTCAACGCGATAGGCGCACCGTTGGAGTTGAACACGAAAATCTTGAAGGTGTTCTCACCTGGCTTGGTCAATAAAAGTTCCACACCTGCGCCATCCTTGAGCGCAATTCGCCCCGACGACCAGCCGGTGTCCATGCTGTCGATCTGAAACTCCGCGCCAGTTGCATTGCCCTTGCCGACCTTGATGATGACGCGCGCCTTGATATCTGGCGTGCGGGCGTTGTAGGTCAAGGTCAGATCCAAGTTACCGCCTGCGTTGATCGTGCCTTTGGCATTTTTGCGGCCACGGCTCTGCGACTTCCAGTCGATGGACTCGGCGAAGACTGCCGCGCCTTCCGCCACCGCGGTCATGGGGTTCACTTCGGTCGATGCCGCGATAGCAAGTTCTTGTGCTACTCGGTCGCGCAATGGTCGGTATTGGGTTGGCCCGCCGACGAACACTACGCGCTCGATGTCGTTAGCGCTGAGCCCCGCCTTTTCGAGAGTCTCGCGCGTGGCTTGAATGGATTCTTCGACTTTCGAGAAAATGAGTTCGTCATAACGCTCCCGAGTAATGGGAATGTCGAGGTAAATCTCCTCTCCTGCTTGGTCGCGGACTCCGATTTCGGTGTCCGGAGCATTGATGGCCGACGCATCCTTTTGTGAAAGTTCTATCTTGGCCTGCTCGGCAGCAAGCGTAGCGACGCGAATCAGCGTCTTGAACTGCGGATTGACGCTCAGGTCATCGGGCAAATCGAAGTGGTCGAATAGCCAAGGCTTGACGACGTTGTCGAACAAGGCGCGGTCAAAATCGCGCCCGCCGCACATGGCAATTCCACCGTGTGCCAGCAGATTGACCTTCCCGCCTGTACTGTCGGCGATGGCAATATCCAGCGTGCCGCCGCCGAGATCGTACACGAGGAAGATACCGTCATTCTTACGCTGCCGCATGACGCTCATGACCGCAGCCACCGGCTCCTGCATCAATGCTACCCGGCCAATGCCCGCCGCATCTGCGGCAGCCATAGTCGCGTCTTTCTGCATCTGATTGAATGCGGCCGGCACCGTGATTACTGTGCCAGTGTCGCCCGCGCTGCGAACTTCTTCCGGCAGGTAGCCAAACAACGCACGCAGAATTTCCGCCGAACATTCTTCCGGCGTCATTGTTAAATTGACCGCGGACAACTTCAATGGCGTGTTCGTGCCCATGAACCGCTTGAAGAGCGTGGCAGAGTTGTCGGGACTGCGTGCGGATTGGCGATAAGCCTTCGCCCCGACGTACTTGCCACCTCGCTTGTCGATGTAAATGGCCGACGGCGTGACGTCATTCTGCTCAGGACTCTTGTAAAGCTGAATTTTCTCGCCGTCGAAGGAGCAGATGGCACTATTGGTCGTGCCGAGGTCGATACCAACGTACTTCATAGCGTCACCTTCCTGAGCATCACCGATCCCTCCCGGCGTACACCGTTTAACCCCATGATGATGGGTTCCAACATCTGGTCAACAATCAAGTGATCATCGCCTCCGAAATCGTCCATGTTGATGGCTGACGCAGCCATGCCGGCGTCGTAAGGCAAGCCCTCGACGTTCACCAACTTGAAGCCATTTGATTCGAGGTTCTCTTCGATCTTCTTCTGGAAGTAACGGAGCTGATTGGCGTAACGTCCAGACTCGCCTGCATCTAGCTTGCCGACGACCTTTCCAAACAGACGCGAAAAGCGCCAGCTCTCTACCGCAACGTCGATTAGCGATTTCTCGAGCGATTCCTGGCGGTTTTCGTTGGATTCTGGGTCCATTTTCATCTCCATTGAGCGAACAAAACCGCCCGATAATCAAAGGGAGGAGTCGGGAGAAGGTGCCGTCGATGGAGGGAGTTTTGCCCTGCCTCCACCCCTACGGTCAAATCAAATGCCCCTGAATCCCTGCAACCACGCTACCAAGGCTGGCCGGGGTAGCCACCGGTTCTGACCTACTTTACTCCAGTGTTTCCCAACGGCGAAACTGATACAGCGCCTGTATCTCACGAACTGAGATGAGACTTACCCACTCTGGCGCATAACAATCAAGCATTTGCCACAGTGATTCTGGCAATAGGTGCATCCAGCTCGTCAACACGAGCCACCACACCTTCAAGCTGTGAGAACTGATGTCGGGAGATTTCGCCGCGATGTGAGTAAGAGAAAGTCCCTCGCGGGTCTTGCTGCGTCTCTTAAAACTGAGATGCATCTAGCGCCCAAGGAAATTGCTGCCAGGTAGCGACTGATCTGGACCATCCTTGACCTTGGCTAGTAGTCACAACAAAACCAACGGGCACCTTTTTGGCAACGGCGTATCCTTGACAGACTTTTCGCGACCCGTCGTAGATCCATGTGCTGCTCCGCCGAAGTGCAGGAAGACTATCGCTGGTACGTGCGTACGTTCGGCGCCAAGATCGACATCGCCGATTTCGTGCGCCTGTACACGGCGCGGATGAGCGACAAGAACATCCGCATCGGAAAGGCCATGGATGCGGCGTTCGCCCATCCCAAATCGAATGACGAGCGCAAGATCAAAGCGCTGATCGACGAATACGAGATGAGCCAGGCCGCCAAGCTGGAGCAGGAGCTGCTCAAGCAGCCGAAGCGCCTGGCGGACGCGCAACGGGTTCTCAAGACGAAGCCTACCAAGAAGGCCCAGGAAGACCAGCGCATCGCCGCGCAGAAGATCGACTGGGCGCTGGGCAAGCTCAACGACCTGCGTCGCACCGAGCCCAAGGACAGGGACTCGCGGATCTTCCCGGGGTGGTATGCACCAGTGATGATCCGGGAGGGCGTCAGAAAAGTCATCAAGCCCATGCGCTACCAGTGCCGCCTCGCTGGCAAGCCTGCGTTCTATGACACGAAGTACCCAGGCACCTACAACGCGCGCCGTGACAACCTCGAAGGCTTTTGGAAGAACCAGTTCGGCCACACGCACGGCCTGATGGTCGTGAGCGCCTTCTACGAGAACGTCAGTCTGCACAAGGTCGAGCAGCGCGAACTCGCTCCCGGCGAAAAGGAACAGAATGTCGTGCTGCAGTTCAAGCCGCGCCCACGCCACGACATGCTCGTGGCCTGCCTGTGGTCGCACTGGAAGGGCAAGGCTGGAGAACCGGATCTGTTGTCATTCGCCGCGATCACCGACGAACCGCCACCGGAAATCGCGGCCGCCGGCCACGATCGCTGCATTATTCCGATCAAGCAGGAAAACATCGAAGCCTGGCTTGATCCGGATCCGTCGCGCCTCAACGATTTGTACGCGATGCTCGATGATCGAGAGCGGCCGTATTACGAGCACGCGATGGCAGCGTGACGGAATCCAGACTCCGGACAACGGAATGTTGAAACTTCCGCTGACCACGTTACGTTCAATTCTCAATCAGGCAGCGGCGTCCTTGAGCTTCTTCAGCGGACGCACCTTGACCCGCACCGAGGCGGGCTTGGCCGCGAACCATTGTTCCTGTTTGGTGAACGGATTGATGCCCTTGCGCTTGGGCTTGGCCGGAATGGAGGCAACCGTGATCTTGATCAGTCCAGGCAGGACAAAGGTACGCGCGCCGTTCTTGTTGACCGAACCGACCACGGCACCCTCAAGCGCTGCCATTACGGAGCGCACGTCCTTGGCCATGACGCCGCACGCCTGCGTGATGTGCTCGACCAACCCGGATTTGCTGAGCACCTGTTTGATCGGCTTGTTGGCAGCCGACTTGGATGAAGATTTTGGTGCGGCCTTCTTGGCGGATTTCTTGGTTGCCATGAACTTTCCCTTTGGATGTTTGAGTTGGCGCAGGCCGACGGGCCATGCGGAATCGTGAATGTACGCTACATTCCGCGCAGGGCCAACGGATTCGTCTAAGGTCATCAACATCGCCTCTCCCGGCACCTCGAAAACGCGCCAAGGACTGTGACGCTTCACGATGAGTCTCCTTTGTAGGATGCCAAATCCAGGACGACGACAACGCTGCATACCTCGCACTGCAAGCCCACACTGCCGACCCGCAGGTCAATGCATCTCGCTATGCCCCGTCGAGCGCGCAAATTACGTTGCGGACACAGGCATGTCTGTACGCCAGCGTACACAGCGAGCGCCAATGCCGTTCTGGGTATCGTAGATACGTGCTCGCCGCCACTCCGCGTGACGTCCAAAGCGTCTGCGGTGATTACCCTGCAGTCATGCGTATTGCCACGAAGCCCGCAAGAGCAACGAATGCTGCGAGCAAGACCATGGCCCACGCGGAAAGGGTGGGAGTGATGCCGATTTGGGGCAGCCCCGCGGAGATGGTCACGCTTTCGTTCGCATCGTTGCAGGCTGTTGCCGAAGCAGCGTTGGCTGCATCGCCGCTATAGGTCGCAATCCATCGATAAATGCCCACAGATATCGGCGTGAACCCAGCGGAAACGTAGCTGCCGTTGCCGGCCACTGTCACCGTTGATGTAAAAGCCGGTGTCGCGGTGCAAGTGGCATCGTTGGGCCCGAACAACTCAAACACGATCGTGCCGGTGGGGGCCACTCCGCCACTGAGCGTGGCGGTATCGTGAATGAGGCCGCCGATCTGAACGGCGGGCGAGGCCTGGGTAGTGAGCGTTGTAGGAGTCGTCGAACCGGCGAGGCTGCATACGGAGACCGCGTTGCTGGCCAGCGTCACCGTGCCTGTTTGCGCCAAGGCCCGGCCGGACAGGGATGCGCCGGTCTGCAAGGTGATGCTCGTGAGCGCGAGGATATTTCCTACGAACGTCGTGGTTGTGCCCAGAGTAGCGGAACTGCCAACCTGCCAGAAAACATTGCACGCCTGACCGCCATTGATAATGCTGACGGTTGAGGCGGATCCGGTGATCAGCGTGCTGGCGATCTGGAAGACCCACACTGCGTTGGCGTTGCCCATGGCGTCAAGCTGGAGCAATCCCGTATTCGCAGCCGACGATGCGAAACAATAAACACCCGGGGCAAGTGTCATTCCCGCCAGGTCCGTGGGAACACCGAAGCTGGTATTGCAGGCCTCACCGGCGAGAACGCCGTACGCGGTGGTGTTGGCGCTTTGAGCACCTGCCGCAGTCGCATCCGCCGCATGTATCGTTCCAATCACGGTCCCCGGAGGAAAGCCGACAACTGCGGCGGCAGGAGATACCCCCAGATCACCGGTCACTATGGTCGGGCCGGTATTGTTCACGTTCGGGGTAGCGCCGAGAACGGCGAAACTCTGCGCAACACCCAGTGGCGGCGCCACCGCAGCGGCTGCCGGGCCAGAAGCCAGGAGAATCACGACGAGTCCCAGGTTTGCCAGTACGGTCTGTCGGGAACTAGTGGTGGAACAGGTTGGATCGCGCATGCAACTGTCTCCGCAATCAGATGGATGAGACCGCCCTAACCGAGATCTCGGCAGGTCCTGCACACGATTCGCTTCGGCGCGGTCGAGAATCATCCCCCACCGTTTCCGCAGCGGTCTGTTCGATACCGCACGTAGCGTCTCAGATCGAACATGCGATATTGGTTCTGGCGCTGCGTTGCCAGGATCGTCGAACGCCGGAAACGTTACGAATCCAAAATGAGTCGGGCTTGATATCCTGGGAATTGCGCGCGCGCGAGACATTAAAAAAGGCGCCGAACCAAGGGAAGAGGCTCGGCACCATGCAGTTTGCAACTGCCCCGATAGCCATCCTGGCGGAGTCGTCTTCCTTGCATTGCGGCGCTCACGCGCGGCGGATCGTTGGAGTGCAGGACCTTCATCCCGCAAGGTGGTATACCAGTACGATCTTCGGCCATCTGTGCGCTGTCGAACATTGCGCCGCGCAAATCAATTCGCAGCGCGGTTCAACACGGTGATAGCGACGATCACGCAGTTCGCGGATCGACTTTGCTATGTGCGCTGGCGTACAGCCGTGCGTACTGCCTGTGCATACCCTTGTTTTGGAGCCGGTCATGTCGCAATTGATGTTCCACTCGGCTTTCCACACATCCCACACTGCAAGGTCCCGCCATGTCATCGAAGAAAACGACGCTTACGGATGTCGCGACAATCCGCAGAAATGCGCGGGTGCATATCCTGCATGGCGCGGTCACCCAAGGCTACAGCGCGGATCGCAAGACAGTGGTCAATATCCTCAACGGGGCCTTGGCTACCGAGATCATTTGCGTGCTGCGTTACAAGCGCCACTACTACATGGCTTCCGGTATCAATGCGAAGAGTATCGCTGCGGAATTCCTGGAACACGCCAACGAAGAGCAGGGACATGCCGATTTGATCGCTACGCGCATCGTGCAGCTTGGCGGTGCGCCGAACCTTTCCCCGGATGGTCTGGCCCAACGCAGTCATTCCGAATATGTTGAAGGCGACGATCTGGTGCAGATGCTCGAAGAAGATCTGGTTGCCGAGCGTATCGCCATCGACACCTATCGCGAATTCATCCAGTACATCGGCAACGACGATCCGACCACACGCCGGATGATCGAGACGATTCTTGCGTCCGAGGAAGAGCACGCCGAAGATCTGAGTTCGCTGCTGGAGGAACTGGGCAAGAAGGGCGAGCCGGCGAAAGACAAACCAGTCAGGAACATTACGGCGAGTGTCCTGTCGAGCGATTGACCGTTGAGCAGGGCCCGTACATAGCCTCTCGAAAAGCGGGGCCCGGCTTTGTCGCCGAACCCCGCAGCCTCGCGATTGCTCGCAGGCGAAACGGGGTTTACTTGGCCGCTACTTCCTGCTTGACATCGTGGATCAGCTCGTCGTTGGCGGCCTTGTCCTTGCCGCTGCGATTGCGTGCGTCATGCCTGTTCGGGGTCGCCGGAGCGGTTTCGCGCTTTCGATCATGGCCGGAA
>Ga0157370_10005267_pt1 | contig 14538 bp, 16 predicted proteins | sample C35metaG_FD_113463 | JGI IMG/M metagenome (GOLD analysis project Ga0157370, IMG submission 113463) | Corn rhizosphere microbial communities from Kellogg Biological Station, Michigan, USA - C3-5 metaG | ecosystem: Host-associated > Plants > Roots > Rhizosphere > Soil | place: USA: Michigan...
CGCGATGCTCGCGCCGCTCGAGGGCTCCTTCGCCGCGCACATGTCGCAGCACCTGCTGATCGGCGATCTCGCGCCGCTGCTCGTCGTCCTCGGCTTGAACGGGCCGCTCCTGCGACCGGCGCTCGCGCTACGACCGGTACGCGCGTTGCGGGTGCTCGCGCATCCCCTCGTCGCGCTACCGCTGTGGGCGGTCGACCTCTGCCTCTGGCACCTGCCGGTTCTGTTCGACGCGGCACTGCGGCACGAGCCGCTCCACGACGTCCAGCATCTCTGCTTCTTCGTCTGCGGCGCGCTGCTCTGGTCGGCGCTGCTCGAGCTGCTGCCCGGTCCGCGCTGGTTCCGGACGCCGCACCGCATCGCCTACCTCGGCGTGATGTGGCTCGTCTCGCTCTCGCTGTCGCAGATCTTCATCTGGTCGTCGCACCCGTACTACACGTACCGGTCGCTGAGCGATCAGCGTGCCGGCGGCGGCATCATGCTGCTCGAGGGCTCGGTCGTGATGGTCAGCGTCCTCGCGTGGCTGCTCTGGCGCGAGCTGCGCCCACGGCGCGACGAGCTCGACCGGGCGTACGTCGCGAGCACGCCGACGTTGTAGCCCGAATCGGTAATCTGATCGCACCGGGGTGCCACGCCCAACGTGGCTGAGATCACACCCGTCGAACCTGATCCGGCTCGTACCGGCGAAGGGAGTGGAGTCGTTTGTCGGAGAGAACGCCGTCGTGGGGCATCGAGCCCGTTCCAGAGCGGTTGCGCAGGCTCGGCGCGCTCGACAACGCGATGCTCTGGAGCAGCCTCGGGCTGAGCCTGCTCGTGCTCGTCGCCGGCACGGTGCTCGTGCCCGCGCTCTCGCTGCGGGCCGCGCTCCTCGCGATCCTCGTCGGTGGAATCTTCGGAAACGTCCTGCTCGGCCTCGCAGCGCTCCTGGGCGCCGAAGCGCGCGTACCGGCGATGGTGCTGCTGCGCGCACCTCTCGGCCGCACTGGGTCGTGGCTGCCGACCGCGCTCAACGTGCTGCAGAACATCGGCTGGACGGTGTTCGAAGTACTCGTGATCGCCGCGGCGGCGCACGCGCTCGTGCACGGCCCGCTGTGGGTGTGGAAGCTCGTCGCCGCCGCCGCCGCGACGGCGCTCGCGCTCCTCGGTCCGATCGGCTTCGTGCGCGAATGGGTCCGCCGCTTCGCCCTCTGGGTCGTCCTCGCGTCGCTCGCCTACCTGACCTGGTGGGCGCTGCACGATGCGAACCTGAGCGCGCTCTGGTCGCGTCCGGGCAAGGGCGGGTTCCCGACGTTCTGGCAGGGCGTCGATCTGATGATCGCGATGCCCGTGTCGTGGCTGCCGCTCGCCGCCGACTACACGCGCTTCTCGCGCGGCGGCCGCAGCGCCTTCTGGGGGACGACGGTCGGCTACTTCATCCCGAACGTCTGGCTGTATGCGCTCGGTGCGATCCTTCTGCTGACACGCGGCTTGAGCGACGCGCCGTCGGTGCTGACCGCGATCGCAGCGGGCGGCGCCGCAGCCGCAGTCGCGCTGCTCGCGCTCGGCGTCGACGAGACGAAGGAGCCGTTCGCGAACATCTATTCGGCCGCGGTCTCGCTGCAGAATGTCGTGCCGCGCGTGCCGCAGCGCGCGCTGATCGTCGTCGTGGCTGCGGTAGCGACCGCCGGAACGTTCGCGATCGACCTGGTCCAGTACGCGAGCTTCCTGCTCCTCCTCGGCTCGTTCTTCGTCCCGCTGTTCGGCGTCCTGCTCGCACAGTGGCTCGTCGGCGTCCGCGACCCCTTCGCGGCCCGCGAGGTGCGGGCCGGCCAGATCGTCGCCTGGCTCGCAGGCTTCGGGCTCTACCAGTGGCTCTCGCCTTCCGGGCCGGGCTGGTGGACGCGGCTCGTCGATGTGACGCATCCGGCGATCGGTGGCTCGCTGCCGAGCTTCGCCGCGGCGTTCCTCTTGAGCATTGCGCTTACGCTTCCGGCCCGTGCGGCCGCTCGGCGTCATCGGACATCTCTCGCGTGACGTCGTCGCGGGCGCTAGCCCGCGCATCGGCGGCGGGCCCTGGCATGCGGCGCGCGCGCTCCGCGCGCTCCGCCACGACGCGATCATCTTTGCGAAGTGCGGTGAGCGCGGGCTCGGGCAGGAGCTGGCAACGCTCGGGCTGCCGCTCTCGGTGACGCTCGGCGGCGAGACGACCGGCTTCTCGTTCTCGTACGACGCAGACGGTGTCCGCACGATGGCGGTCGACGCGCTCGGCGAGCCGTGGAACCTCGCCGAGCTGCCGCAGAGCGTGCTGCGCCGCGTCGCCTGGCTGCACGTCGTGCCGCTGCTCCGCGACGACTTCGACGCGGACGCATTCGAGTGGCTCGCCCGCGACCGCCGGATCCTCCTCGACGGACAGGGGCTCGTGCGCAGGCGGCAGCTCGGCCCGCTCGAGCTCGCCGGGTCGCTCGACCGGTCGCTCCTCCGGCATGTCGCGATCCTCAAGCTGGCCGAGGAGGAGGCAGAAGCGGTCGGCGACGTGCACGAGCTCGGGGTGCCCGAGATCCTGATCACGCGGGGCGCGCGCCACGCGACGATCGTCACCCGCGACGGCGACGAGGACGTTCCCGTGCGCGCCGTGGACGCCGACCCGACCGGGGCAGGCGACGCATTCGCGACGACGTATCTCGCGTCGCGCGCGGACGGCCACCGTCCGGCGTCCGCCGCCCGGCGCGCCGCCGCACTCGTCTCCGCGCTGCTCGCCGGTCGTGCGCAGTGATCGCCGCCGCCGCAACCGTCGAAGGTGTTGTCCTCGTCGACGTCGAGAGCGAGGAGCTGCTCGGGACCGGCGCCGACTTGCCGGTGGTCGATGTCCCCCATGTCGATCTGCCACGCGTCGTCGCGGCCGCCCGGGCGGGTGCGACGATCGCCTGCGTCGTCGAGCGGCGCCCGCCGCTCGCGATCTCGCGCGACGGCGGCGCGACGTGGACGGAAGCGGGCGGCGGCCTGCCCGCAGGCTTCGCGATCGCCATTGCGGAAGACGAGCCGGACCGGATGCTGTACGCAGGCCGCAACCGCCTCTACCTCTCGATCAACGGCGGCGTCTTCTGGCGCTCGCTCGCGCTCGAGCTGCCCGACATCGAAGGAATCGCCTGGCTCGACTAGAACTCGACGGTCAGTGCGACCGTCGGGCCATTGGCCGGCCTAGAGACCGCGGCCATCCTTCGCTTCGAGCCCGCCGCGCGCGTGCGGCGACTCTCCCGCGCGGAAGAAGGCGACCATGCCGCCCTCGCACTCTCCGCCTCGTATCGCGGCGAGCGCGTCATCTCGATCGGCTTCGGCGACCTCGAGTCCGTCCGGCAAGGCCCCGCCGCACGCGTCGTGCGCGAGGCCTGCTGGCTCCTGAAGCCGTGGGGCCGCGAGGGCCGGATCGAGCTGCGCGCGCTCCGGCGGCCCGTGCGGCGCGCACTGCTCGAGTGCCTCGACGACGACGATGACGTGACGATCGTCGCGACGGCGCGGCGCAAGCTGGTGCTGCTCCCGGCGCCGAGCGAGCGCGAAAAGCTCGAGTCGAGGCTGACGCCGACCCGGCGCAAGATGCTGCGTCTCGGCGAGCGCGACGGCGAGCACTGCGTGTGGTGCGGCACGTCGATCTCGTACCGCAACATCCAGGCGACACTCGACCACATCCGCTGCCGCTCGCACGGCGGCGCCGACGCGCTCGACAACCTCGTCCTCTCATGCGCGTCGTGCAACCACCGGCGCGCGAACGCGCCAGCGTCGTCGTGGCTCGAGGACTGCCTCTCCGCCGGCCAGGCCGTGGATGTCGACGCCGTGCTGCGCGCGATCGCGCGCTCACACTCGCATCACGGCAACACGCTGCGCCGCGCCGCCGCCTGAGCCGCGTCTAGACGCGAAACTCGCCGCGCGCGACGATGACTGCGGAGCCGGCGACCTCGATGTGCTCGGGCGAGTGTGCGACCGCGTAGAGCACCGAGCGGCGCAGGATCTCCTCGCCCTGGGTGATCTCGACCTCGTCGCCGAACGCGATGCGTTCGTGTCGCGACAGGTGGAGCGCGAGCGGGCCGGCGGCCGACCCGGTGGCCGGATCCTCGGCCATGCCGAGACCGGGGCCGAACATCCGGCTCTTCACCTTCGTCCCGTCGGCGGCGAAGCAGTTGATGCCGTACGTACCGAGCCGTAACAGCGCCGCCTGATCGGGGTCCAGCGCGACCACGTCGTCGCGGGAGGCGAGCGCGACGAACACGTGTGGAACGCCGTTGTCGTACAACTCGACGGGCAGCTGCGACTCGACGCCGCCCAGCGCGGCGAGCAGCTCGTCGACCTGCGGAAACGGCCGCACGGTCGGCACCGGCTGGCGCATGCGCGCGGAGACGATGCGCGCCCCTTCGCGTTCCAGCTCGAGCGCGATCGTCCCTCGTTGCGTCTCGAGCTTGATCTCGACGAGCTGCAATGGGCCGCCGAGCACGACCGCAGTGCCGAGCACGGGATGGCCGGCGAACGGCAGCTCGAGCGACGGAGTGAAGATGCGGATGCGCACATGGCCGTCGGCCTCGGGCGGATAGACGTACACCGTCTCCGACAGATTCGTTTCGCGCGCCAACCGCTGCAGGGTGTCTTCCGGGATCTCGCGCGCGTCCGTGAAGACCGCCACCTGGTTGCCCTCGAGGGGCGTAGCGGTGAACACGTCGGCGATCACGTAGCGAAAGCGCGCCATCGCGCCTAGCGTAAAGAGTCGGTTAAGCCGGGTTCCGAACCTTTTTCCTCGGGAAGGCGCTCATGAGTGAAAACCGAGAAAATCCAAGGAGGCTCGATGACCCGGAAGACTCTCCCGCGCCTGCTGGGCGCGGCAGCAGCCGTCGCGCTGCTCGTGGTCGCGCTGACCGCGATCGCCGGAACGGGCCTGGCGGCGCCGACGGCCGCACAGGCGAATTACGCGCCGACGAACTCGGCGGCTCCGACGATCAGCGGTACGCCGCAGGTCGGACAGACGCTGACCGCCAGCACCGGTACGTGGAACAGCAGCACCACGCCGACGTTCGCGTATCAGTGGCAGCGCTGCGACACCGCAGGCAACAACTGCGCGGCGATCGCCGGCGCGACCGCACAGACCTACACCGTGCAGTCGGCCGATACGAACTCGACGCTCCGCGTCGTCGTCACGGCGACGAACTCGAGCGGCTCGGGGTCGGCGACGTCTTCGCAGACCGCTGTCGTCGGCCAGCCCGGCCCGGCCGGTGCGATCAAGACCGCGCAGGGTCAGACGTCGGTCCCGGCATCGAGCGTGAACCTGCCGGAGCGCATGATCATCAACGGCGTCGCGCCCGGCGTGATCCACAGCAAGCGCCCGTTCGTCGAGCGGGTTCACGTCGTCGACACGCGCGGCTTCGTCGTCCGCGACGCGCTCGTGAAGATCACGGGGCTCCCGTACTCGTGGGCCCGCTCGGGCGCCGAGGTCCGCACGGACGTGAACGGCTGGGCAAGCGTCACCGTCGTGCCGACGATCAACATGCCGGCCCGTCGCGGGACGGCGCTCGTGATGTTCGTCCGCGCACGCGCCGAAGGTCAGTCCCTGCTCGCCGGCTCGTCCACCCGCCGGCTCGTGCAGGTCAGGATCCGCTAGCAGCACGTCCAGCCAACGGGTTGAGCTGCGCCGCCTTCGCCTCGGCGAGGCGGCGCGGCCGGCCCGATTCGACGCTCGCAAGCCGCTGCCACAGCAGCCAGTCGGCAGGATCGAGCGCAACGGCCCGTCGATAGGCATCGGCGCGGTGGGTGACGTCGCCGATCACGAGCCACGGCTGGGGCGAGTACGGCTGCCAGCGGAGCGCCGCGCGTGCGTCGGACTGCGCCGCGGCGAAGTCACCACGCCGGGCGGCAGCCTGCGCCGCGGACAGCCGGCTGTTCCCGGCATACGCGAGCAGTCCTGTGACGGCGAGCGCAGCCGCCACCGGAACGACGACGCGTGCGCGCAGCGGCCGCGGCCGGGCGTCGGTGACGGCGAGGGCGGCGACGACGACCGCCGGCACCGTGACCGCAGCGAGCTCCCAGTCGAAGTCGACGGTCACACCGACCGCGTACACCGCCACTCCGGCCGCGAGCTCCGGCCGGCGCGCCCGTGCAAGCGGAACGGCGAACGCCGCGAGCACGAGCGCCAGCCCGAGCGGGCCGAGCTCCGCAAGCGTCTCGACGTAGAGGGAATGCGCCTCTTCGGTCTGCAGCGGCACGTCGCGCTCGCGGACCCACCAGTTGACGAACGTGCCGGCGCCGCCGCCGAGCACCGGGTGCGCTTCCGCTTCGCGCGCGGCGGCGCGCCAGTAATGGCCGCGCTCGTGGCCGCTGCCCGCAAACGGCGCGGTGAGAAGCGCGGCGATCGCGAGCGGGACGACGAGGAGCCGCAGGCGGGGCGCGACGACCACGATCGCGCCGGCGGCGAGCGCGACCTCGGCCCCGAGACTGTGCTGCCGGACGAGGACGATTGCGAGCGGCAAGGCGCCGAGCCACGCCCAACGCGGCAATGACGGCAACAGGACGAGCCCGAGCGCACAGAGGAGCGCGAGCGCATTCGCGTAGCCGATCGGTGCGTTGCCGCCGGCGGCGAGGTTCCAGCAGGCGACGACGACGCTTGCGCCGGCGACCGCCGGACGCGCGCCGAGCGGACGGCAGAGCACGACCGCCGCCGCGACGACGGCGTAGAGCGTGACGCGCTGCGCCTCCTCGAGCGCCGACGCGGGCGAGGCCGACCAGAGCCAGGACACGGCCGTCCACGCGGCGAGCGCGGCCAGCGCGCAGAGGAAGAGCGCGCCGTCGCGACCGGGACGGCGCAGCCGTACGAAAGGCGCGAGGACCGCGATCCCGACGAGCGCGCGATCCCACGAAATCGGCCGGAAACCGCCGTCGTCGGCCGCGAGGCCGACGACGAGCGCGAAGACGGCTACGCCTGCAAGTCGTGCGTCGACAGGCGCTCCGTCAACAGCCGCCGGAAGCGGCCTGCGTCTCCGTCCACCCATCGCTTGCACAGCGTGTACCCCGACGAGTAGGAGCTGATGTACGCACGCCACGTCGGGTGCGTGAGGAACTCGATCGACTTCGCCGCCTGCTCGCGCGTCGCAAGCTGCCAGCGGACGAGATAGCCGACCACCTCGTCCTCGGACGCACCGTCGAGATGCAGGAGGCGCGCCGCGTTCACCGAGACGCCGCGCAGATCCTCGCGTGCCGAACGCACGGCGTCGGCGGTTGCCGCGTCGTAGTCGATGCCGAGCTCCGCGTAGACCACCGGCGCCACCGCGTGCGCGTCGACGACCTCTGGCGCGAGGGTCGCGATCCCCTCGCTGATCACGGCCTGCGGCGTCCCGGTCAGCTGAAGCGTCTCCTCGAGGCGTCCTTCGCCGTCGACGAGCAGCGCCTCCTTCCACGAGTGCTCCGCATGGTGTCCCGGGTAGATCTCGTGCGCGACCAGACCGCCGAGCCCGTGCGCGTGCACGGGCAGGTCGGTGTTGACGACGACGCGGCTGCGCCGTCCGCCGAGGTAGTAGTTGAAGCCGCCCCAGGGCTCGTTGCTGACGAGCTCGACCTCCGCCGCCTCGCCGTCCGGCAAGCCGACGAGGTCACGAGTTCGTGCGCGCAGGAGCTCCTGGAGACGCGCGACCGCCTCGAGGATGCGGTCGCGCGGCAGGACCTGCGTCTCCTCCCACGCGCGGAAGCGGTCGCCGAGGTCGCCGTCGCCCGGCAGCGCCGCCTCGAGCAGTTCGTGCGAGGCGGCGAACACCGACTCGTCCGTGCGCTCGGGACGCACGCCGTAGCAGCGCGCCACCTCGTCCTCCCACGAGATCTCCTCGCCGGCGAGCCGCCGCGCGGTCGTCTCGCAGCCGGCGAGCTGCGCGCGCAGCCAGGCGTCCTCCGTCTCGCCGGCGAGCCGCTTCGCGTCGGCCGCGAGCGTCGCGGGCTCGACGAGACCCTCGCGCTCTGCCTGCTCGGCGAGCTCCGGCGGCCCGTAGTACGCGTCGACGAAGCCGTCGATGTGCCGGCCGAGGCGGAGGCCGAGAAGCAGATAGTCATGGAGCACGAGCGGATTATCCTGGCGAGGTGCGCCTCGTGATCGTTCGACACGCCGAGGCGGTGGCCGGGCAGCCCGACGAGCTGCGCCCGCTGACCGCCGAGGGCCGCGCGCAGGCGCGCGCGCTCGGCGAGCGGCTGCGCGCGGCGGGCGTCGAGGCGGACGCCGTCGTCTCCAGCCCGCTGCTGCGGGCCCGCGAGACGGCGAGCGCGCTCGGCCTCGGCGACCCGGCGATCGACGAGCGGCTCGCGCCGGGTGCGACGCCCGACGACGTGCGCTCCGTCGCGGAGCGGTACGGCGGCACGGTCGTCCTCGTCGGCCACCAGCCGGACTGCGGCCGCGCGGTGGCGGTGCTCGGCGACGGGACCGAGCCGCCGTTTCCGCCGTGCGCGCACGTGACGCTGGATCTTCCGTGAGCGCGATCTCCGTTCGCGGACTGCGCAAGTGGTACGGCGCGTTGGAAGCCGTGCGCGGCGTCGACTTCGAGATCGAGACAGGCGAGGTGTTCGGCCTGCTCGGGCCGAACGGTGCAGGCAAGACGACGACGGTGGAGATCCTCGAGGGGTACCGCGCGCGCGATGCCGGCGAGGTGAGGGTGCTCGGCCACGACCCACAGCACCCGGGCGCCGAGTTTCGGCAGCGGATCGGCGTCGTGCTGCAGCAGTCGGATCTCTGGCCGAACCTGACGGTCCAGGAGGTGCACCGCGCATTCGCCGGCTACTACGAGCACGCGCGGGACGCCGACGAGGTGATCGAGCTCGTCGGACTGAACGAGAAGCGCCACTCGCGCGTGAAGCAGCTGTCCGGCGGACAGAAACGGCGGCTCGACCTCGGCGTCGCGCTCGTCGGCGATCCCGACCTGATCTTCCTCGACGAGCCGACGACGGGCTTCGATCCGGCGGCGCGCCGTGCCGCCTGGGAGATGATCCGCTCGCTGCGCTCGCTCGGCAAGACCGTGCTGCTGACGACGCACTACCTCGACGAGGCCGAGCAGCTCGCAGACCGCGTCGCCGTCATGCGCGACGGTGAGATCGTCCGCATCGGAACACCGCGCGAGCTGACGAGCGCAGAGCTGCAGGTCGAGATTCGCTACCGCCGCAAGGGCGAGGAGGTGCTCGTGCGCACGAGCGAGCCGACCCGTGTCTTGCACGAGCTCACCACGGACGCGCTCGCCCGCGGCGAGGAGATCGAGCGGCTCGAAGTCCGGCGGCCGACGCTCGAAGACGTCTACCTCGCGGTGCTCGACGAATGAGGCTCTTCCTGCATCAGCTCCGCACGGAGCAGTTGCTCTACTGGCGGTCACGCGAATCGGCGGTCTTCACCTTCATCTTCCCGCTGCTGCTGTTCGTGCTCCTCGGGTCGGTCTACTCCGGCCACATCTACGGCGTCAAGGCGTCGCAGGCGCTGCTCTCCGCACTGCTCTGCTACGGCTGCGTGATGGTCGCCTTCGCCGGGCTCGCCATCACGCTCGTCATCCGCCGCGAGCAGGCGCTGCTGAAGCGGCTGCGCGCGACGCCGCTGCCGCCCGCGACGTTCGTCGCGTCGCTGCTCGCGTCGACGCTGATCGTCTACGCGATCGAGGTGGTGGCGATGTTCGTCCTCGGGCGCGCGGTCTTCGGGACGCCGTTCCCCGCCAGGGTCGGCTCGGTCGCCCTGATCGTCCTGCTCGGCGTCGCGGCCTTCGCCGCGCTCGGGCTCGCCCTGTCCGGGTTCGTCCGCTCCGCGGAGGGCTCGTCTGCGGTGATCAACCTGATCGTCCTGCCGATGGCGTTCCTGACCGGCGCGTTCGGGCCCACCCAGCACTTCCCGACGTTCCTGCGGGACATCGGCGACGTCCTGCCGCTGAAATACCTCGTCGACCTGATGAACGCCGTCTATCTCCATCACCACGCGATCTGGTCGAAACCCCTGGCCTTGGGCGTGCTCGCCGCCTGGGGCGTAGCCGGTCTCGTCCTTGCCGCGTTGAAGTTCCGATGGGAGCCGACAGCGTCATGACCGAGCTCGTGTTCCGTGCGGCGCCTCCGGCCGCGCCGGGCCTCGAGGTGCGGGTCAACTTCGGGGTCTTCGCCGGACGCAACGCGACGCAGGCGGAGATCGACGACCTGGCGCGCGCCCTGCACGACGAGGTCGACTCGTTCGCGATCATCGCGGAGGAACGCCACGAGTTCGGCGGCGAGGTCGAGGCGGCCGTGCGGCAGATCGTGATCGAGATCCCGAACGACCGGGACGGCCTCGAGGAGCGCGTGCTCCGGATCGCCGACGGCTGGGCGACCGGGTGCATCCAGTCGCGCAGCGAGCTCGGCGACCTCGGCTCGGAGCTCTAGCGCCCGATACCGGCGGCGCTGAGCGCGAACTTCGTCAGCGACGACGGCATCCGCCGCGCCTGCTTGACCGTCTCGCGGAGCGCCTCGGCGAACTCCGCCACGTCGTCGTCGGTGAGGACGAAGGGCGGCAGGATGCGCACGACCGCCATGTCGTGCCCGGCGACCTGCGTGAGGATGCGGTGGTCGGTGAAGAGCGGCACGACCACGAGCTGCGCGAACAGCCCGCGCTGTGCGCGGTCGAGCATGCGGTACATGCGGCTGTCGCCCTCGAACTCGATCGCCCACATCAGCCCCTTTCCGCGCACCTCCTTGACGACGTCGAACTCGTCGGCGAGGGGGCGCGTCAGCTCGAGCAGCTTCTCTCCGAGCCGCGCCGAGCGGACGACGAGATCGTGCTCGTCTAGCTCGTGCAGCATCGCGAGCCCTGCGACCATCGCGAGCTCGTTCGGCGCGAACGTCGAGCCGTGGGAGAACGCGTGCGGCATCGAGTCGAACACCGCCTCGTGCACGGCCCGGGACATGAGCAGCGCGCCGACCGGGACGTAGCCGCCGGAGAGCGACTTCGCGACGGTGACGAGGTCGGGCTCGAGCCCCCAGTGCTCGAAGGCGAACATCGTGCCCGTGCGGCCGAAGCCCGTCATCACCTCGTCGACGCAGAGCAACGTGCCGTAGCGGCGACAGACTTCCTGCGCACCCGCGAGGTAGCCGGACGGCGGCAGGTTGATGCCCTTGCCCTGGATCGGCTCGACGATGAAGAGGGCGACGTCCTCCCGGCGCAGCTCCTGCTCGAGCGCGTCGAGGTCGCCGAACGGCACCTGCTCGAAGCCGGGCAGCAGCGGTTGGAAGCGCTGCGTGAACTCGTCGTTGCCGTTCGCGCTCAGCGACCCGAGCGTCAATCCGTGAAAGCCGTGGCCGGCCGAGATGACGCGCGTGCGCTTCGTCGCGGCGCGTCCGAGCTTGATCGCCGCTTCGTTCGCCTCCGTTCCGGAGTTCGTGAAGAGGCACCGCTCGATGCGGGGCGGCGTGCGCTGCAACAGCTCGTTCGCGAGCAGCCCGGGCAGCGCCGTCACGCCCATCGCGAGCATCCCGGGCGTGTCGAGCTCGAGCGCCTCGATCAGCGCGGCGCGCACGTTCGGGTTGTTGCGGCCGACGTTGTACATCCCGAAGCCGCCGAGCAGATCGAGGTAGCTGTTGCCGTCGGCGTCGTAGATGCGCGCGCCCTCGCCGCGGACCCATGTGCGATCGAAGCCGATCGTGCGCAGGACGCGCACGAACTGGGGGTTGATCGTCCGCGCCCAGAGCTCGTGCTCGTCGCCTGCGTTTGCGATCAGCTCGCGCAGCTCCACCAAAGAGAGCGTAGCTAGGCGATGGCGGCGCGGATCGAAAGCTCAGGGCCTTCGAAGCACACGTCGACGACCTTCGCGATGCGGCGGACGAGTGCAAGTGCGGCGGGATTGTCCGAGGACGTGAGCGCGGTGATCTCGGTGATGCCCGCCATGCGTGCGTCGGCGATCAGCTCGGCCGCGAGCGCCGCGCCGATCCCGCTGTGCTGGTACTCGTCGGCGACGGCGAACGCGATCTCGGCGCTGCCGCGTGACGTGCGCGCGAGCCGCGCGATCGCGGCGGGACGCGGATCGCCGGCGACCCACGCGACGAGCGCGTGGTGCGCCTCGTCCATCCGCGCCAGCTGCTCGAGCTCCTGGTCGGGGAGACACGGCTTCGGCCCGTTGAAGCGGAGCCGCCGGGACTCGGCGCCGAGGCGCGCGAAGACGGCAAGGACGGTCGCCGTGTCCCCGTTCCGCAGTGGGCGGACGGTCAGCCGAGGGCCGCGCTTCAGGGTGAGCAGCCGGGTCTGCATAGTCAGTTGGAAAAACCTACTATATGAGGGTTGGAAAAGTCAACCCTCTATGGCACACTTCCTGCGATGGAGGAGATCTATCCTCGCCCCTGCTCGATCGCGGGCGCGCTCAGCTTCCTCGGCGAGAAGTGGTCGTTCCTCGTCGTGCGGGAGCTCGCGCTCGGGGTCCACCGGTTCGACCGGATCGCGCGCAACACGGGGGCGCCGCGCGACATCCTCACGACCCGGCTGCGCCGGCTCGAGGCGGCCGGGGTGCTCGAGAAGCGGCAGTACCAGGAGCATCCGCCGCGGTTCGAGTACGTCCTCACCGAAGCGGGCGACGAGCTGCGGCCGATCCTCCTCAGCCTTGCGCAGTGGGGCGACAAGTGGGCGGGCCCCGGCCGCGTGACGATCTGGGAGCACGACTGCGGCGCCGAGCTCGAGGTCGAGCACACGTGCGCGGCGTGCGGCGGCGCGGTCACCGGCCGGAACGTGCGCGTGAAGCGCTACGTCTACCCGGCTACCGTTCCCGGCTAGCGCCCCCGTAGCTCAGTGGATAGAGCAGCGGTTTCCTAAACCGCGTGCACAAGTTCGATTCTTGTCGGGGGCACTACTGTCAGAGCGTGAATCCGCGCACACCCGGCGCGCGTACCGGTTCCGTGACCGTCGTCAGGCGCATCCTCGGCGCCGTGCTCGTCCTCACGGGCGCGGTCTGGATCGGACAGGGACTCGACCTGATCCAGGGCTCGTCGATGACGGGGAGCACCTTCTGGGCCGTCATGGGTGCGCTCTGCCTCGTCGCCGGCCTGGGATTGCTCAGCTGGCCCTGGCGCCAGCAGCAGGCCTAGTCCCGTAGCCCGTCAGCGCACGGTGTATGCGTCGACTCCTGCCGCGTAGGCGAACGTGACGGTCGAGCCTGAGCGCGTGAACGGCACGGGCGCGCCGGCGGAGGTGGTCACGCTCGTCCCGGGGACGGTCAGCTGGAAGTCGCCGCCGACGGGCTGGCGGACGATCGTCGTGCCGCCGCTGCGCTGCTCGATCACCCAGTGCTCGCCGGGGTATGCCTGCACCGTCACATCGCTTGCCGTCGCGCGAAAGCCGTGCGACTCGATCCCGTCGTACGTGTTCTCCGACCGATTCGCAACGACGGTGAGGTCGCCGAAGACACTGCGCGTGACACCGGGCGCGAGCGTCGTGAAGCTCGCGAGCGGCACGCCTGCGTAGTGCGGGCCGAGCGCCTCCTGAAGGCGCGCCGCGAGCACGAGCCACGGGTCGGCCTCGCCGCCCGGATGCCACTCCACCGACTCGACGAGCCCGAACGCGGCATTCCACGTCAGCACATCGCCGTCGATCGCCATCGTCAGCGGATAGAGATCGTGCTGGTACATGAGCACCTTGTCGTGCAGGAGCCACGTGGCGAGCGGGAACGGCTGCCAGTTGCCGGCGCCGAAGTAGCGATCGACAGCGCCGAGCTCGCGCTGCATCATCAGCAGTCCGCCGTGGAAGCCGACGACGTCGGCGGCAAGCCGGTCCCAACCGTCCTCGGCCATCAGGCAGCGGTTGGCGACCGGCGCGAGCAGCGAGAGCCAGCCGTCGTCGTAGGCGAGCGGCGTCGGCGCGGCGGGAGCGAAGTCGCGCAACCACGGCCGCGCGCCGATCTGGTCGAGGAAGACGCAGTCGGCGCCGAGCCCCCGCCACGCCTCGAGCTCCTGCAGTGCACGCCGGCGCACGAGCGGCGACCACGGGGAGACGATCACACCCTCGTGATTGCCGTAGTCGATCGTCTGCGGCGCGCCTGACGCATCGAGCGCGGCCACCGACGTCGGCGTCGTCTGCTGCATCGTCGGCGACGAGGGATCCCACCAGCTCAAGTTGTCGTACGGCATGAACACGTCGCCGTGCGCATGCGCGTCCGCGATCAGCGCCGCGATGCTGCCCCACCGTGGATCGCCCGGCAGGAAGTCGGGGTCGCCCGTGTCGTGCCCGCCCACCTGGTAGGCGACGGGGTGCAGCAGAATCGGCGACGGCAGCTGCGCGAGCGGCCATTTCGCGTACGGCTCCGCGATCCTGACGACGTCCGCCTTGACGAGCGGCGCCCTCGCGAGCGTCGCCAGCGCCGGCCCCAACTTCGCGGCAAGCGACGGATACGCGTCGATGCCGTTGTCGTGTCGGTACGCGAGGATCGACTGCTGCGCCGTGTCGCCCACGCTCACGCGCACGATCGGGCTCGCCCACGACGTGTGCGGGAGCACCCACGTCTCGAACTGGTGGATCACGCAATACGCGTTGCCGGAGCAGGGCGCATTGCCGCCGAGATGGAGGAACCCGAGCGA
>Ga0157370_10005268_pt1 | contig 14536 bp, 12 predicted proteins | sample C35metaG_FD_113463 | JGI IMG/M metagenome (GOLD analysis project Ga0157370, IMG submission 113463) | Corn rhizosphere microbial communities from Kellogg Biological Station, Michigan, USA - C3-5 metaG | ecosystem: Host-associated > Plants > Roots > Rhizosphere > Soil | place: USA: Michigan...
GCGGTGCTGTGGTGGAAGGGCTGCTCGGTGTTCAAGCCCGACTACTACGTCGAGTACCTGGCGGACAGCCCGTGGATTCGGCAGCCGTTCGAGGTCTACGACGATCTCGATCCGGCGTCGCTCGCCGGCCGTCTCGCGCGAACCGCCGCCGATGCGACCGTCGCCGTCCACGAAGCGCTGCAGGCCGACGCGACCGGGGAGTAGGCAATCCAGCGGCAATTCGCGCGCGGTGTCCGGCGCGGCTAACGTGCCGCCTCGCATCGCGACCCCGCCTGCCGCAGATCGGCGATCCACGTCTCGCGCGACTGCGGGTCCGGTGCCGGCAGACGGACGATGCCCCCATCCGGTGAAGCGCACGCGTAATGCGCAGGCCAGCGCGGCGCGGCGGGTCGTTGTGCGGGCATCGGCGCGTCGATGCCTGCCGACTGCATGATCGCCAGGCGCGCGGCAAGGCCGGCGGCGAGCTGATCGTGCCGCGCGGCGATCTCGCGCGGCACGGTCGGCAACACCCGATCGAGCAGCGCGCGCGGCTGCACCGGCGGCAGCACCAGGCCCGCCTGCGCATTGCGCGCGGTGACCACGGCGCCGACGCGATCGGGAACGAGCAACAGCGTGAGTCCCGGATGCGTGGCGGCCCACTGCGGCAACGACGCGGTCAGCGTTCGCAGCATCCGCTCGACCGCGTACGCGTGCGCGACGACCGTTTCGAGCACGAACGCGCCCGTGATCACGGACAGCGCCGCGAGCGCGACCCCGGCCATGCGAAGCCGGCGACGCTCGCGTGGCGCGCCGACCGGCCACGGCCGCGCGCCTGCGACCCCGAGTGCGAGGGCGAGCCATGCGATCGGCGAATACGCGAGCCGGCCTCCCTCGCCGTTGTCCGAGAGACTGCCGAGGTTCAGCAGCGTCGCCGCGACGAGGCCGGCGGAGGCGGCGACGAGCGCCAGCGCGACGCGCGCGCGTGCGCCCGCAGCGGCCGCGGCGAGCAGCACGGCTGCGAGCATCGCGAGCGCCACCTCGATGTCCGCTGCGAGCGGCGCACCGCGTGTGAGCGCGACCCACCACGGAACGATCGAGAGAAGCGCGCTTCGTGCGCGCTCGGGCAGCGGTGCCGCATCGGCTGTCCGATAGACCTGCCATGCATCGCCGAAAAGATGCGCGCGCATCGCGAAGAACGCCGCGACGAGAACGAAGCACGCAACGATCGCACCGATTTGCGCGCGGGTGAGGCGTACCGGCCACGCGAGCGCGACGAGCATCATCTGCAGGGGCAGGACCGCCGCCGATTCCTTGAATCCGAGCGCCGGCAGCAGCAGGAGCGGCAGTGCCATCGCCTGGCCGGGCGCGGAGCGCGCCGTCCCCCACGCATACACACCGGCGAGCGTCAGCAGGGTGACGCAGGCGTCGGCGCGCGCGGAGATCCAGAACACGCCTTCGGCCAGAAGCGGCGACAGCGCGAAAAACAGCGCCGCGACGAAGCCCGAGAGGCGGCCGTCGCCGCCGCTCGCGGCGGCGAGCCGCATCGCGAGCGCGCCCACGAGCACGGTGTTGGCGGCGTGCACGATCAGGTTGAACGCGAACCAGCCCGCGTAGTGCGGGCCGGCGATCGCCTCGTTCACGAGCAGGCTCGCGATCATCACCGGCCGATAGAACGCGCCGTCCGAGCCCACGCCAGCAAGGAACTGCGCAAGCCCGTCGCTCCACAGGGTGCCTGCGCGATCGGCGAGCCATGCGCGATCGAGGTTTCCGAAGTCGTCGCCGAGCCAGAAGCCGTCGAAGAAGCGCGCGTAAATCACCATGATGCAGAGCGCGGGAACGACGAGGAGCAGCGCTGCCCGTGCGGCCCCGGCTCGCTTCGCGGCCGGACCCTGGAACGAGCGGATCGATCGTCGCGGTCGCATCGCACCGCGGCAACGCGTGGTTGGTGAACGTCGCGTCATCGCGAGCGCATCGTCGAGCACGTCGCGCAACTCGGCTCGATGCGCGTGGCGCCCTCGCTCGACGCGTGCAACGCGATCACGGCATACGGCCCGCGCAAAGCCGAAGCGGGAGACGCGAGGCCGACACGCCGCGCTCGCGTGATCGTCGCCGTCCCGGCCGGCGGGCACCTTCGGGGGACGCGACGCTCAAACCATTCGGCCGCGTCGCGCTCGCGATGACCGGTTATGATCGGGCTGGACGGCGCTGGAGGGAGCGCGACCGGGAATGGATGGTGCCCAGAAGAGGACTCGAACCTCCACAGTGTCGCCACCGCCAGGACCTGAACCTGGTGCGTCTACCAATTCCGCCATCTGGGCACGCCGGTCGAACCCTCGATTTTAAATTTCGCAGCGATCCTTGTCAAAAACGATTCCGCTTCGCCGCCGTGCCGCGAGCCGGCCCGCGAACGACGGCAGGCCCGCACGCAGGCAGGATCGCGGTGACGACGCGAAGCCGACGCGCGAGTCGATCCTTCGTGAGCTGACCGACGCGGGCGTTCCGCTCGCCCCCGCCGAAGTCGCCGCGCGCCTCGCGATCGGGCGCAAGCAGCAGCACCTGTTCGATCAATGCGTCGCGACGCTCGAGCGCGACGGCGAGATCCTGGTCAATCGCAAGGGCGAGCTTTGCATCGTCGCGAAGCTCGATCTGGTACGCGGCACCGTGCAGGGTCACCCCGACGGTTACGGCTTCGTCGTGCCCGATGAAGGCGGTGACGACCTCTTCCTGTCGCCGCGCGAGATGCACAAGGTGCTGCACGGCGATCGCGTCACCGCGAAGCGGATCGGCGTCGACCGGCGCGGGCGCCCGGAGGCTGCGATCGTCGACGTGCTCGAGCGGGCGAATCACGACGTCGTCGGCCGTCTGCACGAGGAGCGCGGGCTGTGGTTCGTCGAAGCCGAGAACCGGCGCATCAACCAGGACCTGTTGATCGCGCCCGACGGGCGCATGAACGCGCAATCCGGGCAGGTCGTCGTCGTCGAGATCGTCGAGCAGCCGTCGGAGCACGGCGAGGCGGTCGCGCGCGTCAAGGAAGTGCTCGGCAGCCCGACCGACGCGGGCATCGAGATCGAGATCGCGCTGCGCAAGCACGACCTGCCGTTCGAATGGAGCACCGCAGCGAACCGGCAGGCACAGCGTCTGCCAGCCGAAGTACGCCCGGCCGATCGCAAGGGACGCACCGATCTCACCGATCTCGCGCTCGTGACGATCGACGGCGAGACCGCCAAAGACTTCGACGACGCGGTCTATTGCGAGCCGGATGGACGCGGCTTTCGGCTGGTCGTCGCGATCGCGGACGTCTCGCATTACGTGCGCGACGGCGACGCGCTCGACCAGGACGCGCGCGAGCGCGGCACCTCGGTGTATTTTCCGCGGCGCGTCATCCCGATGCTGCCCGAGGCGCTGTCGAACGAGCTCTGCTCGCTGCGCCCCGACGTCGATCGCCTTTGCATGGCGTGCGACATGCGGATCGACGCGCGCGGAACGATCCGCTCCTACGCGTTCTACCCGGCCGTGATGCACTCGCGCGCGCGGCTCACCTACACGCAGGTGTACGCGTGGCTGCGCGAACCGGCGCGCGCGAAGGGCACGCCGGGCGCCGCGCTGCTGCCGTACCTCGCGCAACTGCATACGCTCTACAAGGTGCTGTTCGCGGCGCGCGAGCGTCGCGGCGCGATCGACTTCGACACGGCGGAGCTCGCGCTCTCCTTCGACCCGGAGGGCAAGATCGCCGACATCGTGCCGGCGCCGCGCAACGACGCGCATCGGCTGATCGAGGAATGCATGCTCGCCGCGAACGTCTGCGCCGCGCAGTTCCTGGCCGAGCACGAGCAGCCGGCGCTCTATCGCGTGCACGAGGGGCCGCCGCCCGAGAAGCTCGCGTCGCTGCGCGAGTTCCTCGCCGGCTCGGCGCTGACGCTGACCGGCGGAGACGCGCCGACGGCGATGGACTACGCGGCGCTCGTCGACCGCATCCGCGACCGCCCCGATTTCGACCTGCTGCAGACGGTGCTGCTACGGTCGCTGTCACGCGCCGAATACAGCCCGGACAATGTCGGCCACTTCGGCCTCGCGTACGAGGCGTACGCGCATTTCACCTCACCGATTCGTCGCTACCCCGATCTGCTCGTGCACCGCGCGATCAAGGCGGTTCTCGGCGGAAAGCGGTATACCCCGAAAGACGACACGTGGGCCGATCTCGGCGTCCATTGCTCGATGACCGAGCGGCGCGCCGACGACGCTTCGCGCGACGTGCTGCAGTGGCTCAAGTGCTACTACATGCGCGAGCGCATCGGTGAGACGTGCGCGGGCACGATCAGCGGCGTCGCGAGCTTCGGCATCTTCGTCACGCTCGACGGACTCGCGATCGACGGGCTCGTGCACGTGACCGACCTGCCGCGCGATTACTTCCACTTCGACGGCGTGCGCCACGCGCTGATCGGCGAGCGCACCGGCCGGGTGTTCCAGCTCGCCGGGCGCGTGCGCGCCAAGGTCGCGCGCGTCGATCTCGAACGGTCGAAGATCGACTTCACGCTCGACGAATCGGCGCAGGTCGACGATGTCGCCGCGCTCGCGCGTTCGTCGTTCGCCGAGCCGCTCGCGCGCGGCGAGCGCGCGCGCCGCATCGGCAAGCGCGCGCCGAATCGCCGCCGCGGTTCATGATGCCCGATGCGGCCGACGGCGACCTCGTCATCCAGGCGCCGCACGTCCTGCGCGAGGACCTCGAGATCCTGCGCCTGATGACCGGTGCGCAGGGCATCGAGCCGCTGGATCGCGCGCAATGCGAGGCGTATCGCCTGCACGCGCCCGACGCGCTCGCCGGCGTCGCCGAGGCCTGCGGCGCGGCGGGCTACGATTTCGCGCTCGTGCCGCATGCGCGCGCGCTCGACCGCGTGCGCCTCGTCGCGCTCGACATGGATTCGACGCTGATCACGATCGAGTGCATCGACGAGATCGCCGCGCTGCACGGCATCGGCGACGAGGTCGCGGCGATCACGGCGGCTGCGATGCGCGGCGAGATCGACTTTCGCGAAAGCCTGGCGCGACGCGTGGGGCTGCTGCGCGGCGTGCCCGTCGACGCGCTCGAACGCGTGTACGACGAGCGGCTGCGGCTCTCGCCCGGTGCGGAACGGCTGTTCGCCGCGTTGCGCGGCCTTCGGGCGAAGACGCTGCTCGCCTCCGCCGGCTTCACGTTCTTCACCGATCGGCTGCGCGCGCGCCTCGCCATCGATCACGTGCTCGCGAACGTTCTCGACGTCGAGAACGGCCGGTTGACGGGGCGCATCGCCGGCGACATCGTCGATGCGGCGGCGAAAGCGGCGTACTTTCGCGAGCTCGCGGCGCGCCATCGCGGCGAGGACGGACTCGCGGTCGCGATCGGTGACGGCGCGAACGACCTGCCGATGCTCGCGCAGGCCGACGTTTCAGTGGCGTATCACGCGAAGCCCGTCGTCCGCGCGCAGGCGACGCACGCGCTCGACCATTGCGGGCTCGACGCGGTGCTGAATCTCTTCGCGTAGCGCAAAGCAGGGTCGGACGCGGGCGTCCGACGCCGCTTTCCGCTCAGACGTTGAACGATTCGCCGCAGCCGCAGGAATCGCGGACGTTCGGGTTGTTGAAGCGGAACGCCGCGTTGAGACCCTCGCGCGCGTAGTCGATCTCGGTGCCCTCGACGTACGGCAGGTCCGTCAACCCGACCACGACGCGCACGCCGTGGCTCTCGAATTCGACGTCGTCGGCCCGCACGGCGTCGGCGTACTCGACCTCGTACGCAAACCCGGAGCAGCCCGAGCGCCTGATGCCGAGCCGCAATCCGACCCCCTTGCCGCGCTTTTGCAGATTGGCGGCCACGTGGCGTGCCGCGTTTTCGGTCAATGTGATGCTCATGTCAGCGTGATCCCCGTCGTGTGTTCGTGACTTCGTTCGTTTGCTTCGCGCGGTAGTCGGCGACGGCCGCCCGGATGGCGTCCTCGGCGAGCAGCGAGCAATGCAGCCGCATCGGCGGCAACGCCAGCGCGTCGGCGATGTCGCTGTTGCTGATCGCGAGCGCCTCGTCGAGCGTGCGGCCCTTCACCCACTCGCTCGCGAGCGATGCCGACGCAATCGTCGCGACGCTCCCCTGCGTGCGAAAGCGCGCGTCCTCGATGACGCCGTTCCCGTCCACCTTGATCTGCAGCTTCACGACGTCGCCGGCAGGCAGGCCGACGAACGCCGTGCCGACGCACGCGTCGTCGCGCGGGAACGATCCGACGTTTCGCGGATGGCGGTAATGCTCGAGCAAGGCGTCGCTATAGTCCATGCGCGAGCCCCTCGACCTTCGACACCGGCGTGAGCCACGGCGCGTCGTCCGCGTCGAGGCCCTCGGCACGCAATTCCCACAACGGCGACAGCTCGCGCAATCGCGCGACCTGCGCGCGCACGTGGGCGATCGCGTGCTCGATTTCCGCGCCGGTGGTAAAGCGTCCGACCGTGAAGCGAATCGACGCATGCGCGAGCGGGTCGCTTCGTCCGAGCGCGCGCAGCACGTACGACGGCTCGAGCGATGCCGACGTGCACGCGGAGCCGGACGACACCGCGACGTCGGTGAGCGCGAGCAGCAGGCTCTCGCCGTCGACGTAGCCGAAGCTCAGGTTGAGATTGTGCGGAATGCGGCGCACGAGATCGCCGTTGACGACGACGTCGTCGAGATCCGCGAGGCCGGCCCGCAACCGATCGCGCAGCGTCCGGATCCGCGCGTTGTCGGCCTCCATCTCGAGCTTCGCGATGCGGTACGCCTCGCCCATGCCCACGATCTGATGCGTGGGCAACGTGCCCGACCGCAATCCGCGCTCGTGCCCGCCGCCGTGCATCTGCGCCTCGATGCGCGCGCGCGGCTTGCGCCGCACGTAGAGCGCGCCGATGCCCTTCGGGCCGTACGTCTTGTGCGCGGAGAACGACATGAGGTCGACGGGGAGCGTCGCGAGGTCGATCGCCACCTTGCCCGTCGCCTGCGCGCTGTCGACGTGGAAGAGGATCCCGCGCTCGCGGCACAGCGCGCCAATCGCCGCAATGTCCTGGATGACGCCGATCTCGTTGTTCACGTACATCACCGAGGCGAGCGTGGTATCGGGCCGCAGCGCCGCGGCGAAGCGCTCGAGATCGAGCAGGCCGTCGGCGTCGACGTCGGCGTACGTCACGGTGAAGCCTTCGCGCTCGAGCTCGCGCATCGCGTCGAGCGTGGCCTTGTGCTCGGTCTTCACGGTGACGAGATGGCGGCCCTTCCTGGCGTGGAAATGCGCGGCGCCCTTCAGCGCGAGGTTGATCGATTCCGTCGCGCCCGACGTGAACACGAGCTCCTTCGCATCGCAACCGACCAGCGTGGCGACGTCCGCGCGCGCCCGCTCGACCGCCGCGTCGGCGAGGCGTCCATACGAATGTGACGTCGAGGCGGGGTTGCCGAAGCGCTCGACCAGATAGGGGATCATCGCGTCGGCGACGCGCGGGTCGACCGGCGTCGTCGCGGAGTAATCGAGATAGATCGGAAGCTTCATTCCCGTGCTCATGCCTGCGCGCTGCGTGCCGCCGCGGGCTCGCCGGCGCCGCGCTGATCGTGCAGCACGACGACGCCGGGTGTCGCTGCGCGCTGCTCGCGCACCAGCGCGGCGAGCGATACCGAGCGCAGGTACGCGAGAATCTGCACGTTCAACCCCGCCCACAGCGCGTGCGTCATGCACCGGCGATTGTCGTGGCAATTCTCGCGCCCGCGGCATTGCGTTGCGTCGATCGGCTCGTCGACCGCGAGGATGATGTCGGCGATCGCGACGGCGTCCGCCGCGCGGCCGAGCTGATAGCCGCCGCCGGGGCCGCGCACGCTCTCGACGAGGCCGCTTCGGCGAAGCTTGCAGAAAAGCTGCTCGAGATACGCGAGCGAGATGTTCTGTCGCGAGGCAACCGCGGCGAGGCTCACCGGACCGGCGTCGCCGTGCAAGGCGACGTCGAGCATCGCGGTGACGGCGAATCGTCCTTTGGTGGTGAGCCGCATGCGCTATCTCGCTAGTCGGATGACGATCAGGTTGAGTCGAAAGCGGCGAAGCCAAGCGTTTCGCGTCATTCGAACATCCGGTTGATCTGGACCGGGTCGAACGCGTCGGCGACCGCTTTGGCGGCGCCGCAGTCGACGCCTTCGCGGGTGAGCAGCATGACCAGGCGATTGAAGCGCTCCTCGGTCGCCGCCGAGTGCTCGAGCAGCTTGTGGATCGCGAGGACCATCGGATCGTCCATGTCCGACGAAATCGCGTAGGCGGAGAACCCGATCTTCGCCGCCTGCGCCTCGTTGCGGTCGCGCTCGACGGCAGTCACGACGCGTGCCGGGATGCCGACGGCCGTCGCCTGGGCTGGAACGTCGCGGACGACGACGGCATTCGATCCCACCTTCGCGCCGTCGCCGACGTGGATCGGTCCGAGAATCTTCGCGCCCGCCCCCACCACGACGCTCCTGCCGAGCGTCGGATGCCGCTTGCCCTTGTTCCACGACGTTCCGCCGAGCGTAACGCCGTGATAGAGCGTGCAGTCGTCGCCGATCTCGGCGGTCTCGCCGACGACCACCCCCATGCCGTGGTCGATGAAGACACGCCGCCCGATCCGGGCGCCCGGATGGATCTCGATGCCCGTCGCGAAACGGCTCCAGTGCGCGAGCCAGCGGGCGAGCCAGCGCAGGCCCGCGCGCCATGCGGGGTGCACGACCGACCGGTGCCAGACGAGCGCGTGCAGCCCCGGGTAGCAGGTCAGCACCTCCCACGTCGTGCGGGCGGCGGGGTCGCGCTCGAACACGACCCGGATGTCTTCACGCAAGCGCGTCAGCATCGTCGATCATCCCATTCCCCGACTATTTTACTCGACTATTCGCGGTGGCGCGTGACCCCTCGTTACACGCCCGGCGCCGGCGCCGGAAGGAGCAGAACCGGGCGGCGCGGGCCTGCTTCATCGCGGCGGGCACGCGTCGTCGATGCGCGCGAGAATGCCGCGCAGGAGGTTCGCCTCCTCGTGCTCGAGCGCCGCGCGCGCGAAGAGCCGGCGAAGGCGCGTCATCAATCGTCGCGGCCGCGCGGGATCGTAGAAGCGCAACGCCGCGAGCGTACGTTCGGCGTGCGCGTACAGCGCTTCGATCTCGTCGTGCGTCGCCGCGGCGAAGCGTCGTGCCGGCGCGACGTCGCCGTCGTGCGCGGCCGTGCGCAGCTCCCAGGAGGCGAGCTGCACCGCCGCCGCCAGATTGAGCGACGCGTACCGCGGATTCGCGGCGATCGTGGCGACGTCGGTGCAACGCAGGACCTGTGCGTTCGTGAGGCCGGACATCTCGGTGCCGAACACGAACGCGACGTCGTCCTCGCCCGCGCGCTGCGCGGCCTCGCGCGCGGCATCGCGCAACGCGAGCACGCGGCCCGCGTAACGGCGCGCACGCGCGGTGAGCGCGATCGACATCGCGGCGCCGGCAAGCGCGTCGTCGAGCGTCGCGACGACGCGCGCGTCGGCGAGGACCTGCGCCGCGCCGGCCGCGAGTGCCGTTGCATCGGCGTGCGGGAAGTGCCGCGGAGCGACGAGCACGAGACGCGTGAGGCCCATCGTCAGCATGGCGCGCGCGGCGGCGCCGATGTTCGCAGCAAGGCTCGTCTCGACGAGGACGATGCGGACGCGATCGAGGCGCGCGATGGGCATTCCGTAGAATAGCGGAATGCATCCGATGCTCACGACGGCCGTGAAGGCCGCGCGCCGCGCCGGCAACGTCATCACGCGCGGCGCGCGCGACCTCGACCTGCTGACGGTGACCGCGAAGGGGCCGAAGGATTTCGTGAGCGAGGTCGACCGCGCGGCCGAGGCGGCGATCGTCGACACGCTGCTCGGCGCTTATCCGGATCATGCGATCCACGCGGAGGAAGGCACCGAGCGCGGGCGCAATCCCGACGCCGAGAGCGTCTGGATCATCGACCCGCTCGACGGCACGACGAACTTCCTGCACGGGTTTCCGCAGTACTGCGTGTCGATCGCGCTCGCGCATCGCGGCACCGTCACGCAGGGCGTCGTCTACGATCCGGTCCGCAACGATCTCTTCACCGCGACGCGCGGCCGCGGTGCCTTTCTCAACGATCGTCGCATGCGCGTGTCGCGCCGCGCGCATCTGCGCGACTGCCTGATCGGCACCGGCTTTCCGTTCCGCGACGGAAGCTACCTCGACACGTACCTCGCGATGATGAAGGCGGTCGTCATTCAGACCGCGGGGCTGCGGCGTCCGGGCGCCGCCGCGCTCGACCTCGCGTATGTCGCCGCGGGGTTCTACGACGGCTTCTTCGAGATCGGCCTCAATCCGTGGGACGTCGCGGCGGGCAGCCTGCTCGTGCTCGAAGCGGGCGGTCTCGTCGGCGATCTCGGCGGCGAAGGCAACTATCTGTACGGCGGCGAGGTGATCGCGGCCACGCCGAAGGCGTTCGCGCAACTGGTGAACGTGCTCGCGCCGTACCGCGCGGATCTGGCGCGCGATCGCGCGCAGAAGAAATAGCCTGACCGCAATACGCCGTCGAGCTTACGGACTCGGAGCCTGCGCCGGCCCTCCCCCGCTGCTTTGCGGCGCCGCACGCAACGCCGCGACGAATCATCGCGTCCGACGCTATTTCTTCTCGACGATGATCGCTTCGGCGCGCAACTCCGCCCACTCGACCAGGAGCGCGTAGCCGACGGCGAGCAGCACGGGCCCGAGGAAGACGCCGATCGCGCCGAACGCGATCGCGCCGCCGAGCACGCCGAGCAGCACGAGCAGGAACGGCAGCACCGCACCGCGGCTGATGATGAGCGGCTTGATCACGTTGTCGATCGTCGACACCGCGAACACGCCCCACAGCAGCACGAAGACGCCCCAGGCGGTCTCGCCCGAGTTGATCAGCCACAACCCGGCCGGCGCCCATACGAGCGGCGGGCCGACGGGCACCGGCGACAGCACGAACGTGAGCAGCCCGAGGAGCGGCGCGGCCGCGATGCCCGCGATCCAGAAGCCGACGGCCGCGACGACGCCCTGCACGAGCGCCGTGCCGAGGATGCCGAGCACGACGCCGCGCACCGTCGCCGTCGCGACCGTCGCGAGATGCGTGCCGCGCTCGCCCGCGATGCGCCGGGCGGCGACGCGCAGCCGCTCGGCGATCGCGTAGCCGTCGCGGAACATGAACCACGCGATGAAGATCGAGAGCGCGAGCTGCAGCAATGCGCCGACGACGGATGCGCCGGACGCGACGGCGAACTTGCGAACGGGCTCGAGGTATTGCGAAAGCACGGCGAGCATCTGCGCGGTGTCGTTCGCCATGCCGTTCCAGTAATCGGCGATCGTCGCGCCGATCCACGGGAGCGTCGCGATCCACGCCGGCGCCTCCGGCGGGCCGCCGGCGAGCACCGAGCGACCCCACGCCACGACGCGCTCCGCATTGTCGGCGATCGTGGCGCCGACGACGACGAACGGCGCGAGCATGAGCAGCGCGAGCACCACCACCATCGCGAGCGCCGCGAGCGCGTCGCGCCCGCGCAGCCGCGCGTGCAACTTCACGTAGAGCGGCCACGTCGTCGTGCAGAGAATCGCCGCCCACACGAGCGCGGTGAGGAACGGCCGCAGCACGAGGTAGCAGCCGGCGATGAGCATCGCCAGCACGGCGAGCGTCAGCACCTGATCGAAGCGCGAGGGCAAAAGCCGCGTCACGTGCGCGCGCCGACGAGCGCGTCGATGCGCTCGCGCAACTGCTCGAGGTCGACGGGCTTCACGAGGTAGCCGTCGAACCCCGCCTCGCGCGCCTGCTCGGTGTCGCCTGGCTGTCCGTAGCCGGTGATCGCGATCAGCTTCGCGCGCCGCACGACGCGATCGGCGCGAAGCTTCTTCGCGAGCTCGTATCCCGTCATGCCGGGCAGGCCGATGTCGAGCAGGATCACGTCCGGATCGAACGCCTGCGCCAAAGCGATCGCGCCCTGCGGATCGTGCGCGGTCTGCACGTCGAAGTCGTTGATCGCGAGCAGCGTCGCGATCGCGTCGGCCGCGTCGACGTTGTCGTCGACGATCAGCAGGCGAAGGTTGCGCGCCGCCGGCACCGCAGGCGCTGCCGCCGGTTCATGCGCCGTCGCATCACCGACGGCGGGCAGGCGCAGCAAAAACGTGCTGCCGCGGTCCTTGCCTTCGCTTTCGACGTCGATGCTGCCGCCGGAAAGCCGCGCGAGCCGCGCGACGATCGCGAGTCCGGTCCCGAGGCGCCGCGCATCCCCCGCTGCGCCGCGGTCGAAGAGATCGAACAGGATCGGGCGCAGCGCATCGTCGATGCCCGCGCCCGTGTCCTGCACGGCGATCTCGATCGCGTCGGCGACGGCGCGCGCACGGATCTCGATGCGGCCGCCTTGCGGCGTGTGCTGCGACGCGTTGCCGATCAGGATCGCGACCATCTGCTCGAGGCGCCCGGCGTCGGCGCGCGCGCGCAGCGTCGTCGACGTCACGACGACGCCCGCCTGCTGGTTGCGATCGCGGATGGCGCTCGCATGATGCGCGAGCGCGCGCTCGAGAAGCGGCGCGACGTCGACGGGCGCGATCGACAACTGCACGTTGCCGCTGTCGAGGCGCGACAAATCGAGCAGGTCGTCGACGAGCCCCGCGAGCCGCGCGCAATTGCGCTCGATGATCTCGTGCGCGCGCGCCACGCGCGGGTCCTCGTCGGGCCGCATCCGCTGCAGCAGCTCGACCGAGTTGCGGATCGGCGCGAGCGGATTGCGCAACTCGTGCGCGAGCGACGCGAGGAACGACGTCCGGCGCTGCTCGAAGATCCCGCGCGTCGCCGCCGCCTCCTTGCGATCGGTGATGTCGAGCAGCGCGCCGATGTAACCGGCGAAATGCTGATGCTCGCCGTCGAAGCGCGGCGCGCCGTGGTCGAGCACCCAGCGATACTGCCCGTCGTGGCGGCGCAGCCGATATTCGAGCGTGAACGGCTCGCGCGCGTCGAACGCTTCGGCGAACGCCGCCTGTCGCGGGCCGAAGTCCTCGGGATGAATGCCGGCCGTCCAGCCGTCGCGCAATTCCTCGTCTTCGGTGCGCCCGGTGAACGCGAGCCACGCGGGATTCACGTAAACGTACGCGCGCGCCTCGTCGGACATCCACAGCGGCAGCGGCGTCTCGTCGGCGAGCATGCGAAATCGCGCCTCGCTCTCCTCGAGCGCGGCGCGCGCGCGCCGAGCTTCGGTCGTGTCGTGGAACACGATTACGAACCCGGCCGGCGCCTGATCGCGTTTGCGGATCGGGCGCACCTTCGACTCCACCGCGCGCTCGGTTCCGTTGCGTGCGACGAGCAGCATGTCGGCGGTGGCGTCGGACTGTCCTTCGTCGAGCGCAAGCGCCGTATTGCGACGGGACTCCGCGTCGATGGTGCGGAACACCTTCGACAGCGGCCGCCCCATCGCTTCGGCGGCCGGCCAGCCGGTGAGCGCAGCCGCGCAGTCGTTGACGAACGTGATGTTCCACTGCGCGTCGGTCGCGATCACGCCGTCGGCGATCGACTGCAGCGTGACCTGCATGCGGTCGCGCTCGGCGGCGAGCTCGTCGCGCGCACGCTCGAGTCCTGCCTCGCGCTCGAGCACCTCGCGCGCGAGCGCCTGCGCGCGCTCGCGCGACGCGCGCAGCGCGGACGCGATGCCGCCAATCGCGAGCGCTGCCGCGCAATAGAGGCCGAGCTGCACCGCGTCTTCGATGTCGAGAACGCCGAAGCGGTCGCGCGGCGACAGGTAGGCGTACCACGAGATCGCCGCACCGAGCAGCGTCGCGAACGCCGCGGGGCCGAGTCCGCCGTACCATGCGGCGAACGCGACCGACAGCAGCAGCGGCGCGTACGTGATCTGCTGGCCGAGCAGCGGATCGAGCAGGATGCGCACGCCCCACGCCGCGATGCAGGCGAGCACCGCGACCGCGTACCCCCACGCGGCGCCGGCCACCACCGGCTTCGGCGGTGGCTGCGGCTCGGCCACCTGCTCGTCCTCCTCCGCCTCGACGTCGCCGGCGCCGAGCGAGTTCAGGATCCACGCGACCACGAACGCAACCACCGCGGGCAGTCCGAGCCCGAGACCCGCGACGGTCAGCGCGACGAGCAGGTCGTCGACGCCGACGGTGCGGAACACCGCCCAGACGATGACGGCGCCGCTCGCGACGAGAAACGCCCCGCCGATCCACGTCAGGCCTTGGGCGATCTGGCTCAGGGTACGGTCGCGTTCCAGGAACGTCCTCGTCGTCAGGGATCACGGCGCGGCCCGACGACTGCGCGTTGCGCAACGCCGGTCCGGGCCAGGGTTGATGCCGTCGATCGCGTGGCGTTGTACCACGCGTCAATTGTAACGATCAGCCCGCCGCCACCGTCGCGACGTGTCCCGCAAGACGCACGCGCGAAGCCTGGCGCGGCACGCTCGGCGGTGCCGGCGCGCGGGCAAGGCGGCGCAGCAATTCGCCCATTTGCGCGGCCGACTCGCGCTGCGGCCACAGCGTGTGCGCACGGTCGCGCGCGCGGGCGCCGATCGCCCGAGCCCA
>Ga0157370_10005269_pt1 | contig 14534 bp, 9 predicted proteins | sample C35metaG_FD_113463 | JGI IMG/M metagenome (GOLD analysis project Ga0157370, IMG submission 113463) | Corn rhizosphere microbial communities from Kellogg Biological Station, Michigan, USA - C3-5 metaG | ecosystem: Host-associated > Plants > Roots > Rhizosphere > Soil | place: USA: Michigan...
ACAACGCTGCGGTAGCAAGTCTTAGATCAGAAGTACTCTTGTAAAAATTATCTGTTGTGATTTGCGACAAAGGTGGCCTCTCCAGAAAGGATTTTTTACAGCTACTTGTTATAACCGCAGCAAAAAAGATCAATATGTATAGTTTAATATGTTTCATAATTTTAGTCTTATTTATTTAAAATAGAGATGTTTGCCCCAATTGTAAACACGCGTGGCTGTGCATAGTATCCATTATCCACACCTGCTGCCAAAGGATTCCATGAACCAATTTCAGGGTCATATCCTTTATATTTTGTAATGGTAAACACATTGGTTACCTGACCATATAAGCGCAATGATTTTAAATGAATTTTCGATAAGAAATTTTCCGCAAAACTATAACCCAGAGTGATGCTTTTACATCTTAAAAAAGAGCCATTTTCGATGTATTTGCTTGAAAAACGTTCATTTCCATTACCACTGCTCTGGCTGATTCTGGTAATTGTGGTTTCCGGATTGGTAATATATACATTATTAATATCGGAGGCTAAACCGGTAGGATCTATCAAACCGATTCGGGCATAATTAAGTACATTTCTAAAATATCCAAAATTCTGATTTGGATTTTCGGCGTCTACCCTTACCTGGTTAAAAAGCTTATTGCCGTAGTTACCAGACATAAAAATATTCAAATCAAAGTTTTTGTAATTAAAGCTATTATTTATCCCAAATTGGATCTTCGGATTTGGTGAACCTAAAAAGACCTGGTCACTTTCATCTATGATTCCGTCACCATTCTGGTCTTTAAAAATAACATCACCTACCCAAACCCCTCCTGAACCATTGGTAATTGGTATAGGAAGTCCGCCTTTTTGAGGTATTGCCGGATATTTTGCAAAATCTTCGGCATTTTTATACGTGCCCAGAGTTTGATAACCGTAATACTCACCTATAGACCTGCCGACAATAGATTTGGTAATTACCGTGCTACCAGCGTAACCATACAATGCGGCAGCATCTGTATTTAGGGCTAACACTTCATTCCTGTTATGGGACAAGGTAAGGTTACTTGTCCAGTTAAAGTTTTTACCTCTCAGATTTTGGGTTGTTATTGAAAATTCTATTCCCTTATTACTCACCGAACCAATATTGATATAAGGAGACTGGATAGATCCTGGCGCATAACCTGTGGCATCAACCATTCCTGAATATAATGGCAGCGTCAGACTTAGTAACAAGTTCTCTGTTTTCTTGTAGTAGGCATCTACAGAAAACTGAATCCTTCTATCCAAAATACTTGCATCTAAACCTGTATTATAACTTTTTGTGGTTTCCCATTTTACATTTGGATTACCATTGGCTGAGATGAGCTGTGCAGTACCCGATAGTGATGTCGCAACTGTGGTTAAAGTTGAGCCGTAGGCATAATCGCGGATGTTTTGGTTATTTTGCAAACCATATCCAATCCTAAGTTTTAAGTCATTAATTGCTTTGACCTCCTTCAGGAAGCTTTCCTGATTCAATCTCCAGGCAAATGCTCCAGAATAAGTGGTTACCCAACGGTTCTCAGGCGCAAATTTAGACGAACCGTCGTTACGTACATTAAGGGTTAAATTATATTTGTCCTCATATTTAAAATCGATACGGCCAAAATAAGACTCGCCCGCAGTTTGTCCTTTTGTACCGGAGTTAGTTGCTGTGGTTGCATCTCCTCCACTTATTGCCTGCACGTTATTACTAGGGAAATTTTGTCTGCCTGCCGATACATTTTCATTTTCCCACACTTTAGACTCATGCCCAATCATTGCATTTAAGTTATATTTACCGAATGAGCGCCAATAGGTTAAATAATTGGTAAGAGAATAAAAGCTATTTTTTCCGCTGGAATAATTGGCGGAGTTGGCAAGCTTAGAATAGGATCCCATGGTATATATAGGGTCGAACTGGTCTTCTGAAGCCGTTGAAAAATTTCCTGCTACTTCGTTACGCAGGCTAAGCCCCTTTGCAAACTGAATTTCGGCATAAGCATTCCCAAATAGCTCGTATCGATTCTTGAAGTCCTTTACAATGCTTGCCAAGGCAAATGGATTGGCACCGGTGGCGCCATAAATATTGGGGTCATTCCCTCCCCAAGTGCCGTCTGGATTTATGACGTTGACATCAGGTGTCTGGTTTAATGCCTGTCTGATTACACCCGTTTGAGAAGTAGTTACGTTTTCCTTTACATTTGCCAATTGCAAACTTATACCGGTTTTTAACCATTCAGTTGCCTTGCTATCCAGGTTTAACCTTGTAGAAATTCTTTTAAAATCTGATCCCAGGGCAATCCCGTCCTGACTAAAGTAAGTGCCTGACAAATAATATTTTGTTCTGGCATCACCACCGCTAAGAGATAAGTTGTGATTTTGCATAAGTGCAGTTCTGAATAAAGCCTCCTGCCAGTTGGTTCCTTCACCCAAATATTTCGGATTTGCAAAGTGTGGCCTTAAGTCATAGCCTATAATGGCTCCCTTTTCATTCATAAATGTCGCGTATTCTCTCAAATTCATTACTTCATAATACTTAGGCAGCGCCTGGCCGCCGGCATATCCCTCGTAACTAATTTGCGGAGCGCCCGAGCTCCCTCTTTTTGTGGTAATAATAACGACACCATTGGTTGCCTGTGCTCCATAAATAGCCGTAGCCGAGGCATCTTTTAGGATATCGATGGACGCTACTTCTGAGGGGTTGATACTGGATAAGGGATTGGTACCTTTATCACCAGTTGAAGGCAATATCTGTACACCATCAATTACATATAGTGGAGGGTTATTGCTAAAACCTGAAAGCCCGCGAATTTGTACAGAAACGCCACCACCGGGCTGTCCGGAAATCTGCTGTACAACAACACCGGGTACTTTTCCCTGCAAGGCCTGGTCGATAGTTGTAGGCTGCGTCCTAACAATATCGGCTCCGGAAACTGAAGATATGGACCCGGTAAGGTCTCCTCTTTTCTTCTCCCCGTAACCAACGACAACAACCTCGTCCAGTTTTGTATGCTCCATCTTCAAACTCACATTGATGATACTGCCGTCACCTACCATGATCTCTTGCAGTTGGAAGCCGATCATCTTAAAAATCAGAATATCACCTGTATTGGCCCTTATGGAAAACTGTCCTTTTTCATTCGCAGATACAGATGTTCTTTTTGATTTCACCTCTACGGTAGCCCCCGGTAATGGTCCAGAATCCTCCATTGCGACGATCTTTCCTGTAATTTGCCTCTCCTGAGTATATCCTTTTAAGTGCAGGAGCACCATTGAAGTTACCAACCATAAAAAAATTGGTAATTTCCTGATAGAAATTGTTTGGTTCATATTTGATTATTTTGGTTTATATTGGTTGTGGTTAATGCCAACCTACGTTGGCTTTTTATTCAGCAGCCGGATTCCTTACACCCCTCAGATGCAAGCCATCGATGGCTCCCTGAAGAAATTGCTGGAATTAAAAAGACATAAAGCGAATTTGTCCTGATTTGTAAATAAAACTGTTGTCAACATTTGCGAAAAGTTCGTTTTTATCAAATCCTCCCTTGATTTGATCGGTTATTTATTGGTTAGATGAAGGTCAAATATAGCCTCCATGCAAACCCAGGAATGCTTCAAATGATAAAGAGAAGAGCAGTTATGTTAACCTAAAATGCACACCCCTGATTCAAGATTTTTGGCGTTAAATCGATAAAGCAGCACAAACCAAGGGAACATCTGTGTCATCGAGCCCCTCGCGCTATCGGCCGCTGGCTCTCCCTGATTTCAGCTAAAGTTTTGCACATATTGAAAGGTATTGGAGTCGGCCAGGCTCCAGCAGGCAATATAGGTGGCCAGACGGGATTTCCCCGCCGCATTGAAAAACCGGACAGCAGACCTGTAAAAAACAGCGGTATTATCTGATCTATCCCAAATATTTCGAAAATCAACAGAACAGCCAGGCAGGAAAGAAACGTGTGTTTTTTTGCATGTTTGGCTAAATTAATCCTTCAAAACTAGCCGATAAAAACGCCGAAAGTGACTTCATTTGTTGAATTTAAGGATAGAAATGTTTGCATGACCTCATTTCGGCATCATTTATTCAAAAAATTCAGTTCCAGCTACCCAGATTAAGAAAGTACTTAGCATTACATAAACCTTCCTGCCTGATGTATTATCTTTCGTCTTGATTTGGCAAATCGTTACTGGTTTTTCAGCTGCTTACGATAGCGCGCGGGAGTAAGGCCGGTTATTCTTTTAAATGTTCTTGAGAAGTAAACCAAACTTTCGAAACCCGTTAGGCTCGCTATTTCTGAATTCATGGTTTGACTGATTGCCATCATATGAACAGCTCTTGCTATTCTTTTCTCATTGATAAAAGCCATAGGACGGATTCCCATATGCTTCTCAAATAATCTTGAGAAATATTCCGGGTTCAAATTGGCCCGGTCTGCAAGCAAACCCACCGACAGGGGCAGATGCAGATTGACCTCTATGAATTTCATCGCATCCAGTATCTTAACAGGTGTGAGGTCAACCTCCCTGGTTTGAAACATCTGAGGGACGATGAACCTGGAGAGTAATTGTAATAATATCCCCTGGGTTTCAAGAAAGTCTGAGAATTTCTGGTGGTTATTGAGCTGCTGATATTCCTTGTAATATATGGATTTTTCATACACCTTTGGATTGTCTGAGCGGTTGATACCCCTGCCCGGGTTGATTTCCACCAAACGCTGAAAATTCCGAATGTCCTGCTCATTTGCTGCTATCTTCAGGATTGATCGAACATTTGAAAAGAGTGTATCTCCGGTTGCCGATTCCTCAAAAAACTGGACGAAATATTGGCTCAGGTAATCCTGGCAACTAAAATTACACAGCGTATAGCTAGGAATTAAGTACAGAAACCCTGCTGCCAAAGGCAAATCCGTTTCTGTATCTGAAATATGTCCTTCACCACCATCGATATAGTAAATTCGATGGTAGGGACTAATTACGTTTTTGTAATTCCATTTCGAATCCAATTTGACATAATCAATATTGAGTAATGAAAAGGTCTGCTTTAAAACGCGTTTATTCATGAGGTAGTAATCCGGTTTAAAATCTGTTTTGTGCTAAAAAAAGTCTGTTTAGGTAAAATGAAGCGTGAAGCCTTCGGTTAATTTTGTAGCCACCTTATAAATAGATTGTCAATAACAAAGCTGCCTGCACTACTTATATACAATCAATTTATAAAGATAAATGTTTGTTAGGCATAAAATGCTTGAATATGAGAAAAAGATCATTGATCATTCAGAGGTAGGAACCACTTCCTAATGTTCTGGTTACTGATTAGGGCGAACGGATTAATCCTCCCCTTCAGTGTTGGCCTTAAATAACAAATGTCATTTTCAATCAAGGCAGACAAAAACCATGCGGGATAAAAGTGCTCAAAAGCATTAAAAAGATAGAAGGACCAAATAAATAATGTATGAAGACCAAGAACATGAAACATCCCCACAATAGATTTTATTCAAAAACCGGCACAAGATCAATGAAACAGAACTTCGTTGCTTCAATTAGCACCATGGCGATTGCCCTGGCTTTATTACTTACTTACTCGGGCTGTTCGCTGATTCAGTCACCATCAGGTCCAAAATGGGAACAGATGTTTAATGGAAAGGACTTAAATGGCTGGGATGTTAAAATAAGAAAACATAACCTGAACGACAATTACAACAATACCTTCAGTGTTAAGAACGGAAACCTTCAGGTCAGGTATGACCAATACACCAGGTTTGATGAGCAGTATGGCCATTTATTTTACAAAAAACCTTATTCATATTACCTGATAGGTGTAGAATACCGTTTTGTCGGTGATCAGGTGAAGGGTGGTCCGGGATGGGCATTCCGCAATAATGGCATCATGGTCCATGGCCAGCCAGCAACAACCATGGGAAAAGATCAGGACTTCCCTACCTCCATTGAAGTTCAATTACTGGGTGGAACGGGTAAGGGCGAGCGGTCAACCGCAAATATCTGTACCCCGGGTACACAGTTTGTAAAAGATGGTAAAGTAATCCAAAACCACATTATGGAATCCAGTTCAAAAACCTTCAACGGAGATCAATGGGTACGTGTTGAAGTGCTGGTACTTGCAGATTCTTTAATTGTTCACTACGTGAACGGTGAAGAAGTGTTACGGTACAACAGACCGCAATTGGACCCTGTCGGTGGCGCAATAGAAGGTCAGCTTTTAAAAGGCGGTTCTATTTCGCTGCAAGCTGAGAGCCATCCTACAGATTTTAGGAAAGTTGAAATCATCAACCTGGAAAAATATGCCAAAAATCCAGTGAAGCTCCAACAGGTCATTCAAAAACTAATGGCCGAAAAAAGAATAGCAAAACAATAATATACCATTTTTTAAATAGTGATATGCCTTATAGTACACATTTCAGAGCCCGGACTTTAGGAATAATTATACTTTTATTAGGATCTGCGGCATTTTGCACGGGGCAGCGAGCTGACGCGGTCAGCGCACATGGTGCGTTAAAAGTTCAAGGTGGTAAGCTTTTAGATCACCACAACAAGCCTCCGCAATTGAGAGGAATAAGTTTATCCTGGAGTGTATGGTCGGGACGAAAATATTACAATCCGGATGTGGTAGGCTGGCTTAAGAAAGATTTTAAGATCAATCTATTGCGGGTGGCTATGGCTGTTGAGCCCGAAAACGGTTATTTAAAAGATCCTGATGGACAGCAAAAGCTGATTACACCAGTTATTGATGCTGCGCTAAAAGAAGGTATCTATGTATTAATAGACTGGCATGATCACCACGCCAATGTCAACCTGAAAGAGGCAAAATCCTTTTTTAAAAAGATATCCAAGAAATATTCCGGTGTGCCGAATATTATTTACGAGATATGGAATGAACCTGAGCGCGTACAGTGGAAAGTAGTAAAAGATTATGCCCAGGAAGTGATCGCAGAAATACGCAAAAATGACCAGAAAAATGTCATTGTGGTAGGTAGTCCCAACTGGGATCAGGATATTGATATCGCCGCCAAGGATCCCATCAAAGGCTTCGAGAACATTGCCTATTCCTTCCATTTTTATGCTTCAGACCCCAATCACCAGCAGCAGCTGATGAACAAAGCAAATCTTGCAATTGCCCTTGGGCTTCCGGTTATGGTCACCGAGTGGGGTGTTGGGGAAGCGAATGGAAATGGGGTGTTTGATAGACAAAAGACAAAAAAATGGCTGAACTGGATGGAGCGGCATCAACTGAGTTCGGCCAATTGGAACCTGACCGATAAAAAAGAAACTACAGCCCTGCTGATGCCAGGTGCAGCGGCATCGGGGGAATGGCCCCAAACTATGCTTAGTGCGGCGGGGATCTACATCAGGCAGTGGCTTACCAAGCTAAACAAGAATTAAATTGAGAAGGGATTGCCTCAACTTTTAATGCTGAGAAAAGCTTCTTCGTGCTTTATATCCCTGAAACGGCTTCGATAAACGATGTACCGGAATTTTAGGATAGCTTTTGACTGCACAGTTTCTTTATTTCTTTGGGTATTACTTATTTGACTAACCTTGAGATCTTTTAAGCCGGTTGACAGACTAAGCAATTCTGAAAATTATTATGCAATCGATTGTTTAATTTATTAACTTGTGATTTGATTGATGACTATGACCTTATTTAGCAAAATTATCCTAAAGTTAGTTTGCAGCATGATGCTGATTGCTCCTTTTTTTGTTTCAGGACAGACAGATCAGCACAGGCGTGGTTTGAAGGACTATTACAAGGGCTATTTTCCCGTTGGTGTGGCGGTAACTCCCCGACAGCTGGCCGATTCGGCTCAGAAAAACTTTATTTTAAAGCATTTTAACAGTCTGACAGCTGAAAATGCAATGAAGATGGCTCCTATTCATCCTAAAGAGAACTCTTTTTTCTGGACTGATGCAGATGCCATTGTCAATTTTGCACAACAATACAAGTTGAAGCTGCGCGGCCATACCCTGTGCTGGCATAACCAGACACCCAGATGGATGTTTTATGATCAGGCAGGAAACCTGGTTAGTAAAGAGGTCTTACTTCAACGGCTGAAAGCCCATATTTACGCGGTAGTTGGCAGATATAAAGGCAAAGTTTATGCCTGGGATGTGGTCAATGAAGCGGTGGCTGACGAGCCGGATCGCATGTTCCGCAACTCCCTGTGGTACCAGATCTGCGGAGAAGATTACATCTTTAAAGCCTTCCAATACGCGCATGAGGCAGATCCAAAAGCCATCTTATTCTACAATGACTATAACACGGAATATCCGCGGAAGAGGGAACATATTTATCAGCTGCTGAAGAAGATGCGGGATGCCGGGATTCCGGTACATGCAGTAGGTTTACAAGCGCACTGGTCTATTACTAACCCTTCCAAACAAGAACTGGAAAGTACCATTATGCGATATGCTTCACTTGGAATAAAGATTCAGATAACAGAACTGGATGTTTCGATTTATGCCAAAGATTCAGATAGCGCATCAGGTTTTACTCCCGAACGCGAACAGCAACAGGCTGCACAATACCTCAGTATTTTTAAGGCATTCCGGGAACATAGAAAACAGATTCATGGAGTGACATTCTGGAACCTGTCCGACCGCTATAGCTGGCTGGATAACTTCCCGGTTAGGGGCCGCAAAAACTATCCTCTGTTGTTCGATGCGGAGCTTCAGCCTAAAAAGGCTTACTGGGAGGTAGTCAATTTCTGATCAACGTAACTAAAATCCAGCAAACAATGCCTGGTAATTTTAAAGGAGAGTGCAATGAGGTTCATGTAATAGGAGATTACGATTTGAAGTAAAATGCCCGCATGCATAAGTTCGCGCGGTTGAAAATCATTGTATCAGATAAGCAGTAACGTTCTTAACCACTCTTAACACAAAAGAGCTGTTGACCCTGGATACATTAGCCAGCTTTGCCAGTTTGTCCCGCAGAAAATCTGAATACTCGTCACATCAAAAAATTTATTTGATTTTACGTTAGTAAACCTGCGGTTGTTTAATGACAAGAGCTGACCCACTGATCAGCTCTCCTTCTTTTCTTTATTTAGAAAAATACTTATAAATTTTGCCCTGCCGTTTTGCTTTGATAATTCTCAATCAACTGCCATAACACCGCAGCGGGAACAACAAGTGTAGTTGCCCTGCTGAAACGAGCGATATTAATTCCACAGAAACGATTTTTCACATCAAAAACAGGTCCTCCACATTCTTCGGGCCTCAACCTGGCATCATGACTAAACACCTGGGTAAAATCATCACGTCTGGTGCTTTTACCTCCCTTGAACTGTTCTGCCGGATGCGTTGACAAAGGCCCATTAAACACACCCAAGGATATGTTTTTAAGATAGAAGCGATCTAAACGCTTTATCTTAAAGGTAAGTGAATCATAGGGCCAGAACTTCATCAGCTGGGCGCCATAATCTTCAGGCTTATTGATAGCGATATCATTGATACTTAGAACCCGGTCACCTACCGCTATTGCGCTTACTTCGGCCGGAGAACCTGGCTGGACTGCAGTAATTACGATGTTGCCCTCTTTGAATGTTGCCATGGCACCTAAATATCCAATGCTAAATCTCTTTGGCAAATTAAAATTTCTGCTTCCAATTACGCTGATCTGATCAGGGTGATCAGGTAGCGGAGAAATCAAAAATTTACCCAGTCTGTCAAAAGATAAACTGTCCCGACTAAACTGCTTTAATGGTATGCCACCCTGAATCTGTGCCGATGGCTGCAACAGCACGAGATCGTTTTCAACATCACGCAAAATGACTTTAAGGCCAATGGATTTGTTTTCGACCGATACTACTGGCTGATCTCCAATCAGGGAGCTCTTACTGATCACAAGGTTACCGGCAGACCTGGCAGACAAGGAGAATAAAGTTCCATTGACTTGTTGTAATTCCCCCCTGATCACACTTCTGATGAGCAGACAGCTCTGTTTTAGTGGAGCAGCTAAGGAAGAAAAGCCAACCTGCGGATCTTTGAGAACCGCAATACGCAGGATTGAGGATCCAAGTGGATCCACACCAAGGGAATCTTCAACCGAAGGGAGTGCGCCATATGTTTTGGGAATGTTCAAGGCTGTCCAGTACTTCCGGTAAAGATCGATAGGGATCTCATAATTTTCGTCTTCACTAGCTCCAATTGCACTGTGTAAAGCGATAACCCGTCCAAAATGATCAAACAGCGGACCTCCGGAATCACCCGGCTCCATCATGCAGGTTGACTGAATAAACCCATACTGATTATTTAGGTTGGTGACCCGGCCAAACCTAAGGGTTGGTTGTGTCTGGTTCAACGTTTCCGGATAAGCGATACTTAAACAAGGTTCGTCTAATTTCAAGGAGTAAGACCAGCCCATTTCAGCATAAGGCCAACTACCCGGCGCGATGATTTTCATAAGTGCTACATCAGGGAACATCTTATTTTCCGTAAATTCAATTTCACCCAGCCCGCGTGCCACATCCGATTTGCCATCAGGGAACATGATCAAATAAGTTTGCCCCGGCTGGTTCACATGTGCCGCTGTCAGCACGTGGCCCTGGGGACTAACCACTACACCGGTAAACTGAGCGCTGGTCTGCACTTTTTTTAAGGTATCATAGCCCCATATTCTTACGCTGGCACCATAGGCTTTTTTTATGGCCAGGGATAGTGTGTTCTCTAATTTTTTGGGATGAAATTTCTGACCGAAAGATTGGGTAGCGGGCAGCAGCAACAGCAGCAGTAACCATACTGTTTTAAGCGTATTTTTAACAAAGATCATTTATATTTTTTTAAGACACGCCTTGATTGCGCGCATTTAGGCATACTACCCAGGCGAATTGCTTTATTGCATTGCCCGGGTAGTAAGGTGTGCCAGAATTTTGGTTAATTGAGTAATTCAGCAAGTTTTTTGTTCAGCTCCTCACCCATCAGGTGATTGCCGATAATTTTTCCCTCGCGGCTAATCAGAAAATTAGCAGGAACACCCGAAATACCGTATACTTTGCGGGCATCATTATCCCAGCCTTTCAGGTCAGATACCTGTGTCCAGGTTAACCCGTCTTTCTTTATCGCTTCCAACCATTTGGCTTTATCACTATCTACCGAAACCCCAAGGATTTCGAAACCTTTGTCTTTAAAAGCAGCATATTGCTTAAGCAGGTTCGGGCTTTCCGCGCGGCAGGGCGAGCACCAGCTTGCCCAGAATTCCACCAATACCAGTTTGCCCTTATAGTCTGATAAGGAAACTGGTTTGCCGTTTACATCTTTCAAGGTGAAATTTGGGGCAACAGCACCAAGTGCAGTTACAGTATGTGCATTCAATAGCTTGTAAAGTCCCTGTCCGCCGTACGATAAGCGTAGTTCTTCACTAAGCTTATTAAAGATCGGCAATACCACATCAGATTTAACGCTGTAACCACTCACGGATTCTGCCAATGCCTGCAGGGCGAAATAAGAATCAGGATTTGCTTTTGCAAATTCGATTATCTTTTCTCCACGGGATTTTCTGAAAGCCTGAACTTTCTTGTCTAACATTTTAAAATACATGGTGTCTCGTTGCTGTTCTGGTGTCGCCCTGTTGATGGTGACATTGGCATTGTGGTGCACTGTCATAACAGTTGGCCCTACCTGCTGGTCAAAAGCCTTCATCTCATTGTAGACCTTTGAACCAGTCCATTTCGCATTGTACAACGAATCGTTAGAGGTGATGGTGATATTCTCTTTTCCAAAGTACACGTAGATCACATCCCCGAGTCCTTTGGTTCCATAAATTTCTTTGTCCCTGACGCCTTCACGGGAAAGCGTAATTCGTGAAGAGGCAATGCCTGCGATGCTTCCTGAAAACTTAAAGCTGCCATTTACCAGTTCGGCAGAATCAGATTTACCACTGCCTTCGGCAGTATAATCCAGGTATATCTTTGCCGGTTTGTTTAAATTTCCTATTTTTCCTGTAATGGTAAAATTAGGGGTTTGCGCCATCACTGCAGCAGGTGCCAGGGCGGCAAGAATCAAAAATTTTAGTTTCATATGTTTTATAAGTTATAATTATCGTATCGCCACATCTACCGGTGAGCCGGGAATTCCGTCGATCTTCTTAAGGAATGTTCCAAGTTTTCCAGTAGAGATATCCAGGTAGTAAATGCTGCCGGCTACACCGACCATAATGGTTTCTTCATTTTCAGAAAGCCTGATCATTGTTACCTCAGCATCACCAAAATCAGTTGATAGTTCTCTGACATCTTCATTGATCGGGTTGTACCTATACACTTTATTACCAGATGCGAGATAGATAATTCCGTTTTTGGCACCCTGCCATTTGGTTTTCTCAGTGATGAGTTCCTGACGAATAAAAAGACGTTTTTTTAATGGGCTGAAGGTAAAAGGACCGGTAAATTTCACATTGAAAGAAAGTTCATATACTTTTCCGTCACTCCTTTTGCAATAGGCAAAACACTCACTACCATTGAGCTGTTCCATATGAATCAGGTCCATACCTACATTTTTCGGATCAAACACAGCCGTCGATTCTGTATCGTACTGCGTTCCAAAATAGGTTGGCCCGTTGTACACGTTTAACCTTACAAACTGTTTTAGGTTACGTTCAAATCCGATAAAATAGGTGCCCTGGTTTTGATTAAAATTCATGATGAATGAGGGTGCAAGCTGGTACTCGCCTTCTGCGGCACTGAACATCCCGTAGGTAGGCGACTGGTCCCAGGTATTTGTGGTTCCGTAAGTTAGTACATTGCTGATCACCCCTGCCAATATTCCCTGGGGATGTTGTTTGAGCTCATTGACCACTAAATTATCAGGGGCAGAAAAATAGTTATCAGCAATGGTATTGGGATACTTTGGGTCTTCCTGCATGGTATTGGCGTTCAAACGTACCCCACCACCTTTGGTAATGATCCAATAGCCAAGAAGCGTTCCACCGGTAGCTGTATTTTTCATCAGAAAAAGGTTTAACGGGTCTTTTGGCAGGTCTTTGCCCTGCATGGCATGGTACAGGCGTGCCTGTACTTCTCCGTTGGGCTTGATAAAGGAGAATTGGGTGATGCCGTTTTCCGAACTTAGCACAGCAGTTCCAGACCCAAATTCAGTACCACCATCCACAAAGAAATCATGAAAATATTTCATGCCGTTAGTTTTGTTATAAACAGTTAGGCGGGCAGTATACCTCTGGGCTTCTAAACCGAATATGATTTTAAGTGCTGGACCGGTGAATTTCACATCATTACCCGTCATTACGCTGATGCGCCATTGCAATTCTATGTCATCTCCCTTTGTATTGTTTATGGTGGGTTTGATAATCAAACTGTCTCCAACTATAGCCGTATATACTGAATCAAGGTTTACGACCTCTGGTGTGGCAGGCATATTGATCTCATAATCTCCCAAGTCCTTATGGCAGGCTGACAGCGTAATTAGGCTCAATGCCACTAATCCTATTAATTTTCTAAGACTCATCTCTGTTTTTTTAAATAACTTCTTTTCCATTTTCATCTATGAAGTAATATTTTCCGGTCTGCAGGTTTTTCCTCAATAGTGTTTTCTTACTTGGATTTCCTGTGTTGAAAAAGTAATAACTATCGCTATTGCCGGCGGTCACTTCTTCCAGTACATAGCCTTTAGCCACATTTTTGGTAACCCAATTGAAGGGATTGTTCATCATAATGGTGAGCAATCCGGTATAATAAAGGTTCTTGGGTGCATCCAGTCCACCCTGAGAACCAGTTGTCAGTGAGGTCTGACCTGTTGTGATGTAAAACAGTTCATGCTTGGTTCTTGAGTAATTGGTCAGCCACTGGTCCCACCAGTCCGGCTTTTCCAATTTGGCAGAAAATACCACCTTAGCACGAAGCATAGTTGGGTTGTTTACACCAAAATCATCAGAAGCTATTAACTTGATAATGATGGAAACCGATTTTTCTTCAAGAGCCTTATCCTTATTGTACATAATGACAGGTAGATAGCCAATACCTGCATTGGCAGGGATGGTGTACGAGCTTTTCAGGGGCTGATAATGCTGCTCAGGAACAGCTGTAGATGAGTCTGATTCTATCCTTATCTTATAAGTCCGGCTGGCAGATGTTCTTATTCCAGAAAGCCGTACCGGTAAATATAGGGTATCCTGAGCTTTGGTTGGCGTATAGGCAAAGGTTCTGACGATGCTGTCCTTATCGCCGTTATATATATCGAAATATACATTGGCTTCATGGCTAAATACCATCTCTTCTGCTTTTTTGCAGGAAGTAACGGTTATCAGTGCCAGGATGATGATGATATATGATTTCATAATTCTTATCATTAATTTTCTTATAATTTATCTGCCTCCGTAAACGATTTCATCGTTCGGCAGTGGCAATACGAATATCTTGTCTGAAGGTGGGATTGCGCTTCCGGTAGGTGCAGCAATGGCTTTGTTAAGCCGCTTGTACATATAAAACATCTGACCTTCGGAAAGCCATTCCTTGCGGGCTTCTTTAAGCAGTTCATTAATCAGTCCGTCTTCGGAAGGGACTGCCAGCT
>Ga0157370_10005274_pt1 | contig 14521 bp, 16 predicted proteins | sample C35metaG_FD_113463 | JGI IMG/M metagenome (GOLD analysis project Ga0157370, IMG submission 113463) | Corn rhizosphere microbial communities from Kellogg Biological Station, Michigan, USA - C3-5 metaG | ecosystem: Host-associated > Plants > Roots > Rhizosphere > Soil | place: USA: Michigan...
AAAAGCTCAGTCCGAGCGATTCCAATGGCGCTGAACGGTGGTTTTTGCCATCCCCAGCTTAATAGCTACTTCAGCCCGCGAAAGACCTTGCTCCTTGAGCACCCGGACGGCCTCTCGTGCTTGGGCTGCTGCCGTAATCCGTGGGTGAACGGGTTGTTCAATTTCCACTGGGATTGAAACCCTCAACAGCTTTAGCGATTTTAGATCCCTTTCAGCATTCTTCAGTATATCGCCGGCGCTCAAATCGTCCTGCACCCCACATACGATTGCCATTAGCGCAACAGGACTGATCTCCAGCGCGTCGGCGAGCTCAATGATGGCCTCCAGGCTTGGTGAGGTCTTCTCATTCTCGATACGGCTGACATGCGATTGATCGACTTTTTGGCTCAGCGCTTGCTGCGTGAGATCACGTTTAGCTCGCAAGAGCTTCAGGGTCGCGGCAAATGCGGTGCGGACAGACATTTTTCCGTTCCGTAAAAACAGAGCTGTATGCCGCGATTGCCATGATCCACTCAAATGTATATATTCATTCGAGTGGATCTATTGGCTCGTTATTCCGGCGACACGCTTTGGAGGCTCAGCGATGTGATTGCCGTTGGTCATTCAATTTAGCTGTAAATCGAGATCAAGATCGGGAGACAGATCGAATCTCTGCAGCGAACGCTCATCAACTGAGCCTCTGCTCCATTGCTTCGCCTGGCCGTGCTGTGTCCATCAAACATAATGCGTCAACGGCGCCCATCCGAACGCACGGCGGGGGCGGATGGGCGTGAACCACGAACCTCTATTTTTAGTAAAGAAGGGCGGTCTGAATGGTCGATGGTCTCGGCGAGATTTTGCGTGATAGGAGCGTCGCTACCCTGGTGACAGTCCGGCTTGATGATTGATCAACAGAGTCTTTCATGTGTCCCGGCAGCCGTCGCTGTGGCGATGGAAAAGGACTTCGGAGTGCCCGTTACGGCGTACTTATTCGCCGCCATCGACAGTCCACCTGTTCTGATGGGAACGGTTTACGGCGATACCACTGGACGATTTCGCGAGGGAACCAGCATGCGGACGTCAAGGATCACGGATGCACTGTCCATCGACGGTTATTCGCTGTTCAGAACCTTCGCCGGCAGCCTCTACGTGGTGGTCAGTTGGATGCCTGGAGGGAGCAATATTTATATGAATCGCGTTTATCACTGAGTATTTTTGGCTACATGCTTATTTCAACAACTCGCTGCGGCAATCAGGTTGGCGAGGGGGAACGGCACTGTGAAAGAGTTCCTCTTCGTGTGCAGGGGGAGAGCGGTAGGTTTGAGTGGTAATGAAAAAATGAGCGTTACAGATGTTGAGTTGTTGGGGGATTTGTTTTTTGGGCCGGCCACCGTCTTGGGTGGTTCAGGGTTAGACGACCGGGCGCTGAAGCAGGCCGCAATGGAATCGTTCCCTGAAAAGCGCAGTTGCGTGGTGCGCGAGTGGATGCTCCTCGATCTGATGCTTGAGGAAGAGTGTCAGCGGGAGATGAAGGGGCAAGGACTGGTACCCACCATCCTGTACACCCAAAATATGGTATTCGACAGCGCTCAAAAACTTCCCGAACAAGGCCAGTTCAGAACGCATTTTGCGACCTCTGTAGAGGGCTGCTTCTTCGAAACAACCGACACGGTTTTCGTGCTCGCCGGCAGGGGCAGTCGAAAGTACGCGAGCCTCTGTGTAATCAGCGCGCTGGACAAGGTCATTCAGAGGCAACCGATACGTTAAGCCATGGCTGTCCTAGAATCTCTGCACTAAAACACAGCCTGGAAATCAACAAGGCTTTTAAAGGAGCAATAGCAATCAATCAACTCTTTAGAGGAAGCGTGGTTTAGGGGCGAAGTGTAGGCATTTTTCGAAGAGTACGGCTATACCTTAAGAGCCTATTACAAAGCTGCATGCTTTAAAGCAGCAGATATGCAAATTGACTTTGAGGCTATAGGTCAAGGAGGGCGTATGAAGCTTACCATCAATGTGTTTCTGCTCAAATCAGGTCGAAGCATTCACGATGCGCTCTCAAATGAGGTCAGACTTGACCCGATTGTATTCTCACTACCCGAGGCGGAATGCCTTTTCTACCACCAGACAAATGCGTCCCATCCTAAATGGACGCAGCTCTTCAACAATGTTGATGAGGTTGTACAGCTAAATCTGCACGGCAGATCACTGAAGGCTTTGATGGTGATGGCGGTACGAGATCGCGTTTTCTGCTTCACTTTCGGGCATGCACGACACCTCATCGACAGCGCTGGAATTGAGCGCTATTTCGGTTTACGAACCGCGCTCAGTTTGACAGACCCGCTGCTTATAAAGTCAGTAGAGAAATCTAACATTGATCGAACCCCGCTGCGTTCGAAGACTCAGTCTTCAAAGCACCTGACCATATCCGAGTTCGATTTCAAGTTTGATTCGGAAATACTCAAGTCGCTCACCGGTATCGTAGAGGGCGAAAATGATGAAAGCGAGTATGTGAGCGGTTCGGACTCATTAGCTTTGCATTCAGATGTCAGGCTGGAGCAGTTTCCTGATATCGCATCTCGGCTACTGGTCGCTTATGAAGATGAGCGCTGCAAGGAAAAATACCCTTGGATGGATTACATCGTTCCGGTACGCGACGCTGCGCTGATGTCTGAGCTTGATCAACTGCTGGTCGAGGCCATTAATGCGGAGAGCTTTGATCAAATCCGTGCGGCTGCACCAATGCTTTTGACTGATGACATCAGTGGTTTTGGCTACGTTCGACATGGAGCGCGTTCTAGAAATGGCCCAGCGATCAGCTTCGACCTGGATCTTCGGCAAGCACTGGTTGCCAAGCACATCCTGGGCGCCGTTACGCTCCCATCACTGCATTCTGAACGTATCTATCTATACGATGGGGACGAGCAGCGACGCGACTGTTGGTCTTTATACACTTGCATAGAAGGAGAAATCGGATTCGAGGATAAGGTGTACCTGTTAAGCGAAGGGGATTGGTATCAAATTGATCGTGAATACACCGATCAAGTGAATCGGTACTTCGCAGCAGCTACCCCCTCTGAACTGCAGTTCCCTCCTTATGGCACAGACCATGAAGGCCCCTACCTGAGACGCATCGCAGACAACATCCACTTTCATTTACTTGATCAGAAACTGGTGCGGCTGAACGGTGCCTCAAGCCCTTTTGAGTTCTGTGATCTTGTTACGCCGGATCACCACATCATTCATGTGAAGAAGTACTCATCTTCCAGTGTGCTCAGCCATCTTTTTTCCCAGGCTTACGTGTCCGCCGAGGCCTTAATCAACTCTCCCGACGTTACGACTCAAGTCAATGCGCATCTTGCACAGGACAGCGACTATCGTTTTGTCTTTGATCCTGCGACCCAGCCACGCAACCGAATCGTTTTCGCCATCATGCAATCCGATGAGGTGTTGCACATGCCATTTTTCTCGAAGGTCAACTTCCGCCAGTTTTCACAGAGACTGACCGCCATGGGCTACCAGGTACAGGTATGTCGAATAGGGAACTGATTTCGGGCCTGGACAACCTCAGTCGTTGTATGAGGAGCTCTTACAGAAGTTGTGAAGCGACAGCTCAGTGAAGAGCTGTCGTGAGCAGCTTAGCCACCAATTCCTGCAAGCAGCTTGCGTTTCGCGTATTCAGCACCGCCAGCTTTTTGCATTTCCTTCCAGTTTTCAAAATTGGTTTCCTGGCGGACAAACTCGTCCCAAGGCTCGTCTGGAATAGCCTTGAGGTCATCGACGGTCAAGACTGTATAACCGGCACCTTTGACGAAGCTGTCAAAGCTGTCGAAGCGACTGACCGATGAAATAAATTCAGGGCTCATGATTTCAAGAAAAGGGACTTCGGTCGTGCCGCTCAGTGCTTTTGCATTTTCAGTCAGGCGCTTAAGCCCAGAGAGATCCATTTTGATTGGCATACAAAACTCCTTGCGATTGATGGGATGATGTACGAGCAAGCGTAGGTGGAACGCAGGGTCTCGTTGCATTCAGTCAAGCGACTATTGCAATAAATTGTGTCGAGCATTCGCGTGAGACGCACGACGGCTGTCGGCCAAGTCGAGGAGTTCGACCAGCGTCATTTGCTCAATTTCCCTGGTTACCTGATAGGTCTCAGAAATCTCACCACCGAGCATTTCCACGATGTGCTCGAACAGTTTGTAGTGGTGGTGCTCTTGATCTTTGTTTTGCCATTCGCTGAGGACATCACGCGGGATCGCCGGTGTCGTGGTGGCAGACTGTGGAATGAAGGAGGGGTAAAACAGAGGGCTGTCGACATCCAAACCTTCCTGCTGGGCTGTCATAGCGAAATCCATGCTCATCAGCGAGGGTCGATGCAGCAGTTGGATAGGGGCTTGAAGGATGTCGCTATCGAGCAAATGTTTGACTGCCCAGATATCGAGTGCACTGCCAAAGTCTGCGGGAACCAAATAGAGATCAGGGCGAAATTGCGACAGAAAGCCTTCGGGGTGGGCTTTTGGACAGTCGCTCGCAGTCTTTGAGGGGGCGAAGGAGTCACGGGCAATACTGTTCGCCACATCAACCAGGACAACCTCTCCTGCGCCAGGTGTGTAGTTGATGATTTCTTCAGTGGAGAGATCGGGACACTCGATTCTCAAGGCTTCAAGTCTGTGAAGAATGTGACGGGCACTGCCCTTGCTCTGAGAGTATTCGGCAAACAGAAACGTACTTTTTAAATCAAGCGACTTCGCGATTGCGGCGAGGTTGATTGCAACAGTTGTTTTCCCCACACCACCCTTGGTGTTGGTAACAGCAATGACTACACCCGCTTTGGGCAATCGGACATGAGTAATGTTTTGCCGCAGTAGGCTGGAGCGTACCAATTCAGCCAGCCACGCCAGGAGGTAAGGGTCTACTGGCAACGTACCGTTCAGCCAGCGGCTGATGGTTTCCGGAGCTGTCCGTTTACCATCCTCTCGCAATGCGCTGACTCGGTTGGCCAAGGCAATACCGCTGAGGTTGAGGTACGTCATCGCACGTTTGAGTAAAATGGCATGCATCATGGATTGATCGCTCGTCAATTTTTTAAGTAATTGATTGACCATAGGTCAAGCGGTGATACATCGCCAGTTTGAAACAGGCGAGAAAGCTTGCCATCCTGATTGCAGGGCACTATGAAGCGCAGGATCGTGATTTCAGGCGGCGCTTACCTGGAGGTCTGGCGCCCGGATCAAGTAGGTTTGAGGGGCGAAATAGGGATGTCTGAGTACACGATTCACGAACACTCTCATAGGTTCGCTGTGTGGGCTGCTGGGCGTGCTTATTCCCGAGGTGGAGAGGGTGGCGGCTATACTGTGTCAAACGCGAGGCTGATGCTTGAGGCCGCTGGCTTAAGAGGTATCAAGACCGTCGATGATCTGCCTGAAGCAAGTCAAATTGACTCATTTCTCAATGGGCTGATAACGGGCGTCATTAATGCAAGGCCTCGTACCTACACGCAAACGATACCCAAGAAGGGAGACGTGCCGGCAACGAAAGTAGAGCGTACTTTTATATGTAGCTACGGCCGAGCACAGAAATTGGTCAACATCTATCTGAAGTCCAAAATTATCTGCGCAGGAGCGCCTTCTGGCGATTCCCGAATTGCCAAGCTGCACCCGCCACTGGATATGCAGCTGTTAGTTGCGTTGGATAAGCTTGATTCGAAGAAATTGGGTGCAGAACGCTATGAGCGTTTTCGAAAAGCATGGAATACGGCACGCTCTATGGGAACGTCATGGACTGATTTTGATAAAGCAACGTATGACGCCCACATTGAGGCCATCAAGGAGTTGCAAGACAAAAGTCCACTCTGGGCGGTGGAGGAGCATTGGATGAGTGAAAAAAAATCTGAGTAGATGTTGGGGTTGTTCGCTTCAAATGACCTGCGTTTCGCTGATAGCCCCTCCGCTGTTTTTATCATCACATTACGTCGAGCGTGGGTGCTCCAGAATCAAGGTGCTCCACTCCTTTTGCGGAGGATGTTAACTTATTCAGATGACTCACCAGAGCCTCGCGTAGCGTCTCCAAAGCATCCTGCAGACGCCGCTTCTCTCGCGGGTCATCTCCTGCTGGCTCAAAGCTCTCGCAATGCCTGATCAATGCCTCACAGTCGTTTGCATTCAAATCCAACTCAATCATTTTGAATCCGCTCCCGGTGCGCTTTGAGATGTTCCATTTCCCGTACCCACAATCGTAAAAACCGTCGCCAGTCACTTGCGTAGCTTCCTTGGGGTAAGCGGGTTGAAAGCACGCTGGCGGCTTCAAATCTTGCGCGCCAAGGTTGGGGAATATTTTGATCCAAAACAATCACAAAGGGATGGCCATCAGTACCTTCGATTCGAGTCTCTGGAGCGGCTTCACGAAGTTCATCGATCGACATGGCGTGGGAGGGGCCAATAGGGTTTTCTAGATCCTCCCTGTCGATTTCAGCCAGTGTGGCTAATGGGGCTTTGGCTTCTGCTGCGCCAGGCTGCAGAGCTTCCAGCTCCCATAGCGCTTCTCTGCGGTTTCGCTCGCGCAGCCAAAGGGCTTTTAGATCAGTATCCATCCACAATTCCTTACTACGTTGACGGTCTGTTAGCACCCTTGGCGCATGAGCGAATGCTATCAGCGACTGCTGAAAAAGGGCGCTATGGATGGTGAAAAGGATGTTCAACGTAGAAGGGCGATAAAACGGGAAGGGACAGTGACATGAGAACTATAGGTGAGGACTGCTTGCAACGTAATGTACGTCGCTTGTGGTCGTCCGGTATTGGACGACCAAATATTCTCGCCCACGCAACCGGCAGCTTCCGGCCAGAAGCGGGCACGCGCTATTTCCAGAATGTTACAGAGTCTGGCACTGAATGCGCGCTAAGACTTCAAGATGCAGGAGCCGACGCTTTCAGGCATTCGGCTAGAAAACTCCCCCCCTCGCGTAAACATCGCTCACACGGCTTTTTCGCTTCACTATTGATAGATGATCTTCATCTACATCGCGAACGGTATGCCTCGCAATGTTAGGATTCGCGGAGTCTCTCGGAACAACCATTTGTATTGGCGCATTTCTTACAACTATGAAGGTTTGGCGACCGTCGTCATATTGGCCCCGCTCCTGGGCCAGCCGCCAAGCGAGCTAACGTAGATAGACTTGGATATCCGGAGGCGCGATCCTGATCCAGCACGATTGCGCCTCGAATTCGACTGTTACCTGTAACGTCCTCAAGACGCCAATGCGCGGTGCCTGATGTCACTCGACAGGCTGCTAAGAGGCCCGATTGTCGACAGCTGCAACGAGCCGGCGGCAGGTTGCTGATTAATGTCGAACAGTACGAACAGACCCTAGCGCCGCCCATCAGCCTCAACCGCTGCCGGCTCCCGGATTTGTTGGATCGTATCGTAAAAAAATGTGCTGGGGTATCTGGTCACCCAGAAAGTGTTCCTCAGATATCTACCACGGGGAGGAACACCTCGGGGAATTTTTCTCTTGCGTATGTCAATAGTTTGTCGTGCGCAATAGCAAAGTCACTACTTGCTGCTTCTAATTCGGATAGATATGTATTGTCCAAGTACTTAATATGATCTTTTGGGAGATATATTTCTCCTCCCATCATGTCAAAATTCCATCGAGTCAAAATCAAAATGTTTGACCAGTGCATCCACCACTCATCAACAAGCTTCTTCAGGGAGGGGTCATAGAAGTGAACTATTTTCTTTTCGAATAGCTCGTTTAGCTCATCTTTTTCTACGATGCTTGAACCAAATCTGTAAGGTGCTCTATCCAAGTCTTCGACCAGGTCGAAAAATTTACACCGCCTTATTAACAGAGTTAGTTGGTGAGCGTCGTTTTTTTCTTTAGTTATCGATTTACTGTTGTCATTTGCAGGCTTTGTCTCGCCAACGAATTCTGATACTTCCTGGTGTCGAGGGATTATATAGTCGTGATCCAATATGTAAACGGGCAGCCCTGCACCCGCAACGATCTTGGTACGTTGCCCCATACTTAGCCTCTGGCCAGTCATAAAAAAGAAACACTTTGCCCCATTACTTTTAGCTTTGGCAAGATCGGAAGTGAACTTGTTTTTTATATCTGTAAATGAAGACGGGGAATGTGGAAAGTAGCAAGCAGCGATTCCTTTACCGAGGTAATGTGTGAAAACAATGTCTTTCCCACCGTCTGGCCCGCCGCGTGGAGCTTGCGGCGTAGCATCGGTATAACCGCATAGAATCAGTAGCTTTGTACACATTTGCTCAGAGCGCTGTGCCCCCCACGCCCAGTTAGCTAACGTGAATTCAAAGTAGTTAAGTGGATTCATCCGTTGCATTACCTTTTGATTTTTCCAATCTGCCACCAATGCGGCTGATGTCATGAGTTGAAAGGGGTAAGCAGAATATTTATTTTGCTACAAAAATAATGCTTTCTGCGCGTTTGTGACACATCCCGGCTGGTTTTCTATGGAGACGCCGATCCCAAGGCTATCGGATTTGCTGTGCCACACCTTCAATATCCGTCAAGCGAACAGCGCAGCGCCAGTCCTGCACGTGCCAGGTTTCAGCAGCATCAAGGAAGTAGCCCGTAGAGTTGCTTCTGAGCTCTACTTGTACGTCACACCGCTCTCTTTTCACTAGCTATTTTAAATCTGATGACGTCGAGCTAGGGAGTGTTTCGATCTGCTCCCTGAACCACCCTAGTTTCGTTGATACGCCTCAGTGAATGCTCTTGGTCGATTTTTCCCTTCACGACAGGCTGAAAACGGCCAGAAGCGGCCGGTCTGCCTGATAAATAAATCTGTCCCCATTTCCTCACTGCAATAAACGGCATTCCATTTGTCCATACATACGAGAATTTTGCGGCTGTCGTTATTGGGATTGCCTGTTTCCTGCTGGTGACCCTGCCGGGTGTGCCGGACTCGCGAGCATGCAGTGACCGATTGATTGCTCTGAAGTCGGACGTTTCTACCCGGTCATCGGGTAGTCGTGCCGCTCGGGGGCGGTATTGCTCTCGGCGGCATCCATTACAACTCGATACAACTCTGCATTAGACCCTAACGCATCTCGTCGGCACGATATTGCCCCTGATCTGTACCTTTGCCTTTATCACTTTCGTTAGACTAAAGCGAACCCGCCACCGCAAAACCAGTCACTCATCGCAAAGCTTTCATAGGTGACTGCGCGCCAACCGTTCAGCTGAGAGGCAGCGGCACTCTCTCCGCGAGCCAAGAGTTCCTCCCTAACAGCCTGCATGCCTTCTGTACGGTGGATATTAATCAACTGAAGTCGAATGGAAGAAAGTTCTTCAGCTGCCTCTGCTGAGTAGAGATCTCCAAGATCCAGTCCGTCGAAGTGCAATTGAACACGGTTTGTCAACTGAACGGCCCAGTGTGCTGGAGCCTGGACTCGAAACTTCACCACCGCCGGCCCGCCCTCAACGACGAGCCCATGCAGCCATCGGTCATCTTGAATACGGTCAAAGTATGGATGAAGGGCAGATTCATCTGCACTCGCCGGAGCGCTTGCAAGCTTCGCTTTATTACATGCTGAGCAAGCTGGTACCAAGTTGACCGGAGTCACTGCCAGTACAGGGTAATGAGCCTTGGGGAGATGGTGATCCAAGGTGTCCACTTTTCGCTGGGTACAAAGCAAGCATTTAGCAGACGAATTGAAAATTTCATCATAGGCTACCCGGCCTGGGGCAGCTTTCCCCGCCATGCGCTGGGTATATACCTTTTCCAGTTCTGCGGTCGTTACCCCTCCGATATTTGCGATTCGCGGAACCTCATGTAGTCGATTTTCCCGAGCTTTATCGACGTAATCAGCCGACGCTACGCTTACATCATTTGTAATGGCGGCCAGGCGCGCTTTCAGCGCAGTATCCCTGACCCTGCTGATACAGGTTGTGTAGGTATCACCAGCATCGAGGTTTGGCGGGTCTATCGAATTCATTGCGAATCTTCCCGATTTACTACCAGCGCGCGGATCAATGCTCTTGCTTCTCCACCAAGTTCGCCCTCGAACTTGGCAAATGCTTGGGCTAACGTATCGGTACTCTGGACTGATTCACGTAGCAGCCTGTGGAAACCAGCATCGGTTACTTCAAGGCCAAAAATTTCACGCGTCAGGATTCCGACGTTCTCTCCGAATGTCTCGATTTCGGGTCGCTCCACGACAACGGAACGCCCGCTACGCCTGATCTTCCAGACACAGCTTTTCGGAACCTCCTGCACGACTACGGGTGAATGGGTCGCGATGATCGCCACCCCATTTCGGTTAACCAAAAGATCCGACAGCGATCTGACGAAGGCAGAAAGTAATGGGGGGTGAAGATGTGCTTCAGGCTCATCCAACAGGACAAGTGTTCGCTCCTCGACCGTCTCGACCAGCCTTGTGATGGTCAACAATACAATCTTGTGGCCAGAGCTCATTTTCCCGAAGAGTTTCCGGGCAGCAAAACGGATCTCCTTCTCTTCCATCGCAGGGTCTGCCAATGATGCGACGTCATTGGCTTTGAAGATCGGATCGGTCTCCAGCATTTCCAGTGCCCGGCGCCATCGTGACAGGCGAGCGCCTTGACTGCATACCAGAACACTCGCACCGAACTCCTCGGAGAGTTTTTCTGGTGTCTTGGGGGGCAGTGGGCCGCCTTTCGTATTTTTACCAGGTCGCTTCAAACCAACGTAGGCACACGGCAAACCGTCCAGGCGGTCTTTGCGATTAGGGAGAGGTTCGAAGGGGTCAAAGGCGCTGAAGGTCACCGATACCAAGTTGGCGAACGAGGATTTTTCATCTGTGGTGCATTCGAAGGTGCCAAACGTGGCTTCGTCCGGTTCGTTCTCGATTATCGCTTTGGACATGTTGTTGAGCATGTGAGTCTTACCAACCCCGTTACGCCCGATCAACACGTGGATGTTGGATGGAGGCATCGAGTTTGGTTTGACCTCAAAGGACAATACGGCTCGCTCAGCGATCTTCCTGGGAATGGGGGGAGTAGTGTAGACGAAGCGAAATTCGTTGAGTCTGGCCCCGCCTGTTGCAAGGCGGCGAAACTGCCCCTCTACGGTCGACTTGGTTACAGATCTCAGTAAGGAAATGCCTGTGACTTTTTCATTCATGGCTCTCAGGCCACGATCGGAATCGAGTGCGATATCGCCAAGGCCCTGAAGCACCCGATCACGAATATCCGTACCTAGCTTGGTCAGGTTTTCGTAGTACTCGTCATCCTGTCCGAGTGAGAAAAATTCATCCCCTATGGATTCAAACTCTTCTTTTAAATCCGGGCGTCGCTGTTCTGGCTTCATGCCAAATTGGCCAATTTTGACGTTTCCGATTCGATGACGGTTCCCGCCATCGTCATATACGAAAACTACGTATTGAGTGCTGTAGGTAAACCAGTCGTCCCAGTTATCTGTCCAGAGCAGCACCTCATTTTTACCGGTTTTAGGTATGGGCGAAGCACTCCCCACTACTTTGAAAATTTTGAGCATGCGACGTCTTCCATGATGGTTTCAAAACCCAAGCACCAAGACAGTCATGATAAGGCCACGCTGCTCTTGTCGTAAGCCCTTCAATGCCTAGGTTGTCTAGGAATGCCCGCAATCCGGCACTTCCGCAAGCACTGAGATTCTGGGCCACGGTTACGCACATTCATCCCGCGCGACTTGCGATTAGCTATAAGGGAAAAGGGGACAGATTTATTTCCCTACTCTATCGTACGCTATTGGCCGAAAACGGTCGTGACTGTCTTGGAAAAAAGAGCTGGAATATGATGGTGTCAGCCGTGCCCCGCAGGGGCAGGCCCTTGCCGCTGATGGTTCAGATCGCACTCCAGCTCAGCGTGCAGCATAAATCCCCAGACCTTTCCAGCTGTCGTAAAGAAAGAAAAGTCCTGCAGTTCTGACCTTCAGGACTTTTCCTGTTCATGAGCTGGGCAAAAACTCAGGGTTGCGCACGCCTCTCTGAAAGAGCAGGCGGCTATCCATCGTTCAGCATATGGATAGGGCCATTTCCCTTCATGTCTGGCACTCTCAGGTTGCAGCCACTGGTTTTGATGACTCCTGCAACGCTTTGGTATTGCGTGGCATTCGGATGGCTTTGCTATTTTTTGTGACGACGCAAGACGCCGATTCTGCAGGCCAGTTCTTGAGTTCAGTCTTGATCAATTTGACCGGACACAGCAACAACACCTCTCCAAATGAAAAAAGCGGGAATGCTGATACGAGAGGCTGATTACGCAAGGTTTCTACATGGCCCCAGGTTTCTGAGGCGAAATCCTCTGCGCCATAATTTTCGGTCAGCAGAAATTTGGCTTCCGATTGGTCACGAACCTTCATGAGGGATGCTGACGAGTAAACGATGGTCTGAGTGCCTCCAGGCGATACGCCGATAACAATCACGAGGATGGCTAAGGCCAGAGCGATGCATTGTGAGATTCGTTTGAATAGATCGGCCTTACTGACATAAAAAACCATCGCAGGTATTAGTGTCAGACCGGCGGAAAATATCGATATCAGCATGAGTTTGATTAGCGCTTCAGGGGAGTCTTCACCGGTGTAGGCTCTAAGGATAAGGCTAACAGGGAGCACAGCCGATACAACGGCAGCAACAAGTACAAAGGCCAGCATGGCTAGCAGGAAAATGCGGGATGCTTTGCTATTCGGTTTTCCGGGCGCTGCGGAGGTTGCGCACAAGTCCAGAGCGAGTCTGAATTTTGGACTGAGATGCAACGCTGGAATCGTGATAACGACAAACGCTATCAAGAAGGCCAGCCGATCGCCGTCGTCTAAATTTTGGGCTTCGAAGATCAAGGCCATGAGCGTGGCTATGCCTAGCAACACGGGCCAGAAAAACACCTTCACAATCTCGGGTTGAAGATTAGGGCTGTCGTTGAACAATGACACCGAGAGGCCAAAAAGAATGCCGGTGGTCATGAGTACCACGAAGTAAGCGGTTACCACGAGAACCACAATAGCTAGCCACGTAACCAGATCCGATTTCGCGGCAAGCGCTGCCGCCATCAGGTCAGGACGACCGATGGCTGTCGTGTAGGTCGATATCGTATAAATCCCCAGCAGCGTGCCGAGTCCAGCCAGAAAGACGGTCACCTGAGGCCAGTGGGAGAGGATGCGTTTTAGATTTTTTTTCAATGCTTGCTTGAAGGTGGGAGGTTTCACTTCAGTCACGTAATCGATTCCGTAAAGGCTGAACAACAATGGATAGCGAGCGTTCTCGTTGTTGGGAGTCCCCAAAGACGTGATCACAAGCGTGTCCGCAGCTGTATCGCCTTCGTTTCTTCATGCTTGACGAAAATTTAATTTTTTTGCCCCTTGAAAATTTTTTCGAGCGACGGATCTTTATATTTGAGGACAACAAAAAAGCAGCGATCTCAGCGCCCCACCTACCGGCGATCCTGCTGAGGAAACGGTGTGGGTTTTTTGCTTATTCAGTGCTTCTGCTTTTGGCCTTTTCTTGCCATTTATCCTGCTGACGCTGATGTGTGACTGCCCTGTGGGCATAGCAAAGTCGGCACTTAGCGGCGTAAGCCGCTGCTATCCAGTTTGATTTCAAACAACGAGTCATTTTTTTAAAAAATACCCGTGTCGGACAACTTTGTGTGAGTCAGTCCGCAGATCAACTGGAGAGAGCAGATGGAAGACGAGATTGAGTTTAAGGTTTGGCGCTCGGCGCAGCAGGCATGTAGCAAGGTGTCGTTTGCGCGACTGCTTGAAGAGGCGGTCGCCAGTTTTAAGAGAGTCCCGGGGTTTGATCCTATCGTGCGGCTGGGCGTCGGCATTCCCTGGACATATCAGGCGACCGATATCGGCTTCTATCAAGCCGTTCTCCCGCGACTAATCTGCCTCCATACGTCCTGTTCGCCTGCCATTCTGTTTCTGATGAGGCGAGGGTGGCTACCTCTTTCCATCCCACCGCCAAGCATTAGGAGAATCGATAACTCCCGTGACGCCTGATGAGCCTACGGAAGCAGCCATACCGCAAGTTGCTGAATAACCTTCGCGCTCGGAAATGCGTAGGTTCAAGCCGAATCTCTTCAAAAGTTAGCTACCGCCACTTGCGAAGCCCCTTGGAATACTGCTCCGCAGCAGGTTCGGCAGAAGCAACGTTAAACCCCATTCATCCAACGTTGGCCACAGGCGCGACGTGCTCGTGTCTGAAACCCTAGACCCCATCCACAGCAGTGGTGGCAGATGCCAGCAACTCTGGGTGTCTCCAGGCGCTGGGGGACAGTGTGCCTTTGATCTGGGCGCAGGTAGCTTTCCAAGGTCAGGTATAGATACTGCGGGGCAGCGCTTAGCCTACCGCCATTTGTCTGCTCAGGGGGCACCGGACTACTCGAATTGATTGACAGGTGAGGCTCAGATCTAAATACTGACCGAGGGGTATGCAAAAAAGTCTTTCGGGTATGTTCCATATTGGAGCTCCGTGAAGCCGATTGCGGGACATACCGGCACTGGCAACCACGAGGTACACGCTGTGGATAAATATGTTGGACTAGATGTGATCATCATCGGAG
>Ga0157370_10005275_pt1 | contig 14520 bp, 16 predicted proteins | sample C35metaG_FD_113463 | JGI IMG/M metagenome (GOLD analysis project Ga0157370, IMG submission 113463) | Corn rhizosphere microbial communities from Kellogg Biological Station, Michigan, USA - C3-5 metaG | ecosystem: Host-associated > Plants > Roots > Rhizosphere > Soil | place: USA: Michigan...
CTCATGGGCCTGGTAGCGGATGAAAACGTTGCATTTAAAGACGTTGCGAAGCTTATTTCACTCGACCCGGTGCTCGCCGGGGAGACCCTGCGCATGGCCAATTCGGGATTGTACGCCCGGCGGCATGAGATTGTCTCGGTATTGCACGCGATCGCCATTGTGGGGCTCAACCGGCTGACCCAAATCGCCGTCACGGCGGCATTGTGGCGCGGCATTCCCAACCGGACGTCGCCGTTTGTCAAAGCCTGGTGGCGGCATAGCCTGGCGACGGCCATCATCGCCGAACAATCGGCCTCGCTGCCGATCGACCACGCTTATACCGCTGCTCTGCTGCACGGGATCGGCCAGCTGGCGCTGTTCGAGTACGGCGCGGAGGGCTATATCCAACTGGTGAGCGATGCGATTTCGAGCGGCCTGGATTTGCAGGAGAGTGAGCGGGCCGAGTATGGAACCGACCATGCCGAGCTGGCCGGCGTCATCCTGGAGGCATGGGGGCTGCCGGAAATTATCCAGGACGCCGCGGCGCTGCATCACTGGCCGAACGCGGGCGGCCAATTGACGGACGCGGTCCAGACCGGATGCCTGGTGGCGGAACACATCGGTTTTGGCGCGTGCGGCGGGCACCGCCAATTGCTCGCGGGGGATTTCTCCACGCCCGTGGCCGAAATCATCGCGAATAAGCCCCTGATCGAAGTGTTCGCGACCGAAGTAAACGGCATCGAATGCTCCCTCGCGTAATCCAGGCACCACATTGCTACACTAGGGTTCCATGGCCCTGGAAATCGCTGAAAGCGTGCAAGAGGAAGTTGTCATCCTGACCTTGAAGGGACGCTTGACGTTGGGCGAGTCAAACCTGGTGCGGGAACGGATTACGCAGCTGGCCGCGGCCGGGAAGCACAACGTCGTGGTGGATCTGGGAGCCGTGGAGTACATCGATTCCACCGGGCTCGGCATTCTGGTTATCTGCTTCACCTCGCTCAAGAAGCTGGGGGGCGCGCTCAAGCTGGTGAATCCTAATAAGCGCAACGTCGAGCTGCTGCTGCTGACCAAGCTGCACACGGTTTTCGAAGTGTTCACTGAAGTTCAGGACGCGGTGAACAGCTTCTTTCCAGATCGCCAGATCAAACACTTCGACATTCTGAGCTTCGTGCAGCAACAGGAAGAGAGTTAAGACCTGATCGTCAGAACGCGCTCCCGAAGAACCCGCGGGCCGCGTCCACAGTGGTCTGGATGTCCTGTTCGCTGTGCGCCGCCGAGATAAACCCCGCCTCGAATTGCGAGGGCGCCATATATACGCCACGCTCCAGCAGGAAGTGAAAGAACTTTCCAAACCGGGCCGTGTCGCACTTCTTGGCCGATTCCCAATCGGTGACCGCCCGCGGTGAGAGAAAGAAGGTGAACATGGAGCCCACGCGGTTCACCGTAACGCCCGGAGGGATCCAGGCCGTCAGCTGCGCCGCGCGAGCTTCCAGGGTGTCGTAGATTTCCGGATGCGCGATCAAGTGGCGCAGCATGGCGAGTCCGGCCGCCACCGCCAGTGGATTCCCCGATAACGTTCCCGCCTGGTATACCGGACCCAGCGGAGCCACTTTACTCATGATGGCGGTGGGACCGCCATAGGCCGCCATCGGCAATCCGCCTCCGATGATCTTGCCGAGCGTGGTCAGATCCGGATGAATCCCGAAGCGCTGCTGCGCGCCGCCCAAGGCCACGCGGAATCCGGTCATCACTTCATCAAAGATGAGGAGAGATCCATAACGCGCCGTTATTTCCCGCAGGGCTTCCAGGAACCCGGGGGCGGGCGGCACGCATCCCATGTTCCCTGCCACCGGTTCGACGATGATCGCGGCAATCTGTGCGGCGCGGTCCGCGAAGGCCTTCTCCACCGCGGCAATCGAGTTGAACGGGAGTGAAATCGTGGTTTCCGCGAACGCCTTGGGGACGCCGGCGGAATCCGCAATGCCTAGCGTCGCCATTCCGGAGCCGCCCTTGACGAGAAGCGAATCGACGTGCCCGTGATAGCAGCCTTCGAACTTGATGATGAAATCGCGTCCGGTGAAACCGCGGGCCAGGCGCAGCGCGCTCATGGTCGCCTCGGTTCCGGAGTTCACCAGGCGGACCATCTCCATGGAAGGAACGGTTTTGGCGATCAGCTCCGCTAGCTCCACTTCGCGCTCGGTGGGCGCGCCGAAGCTGGTGCCGACCTCCAGCACTTCGCGCAGGGCATCGATCACCGGTTGCGGCCGATGCCCCAGCAGCAGGGGTCCCCAGGAGCCCACGTAGTCGATGAAAGAATTTCCGTCCGTGTCGAAGATACGCGAGCCTTGGCCCCGCTCGATGAATCGCGGGATTCCGCCCACGCCGCGAAAAGCGCGAACCGGAGAATTCACGCCGCCCGGAATCACTTTTTGGGCGCGCGCAAACCAGGCTTCAGACCGCTCGGATTTCATCAGGAGGAGACGCGCGTGTGGCCCGGGACCACCTGCTCCAGGAAAAACTGCATAAATACTTCCTGCAAGGTCCCGTTGAGATTCTTGGTCAAGCGATCCCGCAGGCTCAGGTAGGGTTGGGTTCCGGCGAAAAGGTCCTGCATCAAGTCCCGGAACCGGGGGCTGCGCCGCATGAATTGGACCATCATGTGCGGAACACTGCGGAACAGGTAGCGTCCCAGGAAGACGCGCCGGGCGAGCGTCGCGGCGTATTCCAGATCGCGCGCGAATTCACGCGTCACTGCATCCCGGTAAGCGGCTGCCTTGGCCGCCATATCGTGGGCGTCATTCAGGATCACCTGGCTAGCCAGATCGCCGGAGCGGATGGCATAATACAAGCCCTCGCCGGTGATGGGATCCACCAGACCGCCGGCATCGCCCACCGCCATCCAGCCGCGGCCCGACACCCGATTGCGGCTCCAACTCGGGGTCTCGAGCGATGGCAGCATGTGGCTGTAGAAAACCGCGTCCTGGCGCGAAATGCTTTGCTGCTGCATGTACGCTTCCAGCCGCGCCCGCATGGCTTGCGCGGATTCGCCTCTCCCGGCGATACCCACGGAAAGATGTCCGCAGCGTGGAAACACCCAGATGTAGCCTTCGAACTTGGGCAGAAACTGAATGTCGATACGCTCGCGGGCCCCCGGAACAAAGTAGCCCAGCGCAGTTATGGTGTCCCCGGCGGCCCACTGGGTTCCGACCTCACGCAGAGGATTCCGCGCGCCGGTAGCCACGATCAGAAAATCGGCTTCCGCCGTGCCTTTGCGCGTACGCAGCCGCCAGCCTTGCTCGCGCTGCTCGATCCCCAGCACGCGAGTCTGTTCCATGGCGGCGCCGGCGCGTTCCGCTCGCTGCAGCAGCATGCGGTTCAGATCCAGGCGCGAGTAAATGAGCAGGGGCTGCGTCAGATTCATTTTCGCTTCGCCCGCGCCCTGAGAGTTGACCACCGTCTCGTGAATCAGCTTCTTGGGCGTGTCGTTGTCAATGAGATACGGATACTGCTCATAGGCTTTGTACGTGAGGCCGCCGCCGCAGGGCTTTTCCCATGCGAGCTTTTCATCGAACACCATGGTGTTCAGGCCAGCGCGCGCCAGGCGCTCCGCCGCCGATGCCCCTGCCGGACCCCCTCCCAGTACTGCGACAGTCTTCATTGTTTGGGGCTCGCGGGTGTCGGAATCGTGGAAGGCGTTGCGGGTACAGACGGATGACCCGGAGGAAGCTGGCCGGATCCACTCGGCGAGGCGCCGCTGTCTCCGCCTTGGGGCAGCACCACACCGTGGCCCTGACCGGCATCCTGGCGAGCTTGCACCACCCACTTGTCGCCTTTGCGATCCAGAGTGTAGTTCAACTGCATCCCGGCATCGCTATTCTTGACGCGAAACTCGACCGTAGCGCGGGCGGTGTCGCGTTCAAATGCCATAGCGGTGACGTTCACATCCATGGTCGACATATCCAGCCCGGTTTGCGCCTGGCGCGAGTTTAAGTACTCGACCACGGCCTGCCGAATGGCGTCCTTATTCTCAATATTTTTTCGCCCGCATCCCGCCAGCAGCAGGGTCACTATCAGCAGCGCCCCCAACACGATTCGTTTCACTCCACCGATTATACATGCCCTCCACGGTTTGCCGTGACTTTGCCGTATGATAGTGCCTTATGACCATTCGAGTACCCGTAGGGGGCGGAGAGATGTCCGCTTACATGGCCACCCCCAAGAAGGGCAAAGGCGCCGGAGTCGTCGTGCTCCAGGAAATTTTCGGCGTCAATGAGAGCATGCGCAAGGTTTGCGACTTCCTGGCCAATCGCCAGTTCACCGCGATCTGTCCCGATCTTTTCTGGCGCGCCGAACCCAACGCGGAGCTGAAAGAATCCGAATTCGAACGCGGTCGCGCCCTGCGCGGCAAAATGAATGACGATCAGGTCACCGACGACATCGCCTCGGCGATCGACTTTCTGCGCAAGCATCCCGCCTGCAGCAACGGCACGGTCGGCGTAGTGGGCTACTGTTGGGGAGGCTTCCTCGCATACCTGACCGCCGTGCGCCACAAGCCCGACGCCGCTGTCGGCTATTACGGCGTGGGGATCGATAAGAAACTGGACCTGGCAAAGAACCTTTCGTGCCCATTGATGCTGCACTACGCGGAAATGGATCAGTTCGCGCCGCCGGAAGTGGTTAAGCAAGTGCGCGCCACCTACAAAGACGATCCGCGCGTTACTGTTTATGAATATCCCAAGGTCGGGCACGCGTTCGCGCGTCCGGGCGGAGGGCATTTCGACGCAAAGGCCGCCGATCTGGCCGACATGCGCACGCTTTCGTTCCTGGTGGAAACGATCATCGGGCACAACAAAGTCGGGATCCTGTAGGGGCGACGCATGCGTCGCACTTAGGCAAGCAGTTCCGCGATCTTGTCCGGATCGTTGGGCACCACGAGTGCCTGGTTGCCGAACGTCGGCTGAATCTTCACCCCGCTGGGCGCTTCGAGCTGGGCTGTGTGATAGCGATAAATGTAATCGGGATCTTTAAGCAGGTTGCCCGTCAGCACCGCGATCACGTCCGCGCCGCGATCGATGATTCCGCGCGCCGTGAGCTTGCGAATTCCCGCGAGCGTGGCGGCTGACGCCGGCTCGCAGCCGATTCCGCACAGCCCGATCTGCGCCTTGGCATCCGCGATTTCCTGTTCGGTGACTTTTTCAACCGTGCCCCCCGATGTGCGGACCTCATGCAGCGCCTTGGGCCAGGAGACTGGATCGCCGATGCGAATGGCGGTCGCCAGCGTCTCGGGCTTCGTGACTGGGCACAATCCGCCGCCTTTGCCGCTCACTTCGCGAGTCCAGAGTTCATAGAACGGAGCCGAGCCTTCCGCTTGAATCACGGCGAGACGGGGCAGCTTGTCGATCAATCCCGCCGCTTTGGCTTCGCGCAGACCTTTGCCGAAGGCCGACGTGTTGCCCAGGTTTCCGCCCGGCAGTACCACCCAATCCGGCACGCGCCAATCGAGCTGATCGAGCATCTCGAACATGATCGCTTTTTGCCCTTCGATGCGGAACGGATTCATCGAGTTCAACAGATAAATTCCCAGGCGCTCGGCCAGCACACGGACCAGCGCCAGGATCTGATCGAAGTTGGCCTCCACTTGCAGGGTTTTCGCGCCGTATTCCAGAGCCTGAGCAAGTTTTCCGAACGAAATATTTCCGTACGGCAGGAAAATTAGCGCCTCTAACCCAGCCGCCGCCGCGTAGGCCGCCATGGAAGCCGAGGTGTTGCCGGTCGACACGCACGCCACGCGTCGCATCCCTAAGCGGCGCGCCTGAGACGCCCCGCAGGTCATCCCGTTGTCCTTGAACGATCCGGTGGGATTGAATCCCTGGTGCTTGAACGTAATCCGGTCAAGACCTCCGTATTTCGCCGCGATCGGCCCGTCCAGTAGCGGCGTGTTCCCTTCCCGCAGCGTGACGACATGCCTGAGGTCGTCCAGGAACGGGAACAGCTCGCGATATCGCCACACTCCACTCTGGTCGAGGGGAGCATTACTCGTCCGCCGCTCGCGAAAGAGCTTTTTCAGATCCAGCGGAGCGGCAAGAGAGTCGCCGTAGGCGGCTTCAATGAGTCCGCCGCACTGCGGGCAGTTGTACAGCACCTCTGTGATCGCGTACCGCGCGCGGCAACCTTCGTTGAAACACACCAGCTCCGCCGCGGCGGTTTGCGTTCCTGAAGCCATATCTCTTAACTTTAAACGATGCTTGCTGTTCATCTGGAATCCAGCCGTGTCGAGCTTCGCCACGTTCCTTTGCCGCGTGTGCCAGAGGGATTTGCGCGAATTCGCCTGCTCGCCGCGGGCATCTGTTCCACCGACCTGGAGCTGCAGCGCGGATATTACGGATTCTCGGGCACGCCAGGTCACGAATTCGTTGGCGAGGTCACGGAAGCTGCCGATAAATCGTGGATCGGGAAGAGAGTGGTCGGCGAGATTAATCTCGCCTGTGGAACGTGTAACTGGTGCAAACGCGGCCTCGGTCGCCACTGCCCAACACGAACTGTACTAGGCATCGTGAAGCATCCGGGGGCATTTCGCGAGTTCCTCACGTTGCCGATCCGCAACCTGCATCGCGTGCCCGCGTCGATTCCCACCGAACACGCAGTCTTCATCGAGCCCATTGCAGCCGCTTGCGAGATTCTGGATCAGGTGAAGATACCCAAAGGCGAGCGCGTGGCCGTCCTGGGCGATGGCAAGCTCGGCCTGCTGGTATCGCAGGTGCTCCAAGCTAAAGGTGCGCAGGTGCACCTGTTCGGCCGGCATCGGGACAAGATGCGTCTGGTGGAACCTACCGGCGTAACCACCGAAGTCGTCCCGAAGAAGCTTCCCGTCGCGGCATGGCCGTTTGTGGTGGATGCAACAGGATCATCGGAAGGCTTGCGAGCTGCTGTCTCGCTGTGCATCCCGCGTGGAACCGTGATCATGAAGTCGACGGTTCACGGCCTGGTGTCGATCGACACCGCCCCGGCCATCGTCAACGAGATCACTCTGGTCGGGTCGAGATGCGGACGTTTTGAAGCGGCTTTGCCCCTACTTTCGTCGGGCAAGATTCAAGTGGGTGCGATGATCTCTGAGGAATTCGCGCTCAATCAAGCCCCGGACGCCTTCGCCCAGGCGGCGAAGAAGGGCGTTCTGAAAGTTCTACTGAAGCCTGCCTAACTCGTCGATTTCCTTTTGAACTGCGCGCAGCTTTCGCCCCGTTACTACGAAAACCGAACTCACCCAAACCATCATCACTGTCAGGAATGGCCCCACCAGACCTAACAAGAAGTACATCGATTCCCGCGAGTCAAATCCGGTCATCCCCGGCTTCCCCAAAGCTCCCCTGACAAAGGGCGTCAGAAACAATGCCGCGCTAAGGAGAACTGGCCAGATCGTATTCCGTCCGGCTCGCAAGTAAGAGATCTGACGCTCCAGTTCCTGCCGATAAAAGTCAAGGCTCGCGCTGAGCGTTGCATCCAGCGGTAATCGCCCGGACGAAACTGCCTTACGAGCCCGGTATATTAGGCTCACGGCCAACAGGATCAATGCACAAGCGCCCATCCGGAAAAATATTTCGTCAAGCTGCCAGGAAATGTACAAAGCAATCACGACAATCATCAGCGCGGCAACATAGGTCGACACAACCTGTTGGTGCATGGTTCCTTCGAGCCGACGGGCTTTACGACGAATTAGTTCCGGGGATACGTTGGATAGCTTCCCTGTCTGGCGTTGCCACACGGATCTGATGTCATTTGACTTTAGATTATTCTCGGGATCACCCGGCATCGCGTTCACCTCCATGAAAGCGGCGAGCCAGAATATTCTTGATCCGGTGAATCTTGGTCGCCACGCTTCCCGCGGAAACTCCCATAACCTCTCCGATCGAGGCTGCATCCATGCCTTCCAGATACAGCAGCGTCATTTGCCGATCCAAGGGCTTCAACTGATGGATCAATGCCATGAGCCGTTCCAGGTTCGCGCGCTGGTCATAGTGATCCTAAACGTCCGGCATCGCCTCGATTGCTTCCAGCGTCACCAGGCCGCTATTCTTTCGCTTCTGCCGGATCACATGCGAGGTCGCGATATTATGCGCCACGCGATACAGCCAGGTTCGAAGGGAACACCGGCCGTCGAAGGCGCTGAAGCTTCGCCACAAACCCAGGTGGATATCCTGCAACAAGTCGCGGCGTTCTTCGGGATTGGCTTCATAAGCGCTCGCCAGGCGATCCAGCGCCGCGCCATAGCCATCGGCTGCCTCCCGATACAACTCGTCTTGCCTGGAATTAGGTTCTATGTACAGATAGTCGCTCGGGCGTGGACTTTCTTACAAGGATTTCGCCCGCGCGGTTAGTGCACGTGGAGCGCGTGGAGCACGTGGATCCAGAGCGCGATCGCCAGGCCGGCCGCGCCGATGAAACTTCCGTACGGGAGCTCGTACGTGGACCAGTCTTTCTTGGTCGCCACAATGTAGATGATTCCCACCACGGAACCCGCGAAACCCGCCAGGCAGAGAATGAGCAAGGCTTCTTCCAGCCCCAGAAACGCCCCCAGCATGGCGATCATTTTGACGTCGCCCAGCCCCAGGACATCGCGCTGGCGAATCTTGCCATACACCCAGGCGAACCCCCAGATCATTCCGGACGAGAGGAAGGCTCCCGTGAGCGATTCAACCACGGAGGACCAGCGCGGGCCAAGCGACCCCATCACCAGAAAAGTCGCGAGACCGGGATCGAGCGGGACCACGCCTGACAGCGCGATTCCCAGCACTGTTCCGCCCAGCGTAAATTCGTCCGGCAGAATCCGTTCTTCGAGATCCGTGGCGATCAGCGCGATCAGGATCGCGCTCAGCATCGCGAATTTTGCCGCGGGCCAGGTTAATCCCAGCATCGCCACGCACAGTGTGAACGCTGCGGCAGTGGCCAGTTCGACAACGGGATACCGCAAGGGGATCCGTTCGCGGCAATACCGGCACCGGCCCCCGAGCAGCAGATAGCTCAACACTGGGATGTTGTCGTACCAGGCGATCTGTTTCTCACAACCGGGACAGTGCGATCGCGGCCGCACCACCGAAAGATCGCGCGGCAGACGATAGATGCAGACGTTCAGAAAGCTTCCGATCAGCAAGCCCGCGAGAAAAGCCAGCACTGGTTCCAGCATGTTTTACTCTCTGCCCGGCGACATGAACCGGGCCTTCGCGTATTTGACAAAGTTGTAAAGCGCGGCCATGTTGGCGATGGCCAGTCCCTCGACCCCGTCCAGATACCCAGCCTTTAGAACGTAGGTCTGAAAGAACGTCCAGGGCGGCTCGAAGATAAGACGTCCCCAGGTGGGCTTCTGGCCGGTGGCCAGGAGTTGTTCGGCCGCCAGGGTGGTATAGCGGTCCATCACTTTGAGATGCTCGGAAAGCGAATCGCACGTAAAGTGCAGCAGATTCGATTCGAGGTGCCCGATCCGGCCGTCCACTTTCACCGATTCATGCACGAATTCCCCCTGCCAGCGAGCTTTTTGGCGGTTGTACAGCCGGACCTTTCGATCCGGATACCATCCCGCATGATGAATCCAGCGCCCCAGGTATTGAGCCAGGCGCGGCATCGTATAGGCATCGAACTCCGGCCCATTTTTCTTGAGCCGCCAGATTTCACCTTCCAGGGCTTCGCTCAGCGATTCGTCGGCGTCGAGCGAGAGAATCCAGTCATGCGATGCGTTCACCGCGGCGAGATTCTTCTGTTTGGCGTAGCCCGGCCAGGGGCTCTCCATCACGCGAGCTCCCAGCTTTTCGGCGATCTCCACCGTACGATCCGTAGAACCGCTGTCCACCACCAGAATTTCGTCGGCGCAGCGCAGGCTCTCGATAGCGCGCGGCAGATTGCGCTCCTCGTTAAACGTGATAATGGTGGCGGAGATTTTCACGGCGACAGTTTCAGGTCACCGGCGCCATGGTGAAGGAGAGTATAAGAATTGCCAGAGCGGCCACGGCCAGGCCCGTCCGGACACGACCCAGCGGATTAGGATCCACTATCGCCGGGTGGCGCATTCCGAAGAAAAACAACAGCGCCGCCCAGAACAGCCAGCTATAGGCGATAAACGCGCCCATCAGAACCAGGATGAAGATGAACACCCGCGAAAGATACCGGGTGCGCTCGCCCAGGAACGCATAGAGGATGTGCCCTCCGTCCAGTTGCCCGATCGGCAGCAGATTCAGCGCCGTGGCCAGCAGTCCCACCCAAGCGGCGCGGGCCACCGGGTGGAGGTAGATGTCCTGGATGGGCACACCGGGGAATCTTATCCACTCCATCAGCCTCAAGATGAGCGGCGTGCCAAATATGAGATCACCGCTGTGCCCGATACCCGGCACCACCTTCGACAGCGCGACCCCGGCGATCAGCGGCGAAACCAGCGCGACAAAGCCTGCCAGGGGACCGGCGATTCCGATATCGAACAGCACGCGCTTGGAGAGAATCGCCGAGCGAATGCGGATAAAAGCCCCCATGGTCCCGATCAAGCTGGGAAACGGAATGAAGTACGGTAGCGAGACGTCCACCAGATAGTATCGGGCGGTCAGATAATGTCCGAACTCATGCGCCAGCAGGATGGTCAGCAGCGTCAGCGAGAAGGGCAGGCCGAGCAGTAAATATGACGGCTCGTGCCACATGCGCAGATAGCCCGTGAGACTCTCCCCGAAATCGATAGGACGGTTCTGGACGAAGCTGCGCGCCATCCCAGCGCCTACGATGGTAGTGCTGAGCAACGTTAGTACAAGAAGCAGTGCATGGAGCCAATAGCGGTGACGAGGTCGCGACCGAAATTCCTGGGCGAATGCGTATAAGCCGGCTTCCGGAGCAGACTCCGTCGTCCGGAAGTGTGGCAAGTAAGGAGGGCCGTTGGTCGACACAGAGCCCGCAGACGACTACTGGAGCGTCTGCAGCTCCTTGCCGGGCTTGAACCGGACGGCTTTGCCCGGCGGAATCGCTACCTCGGCGCCGGTGCGCGGGTTACGGCCGATGCCGGTCTTGCGCGGACGCACGTTGAAGATCCCGAAGCCTCGCAATTCGATGCGTTCGCCGCGGCCCAAAGCGCGCTTCATGCTCTCGAACACGGTTTCCACGGCCATCTCGGCCTTGGTCTTGGTGATGCCGGTTCGGTTCACTACTTCATTGATGATGTCCAGTTTAATCAAAGCCGCCCTCCCCGATTCACCCGTTTACGAACGATTGGTCCAGCAAACCCCATGATAGGATTAGGGTTATCGCAGTGTCAAGTCACCCTTACCTGTTCGTCTATGGCACTCTGAAAAGCGCGTTCATGAATCGACATGCGCGGCAGTTGCGGCGCGAAGCGAGACTGCTGGGGGCTGCGCGTATGCCGGGGCGCTTATACCGCGTCCGCTGGTACCCGGGGATGCGACCCCCCACGCGAGCCTAAGGACCTCATAACAGGAGAATTGTACGAGCTGCGCCAACCCGTGAAGACGCTGAAAGTGCTCGACGGATATGAGGAGCACTATCACCGCGAACTACGCCTGGCGACCCTGGAAACCGACGAGAGGTTCCGGGCTTGGGTTTACGTGTACCGGCAACCACGCCCCGAGTACTGTCGGGTGTATTCTGGCGAATGGTAGGGATCTAAATCAACCAGCCGTACGCTTCCGGATCTCGATATTGAGGCGCTTGATCTTCTGGTTGAGCGTGGAGAGCGGAATCCGCAGCGCTTCCGCCGCCGACGTCTGGCTCCAGTCGGAAGCTTCCAACTGCTCCATGATCTTACGGCGCTCGAAGTCCGCGACGATTTCAAACAGCGAAGCATCCGCCGGCAGACCGCCGCTTTCATCCCGGCGGATGCGCAGCCCACGTGCTTCGAGAAGATGTTCGGGGAGAACATCCACGGGCACGCTGACCTGCGACGCGAGCACCACCGCGCGCTCGACCACATTCTCCAGTTCCCGGACATTGCCGGGCCAGGAATGATCCATCAGAATCTGCATGGCGTCCGGCTCGAAAGTCAGATTTGAACGATTGTGTTCGTCCAGAAACTTCTCGTTCTCCCGGCAGTATTTGTCGAAGAAATGCTCCACCAGCGCAGGAATATCTTCTTTCCGGTCGCGCAGCGGCGGCAGCGCCAGGTTGATGACGTTCAGACGGTAGTACAGATCCTCGCGGAATTTGCCTTCCTCCACGAACTTCTTCAGATCGGCGTTGGTGGCGGCCACGATGCGCACATCCACACGGACGATTTCGGCCGATCCCAGGGGCATGAATTCGCGCTCCTGGATCACCCGCAGCAGCTTGGTCTGAGTCTCCAGAGAAATAGTCCCGATCTCGTCGAAGAAAATGGTCCCTTGATGGGCCACCTCGAAGTAACCCTTGCGCGCCGCGAGCGCGCCCGTAAAGGCTCCCCGGACATGGCCGAACAGCGCCGACTCCAGCAGATCCGGCGGAACCGAGCCCGAATGCACCGGCACAAAGGGATGTTCAGCGCGCGCCGAGTGGGCATGGATGGCGTTGGCGATCAGTTCCTTCCCGGTTCCAGTCTCGCCGGTTATCAGGATCGTAGCGCGGCTGCCCGCCACCTGCCCCACCAAATCCAGAATCTTCAGCATCCGCTCGCTCTTGCCGACGATGTTGGGGAAGCTGTAGCGTTGTTTGAGGGCGCGCTTGAGTTCGGTGTTTTCCCGTTCCAGGCGCCGGGCGGCGATCATGTGATCGATCTCGATCAGCAGCTTTTCGTTGTCCCAGGGCTTGGGGAAATAGTCATTGGCGCCGTGTTTCAGGGCGGCTACCGCCACTTCCACGGAGCCGTAAGCCGTGATCATGAAGATGGGCGTCTCACGATCGCGCTGCCGGATTTCGTCGAGTACCTGCATCCCGCTCTTGTCGGGCATCATAAGGTCCAGCAGGACTAAGTCATAGGCCGAGTTTTCCAGACACTTCAGGCCCTCCGCGGCGTTGGCCGCCAGTTCCACGCGGTAGTTTTCGCTCGAAAGTAGCGCTTCCAGGCTGTCGCGGATATCCGGCTCGTCATCAATGACGAGAATGCGTCCGCGGGCGGCACCTCCCGTCAGGATGTCGGGAGGAAAATTGGCGACGGTATCGGCCATCTAGTGAATCAACCTGTCAGACTTCACGGATATGGATGCGGGAACAGCCGTGGACGAACCAACTCCGCGTCGCGCCATCGGCGTCGCGGACATCGCGGCGGCGGGAGCGGAGACAGCGGGGGCCATAACGCCAGGCGCCTCCCGCTTGGCTTGCGGCGGGACAAATCGGCCTGCGAAGCTTATCGGGAACGTCAACAGGAACTGAGTACCCTGACCGGGCTGGCTATGCACTTCGATATCCCCGCCGTGCTCGCGTACAATTCCGTAGCTCACCGAAAGGCCCAGGCCAGTGCCCTTGAGAGCCCCCTTGGTGGTGAAGAACGGATCGAAGATGCGCGTCAGGTTCTCCGGCGCGATTCCGGCTCCCGTATCGCGAACCTTGGCCCGCACTGCTCCGTTCCACCGGTCGGTCTCGACGGTCAGCGAACCGGGGATCGTCCCCGCGGATTCGATGGCATCGCGCGCGTTCAGGAACAGATTCAGAAACACCTGCTGCAGCTTCCCGGGGCTGCCCTTGATGAGCGTGATGCTTTCATCCAGGTTCAGCTCCACTTTGACCGAGCTTTTTGCGAACTGGTGCTCCACCAGCGTCAGGGTCTCTCTCAGGACCTTGTTGAGGTCCACGGGCACGAACTCCGTGGGCGAAGTCCGCGAGAAGTTAAGCAGCGAGTTGACGATCTCACTGGCCCGGAATGTCTGGCGCGCGATCTTTTCGAGCAGCGGAGCTTTCTGCTCGTCGCCCGAAATCTGCTTGGCCAGCATTTGCGCGTAGGTCGAGATCACCGCCAGTGGGGTGTTGACTTCATGGGCGACGCCGGCGGCCAGCAATCCGATGGAGCTGAGCTTGTCGGCCTGCATCAGCCTGCGCTCCAGCTCGGCGCGGTCGGTCACGTCATCCAGAATGATCAGGCGGCCGATGCGCGCGCCTTCCCTGGAAATCAGCGGCGCCGCGGCGATGTTCAGTGTGGCTTGGCGTTCCTGCATCAGGTACTGGTAGATATTTTGGACTCCGGCGTCGTCGCGCGACATTTCCAGTTGATCGCACAGGTCCTCCGGCAGAAGTTCGCGGAGCTTTCGCCCCACGGCATCCTGGCGCAGGATGCCGGTCAGCTTCTCCACCTGCGAATTCCAGCTTTCGACGCGATCTTCCAGATCCGCGGCCAGAATTCCCACATGGATGGACTCGACGATGTTCTCGGAGAACTCCTTGAGCCGTTCGTACTCGTCCGCCTTGCGCTGCAAGGACTGGTATAGTTTGGCGTTGTCGATGGCGATGCCCACGTAACCGGAGAGAGTCATCAGCAATTCGACGTCTTCGCTCGAAAGGAAATCGTGCGAGTCGGTGCGGCTCACGCCCAGGTAAGCGATGGTCCGCCCGCGCGCCGAGCAAGGCAGATAGTAGGTCAGCTCCAGCTCGGCTATGGAA